>MKWU01001813.1_pt1 | contig 35019 bp, 38 predicted proteins | sample 809101 | NCBI WGS metagenome assembly MKWU01 (sample SAMN05860141, study PRJNA318959) | sponge metagenome | host: Aplysina aerophoba | place: Slovenia: Piran, Adriatic Sea, Gulf of Piran | collected 2013-05-07
CTACCGGAAGCAGAAACAACTGCGACTGATCACGCTCTACGAACTTCCCCATCAAAGGACTCCTGACCAAGGCCAACGTCTTGATTGTATAATCTCAAGTCTCACACAAAGTCCGACAGGCTGCTAACCACTCCCAAACCATACAGACGATCCGGTCCTCGAACCCTCAGTGGACGTAAGGGATGAGCTCGCCCGTCTCCAGATCGAGTTCGAATGCGCCCGACGCAGGCACCTCTCGGATATCGCGCAGGACCACCCCACCGCGGCGAACCTCAATGACGACCAGACCGCCGGTGAGATCCGTCACGAATCCATCGGACTGCAGCACATCGTCGAAGAATACCAAGGTTTCTGGTGAGGCGTGCCAGAAGACCAGTGGATTTGTGGCAGGCTCGAGCCGCTCCTCTAACCGGGTCACCCGGTAGTTCCTGACGGAAAGAGGGACCCTTTTCGTATAGAATCCCCCACGAGTTAGTGAGACGGTGTGATCGCCGGGCAGGGCTGGAAAGGCGACCGGAGTCACCCCCTGCGGTTGCCCATCGAGGAGCACGTTCGCTTCAGGCTCCGCATCGACCTGGATTATTCCACCCGAGATAGGGCTGAGGACGACGTGGACGAACCGGGTATCGGAGTCGTGAAGCTCCACCGTCCTGGTCTCGAGCAGGAAACCCTCCTTGCGCAGTTCGATCTCATACCGACCCGGCGCAAGCATGAGGATCCCAGCCTCTGAAGTCTTCCCCACGGAGGATCCGTTCACAAAGATATCGGCCTCGCTAGGCTGACTGGAGATAAACAGCACCGAATTTCCCCGTGGCAGAGCGGGTTCCGGTCGGGTGAAGTTCACGATGACCTCTGCGATCTCTCGTGCGATCTCGGCAGTGCCCTCAGGGCGGAGTGGTCTGTTGATCAGATCGGTCGACCGCCCCTCCCTAGCGTCGAGGACAATGAGATTGATTCGGAACGGCTCTGGCGTCCCCTCGGGCCCGACCCTGGCTATCTCGCCCGACACGGCGAAGCGCACCCCTTCCAACTCGGCAATGAATACCGCCGACTCAGGATCGAGGCTACCCGCGATTCCCGGAGTGATCAGGTCTGCCTCGGCTACGTCAAGGCCACCAACATCCCGGACGCCGGCACGGAGAGCAATCGCGAACTCCTCCACGAGGGTGGGGGGAACATCGCCTCGGGTCCCAAACCGGGGGATGGCGACCTGAGCCCAAGTCGATGAGACGAGCACCGCCACGAGGAAGAGTGGGGCGATACGTCCTACCCTGGGCATCGCCTAAGTATAGCCCCTCCTGCGGGCGTCGCCGAACAACGGTGGTATCGTAAATGCCCGATGCGGCACCCCCTCCCCAGTCAACACTGCAACTCCGAGGCCGCCCTCGGGCAGGTGGCCTAGAGGCGGTACGACCATGCGACCTTCTTAGCTGACTCGGTAGGCTACCAGCCCGAGATGGAGCGGCCGGTGATATGCCCTGAGAATTCGACTACGTCTCTGGAAGCCATAGCGGCCCCCCTCCCTGGCTACGGTCGACGGGTCGCGAACGACCATAAGCGAGAGGGAGCGGCAAAGAGCCGGGACAAAGGAGATCGTTGCGCCCATTACGCAGAGCGACTCCCGGCAGCAGGTGCCGACCACCCGAGGCTGTTCGGAGGGCATATCAGTTCAGCCATGAGACTGCGCATAATGCGTGACCGCTGGACAGATCGGAGCACGCTCTAGAACTTCCGCAGCATCGCTAGGCCGAAGTTGGCTCCTAGGAGCAACCCGCCTCCCCAGGGTCTTCACGGTAGTCAACGGGGCACACGATCACCACCGAAAGGAGTATGCGTTGATCAGCGTCCAGAGACTTGTGAAGGAATCCAGATACCCTGAAGTGCCGACCTCCAGGCTAGCCGGCAGCAAGTGACCATCCCCAGGGTCGTCGGCCAAGATCGGGCGGTAGCAACCGTGTGCCGTCTCAGCGCCCACACCCTCCTCTTTACCGGACCGGATGGTGTAGGAAGGCGAACGCTCGCCCGCTGGTACGCTGCCCTGCTCAACTGTCAGCTCGGGGAGGAGCGTCCGTGTGAGGGCTGCGACAGCTGTTTGGCCTTTGCATACGGACATCCAGACTACTTAGAGGTCAGACCAGAATCTGCTACCGCAGCAGGTCGACGGGCTCGTCGACCCGAGATCAGGATCGGCGACCTGGTACCTAGGCCGGGAGGGAAGCAACTGCCACTGTCGAGGTGGCTCGAGCAGAGGCCCAAGTTTCAGCGGAGGGTCGGCGTCATCGACGGCGCACACTCCCTTACCCACAGCGCAGCAAATGCCTTCTTGAAGATGCTCGAGGAACCTCCAAGCTACGCTGTAATCATCCTGATCGCCCCAAGTCAGCCGTCGGTACTCCCCACCGTGGCTTCGCGTTGCACCCCAGTCCATCTCGGCCCGGTCGACACCTCTGGCTTCGAGGATCTCTCCTACCTACCTGCATTCCGCCTCGGACATATCGGCCCACTACTCCAGGCTCGTGCAGACCCCAAAGCGGCCCGGGAGCTCAGGGATCTGGTGGAGGCCTACGTAGCCGCCACCAAGCACGACCTGGAGGCCTCATTCGAGGCTTCAGACCGGTTGGAGAAACGGTGGCTGAACGGCGATGAGAACCTGTTCGGGGTGTTGCTAGAGAGGTTGCGGCAGGCGCCTCCAGTCACCTACTTGGCCGCCTCCGATGCGCTCGACAGATGCCAGGGGCGACTGGAGGCCTACACCCCCTCTTCCCTAGCCTTCCTGGAGCTAACGCTTGCCCTGAGAAACCTGCTGCGCCCTTCCTCAGGTCTCGTGGCGACCGGGGAGGGATCGTAAGCTCATCCCCGAGCGCCGCCCCCGCGGATCCGCTCTACCTCGTCTGCTCGATATTCTTCCGTGCCTCCCTCATCTCGGCGAAGTTCCACGGTCCCCTTGAGCGGGTTCAGATTGACGATGCGACCGCACACCCCGGACTCCTTATGACAGGCGCGGCTGCCCTTCTTCGGCATCCCCCTAAGAAGCTCCTTGTAGCTCTCGTGTTCGTACTGGAGGCAGCACTTCAAGCGCCCGCAAGGACCGCTGATCTTGCTGGGATTCAGAGGGAGTTGTTGGTCACGGGCCATGCGGATGCTTACGACATTGAACGACTGAAGCCAAGTCGAGCTGCACGAACTTTCGCCGCAGACACCAAGTGTGCCGAGGATCCTCGCCTGATCGCGCGGTCCGACGTTCAGGAACTCGATCCTGGCCCTAGTGTACCCCCGAAGGATCTGAGCAAGCAGGCGCAGCGACACCTTTCGCTCACTGGCGTAGTTCACGAGCAGGACCTTCTCATCAAGGGTGAATTCAAGGGAGACGATCTTGACCTTTAGACCCTGCTGCCGGGCCCTGGCACGGACAAGCCACTTAAGACCTTCCACCTTCGCAAGTAGGTCCCGATAGCGTAGCAGGTCCTCCTCTTGGGCGCCACGGACGAAATACCCCCTCGGGGCAGGGTGATCTACAGGTTCGGTGCGGACGCGACCGAGTTCAAGACCCCGGCGGGTGCTGACAACGCAGTGGGTCCCCAGCGCGGGAGCGACAGGCGGGGCCTCCACATAGTGGATCTTCGGACCGTTATCGAATCTCACTCCGATGCATTCAGACATAACCGATCCTCCATACCCTGGGACGGGCAAACGCACGCATGTCCCCATTCTACGGGGAGAAGAGGTTATCCTGGCGCACCGGACGAAACGAACGCCTGTGGATATCCGAGGGGCCGTGATCGTGCAGTGCCTTCAGGTGATCCCGAGTGCCGTAACCCTTGTTGCGATCCAGGCCGTAGGCGGGATAGGTCTGGGCGAGGTCTTTTAGCAGCCGGTCCCGGTAACACTTCGCCAAAATGCTCGCCGCAGCCACCTGTAGGCTGATCCTATCCGCCCGCGCCGGAGCGAGGACGGGCACCGCCAGATCCAGACAGAGTCGATCTGTAACGAGTCCCCTCGGTTCTATCGCAAGGGGGGCAAGTGCCCTTGTCGCTGCGAGATGGGTCGCACCGAGGACATTGAGTGTGTCGACCTCTCTGGGAAGTGCAAGACCGATGCCCCAAGCAACTGCCTCGCGACGGATGCGGTCGGACCACACCTCCCGCTGGGAGACCGATACCTGCTTGGAATCTCTATAGGGGTAAGGACCGTAGGGAAGGATCACCACCGCGACCACCACCGGCCCGGCGAGTGCACCCCTGCCCACCTCGTCCACACCAGCAACCGGTGTGGCCCCCAAGCGCCACACCCTCCTTTCGAGGGACCAGTCAGCGCTAGATCTTCGCGACGGTAACATCTGGAGAGCGCACGGTCGTACCCACACCTGCGAGCTTAGCGAAGTAGGGGGGTCCCTCCCATCTCACCTTCGATCCGACTCGGCCCCGGCCCCACACTCCCCCATACCGACTTTGCAGCAAGCCGCCGATGCCGTAGCGGTTGCACACGGCACGGGAGGGTTTCTCGAAGGTGCTAAAGACCCGCTTCGGACCCCCGCCTTCGACATCGCTCAGAACTTCGCTGACCGGCACGGGTCGGGTGACAACCCCCTGTACCCCAGCTGGCCGGCGCAATGAGGCGCAGTGAGCGGGGCTCTCGATCATGCGAAGGCATCATACCAACTCGACAGGGGAGCAAAGTGGGGGAGAGTCGCATCACCTTGCACTGGGCGGATCGTCCGGCCGCCCAACTAACCCGACCCGACGCGCTCCCTTGTTACCCTGAACCCGTGGCGCTCCCGTTCGACCTCGAGTTCTCTCTCCCCTGGGCCTTCCTCGCTCTCCCCCTCCTCCTCATCCTCCCCCGGAAACGGACTTGGGTCCTTCGCTGGCTCTCGCTCACCGCCCTGATCGTCGCTCTGGCCCAACCTATGATCGGGCGCCCCAGCAACGATGTTGTCATCCTGGTCGACGTCTCGAGTAGTGTAGGAGACCTCGGCCGCGAGGCTGCGGGGCGCTTCGACCTCTCAGTTCTGCAGACAGAGCCCCAGATCTTCTTCTTTGCCGGAGACAGTGTACGTGTCGACGCCCTGGATGCCAGCGTCCCCGGGGTATTGGATAGGGCAAGCACCGACCTCGCGAGGGCGCTCCAGGTCGCCGGGGCTTCGGGGGCACAGAGGATTCTCGTCGTCAGCGACGGGGCCGAGAGCAACGGCGAGGCGCTCCTGGCCCTCCCCACCGCCCCCGTGGACATTCTGGTCATAGAGGGTCTCCCGAATGCCCGACTCATGGACCTGCTCGCCCCAGAGCAGGCCAGCGCCGGCGAGACGATAGAAGTTGTGGCGATCGTCGAATCCGACCAAGCCACTCGGCTCACCCTCCGACCCGAGGCCGACGGTGAACCCCTGGAGCCGATCACCGTCGCTGTGCCCTCAGGGAAGTCCTCCATACCCTTCCTCCTTCAGGTCGAGGGCGGGGGTACGGTGCGAATCAGCAGCGCGATCAGCGTGGATTACTCCCAACCTACCGCAGATGACGGCCTGGACATTGAGGTCGCCGTGAGCGACCGCGATCCGGTTCTGGTTCTCGGCGATCCCGCCATGATCCGCCTCCTGAGGACCCAGGGGTTCGAGATTGTCGAAGGAAGCGTTGCCGACGTCACGACTCCCCTCCCCTTCAGCGGAGTCGTGATCCGGGAGAGCGCGGCCCAGTTCACCCCGGGACAACTCGAACTCCTGAAGAGCTTTGTGGAGAATGGTGGGGGCCTCATGATGACCGGCGGCCCCTCAAGCTTCGGGTTCGGCTCCTGGTACCGAACCCCGGTCGAGAAAATCCTCCCTGTGAACACCGACCTCAGGACCGAAGTCGACCTCCCGCTTGTCGCTATGGTCATCGTTCTGGACCGATCCCAGTCGATGAGCACGGGAAACCCAAGCAAGATCGACCTTGCCAAGGAGGGTGCCATCAGCGTCGTGGACCTCGCCTATCAGGAGGATCTCCTAGGACTGATCGCCTTCAGCGACGAGAGCTCCACGGAGTGGATCTTCGAACTCCGTCCCGCCACAGAGCGGGGCAAGCGGGTCATGCTGCAGAGCATACTCGGCATCGGAACGCGGGGAGGAACCGTCCTCAGACCGGCCTACCAGCAGGCCCTAAGTGCACTCGCGCAGACCCCTGCCTCCGTCAAGCACGTCATCATCCTCTCTGATGGCAAGCTGTACGATGGCCAGGGCCCCTTCGCCGATAGCCAGGATGCAGACTTCACTCTCCTCGCCGCCCAAGGGTTCGGAGCACGCATCACCACTTCGACCATCGCCATAGGTGGGACGGCCGACTTCGCCCGACTCGAAGAGATCGCCCAGGCTGGTGGTGGGCGCTACTATCAGGCTCTCAACGTCAACACCCTGCCTCAGATCTTCACCAACGAGGCCCTGACGGCAACCCGGTCGCTCCTGCGGGAGGAGGCCTTTCGACCGATCGGCCGCCAGCACCCCCTCGCTCCAATCTCAGGGGTGATCCCGACTCTCGACGCCTATGTAGCTAGCACCCTGAAGGCCGATGCAGAGGTGATCATCGAAGGCATCAGCGATGAGCCGATCCTGGCCGTGAGGCGCCAGGGTCTAGGTCGCACGGCGGCTCTGACTACGGACCTTAATCTCTGGGCCGGTGACTTCGGGACCTGGGATCAACTCCCGTCGCTCCTCAGCACGGTCGTCCGCTGGCTCCAGGCAGGGCCGACCGACTTCAGCGCGAGCGCGACCCACGACGGCAATCGGTTACATGTGGTCGTCGACGCGGTGAAGAATGGAGAGTACATCAACAACCGTCAACTCGAGGTTCGCCACCTAGGTACCGAACGGCCCCTGGAACAGGTGGCCCCAGGACGCTACGAGGGTTGGCTCCCTCTCACCGGTAGTGGGGGGACGCTACTCGTCATCGACGGCGACGAGGTGGTAGCCCGGACGCGCATAAGCGCACCTGCACCGGAGTTCGACACCCACGGGGCTGCCCAACGCCTGCACGAGATCGCCCTAAGGACCGGCGGGACGATCCTGACCGAGCCTGGCCCATACGCACCCACAACACGGTCGGCGACCCAAGGCATCTGGATATACTTTGCGCTGGCAGGGATCATACTGTTCCTGGCAGAACTGATCCTGCGGCGGTTTGGCCGCCCAGCACCGACTCGGCCGGTCTCAGTCGGTTCGCCCGGTCGATCCTGAGGCAGGCTCTCCTGTAGGCCTAGGAGTGTCGAGATCGGTCTTCATGACCTCGCGCAGCAACGATGTGGCGTAAGCGCCCTTAGGCAGGGAGAACCGAACGATGAGATCGTCCCCCTCAGCCTCCACCGTCGCCCCCAGGGGCACTACTCTGGTCATCCGCCGGTCACCCCGGCGGGAGTGGAAATCGGTCCAAGCCAGCCCGAGTTCACTGAGCGCCATACGTTCGAGACGCCCCGCTTCGTCCTCCGAGAGCCTGACCCTTCGCCCATACAGGGGCAACGTCGCACTGATCTCGAGCCGTTGCGCCCGCTCAACCTCTCCAGCGCCACAGACGAGGAAAGTCCCCCCGGTATCATGTTTCCTGGCCCAGTCCCCTATGACGACCCTCTCAAACAGGCCGTGTCGAATCCGGCGCGACAGGAGTCGGTTAAAGTGCAGACTCTGGAGGGCCGCGAGGAAGAACCGTTTCAGCCGATGCCCGCCCGGGACCCACTCACCGCGCGTGAGCCGGAACCCCTCTACCGCATTGCGACCGAATCGACCGAAACGCTGGGGACCGAAGTAGTTGGGCACTCCACAGGCTTCGAGGGCCTGCAGGGTAGCCCTAGCATGCTCGACCGCGGCGGGATTGACCTGGCGGATGCGCACTTCGAATCGGTTCCCCCAGAGGTGTCCTAGGGCGAGCTTGTTCCTGTGGCGAGAGCTCTCGAGAATCTCGACCCCCTCCAACTCTTCGAGGGCTTCGACGGCTCTGGCGCTGCGGTTGGGAAGGCTGAGCCACTGCTCGGTGACGGCCCTCTTATCCTTCAACCCGGCCACACCGATCTCACGCTCCGAGGTACCGCCCCGCACAAGGGCCAGCACAAGATCGCGGGTTGTAAGGTTCCTCTTCCGGACCCGGAGGTACAGGTGCGACCCACACCCCTCCGGCATGTAGAGGGGAATCTCAAAGACTCTAAAATCCTCCGGGGTCTGCCGAAGCTTCCCTTCGGTACCCGCCAGGGCCGGCGTGACGGTCGGATGGTCATTCCACCGGAAGAGCAACGGGTCGTAGGGGTCGGAGTTGGGATTCGAGGCAGATCTCGTCACGAGGGACAGCTCGACCGACCCGGCCGCAACCGTTCCAGCATCAGCTGCCGCACCAAGTGGAAACGCTGACCAAGCGTCTCCGCCTCCAGGAGGACCTGCCTCGACTCTGCAGGCAATCGGACGTTGGCACAGATGAACGAGGCCTGATAGAGTAAGTCCTCAGGTAGTGCATCCTCGATCTGGCGTTTCGCGTGGGTAGGGAAGAACCTCTCAGCGTAGACACGAAAGGTCTCCAGGGCGTCCCAGGCTGCCACCCGTTCCTGATTGGGGTCGTCACGGCCTATGGGTTCGGGGCAATCAGCGATGTGGTACAGCGGGCGACGGTGTCCGTCGAGATCTGGAATCTCCTCTCCGCGACACACCTCTATCCGGCAACGCTCACGACCGTGGGCGAGCAGGAAGAAGGTGCCGTCGGGATTCTCTTCGATCGACAGGATCTTCATGAAGGTGCCCACCGGGTAGTGCGCGGGGGGGGAGCCGTCGGAGACCTGACCCGGGGGGCGCACAAGGGCGATGACGAAGCGTGAGTCCTCACTCTCCTTGCAGATGCGAACAAGCCTCTTGTAACGCTCCTCAAACACGTATAGTGGGATGGTCATCCCTGGGAAGACCACGGCCTCAGGAAGGGGAAACAGGGGCAGATCCGCCACGCCTCACGGTACCAGTATTCCAAGGGGGGTGCTCTTGGGTCGGCATCACATGATCTGCGGGGCACGGGCCTGAGCAGAGAGGGATAGGGCTCAGCGGAGCCGACGGAATCCCAATCCGTGACCCTATACCTGGCAGGTTATGCCACACCAAGGCTCCCCAACCCAGCCCTAGTGGCCAGCGGGAACGGTATCAAGGTCCGGCCGGGGCGACTACCAGGTCGACAACAAGGCCGACCAGAACGGCAAGACCGACGACCAGATTGGAGTTGAACGAGGCGAGTGCTGCAGAAGCGGAGCGCTTCCTGGCAAGGCGCTGCTCGAGCGCGAGGACGCATCCGACCACGACCAGGCTGGCTGCGAACGGGACACCCCTATCGGCGAGCAACAGGAGTGCAGCGAGGGAGACTACCGCCGCACCGTGGGACCACGCAGAGAGGGCGAGGGCACGCTCTTCCCCAAACCTGACGGGAGCGCTCTGCAGACCGCTCTCCCGATCGAAGTCGATGTCGAGCAGGGCGTAGATGATATCGAAGCCCGCTACCCACAGCGCTACACCTAGCCACAGGGCGACGGCGGCCCCCGAGAACGCCCCCGCAACCGCGATCCACCCGGCCGGGGCGGCGGCGCCAATGGTAATGCCCAACCAGTAGTGGCAGAGCCAGGTCCATCGCTTGGTCAGAGGATAGAGCGCGAGGAAGAAGACAGCGACCGGGAGAAGTGCCAGGGTGAGTCGGTTTAAAGACCATGCAGCGAGAGCCAGGAGGGCGAAGCCAGCCACGACCAGTACCATGCCGTCGACCTTTCCCAGGTGTCCGGCAGGAATCTCGCGACCAGCAGTCCTTGGGTTTTGAGAGTCAATTTCGACGTCCAGGACACGATTCAAAGCCATACTAGCGGTTCTGGCGCCCACCATGGCGAGGGTCACCCAGACGAAGGTGGTCCATCCGGGCCACCCCTCTGCCGCGAGCAGCATCCCGCCGTAGGCGAATGGGAGCGCAAACAGGGTATGTTCGAATCTAACGAAGCTCAGGTAGCTCTGCAGCGATCGCCTGCGCAACCCCTTCTGCACGGCGCTGACCATACCACGGTTTTGATCGCTTCGCCCCACCCACCTGACGACGGTCCGGGCGCGGGCGCTCGGCCAGGCGAGCCGAACAATCTCGGCAACCCCCCCTCCCTGAGCCAGCAGGCGCGGCAACTCAGTGCTGGCGGGAGACCTCTTTAAGGGCGTGTGTCGAGTAGCCAAAGCTCGGTTCCGTCGTCGCCGGCTCGCCCCACAAGATCATCCGACCGAGCTCTCCGAGGGTCGTGCCACCAACCTCCACCCGCATCCTCAGGGCCCTGCGGAGATCGTTGAGAGTGACATCATCGAGGAGGGTCTCTGTGCCATACCGGAGGACGTTGGGAGACACGAGCAGCAGATCGGCCTCTCCAGGTTCGATCTGGGCGAGGAAGTCGCGGCCGGCCAAGAGACCGGCGACGGTGGTTACGGAGCCGAAGGTGATGTTGTCGAGCGCCCTGACTTCCAAGTCCAGCCCGAACATATTCCGCAGCGGCTTCACAGCCGCCGCAAGGGTACTGTAGAAGAGAGAACCCGTAGCCAATAGGATCCGCCTCGGGCCCAGATGCCCCTTGGGACATGGCTGCTCTAGGAGTGGCTGCAGTGGGCCGTCCAGGAAATCCCTAACCATACCCACGCCGTTCTCGAGCATCGGGTACCCCTCGTAGGCGCTCGCCCCCGGAACGGGGAAGCCTGCAACCAGATAGAACTCGTCGCTTAGGAAGGCGAAACGAGACCCCCTCTCCCCTAGCGCCCGACCCTGGAACCTCTCTACCCTCTCCACCACGGCCCGCGCCTCGGCCGGGTAATAGGTGCGTAATGTGGGGAGGTTACGCCTGTGCTCCGTGAGCCCGACAGGAACGACGGCCACCGCCCGGACGTTTTCCCTGCTCGCAAGATAGCCGAGTGTCGAGTCCAGTCTGTCTCCGTCGTTACGACCGGGAACAAGGACTATCTGGGTGTACAGGTCGATCGGCCCCAGCCTTTCGATCATCGAGCGAATCTGGAGCGTCTCCGGGTCCTTCACCTTGAGTCGCCAGGGCCGCATCATCTCCCCCCTCAGACCCTGATCGGCGGAATGCACGGAGACATAAAGGGGGCTCAGGTTCTCGTCCAGTATCCGGTCGATATCCTCCGCAGTAAGGTTCGTAAGGGTCACAAAAGAGCCGTACAGGAAACTCGTCCGAAAATCGTCATCCATCAGGTAGAGGCTCTTGCGGAACCCCCGCGGCATCTGGTGGACATAGCAGAACTCACACTTGTTGGCACACAGGCGGACTCCGTCGAAGATCACGTCGTCGAAATCCAGGCCAGGATCCTCCCACTCGACCTCGAATTCAGCCACCTGCCCTTCCGAACCCTCAAGGGTAAGGGTGGCCAGACCCTTCCCCAGTTCACGCCGGTACGCCAGGATGTCGGGAATGGCGACACCATTGACGCTGACGAGTTCCCAACCTGGACCCACCCCAGCACGGTCGGCCGGCGAACCCATCGCCACCCCCCTAACGTGCCCCCTAGGCGGTTGCACCGTTCTCGAACGCGCTCGCATAGACAGAGCATTCTAGCAGACAAGCGGTCGGGATGGGCCTGCCAGAGCCGGCCACGGACCCGAGTGGGTGAAACGGCCTAGCCAGTCAGATGAGCTGCTCCTATCGACGAGGAGCAGCTCGCTGAGGAGCGAATGGGACGACGAAGCCGTGAAGGGGGGGAACGGAGTCAAAGCGGATCGTGACCCCCTCCTCGATGGTGTTGGGGAGGGGATCGTGAACCCCGAGCACAATGGGGATTCCCACGTCGACGACAAGGGAGTTCCCATTACGGACGACCACCTGGCCTAAGGCTCTGATCTGGCTGATGGCCAGCACCTCGAGCTCCTCAGGGGCAGGCTCGACCTGCTCAACGATCAGCGTCGTGGCGTTGATGATAACCCTCGCCTCACCAGCGACCGACTCGTAGGGTCCGGTTCGCTCCAGAAGGCTCAGGATCACACCTCCGGCCTGACACTCAAAGAGGGGGCTGCCCTCGACCTTCGGAAAGATACGAACGGGGGCCACGAACGGGTGCCAGCGCTGAATAAAGGCGTCGACGGAGTCTTCAAACACGACAGAATTCTACCCCGCGTTCCCAACCTTGGTCAGGCGGACTCCGAATCCTCGACCCGCCTATGGTAGACTGACCCCTGTGAGGAATTCGCCATCTAGCGAGAGACGAACCCCGTCTGGCTACAGCCAGACGGGGTTTTCCACACAGACGAAGCCCGGTGTCGACAATGCTGGATAGGCTCAACGATGTTCAAACCAGGGATCTCAAGCTCGACAGCCTTCGCGGAGAGATGGACGAGGTCCCTTCAGACCTCGTAGCCGTCCGCCAGCAGAAGTCGGAACTCGAGGAGCACCTGCTGCAGAAGCGCAAGGAGCGGGAGGGGCTCCGCAGGAAGGTCAGTCAGAACGAGCTCGAGCTAGCGACCCTGGAACAGAGGCGCCGACTGACCAGCGAGGATGCCTTAAGGGCCAGCAGCCCCAAAGAGGCCTCTCAGTATCAGAATCGGGAGCTGCAGATCGCCGCCGAGCTTGAGGAGCTCGAGGAGGATACCCTCCCCCTCATGGAGAGCCTCGACAGGGTCTCAGCGGAGGTTGGGGATCTAGAGGAAGAGTTGACCGAACTCGAACCGAACCTCCAGGCTCTAACAGAACAGGAGGAGGCGCGAATCGAGATGATCGGACAGCGTCTCGCCTCGGTGCGGGCCGAACGGGAGTCCCTCGCAGCCGCTATCGAAGCGAAACTGCTCAAGCAGTATGAGCAGGTGCGACGGGCTCGCCGAGGGATCGGCCTAGTGGAGATCCTGTCTGGCCAGACCTGCGGAGGTTGCAACATGAGACTGCCTATCCACGTAGTTCAGAAGGCGAGATCGGGCAAAGTTGTAACCCGCTGTCCCAGTTGCGGCAGGATCCTCTGGCATCGAGACTAAGACCTGCCTAGCGAAGCCGGCTCAGTGGGTCTACGGCTCGCCCCCGCTCGTGCAGTTCAAAGTGCAGATGGGGCCCTGTGGACAGGCCGGTGGAGCCCAGCGCCCCTATGCGATCACCCTGGCGAACATACTGGCCCACCTCAACGAAGATCTGGCTGTGGTGGGCGTACCAGGTCTCTTCATTACCGGGGTGGCGGATCTTGATCAGATACCCATAGCTACCCGACCAGCCCGCGAACACAACGGTGCCGCTCCGAGCCGCATGGACCGCAGTCCCATAAGGGGCGGCCACATCTAGACCGCGGTGGAACCCCGAGGTACCCATGCCAAGGCTCCGGCGGCCGAAGTAGGAGGTAATCCTCCCATGAACAGGCCACCGGTAGCGCCGCTCTTCCTCCCGAACTCTGGCCAAGCGCTCCAGCGCTACAGTCGGCGGAACCCCAGGCAGAAAGACCATCATCCCAGGCTGCACGTCGGCCGGCTCACGGATGTTGTTGGCCCGGGCTGCGACGATCGGGCTGACAGCATACTCCGCTATGAGGTCGCCTAGGCTCTCCCCCGGCCACAGTGTAACGATCAGTCCCTCAACACCAACAGGGGGGATGAGAAGCTCAACCCCTACCGGCAGCAGATCGAGAGAGGAGAGACCGGGATTCGCGCCGACGAGAGCGTTGAGAGAGATGCCGTAGCGCTCGACCACCTCGGTCAGCGTCTCGCCCTTAGCGAGAATATGGCGCCGGAAGCCAGGGGGTGGCGAGGGTGCAGGATTAGCTTGCCCACCACGCGCATCCAGGTAGGGGACCCTCAGCAGCTGGCCGGGGTGCAAGACCGTCGACTCGAGTCCGTTAAAAGACATAAGCGCCTCGAGACCGATACCGTACCGGTCAGCAATCCCCCCCAGGGAATCACCCTCCTGGACCACGCGAAGCGCGTAGCCGTTCCCTTCAGTCAGGCTGAGGAAAAGCGTAGTGACAAGGCAGAGTAGGAAACCGCCGATCTTCATCTCCGCAGGCCTTCAACAGTACGAGAGAACTCGTAACCTGATCCCGAGTGCGGGTGGAAGGAACGCATCAGTTCCAGTCCCTCCACCTCTCGGGGATCGTCCGCTTGAGATACTCTACCACCTCGCGGGTGCTCGCTCCCGGTGTGAACAGTTCTCCGATGCCGAGCGCCTGCAGCCGAGAACGGTCCTGATCGGGAATGATGCCACCGCCGAACACAAGTATATCATCCGCCTGCCTAGCACGGAGGCCTTCAATCACCTCGGGGAAGTAGTGCATGTGCGCTCCTGAGAGGACCGAGAGGCCAACTGCATCGACATCTTCCTGTACCGCCGCAGTTACGATCATCTCCGCTGTCTGCCGTAATCCGGTATAGATAACCTCCATCCCAGCATCGCGAAGCGCCCGGGTCATAACCTTGGCCCCTCGGTCGTGCCCATCGAGGCCCGGCTTCGCAATGAGCACCCTGATCGGTCGCTCTAGCGACACCATCAGCAGGCGGCCGGTTCCCGATACACAGCTAAGGTCTCACAGAGCAGGTCCAACTGCTCGCCGAGCGTAGAGTAGGCCTGGGCAACTGGCACGGTGTTCCGGCTGTTAGCAGCCGCCCTCCGGTAGTCGCCCGAGGCGGCCCCTACCCGGGACCGGGGCCAATCGAACCGCCCCCTCTGAACCTGTTCGGTCCCAACCAGTTCGACGGGGACCCCACCATAGCCGCTACCAAAGGTGTTCACCCCCACGAGAAGCCGCACACCATCTTCGGTCCCCTAGCGTAGCCCGCACCACCCATCTCTCGACCTCGCCTCGGGAAAGCCGCCAAAAACCCTCTGCGTAGTCCTCGCCAAACCGGTCTTCTCCTCCTCATGCGGTCATTATAGCGACCCTGACGACCCCCTCCGACCATCTGAACGCAAGTTCGGCCTGAACGGGAGTCTCATCCGCTTCAGCCCCGTCTCTCCGACCTCGAGCTTCGTCCCCACCGGTATATCGTGGCGCAGGACGGCGAGCCCAACGGGCCCAAAGGTAGGATGATTCAGAGTCCGCCCGAGCAGGCCGACCCGCCTCCCCTGAAAGGTGACCTCCCTCATCCCGAAAGTGGGCAGGCGGTCGAGACGGACCCCGGCTAGGCCCCGCTGAACCCTGCCGCGGGCATCGATGCGGGCCATGATCTCCTGGCCAAGGTAGCAGCCCTTCTTGAGGGATACCGCCCCCATCAACCCGGCCTCCTGCGGGAGGACTCCCTCCCCCGCCTCTGTGGCCGCCGCAGGTACCCCCGCCTCGATCCGGGCACAGTCCAGCGCGACCTCTCCCGCCAGTCTAGGCCCAGTCGCAAGGAGCCCAGCTATGAGAGCGACCAGGTCGGATATGCGTAGGTGGATGTCAAACCCCGCAAAGCCGGTGCGGGCAGCGCGGTGCACCAGCACCCGTACCCCAGCGACTTCCCCTTCGAACAGACGACCACGGTCCGGCACCGCGCCGAAGCTGGCGAGGATGTCGGGCGCACCCTCCCCTAAGAGCGCGAGGGTGGTAAGCACTCCGGTGAGATCCTCAATCTCGACCTGATCGAAGATGATATGGCGACGGAAAGAGGCCTCCACCTCAGGGCCGCGTCCTCCATCTACCAGAGTGTACAGGTCGTCACGCCTCCGCACGACGGTCATATCAGCCGCAGCATGGCCCCGATGAGTGAGCAGAAGGGCGCGGTTTGCTCCCCCTTCCTGGAGGCCTACGACGTCGTTCGATACCTGCCCGTGCAAGAACGGAACCCGGTCCTCCCCTGTCAGCTTTAGTGGCGTCGTGGCGAGCAGCGGGACCAGCAGGGGGACCGAACGCTCGACGAGGGAACGATACTCTTCCTCCGGGCTCCCGAAGTCGCTAACGACATCTCCGCTGAACTTCGCCCCGAAATCTGCCAGGACGCTGCGCAGATCCGATCGGTTATCGCTCATGGTGACCCCCGGCAAGCGGCACCATCTACCGTTCGCACACCGATGCGAGCCGCTACCCCGTACCTACTAGGTATTCGCAGGAGGCGTCGGTGCCGCTCAGGTGGACGTGGCCGTGAAGCTTCGGGCAGCGACGGTCGAAGCGATTGAAGACCGGCACGTACCCCGCGATGGGGATAGCCGGCCCCCTCGAAGGGGCCCCTCAGGACAGTAGCGGCTGAGGAAAACATCGCAAGCTCGATCCTTCTTCACCCAGTTCCAGATCAGATGGGGTCTCGGAGTTCATAAGCTCGGTAGATTCCCCTCAACCCTGAAGATAACGACCCTGGCCATCTCGATCATATGACCGTTCTCACAACTCCCCGACAGTCCGGGGTGCCCCCTCGGGTACCCACCCCTCCCCGAGGGGTGGCAACCTCCGACTCGATGGTTATGAGCGCTGAGGAGACCCGGCATAGCAGCGGCATCAAAACACTAGCTCTGAAGGGGGCAGCTACCCTAGGAGACTCGCGGAGAAGATAGCGAGCGGTCCGGAGCCGATGACAGCTGAGGATCCTCAGGAGACTGCCCCCAGCTGCACAGAGCGATTCGAGAGAACCGGGCTCAATCCCGAGACCGCTCACGCGCCCGCCACTCGAGTCCAGCCCAGATGAGGCTTCCGATATCTCCGTCGAGCACCCGATCTGGATCGTGACGCATCTCCCCTGTCCGGTGGTCCTTCACGTACCGCTTGTCCAGGACGTAGCTCCGGACCTGAGAACCCCACTCAATGGCCTTCTGTTCACCCCTCGCTCGCATCTGCTCCTCGAGGCGCCGCCGCTCTTCACGCTCCCAAAGCCTGCCCCGGAGCACGGTCATCGCCCTCTCTCGATTCTTAATCTGTGACTTTCCGTCCTGGCAGGTAACGACGACCTCATCCTCGGTGCCCCCCCGGTAGACGATCCGAACCGCCGAATCTGTCGTATTGACCGACTGACCACCCGGTCCGCTGGAGCGAAAGACATCGACCCGAAGGACCTTCGGGTCGATGTCGATCTGGATCCTGTCGTCGAGCTCCGGCAGGACCTCGACGGAGGCGAAGCTCGTGTGACGCCGTTTCTGCGAGTCGAACGGACTCACTCTGACGAGCCTGTGAACCCCTCCCTCGACATTGAGCAGGCCGAAAGCCCTATCGCCACGGACGATCATCTGGGCATGGTCGACCCCGCCGGGTGCATCGCCGTTGGGCACGAGATCGATAATCTCGACACCGAAGCCCTGCCGCTCGGCGAAGCGCCGATACATGCGCAGGAGCATTCCGGCCCAGTCAGAAGACTCCGTTCCCCCCGCCCCGGGCTTCACGGTCACGATCGCGGGGCGGATGTCATGCGCTCCGTAAAAGAGGGTCTCCCGGTAGAGGGTACCGAGCTCCCCTTCGATTCGCGCCTGTTCGGAAGCGAGCTCCCCTTGCTCCTCGTCCGACGCGATTGCGAGGAGTTCCTGCAGACCCTCCACATCGTTCTCGAGGGTACGAAAGCCCTCGACAACCCGGCGCAGGCGGGTCGCCTCCTGGGTAAGAACCTTAGCCCGGTCGGGATCGTTCCAGAGCCCGGGGTCGTTCAGGAAGGAGTCGAGCTGTTCGAGTCGCGACTCCCTGCCGGCAAGGTCAAAGGTACCCCCGGAGTGCGTCGAGTCGTTCGATGATCTCATGCATCAGGTCACCTCACCCAAAAGCCTACCAAATCGCAGGTGACCGGGTAAACCTGCAGGCGACCGATCGCGAATAAAGTCCGATCAGGATAGGAAAAACACCACCCGAGACCTGCCCCGCCTGTGGTATCTTAAGCTCAAGATCGGTTCCGGTTTGTCGCCGACATGAAACGACACCCTAATCTGACCTGGTCTCGAAGGGGGCTCTCTGGAGGTGTTTCAATCCTTCCGTCCACTCGATCTGGTGGATATCCTCATCATCTCCATACTCCTCTATCAGGGCTACAAACTCCTCATCGGCACCCGGGCCTGGAATGTCCTTCGAGGTCTCGCCGCCCTCGCCGCCCTCTGGCTTGTCGCAGCCCAATTCCAGCTGGAAGCGACGAAGTGGATCTTCGACCGGGTCGCCCCGGTCGGGTTCATAGCGCTCATCGTAGTCTTCCAACCAGAATTCAGAGCCGCCCTGGAGAGGGTGGGCAGGGGTCGATTCGGAAGATCGCCGAGTTCGGATCCGATCCAGGAGATCATGGCGACGGTCCGCGAACTTGCAACCCAACGCCGGGGTGCCCTCATCGCCATCGAGCGGGGGACCCCGCTGCGCGAGTACGGATTAACCGGAACTGCGCTGAATGCACCGGTCACATCGGCTCTCCTCCAAACCATGTTCGCCTCCAAGGGACCCCTCCACGATGGGGCTGTGATCATCCAGGGGGACCGGGTGTCCTTTGCAGGAGCCATCTTCCCCCTGTCGGACAAGCACGAGGGGTGGAGCGTTAGCCACGGAACGCGGCACAGGGCCGCGCTCGGCCTGTCCGAGGTCACCGACGCCCTGATCGTGGTTATCAGCGAGGAGCGAGGTACGGTAAGCCTGGCCAAGGAGGGGCAGCTCCGCTCCGATATCGCCCCTGCGGAGGTCCTCGAGGTACTACGCGAGGTCTATGGGCAGTGATCAGACGAGCCACCCAGACCGTGACCGATCTCCTGAGTCGCCTCATCGATCACTGGCCTATGAAGCTCGGTGCGGTGGCGATCTCCGGCCTTATATGGCTGTTCGTCTCGAACACTACCGTTACCGTCACCCAGCGCAGCCTCCTCATCCCCACCACCACCGTGGGGATGAGCAGCCATCAGGTGGCCAGCGGTATTCCCGACTTTGTGGAGATCACCGTGTCGGGCCCAGACAACCGGGTCGACCGCCTGCGCTCTGAGAGCTTCGACGCAACCATCGATCTTTCGGGAGTGAGCGGCCCCTTCGAAGAGATCATTCGGATATCGGGGCCTGAGGATATCGCCCTCAGAGGGGTCTCGCCTTCAGAGGTGATCGGGGCTGTGGAATCGGTCACCACCCGGAGGGTTCCCGTCGTCGCCCTCCTCACACATCCTCTCCCCGAGGGGCAGACCCTCCGAGCCGTGGTGAACCCCGAGGGGGTCCTCGTAAGGGGCCGAAGCGCCGTGCTCGACCAGGTGGAGGGGGTGGTGGCCCAGGTAGCGGCCGAAGCCGGGTCGCACGAGGTTGCCATCTTCGCCACCGACGCAGCGGGGCTCCCGGTCTCCAACACCTCCGTGCAACCTGAGACCGTCACCGTGACGGTCGAGGCGGAGCCAGTCCTCATTCGGCGCTCGCTCCCCCTACTTCTCGAAGAGCCAGAGGCCAGAGGGCTGTGGGCCACCACCTCCGCCAGCCAGGACACCGTGGCGCTCGCGGGACCTGTGCACCTGCTGACCGAGTTGGAATCCGTGACCGGCAGGGTGAGGTTCACTACCCAACCACCGGAGCCGGGCGAGTATACTCTGCCCGTCACCTTAGGGTTGCCGGATGGGATCGTCGCCCTCGAAACCCCTACGGCGCTCGTCCGGCTCGAACGTCCTTCCCTCAAGCAGTAGCGGACAGGAGCCAAAACTGTGATCTATCCCCTTCGCTACTTCGGAGACCCGATCCTGCGGCAGGTCGCCCGGCCCGTCACGAAGTTCGGTCCGGCACTGGACGAGTTCGCCCAGAACATGATCGAGACGATGTACGATGCAAATGGACTCGGCCTAGCCGCCCCCCAGATCGGACTATCCCTGCGACTCTTCGTAGCCCTAGAGACCGAGCCTGTACCGAACGGTGGTGGAGACGGTGGTGGCGAAGAGATGGACAGCGACACTCTCTCGCCTGAGGAGAAGCGGGAGCTGTGGGGTGTGACCGCGGTGCATGTGCTGGCGAATCCCGAGATCACCCGACGGTCCGGCGTGCAGACTGGGCAGGACGGATGCCTCAGCGTTCCGGGCCTCTATATCGACGCCCTGGAACGGGACGAGAGCATAACCTTGCAGTATCAGGATCTCACCGGGAGACAGCGGACCCTCGACGCCTCGGGGCGCTTCGCCCACGTGCTGCAGCACGAGCACGATCATCTGGAGGGGATCCTCTTCTTCGACCGACTCCCCACGGCGGAGCGGCGCGAGTTCATGGCAACCCACAGAGCGGAGCTTGCGGAGATCCAGAGGAATGCCAAGGCGTTGCTGAGATCGCTAAAGCGATCGGTCGGCACAGCCAGCGGACGCTGAGGCGGCTCCGTCGTGTCCGGCTACAGGATCGCCTTCTTCGGGTCCCCTGCCTTTGCAGTCCCAGTAGTGAAGGCGCTTGCCCGAGCGCACCATGTCGTCCTGGTCGTTACCCAGCCCGACAAACCCTCCGGGAGGGGACTTGCGACCTCCTCCCCTCCGGTCGCCGAGTGGGCAAAGAGTTCTGGGGCACCCCTCGAGCAGCCGGCATCCCTCCAGAGCAATCCCGGGTTCGAGGCGAGGCTAGCGGCAGCGGACATCGACGTCGCGGTCACAGCGGCCTACGGGAAGATCCTCCCGGAGACACTCCTCGCCGTTCCGGCCCACGGCTTCCTCAACGTGCATGCGAGCCTGTTACCAAAATACCGCGGTGCGGCCCCAATCCAGTGGGCCCTGATCTGTGGTGAGAGGGAGACCGGAATCACCATCATGACGGTGGAGGCAGGGCTCGACACCGGACCCATACGCCACGTAAGGAGGCTCGCAATCCACCCGGAGGAGACGGCCCCGATGCTGTTCGAGCGCCTCTCCCATCTCAGCGCCGAAACGCTGCTCGAGGCCCTTAACCTCCTCGCGGCCGGGAGGTTAAGGGTAGAACGCCAAAACGATATCGAGGCGACCCGCGCCCCCCTACTTACCCGGGAGGACGGGCGGATCGACTGGAGCCTACCAGCCCGCGCTATCTACGACCGCTACCGCGGGGTCCTGATCTGGCCGGGGAGCTGGTGGGCGTTCGCGGGTTCGACCGTGAAGGTAGAGGGCATGGGCCTTGCCGCTGGCGGAGGAGCGCCCGGGGAGGTCCTCACCGTCGCCCCTTCCGGGGTCGCTATCGCCACGAGCGACGGGGCTATCATCCTTAAGCAGGTGAAGCCTGCCGGCCGCACGACGATACCCGCCTACGCCTGGGCGCACGGCTACGGAGTTACCGAGGGCACGATCCTTGGCTAAGGTAGCTATTGTCGGGCGACCGAACACCGGTAAATCGACCCTCTTCAACAGACTTGTGGGGGGGCGCGAGGCGATCGTCGCCGACCGACCTGGGGTCACCCGGGATGTCAAGGAGGGGATCGTCAGCTCCGATACCGGGCACTCCTTCACCCTACTCGACACGGGGGGAGTCTGGTCTGGAGACCGCTGGGAGATCCCGATCCGAGAGCGTATCGAAGCCGCCCTGGAGGCTTGCGATCTGATCCTCTACTGTGTGGATGGCCGGGAGGGGCTGACGCCGACCGATCACGAGGTGGCCGACTGGCTCCGGAGGGCCCGGGCACCGACGCTCCTGGTGGCCACGAAGCTCGACGACCCGCTCCACGAGGAGACGGTCGAGATGTACGAACTCTACAGCCTAGGTTTCGGGGACCCCTGGCCGACCGGGGCTGAGCACGCCCGGGGAACGCACGAACTGGTCGACGAAATCGTCAGCCGCTTGCCAGAAGAGGAGGGGGAGGCGGATGAAGAGGTGGTACGGATCACCATTATCGGCAGGCCGAACGTCGGCAAGTCGAGCCTCCTCAACGCCCTGGTCGGCGACGACCGAGTCATCGTCTCCGCCGAGCCGGGGACCACCCGGGACAGCGTCGACATCCGGTTCCACTTCGCCGGACGAGCCTTCGTTCTAGTCGACACGGCGGGGATCCGCCGGAGACCGAACGAGCGCCTCGAGCACTACAGCAGACTCCGCTCTGAGCAGGCTATCGACCGGGGAGATGTGACCGCGCTGGTGGTCGACCCCTTCGAACTCGGCGACCACGAACTCCGACTCGCCGGCCTCGCCTATCAAGCTGGGAAACCGGTCGTCGTGGCGGTCAACAAATGGGACCTGGTCAGCGACGACATCCTCAGCGAGAGACGGCGCGCTGTAGAGCAGGCGCTCGACCACATCCGCTTCGCCCCGAAGGTCTTCACGAGCGCAGCGACCGACTTTGGACTGCACGAGTTGCTCAGCACGGCGGCCCACCTGTACGACGTCACCAGGAGGAGGGTCTCGACCGGCGAACTGAATCGCTGGATCGAGGCCTGGACGCAGCGGCAGCCCCCCCCAAACTTCAAGGGGCGCCCGCTCAAGCTCTTCTACGCGACCCAAGCCGACGTAGCCCCACCCACATTCGTGATCAGCATCAACAACGAGCGTTATGTCACCCGGGCCTACGAGCAGTACCTCCGCAACCGGATCCGCGAGGATCTCGGACTTACCGAGGTGCCCGTCAGACTGGTGTTCAAGGCCCGCGGCCGCGACGGCGGAAAGCGGGTCAGACTGTAGCCCTCTCTACCTCGAGGGTGATCTTCAGGTTTCCCTTCCGGGTCTCGCCGAGCACAGCCACCACCCGAAACCTGCCCAGTCCGGCGGCGTAGACCTCGTCGGCCTCCTTCACCGCAGCCGCCTTGCCGACCGCCGACCCGTTCACCATCACATTTCCCGCCTCAATCCCCCTCCTGAAGAACGATCGCGACACCCGGAAGGCCTTCGCCCCTACGGCGTCTACCCTGAGCGAGGGAACCACGGCGTCGAAACGCTGCACCGACGCCGCCCTCAAGAGCTTCAGGTCGATCTCACGACCAGAGATCTGGCGCCCCCTCACCGGAACCGGTTCCAGGAGGCTGTCGTCGGGGGGGGCGAGACAGACGAGTGCGATGCCGTCTGAATGGCTGACGAGGTCGCCTACGATCCCAGGTTCGATCCCCTGGGCTGCGATGGCGGCCCCCAGCAGTCCCGGCTCCCCAACCCCCCGGTAGTACAGGGCGGCGAGGGGAGTGGTCGCCACCGGCATGTGCGACGGATAGGCTGTGACGACGGAACGGCGGGCACCCGAGTAGCCTCCCGACCGATTGTAAACCACCCCCGCCTCCCGCAAATCCGCCAGGATCCGGTCGGCCAGATCCGGCTCCAAAAAGGGGGTGTGGGCGACTCGACCGGCGAGGGCGGCCGCGATCAGCAGGCGGGGGTCTGGACGTATCACCTGCGGATGTCGACGACATCCACCCCACGCTCTCGCAATCGGGTGACGAACGCGTCCGCCTCCTCTCCAACCACCCTGAGGATCAACTCCCTGCGCCGGCTGGGCTTCACACCCCCGGTCGCGACGGAGACGATGTTCGAAGGCGGCCCCGCCTCAGCCACGCGGGCCAGAGTCCCCGGGGTGTCAGGGAGATCGACCGTAACCCTGGTACCACCCTCTCGGAGGCCCAGGGCGACCACCAACGCCCGCAGCAGGTCGGTGATGGTCAGGATCCCGGTAAGCTCTCCAGCTAGCAGGACGGGGAGCCCCGACACCCTGTTCTCCGCCATCAGCAGGGCGGCCCACTCCACCGGATCGTCGGCATTCACCGTGATCGGCGGTCCCTTCACGACGTCGCGGACCAGGAGTTTGCTCAGCAGGTAGTTCAGTTCGTAGATGGAGAGGGTCGTGACCTTAGGCGACGCCTCTTTCAGATCCCGGTCCGTCACGATACCGACCAGGGAACCATCCTCTACCACGGGCAGGCGCCGGTAGTGAACCCCCCCCAACAGCTGCATGGCCTCCATCACCGGGGTAGAGCCATCGACCGTGGCGGGACTCGCTGTCATCCATTCACCGACCAGCATGCACCCCTCCCGGAGACAACTCTATCACCAGCCACCTCCGGGCAGATCCAGGGGGGCACCGCCGGAAGCAGCACCGCGCCTAGAAAGATGGGAGAATGGGCTTAGGTGAAGGCGATCACGGTCCTCGGCTCGACCGGCTCGATCGGACGCCAGACGCTGGAGGTGGCGACCTGGCGGGGGTACCGCATCGTCGGACTGGTGGGGGGGCGGGACGCCAGAACTCTCCTGGACCAGGCCCGACGGTTCCGCCCGCCGCTGATCTGTTGCCACCCGGAGACAGCTGCAGCCGTGCGCCCCCACCTGCCGGTCGGCACCCACCTGGTAACGGGTGTGGAGGGCAGCCACGAGGTGGCCACAATGGAGGCGGACAGGGTGGTGGCGGCCATACCCGGCTTCGCCGGACTGGCCCCGACCCGAGCAGCCCTGGCCGCAGGCCGCCACGTCGCCCTGGCCACCAAGGAGGTCATGGTCGTAGCCGGACCCCTCATCTGGGAGGTGGCCAAGGAGTCCGGTGGGCAGATCACACCTGTCGACTCCGAGCATTCCGCCCTGTTCCAGTGTCTCCAGGGGGAGGATCCCGCCGCTGTCGATGCGCTCGTGCTCACCGCCTCTGGCGGGCCGTTCCGGGAAGGACCCGACGACCTGTCCTCGGTAACCCCGGAACAGGCCCTTCGGCACCCTACCTGGTCGATGGGCCCCAAGGTCACGATCGACTCCGCTACCCTCTTCAACAAGGGGCTCGAGGTCCTTGAGGCTCACTTCCTCTTCGGCACCGACCTGGCGCGGATCGAGGTGGTCATCCACCCGCAGTCACTTATCCACGGCCTCGTCCGATTCGTAGACGGGAATATCAAGGCCCAGGTCGGCCCGCACGACATGCGCCTGCCTATCCAGGTCGCGATCGAGCACCCCGAGCGCCCCGCGACCCCGCTAGCACCCCTGCCCCTCAGCGGCGTCTGGGAGTTCCAGGAGCCGGACCAGAAGCGGTTTCCCTGTCTGGACCTCGGCTACCGGGCCGGGCGCTCAGGGGGACTCGCCCCGACCTACCTCAACGCCGCCGACGAGGTCGCCGTCGCAGCGTTCCTGTCCGGCAAGGTCCCCTTCACAGCCATCCCCGAAATCCTCGAGCAGGTCCTGGACCGGTGTCCCCAGACCAGGCTCAGTTGGGACACGCTCGAGCTAGCGGATCTGGAGGCACGAGCTGAGGCCGAGCGGTACACCCTCAGGCGCTAGTCAGACTCGGCAGCGGGCCCCGACCCGGCTCAAGACAGCTCAAGCCGCCCCTCGGCAACGCCGCCCGGCAGGAGGCCCGATCCCCGGTCGGGGCGCTGCCGGTCAGGCAATTCCGGTCCCCGGGGCAGTCTACCGGTCCGGTGGGAACCCTACCGTCAGCCCTCCTTAACACTTACTGTTCAGAGCGGAAAGAGGGGCACGCCAGGTGCAGCAGCCGACCCCCCCTAATGGCACCGTCTGCCATACTGGTGCCATGGAAGGTGTCTCGTGCTGACGGCGTTAGTCTTCCTCATCATCCTCCTGAGTGCCGTCTTGGCACACGAGTTGGCGCACTATCTCAATGCCAGGAGTGTCGGGCTCCCGGTGCGGGCGTTCAGTGTGGGGATGGGGCCCGTCCTCTTCCGTCACACCTGGCGCGGGACGGAGTGGCGCTTTTCGCTCTTTCCCATAGGCGGGTACGTCGACCTCCCCGGAATGGCCCCCACCGTAGACGCGGACGGAAACCTCCAACATCCGACCGGGGGGATGGCCGAGAAGCCCCTCACCCAGAAGCTCTGGGTCCTTTTGGGGGGGGTGATCGCCAACTTCCTCCTCGGTGTAGTCCTGATCACGGCCGTCATCCTGATCGCCCCCGGCTATCGCCAGATCACGTCGAACGTGACACCGACCGAGGAGGGGGCCGTGATCGCCGACGTCATCCCCGGATCGGCAGCAGCGGGGGCGGGGCTGCAGGTCGACGACCAGATCATAGCCATCAACGGCCACAAGGACCCCGACCGCGAAAGGGTGATCCGCGAGATCAGGGGCGCCGACCGGCTAGAACTGAGCCTGCTCCGAGGTGACGCCAGGGTCGAGATCGCCCTCCCCTGGCCTCCGGAGGGGTCGGAGGAGAGACCGCTGCTCGGGGTCCAGCTCAGGCCGCTGTCGATCGAAGACCTCGGGGTCGGGGTCGGCCAGGCCTCGGGGGAGGCCCTCTGGTTTAGCATCCGCCTCCTTCCGGAGGCGGTGCAGGGCTTCGCCCGGGGCTTCGCGGCGACGCTCGTCGGTCGCCAGAGCGAGGAGGTGGCGGGACCGGTCAGGATCGTCTCCCTCGTCAACCAAGCGACCCGGATCGGGGTCGCGCCCGTCCTGCTCCTGGCCGCGGTGATCAACCTGTCGCTAGCGATCTTCAACCTCCTCCCCATCCCCGGCCTCGACGGGGGCAGAATGCTGCTCGCTACCGTGGTCTCCTTGCGGGGGCGCCCCTTTAGACCGGGTCAGGAGGAGAAGTTCCACTTCCTCGGGATCATGTTGGTCCTCGCGCTCATCGCGCTGATCACCTTCAACGAGATCAGTGACCTCATTCGCGGTTGAGCGGAGCGGAGGCACCCTGGCGCCGCCCGATGCGGACCTGACGGGAGACTGCGGCCTCCTCATCCCTGCGTTCGACGAGGAGTCGAGGGTAGGCGCCGTGGTCCAGACCGCACTCGAGGCCGCTATCGGGCCTGTCCTGGTCGTCGACGACGGCTCCACCGACGGCACGGCCAACCGGGCCTTGGCAGCGGGTGCCTGGGTACTCTCGCTGCCGAAGAACCGGGGCAAGGGTGGGGCGGTGGCTGCAGGGGCGGGGGCGCTTCGCACAGATTATCTCCTCCTCGTCGACGCCGACCTCGTCGGTCTGACGGTCGAGCACCTCATCTCCCTGGCCCGGCCCGTACTCTCCGGAACGGTCGACACGACCCGAGGGATCTGCTACGGCAGCCGCTGGCAGACCACGGCCGCCCAGCACCTCTCGCCACAGCTCAACGGCCAACGCGCCCTTCGGCGCGAGGCACTACTGGCCATCCCCGGCCTCGCCGAGAGCCGCTACGGCCTCGAGATACTGATCACGAACGCCGCCCGAAGGGAGGGCTGGCGAACCTTGGACATCCCCTTGAACGGGGTCGCACAGGTGATGAAAGAGGAGAAGCGAGGCCTCCTCGCGGGTCTAAGGGCGCGAGCGGGTATGTACCGCGACATCCTGATAGCCCTGCTGCGCCGCGACACTCCCTGAGCCTCGGCGGCCAGCAGGGGCAACGGAGTAGCAGCAAACTCCCCACTCAACTAGCAGCGCCGAGGCGACCTCCTCCCTCCTCAGCTGCCAGCCCGCCCGCCGCCGAGCCGGACCTCGATCGCCCGGGCGTGGGCCTCGAGGCCCTCCGCGCGGGCCATCCGAGCCGCCGCCGGACCGATCCTGGCTACCACCTCCGGCCCCAGGCCCACGACCGGAACGACCTTCTGGAAGTCGCGGAGGTTCACAAAGCTTGCAAAGCGGGCCGTTCCCGAGGTCGGCATGACATGACTCGGGCCGACGATATAGTCGCCGAGGGCCTCAAGGCTGTGGTCCCCGAGAAAGACCCCACCCGCGTTCTCGACTCTGGCTAACAGCTCCCAGGGATTCCGGGTCAACAGGCACAGGTGTTCAGGTGCGTAGTGGTTGGCCACCTCGAGTCCCTCCTCAAGGTCGCGCACCAGCACGATCAGCCCCCGCTCCCGGAACGACTCCTGAGCGAAGGTGGCGGTCGGCAGGTCGCCAAGGGCCTCCGGGAGGCGCGCCTGCACCGCCGCCGCCAACTCCGGGCTGGTCGTCACCAGAACCGGCTGGGCCCCGGCGTGCTCCGCCTGGGCGAGGAGGTCGGCTACGACATACTCCGGATCCGCCTCGTCGTCCGCCAGCACGAGGGTCTCGGTCGGCCCGGAGAGGGCCTCAATACCCACATCGCCGAAGACTTCGCGTTTGGCCAGCACCACGAACCGGTTGCCGGGGCCGACCACCTTGTCGACCCTGGGCACCGTCTCGGTCCCGTAGGCCAGGGCGGCAATCGCCTGGGCCCCACCTAGCCGGAACAGCTCGGTGATGCCGAGCTGCCCGGCGGTATAGAGGATCTCGGCAGCCACCTCCCCGTCGGGGCCGGGGGGGGTGGCCACCACCAGCTCCCGAACGCCCGCGACCTGGGCGGGGAGAGCCAGCATCAACAGGGAACTGAACAGGGGGGCAGAGCCGGCCGGGACATAGATACCCACCCGCGAGATCGGCCTCACGATCTGGCCGAGCAGCGCCCCGGACTCGGCGTTCAGGAAGCCACCCGCGGGCTGGAGACGATAGTAGGCGCGGATCCGGTCAGCCGCCTCCGCGATCGCCCCTTTTAGTCTCCGGTCCACCCTCGCCGCCGCAGCTTCAAAGGCCTCCGCCTCGACCTTCAGCCCTTCGAGCGCAACGCCGTCGAAGCGACGTGTGAGGTCGCGGAGGGCCGGGTCGCCACCGAGACGGACCGCCTCGAGGATCGCCCGCACCGCCTTCCGGTCGGCCTCAGTGAAGGTCGCCGCCCCGCGGGTGTGGAAGGCGGCCCGAGCGGCCTCGGCGCCACGGATCAAGCGCATGGGGCCCATCATAGCGAATCCCGCAGGCGGTAGAATGCCTCATGGAGGCGGTCGTGGTGGGTGCCGGGATCGTAGGGGCGAGTTGCGCCTTCCAACTGGCCCACCGAGGTGCTAAGGTAACCGTCCTCGAGCGCGCCCCGCAACCGGCCACGGGGTCGACGGCGAAGTCTGCTGCCGGCCTCAGGCACCAGTTCTCGCACCCCGTGAACGTGCGCATGTCGCTACACAGCTCCGACTTCCTCCGCAGGTTCCGCAGCCTCACCGGGCACGACCCGGGCTTCCGGGAGTCCGGCTACCTCTTCCTGATCCCGCCAGACCTGCTTGGGGAGTGGGAGGGCCAGTGGGAGCTGCTGAGGGAGCTGGGCGCACCGGTCGAAGTCCTGGACCCGGATGAACTCCAGCGACGCTTCCCTTACCTCATGAGCCGTGGGCTCGCCAGCGCCAGCTTCGGCCCCCAGGACGGGGTGGTCGATCCCCACGGGATCACCCTCGGTCTCCTGGCCGCTGCCCGGGAGCGTGGGGCCGAGTTGGTTCTTGGCTGCGAAGTGGTGGCCGCGAGGTGGCGACGAGGCCGCTGGGAGGTCGAAACGACCCTCGGAAACCACACTGCCGACCTGCTGGTCAACGCCGCCGGACCCTGGGCCGGGGAACTGGCCTCCCGGGCCGGCCTCGAGCTCCCCGTCGTCCCCGTGAGGAGGATGGTCTTCGCCACCGCCCCCTTCCGACCCTTCCCTCACCCCACCCCCCTGATCGTCGACCTCGACACCGGCATCTACCTGCGGAGTGAGGGGGAGCGGTTCCTGTTCGGCAGGTCGAACCCCGACGAACCGCCAGGCCTCCAGTTCGCCATCGACTGGTCCTGGCTCGATCAGGTCATCGAGCTCGCCCTGCCCCGCTTCCCCTTCCTGGAGCGTGCGGGCCTGGACAGGCGAGCCTGCTGGACGGGCCACTACGCGATCACGCCCGACCACCTCCCTATCCTGGGGAGGGTGCCAGGGGTGGAGGGGTTCATCAACGCCTGTGGCTTCTCGGGGCATGGGGTCCAGCACGCCCCGGCGACCGGGCTGATCGTGGCGGAGGAGGCGCTCGACGGTCGGTCGACGAGCTTCGACCTGACCGACTTCCGTATCGAACGCTTCGCCTCAGAGAGGGCAGCCCGCGAGGCGAATATCGTCTAGCCGGGGCCCCGACCTGCGGGCCGAAGGTTGAGGGCGGAGTCGGAGCCTGAGGGGGCTAAGCGGAGCGGGCCTGTTCCACCAGGGCGCGGAACGCCGCAGGTTCACGCACCGCCAGATCGGCCAGCATCTTCCGGTTGATCTCCACCCCGGAACTCCTCAACCCGTGGACGAAGGTCGAGTAGGTGAGGCCCTCGCGCCGGGCAGCGGCGCTTATCCGCGCAACCCAAAGCCTGCGGAAGTCGTTCTTGCGGTCCCGGCGGTCCCGGTAGCGATAGTCGGCGGCGTTGAGCAATGTCTGGTTCGCGGTCTTGAAGTTTCTCGAACGGCGCCCCCAGTAGCCCCGGGCACGCCTGAGGACCTTCTTGTGGCGGGCGTGACGGACCGTCCCCGTCTTCGATCTCGGCATGCTCGGGTCCTAATCGTAAGGCAGCAGCGCCTTCAGGCGCCGCGCATCGGGCCCAGCCACTATCAGGTCGGTACGGCCCTGGCGGATACGCTTGCCGGACTTCTTGTAGTTCAGGTGACGCTTGCCCGAACGCATCCCCTTCACCTTACCGCGCCCGGTGACCTTCACCCGGGCTCTGGTCCCCTTATGGGTCTTTAGCTTCGGCATACTACTCCTTCGCTTCCGGTAGCAGGGAGCGGACAGCGCAAGTTCGGCTCAGGCCCGCTCCGCGACCGGCCTGAGCATCATGTTCATATCCATCCCGGCGAGGGTCGGCGGGGAATCTACCGTGGCCAGTTCAGCGACGTCCCGGGCCACGCGGTTGAGGATCTCCTGACCCAGTTCCGGGTGGCTGCGTTCGCGACCCCGAAACATGATGACGATCTTAACCTTGTGCCCACTCTTGAGAAATCGGCGGATGTGGTTCACCTTGGTCTTATAGTCGTGGCCTTCGATCTTGATGCGAAACTTGATCGACTTCATCTCCTGGTGCTTGGCCCGCCTGCGGGCCTCTTTGACCTGCTGCTGCAACTCGTAGCGGTACTTGCCGTAATCCATCATCCGTGCAACCGGTGGCTGGGCATTCTCACCAACCAACACTAGGTCAAGGTCCTGCTCGCGTGCACGCCTCAGCGCCTCTCTGACCTCGATGATGCCCTGCTGCTGGCCGTCCGACCCGATGAGCCGGACCTGACGCGCGCGAATCTGATCGTTGACCTTTAGCTCCCTCGCTATGAACTCCACCTCCAGATCCCTCATGCGGCCTGCCGACCTCCCGGTCGGCAGCGCCAAGACTACACAGCGACCAAGTGTAGCAGAACAGGGTGCCCCTGTCCATCGGACCGGAACCAACGGGGTAGCCGATGGGTATGGGGGTATTCTGTTCTTATGACCGCGCCGGATCTCGAAGAGGCTCCAGGTTTGGTAGCGGCGTACGGCGGGCGATCCCGAGACCTCCTGGGGCGACTGAACCGCTCGACCGGGAGTCCGACCTCGACGCGGTCCCCACAACGACCGCAGCGGCCGAGGTGGGCGCCGGCCAGGGGCTCCTCACCGGAGCCGGCAAGGTCGAGCGCATGGCGCTAAAGACCGCCCTCACCCTGGGCTATTCCCCCTGCCCGAACGACACTCTGATCTTCTACGCCCTAGCCCATGGCCGGGTGGGGGCCGGGTTCGAGTGGAGGGTCCGGCTCGACGATGTCGAGGCCCTTAACCGATCGGCCCTCCGCCGGGAGATCGACCTGGTGAAGGTGAGCTATCATGCCTACGGGCACCTGGCCGACAGCTACGTCATGCTCGCCTCAGGCGGAGCCCTAGGGCATGGCGTGGGCCCGCTGATCGTAACCCGCGATCCCCTTGAGGACCTCTCCGGACGCAGGGTCGCGACACCGGGAGGTCTCACGACAGCCCAACTCCTGCTGAGGCTGTCACAGCCGCCAGAGATCGAACTGGTTCAGCTCCGCTACGACACCATCATGGCGGCGGTGGCGAAGGGTCAGGTCGATGCGGGACTGATCATCCACGAGAGCCGGTTCACCTACCCCCACTTCGGCCTCCACAAGCACCTCGATCTCGGAGAGTGGTGGGAAGGAGAGACCGGCCGGCCCCTCCCCCTCGGCGGGATCGCAGCCCGGCGCAGCCTGGGCCAGCCCCTCCTCGAGGAGCTTCAAGGGGTTGTGCGTGAGAGCCTCGAGTACGGCCTGAGCAACCGGGCCGAGGCCGAGCCCTACATCGCCGAGCATGCCCAGGAACTGAGCCCGGAGGTCCGGCAGCGGCATATCGACCTCTACGTCAACGAGTTCAGTCTCGAGCTAGGCCCCGGCGGGCGCGAGGCCTGTCAGGCGCTGCTCGGGCTCGCTGCCCGCTCCGGTCTCATCCCCCCCCTCCGGGAGGAACTCTTCCTGGCTGGGTGAGCCCCGGGGACGGCGTGGGGCTCGGTGGTATAACCGCTAACGTGGACGGCCCACTAACCTCCCTCTGGCAGGTGATGACCTCGCCGAAGCGCTTCTTCCTCCGGCACACGCCGCGGCGGTCGACCCTGATCCGGGCACTCATCGCTGCGGCCAGCTCAGGGATGGTCGGGCTCTTGGCGGCAGGGGTCGCGCTCGTCCGGGCGCTCGGCAGCGACGACGCCTTCACGATCATGGCGCTGGTCATCCTGGGAGGTCTACCCTACCTCGCCCTGCTCTGGCTGCTCGGCGGCTTCGTCCTGATGAGGCCTGCGGCGCTGGACCTCAGGGCCTGGGAGATCACTGCCTGGGCCTGGACACCGGCGGGGCTGGTCGGTCTGCTCCTCTCCCCGCTAGCCTGGTTCGTTCCCCTCGCCGGGCTGGTGCTCGGCTCGGTGGCGCTCCCGCTCTGGCACCTCATGGTGGTAAACGGTGCCCTCGGGGCCTGGTCCCCCACCCGGGCCCAGACCGCCCTCTTCTGGTACTTAGCGGCGATCTTCGCCCTCCCGACCGCCCTCCTGGCGGGGCTCTTCGCCCTGTTCACCTCCTCATAGAATGGGGGATATGGACCGCACGACCTTCCGCTCCGGCTCGCCGTGGGAAGAGCTGGCGAGCTACTCTCGAGCCCTGCGGGTGGGCCCACAGATCTTCGTCGCCGGGACCACCGCGACCGACGAGGAGGGCAACGTCGTCGGCCAGGGGGACGCAGCGGAGCAGACGAGGCGAATCTTTGAGAAGATCGAGCGGGTGCTGAAGCGGGCCGGCGCCGAACTGAGGGATGTGGTCAGGACCCGGATCTTCCTTACCGACATCTCAGCCTGGCAGGAGGTCGCCCAAGTCCACGGCGAGATCTTTCGGGATATTCGCCCGGTGGCGACGCTCGTTGCGGTCACCGCCCTGGTCGACCCGGAGATGCTCATCGAGATCGAAGTGGACGCCGTCGTGACCAGCGCGGATCTGGGCGCTGGCTAGTACAGCCGCGCTTCGTGAGCTGGGTCCGCCTGCTCACGCTTGGCTGAATCGGGTCGCTTCCGCCGACGCTGCAGCTAATCCGCACACGAGCCATGAAGGCCTGCTGCCCTATTCAGCGTCGCCAAGGTCCCTGGATCATTGCAGCAGGTCGCCGAGTCCCCGAGCCGACTGGGGATTTAGACAGGTCGCGGTAGAATGCAGCCATGAGCAACCGTCGAGTGAAGTCCGACCACAGCCTAACGGGGAGGGATCAGGAGAACCCCGATCCGCTGGAGCCTGCCCGCCCCCCGACCAGGGCCGAGCGAGTGGAGCAGCTACTACTGGTCGGCGGTCTCTTGCCAGCTGGCATCCGGGCTCGGCTTATCGAAGAGGGGATCGTGACCCGGGTAAGTCTCGCCACCGTCGAGCGCGACATCGAGGCTGTGCTGACGCGGTGGCGTTCGAAGGCGGCCGTGTCGGTCACCGACGCTGCGCTGCGACACCTGGGGCGCTACCGTGACCTCTACCAGCGGGCGTTGGCCGTCGCCGACAGCGCCGCCTCCCCCCGTGAGGTCCTCTCGGCACTGGCGCTGGCGGGGAAGTTCAGCGATTCCGAAGCGAAGCTGCTGGGTGCAGTCACCCCCAACACCAGGCACGATTGGCTGTCGAACGAACTCGAGGCGCGGGAGAGGGCACTCGAGGCGCGGGAGAAGGCGGAGGCGGCAAAGGTTGAGCGCGAGCGGACCCAGCGCCACAATCAGACCTTGGCCGAGTGGGAGAGCAGGTTTGAGGAGCAACTCGGCAGCCACCTCGAAGCGACGTTCGAGGGCGAAGAGGCGGCCTTCAAGCAGCTGAGGAGGGCGGTCTTTCGGGCCATGAGCGAGCACGACCCCCTGGAGATCGAGGTGCCCGAGGACGACCCCTGGAGTGAGGGGTATTGGGGCGAGACCGAGTTTGCGTCGGAGCTCGACCCACGGACCGTCTGGTCTGCCGTGGCTCGAGAGAGCTTTGGCGAGGGGCCGCTGCTGGAGCGGCTGCAGGAGGCGCTGAGGCGCTTCGTCGAGCCGCCGGGCTATCCGGGACCGTGGCAGCCACCGCCTACGCAGGATATTGAGGACATTTTGTCCTCCCGAGAAGGGCCGCTCCTCGGATCCTTCAACTAGGCCGCGTCCAACTGAAGATCGATAGAGAGAGCGGCGCGGGCTGGCCTCGCGATAGGCTGTTGCCGTGATAGGAGTGCGGCAGCGGCCCAGCCTACCAGCTTGCTCAGCGTGAATGCATAAAATCCGAGAATGCCCGGCTATTTCCCGACCAAGTCCGGCCCCCGGCGGCGCTATCAGGACCGCCTCGAGCAGAAGATCGCTCGGGATGCCCGGCGCCTGCGCCTCCTGCAACTCATCGGTTCCGAGTCACTAGTCCGCCGCGCCATGGGCTACTACCGAGGTACCGACAAGTTGCTCGGGCTCGGTGGGTCGGGCGGGTACTCGCAGGCGGAGTTAGCACAGCTCCTCTGGCGGGAGGGTCACCGCGGTCGCGATGGCGGTCCGGTCTCGCAATCCACAATCAGCCGAGACCTCTGCCTCCTGATGCGTTGGGCAAAGCTCGGTAGCCTAAGCACGCCTCCTCCCCCCTCCTTATCCGAAGAGTCCGGCCCCGTGTCCCCTCTCACCTCTGGAGCGGCTGGCGCGGTGCGATTGACGGAGGAAGGTCAAGGATCTTAAGGCTTGGGGATCTGCGGACTCTGGTGCTCGCCGCACTGTGGACATGACAAGACAGGGTCGCTGTAGCTCGCTTTCTGGGCAGGTTGCCGACCCGGACCCGAAGCGAAGACAAGCAATAACGGACTCTACGGGTCTACGGGCCCAACGAAGCCGTCTTTGTCTGATCTTGAGTCCATCCTTGGTAGCAGGCCCCGGTAGGGGCTTGAGCCAGTCGTCGCTAGAGACGAGTATCGTGAGAAGCAACTCTGCTAGCTTATCCTGGTAACAGGGCTGGGGGATTCATGAACGGAATGAGCGGTTACGGGCTTGACTTTTGAGCCCATTCATGCCACAATAAGGACATGAACATCGTGTCAGTTTTCAAGAGTTTTCCCGACCAGCACGCCTGTATCGCGCACCTGGAGCGGGTACG
>MKWU01001814.1_pt1 | contig 34998 bp, 23 predicted proteins | sample 809101 | NCBI WGS metagenome assembly MKWU01 (sample SAMN05860141, study PRJNA318959) | sponge metagenome | host: Aplysina aerophoba | place: Slovenia: Piran, Adriatic Sea, Gulf of Piran | collected 2013-05-07
CCGGACGCCTGGTGCGGACCGGAGGGAAAAACACCTTGAGACTCGAACGCAACGAACAGGTCGAAAGCAGGTTCAGGCAAATCAACGCGTACCTGCGGTTGGCAGTCTGATTTTTGACGAATCAAGGTTAAATCCAGGTGAGAATTCAGATTTCAAGTCATCGGTTGTAGGAGTTTGACTAGGCACATCTGGAATAGGTAGAATATCTCTCAGGTCACGTAGAAGTCCCTCGAATTTGTCGGCAATGCCTTCAAGCCGTTTTTGGGTGTCAGATGCGAAAAGGCGTGAAACATGATGCGAAAGACGTTGTGATGAAATCTTGGCAATCATGATGCCAATCATACCAAGTCCAATAAGTACTTCCACACTTGTAAGTGCCATCGAAACTCCCATGGGATGCATGTTTCCATATCCTAAGGAGGTTATTGTGACAATGCTGAAGTATACACCAATTAAAAAACTGGCATCACTCACAGGTTCGAGATTCTGCCCGATACCGTGTCCAATCGGGGTTAAATAAGCGTAAGCTATTCCAAACATGATGGTTATTGCTACAAATCCCATAAGATATCTTATCATACTAACATCTTCAATAAGATATACGAATGCTCGCCTGAGCCTTGAGTGAACTCGTGATTTCCAAAGCAAAATGAAATCTCTTTAGCTAACCAAATTTGTCTTGTTATTAAAACGAGATGCGTTGCTCGACACTCTCGATGCTATAGTAGAATAGTAGTAATGGGTGTTGAATTCTCGTTCAAGATCCGGCGCCGTACAGCGCGTTGAATAGCAGCTTGAAAGTGCCGTGGGTCTGGTTGCGGAAGTTTACCTGGAACCCGTAGAGCACGATCCGTCCCTTGCCGTGACGCACGCTGATCATGGCGGGCTTGCCGGCGATGTGCTCCTCGCCGATCAGCCACCCGCTTTCGAGCACGTCTTTTTCGGGATATGCGGCGACCACTTCGTACAGGTCGTTGTAGTGTGACGGGTTGATCGAATACACGGGGCTGGTGCGGTGCATGGCCAGGGCCTGGTCCGGCATGCCGAATCCGAGGCGGTGGGAATTGTCGACGCGGATCCGCAGCATGGAACCGGGACAGAAGAATGCGCTTTCGGGCAGGCCGGCGGATACGTCCGTGATATGCAGGCCGAACTTCTCGATGGGAAGCCGGCACGCGCGGCCGACGGCCACGAGCGTCCCGCCCTTTTCCACGAGGTCGCCGATCGCGTCGATTTCCGGATCGCCCAGGGCGCTCCGGTACGCCTCGGGCTGGGACATGGTCTTCAGGCGATTTTCGATCTCCTGTTCCGTGCCGGCCATCATGTCCATCGTGTCGTCGGGCAGGATGAACACGTCGCAGAGGTCGCGGAGGCCGCCCCGGATATCGGCGTCCCGCACGCTGCGGTAGGAGAACCCCGCTTGCTCCAGCGTCATGCGGGTCCATCCCTCGGGCATGTTGCCGCCCCAGTACCGCTGATACATGGCAATGCGCGGCTTCGAGAGCGGTTCGCCTTCCACCTGCTCCTCGAGTCGATAGCCGCTTGCGCCGGTATTCCGAATGATCTGCTCGGCCCGTTCCCGGTCGGCCTCCCTGACGATAAAAGCGCCGGCCGGCAGTTCGCGGGCGCCTACGGAAAGGGGTCTCGCGGTCCGGCCGATTTCAGCACCCGTCTCCAGCAGTTCGTTGACCGCGGAGAAAGCGGCGTTATGCCGGGGATCGACGGCCATGCCGTGCTCCCCGTCGCCTGTTACCGCTCCGGCCACCGGCACGGACTCGGTCACCGGATCGAGGTTAAGCGAGCCGGTGTCCAGGGCGGCGGGCGGCACCCCCGCGGGCCCCCCCGGTCGCCTGTCCCGGCCCGGGCCCCCGGCAGGGACTGGGCCACGGGATCGGGGTTAGGGGAGCCGGTGTCCAGGGCGGCGTGCGGCACCTCCGCGGGCTCCGCCACGACGCCCATCATCTCCGCCAGCGTGTCCGTCGTCGTATCGAAGATCCGCGTGGGCGAGCCATCGGCCTTTCTTGCCCAGGCGTCGTCGGGCCAGATGGTCCGTTCCAGCAGCGTCTTTACTGCGCCCCGTTTGGGCTGCGCGTTGGAAATGAACCAGGTACCCGCGGGATAAACCCGGGTCCCCACCGTAGCGCGGGTCCGGGTCCGCTGCACGTCGATCCCCTGTCGCACCAGGGCGTTTACCAGGCCGGCCGCGACGGGGGCGTCGTGTTGATCGGGACGTATGAAGAAACCCGCCGAACCGTCCTCCTGGCCCCTGCCGGTCTGGTGCAGGGCCTTCTGCGCGGCGTTCCGCAGCACGGTTTCCCGGCACCGGGCCGCGATGTCCATGAGACCGATGGCCGCCACGCGCTGCTGGTCCACCATGTCGCGCAACCGCCACCATCCCCCAGGCCACGGGTTTGGAAAGTTCGTCTGCGGCTTGTAGTGGGGCAGCGTGTGGAGCGTGTCGCCGTCCTCCCCTCTGAGTTGATGGGGATGGACGTAAAGGGGACTGGCCAGTTTCGCCTGGGCCGTTTCGGTCAGCAGACTCGCTATGTTGTGGTAGTTTCCGAGCCAGTGGAAGCCCATGTGGTACCATGCCGGGAACATGGCGCCGCTGATCACGCCCTGTTTGCCCGCTTCCTCCAGCTTGTAGACCATGTGCGCCCCGTACCAGTTGATCTCGCGCCAAATGAGCGGATCGGCGTGGGGATGAATGGGTTCGCAGTATGGACAGACGAACAGCCGGGGCTGGTATCCGCCCATTTCGTGGTGGTCCTGGAAGACGTGGGGGTGCCAGTCATTGAACATGATTTTGGCCATGTACCGGGACTCCACAAGGTTCAACATGAAGGCGTCCCGGTTGTTGTCGTGTCCGCAATACTTGTGATACAGCCACGGTAGTTCGCATCCCTCGTATTCCGTGCCAAGGTGCTCGTTGTACCAGTCCGACACCATGATCTGGCCATCGGGATTGAAGCACGGAACCATCAGGAATATGACGTTCTCCAGGATATTCTTCGTGGTCTCGTCGTCGCCCGTGACCAGGTCGTAGGCGAGCTGGGGCGCCATCTGCGTCGCGGCGATCTCGCTGGCGTGAAGACCCATGGACTGGCAGACGATGACCTTTCCCCTGCCGACAAGGCCGTCGATTTCGTCGTCCGAAAGGCCCCGGGGATCGCAGATCCGCCGGTTGGTCTCCCGCAGTTCTTCCAGGTCGGCCAGGTTTCCGGCCGAAGTGATAATGGCGAGCAGGAAGGGGTTGTTCTCCGTCGTGGGACCCAGATTGACCACGCGGATGTTTTCGCTCTGCTGGTTCAGCAGGTAGAAGTACTCTGAAATGCGGTCCCAGCGGGCCATTTTGCAGTCGTCGCCGAGCCGGAAGCCGAAGAAAGAGTCCGGACGCTCAACGCGGTCGGTCATGGAACGCTCCTGTCTGGGGATGGCCTGCGGTTTATTACCTGGTTTTTCTCATCACGCCGGTAATCGCGACCGGCGGCGTGAGACGCTGGTTTTCGCGGGGAGACATCTGGATCTTCCGGATCACGTCCATGCCCCGGGTCACGCGGCCGAAAGCGGCGAATCCCTGTCCGTCCGGGTTGCGTTTGCCGCCGAAATCGAGCTCGGGCTGATCGCCTATGCAGAAGAAGAAACCCGATGTCGCCGTGTCCGGCCCCATGCGGGCCATGGAAATCGCGCCGTCCACGTGCCTGATCCCGGTCGAGGTGGTCCGTTCCAGCGGAATCGGATCGAATCCGCTGTTTGGCGGGTAACTGTCATCCCGGAAATCGGGGTTCACGGCGCCCTGAATCACCTCGATCTTCACGTCGTTGTTCGGCTGGTTGTCCATGGTCACCGTCCGGTGGAAGACTCCGCCGTTGTATTGCCCGGCGTCCACGTACCGCATGAAATTCGATACCGTAACCGGCGCCCGGACCGGGTAGAGCACGATTTCGATGACCCCCGCTTCCGTAGTCATTTCCAGGGTGATTTCTCTTTCCTGGGCCTGGCCCGGTCCGGCCGGCATGCCCAGGAGGCCGAAGAGCAGCAGGCCGGACAGGATGCGAATCAATTTCGTCGCCGGATTTCTCATGTGCATGCTCCCAGCGCAGTAATCGACGTGATGGCTGCCGGTAGGGGCCGAATCGTATGACCCGCCCGACCTCCAGGATCGGCCGCGACGCGAATGTATGGAAATAGAAGTGGATGGCCGGTTAGACCGGCATGCGGGACGAACCGCAAAACGTATGGCATGATGAAACCTGGGTGGTTCCCTGTCAAGCGTTTTATGGCTGCGCCGGACGGGGTCGAGGGGCTTCCGCGTCCAGCGTTTTATGGCTGTGCCGGACGGGGCCTTCGGGGCTTCCGCGTCCAGCGTTTTGTGGCTGCGCCGGATGAGGTTGCGAAGTCCCTGCGATACAGCCAAAGACCTTGACAGCGCACCCCGCGCGGTGGAACTTATGACCATTGACAGCAACGCAAGTTTCCTGCCGGACCGGCCTCCGCGACCGGCCTTCGAGTAGACCTGCCATGAACGGTGAATTCGGACAATTCGCGTACCGGGTCGGACGCTTCCTGGAAAGACTCGAAGCCGATGAACTGGTGCCCCACCCCCTTAAGCGATTCTCGCGTCGTTTTCTGGGCGCCGGAATCTGGTGCGCCGCCTTCGTGCATTTTTTCGTGGTCGGCGGAGTCTACCTCTACAACGAGATCGAATTCGAGCCCATGGTGGAAATCGAGATCATGCCCTATCCCGATCACTTGATCGACCTCATCGATCCGAGCAGGCTGCTCACATCGGAGCGGGGCGGCGGCCGTCCCGGTCGGCTCGAGCCGCCGGAGGATCCCGGGGACGACATCATGAGCAAGGGCGTGCCCGTTCCCGTGGTCGTGGGGATACCCGAGCCGATAGACGACAGCCTGATCGCCGAGGAGCACGTGATCGCTTCCCAGGAAGAGATGGAAAGTGCCGTGGCCGTCGCCATGGAAACCGAGGATGAAGCGGGCGACGAGGCGGGGATGGGAGGACCGGGCGCGGAAGGCGGCGTCGAAGGGGGAAGCGGGACCGGCGGTACGGGCGGCCTGGGCGAGGGGGGCGATGGTACCTGGAAATACGACACGCCGCCCATTCCGCGGCGCCTCAACATGAGTATTTCCCGGAAGGAGATCCCGCGGAATCTGCGCAAAGTGAAGGAGAGCATCGTCCGGTTCGAGTTGCTGATCGATGAACGGGGCAAGGTCGTGGATGCCGCCATGATCGAATCGACCGGATATGCCGAGATCGACGATCTGCTCCTTCAGAAGATATTCGCTTCCCTGTATCATCCCGCCACCTTGAAGCAGCAGCCGGTCAAGGCGTGGATCGCCGTGGGCTACGGCTACAAGGTAGGCAGATAGACTCGCTTCCCGCCGGCGGCCAAGCCCCGGCAGGACCAGGCGGACCAGGATTCCATGTCCCCATCCCTCTGTCTCATGATGTTCCTCCAGTTCTTCATATGGGGGGCCTGGTATCCCACGATTGCCGTCTTTATGAACGCCCACGGGATGGGCGACCTTACCCACTGGCCCTACACGGTCAATCCGATAGCCGCGATCATTTCCCCCTTCTTCCTTGGTCTCGTGGCGGATCGGTATTTCGCGCCGGAGCGGGTCCTGGCCTGGCTGCACCTCCTGGCTGGCTGCATCATGCTGCTCGTTCCCCTGGCCGTGGGCGACCCGTTCCTTTTCATATTCCTCCTGCTTGTCTTCAATATCTGTTATATGCCGACCCTGGGCCTGGTGAACGCGATCACGTTCCACCGGATCGAAGACCGGGAAGCGCAGTATCCGGTGATCCGGGTGTTCGGTACGATAGGCTGGATCGCCGCGGGGCTCTTCATCAGCTTCGTTCTGGGTCTCTTCACGGGCGGAGTCATTCCCGAAGAAACGGCCTGGCCGCTCTACACGACGGGCGCAGCCGGCCTGGCCATGGGGTTGTACAGTTTCACGATGAGAAGGACGCCACCCGCCGCGGCCGGCAAGAAGGTATCCCTGAGTTCCGTGATTGGTCTCGACGCCCTTCGCGAATTGGGAAGCCGGTCCTTCTGCCTGTTTATCTTCAGCGCCCTGCTCCTGTGCATTCCGCTGGCTTTCTATTACAACTTCACGCAGCTCTACCTCGGGGCAACCGGATTTACCAACATCGCGGGCACGCAGACGCTGGGCCAGTTTTCCGAGGTGTTCCTGATGTTGTGCATGCCCTTCTTCTTCCGCCGCCTCGGCGTGAAGCGGATGATGTTGATCGCGATGGCTGCGTGGATCATCCGGTACGGGCTTTTCTCCCTCGGCGCGCCCGATGCCCTGTGGACGCTGATCGTCACGGGGATCATCCTTCACGGCATCTGCTACGATTTCTTCTTCGTGACCGCGCACGTCTACATGGACCAGCAGGCAACGCCCGCCAACCGGGGACAGGCCCAGGGGCTGTTCGTCCTCGTTTCCAGCGGCCTGGGCATGCTGATCGGCGCCCAGGTGGCCGGCCGGATCTACAACACCTTTCTCGGTTCGACCGAAGCCCTCAGCCTCTCTGATTGGCAGGTGTTCTGGATCCTGCCCGCCTTCCTGGTCATACTGGTCCTGGTCCTGTTCACGGCGGGATTCGGGGAGGGGAAGGCGCCCAGGCGGGATACCGCGTAGGCCCTGATCCGGAGGAGACTCAGGCTTTCCGGAACCAGATCAGGTACACGACGGCGCCCAGCCCGAGGCATCCCAGGCCGGGCAGCGCCTGCAGGAAGTTCTGGGTGACAACCGTCACCACCACCCACGCAACCACCACCAGGAATAGAATCGGAACGTAGGGATAGCCGGGTACCTTGTAGGGCCTCCGGGCGTCCGGGAACTGGCGCCGAAGGACGTTGAGCCCGTAGTAGAGGTAGACGATGTAGACGAAAGCGTTGATGATAGACTGAAAGTCGCCCAGGAAGGTCCACACGAAACCCATGACCGACATGGCCACGATGGCGCGGGATGGCGTCCGGTACCGTGGATGCACGTGGGTGAACCACTTGAAGAACAACCCCGCCCTCGCCATGGCGTAGGGGATCCGGGGCGTGATGATCATGGTGCCGTTCATGGTTCCGAAGGTCGAGATCATGACGGCCGCCGAAATCAGCGACGCCCCCACGGGACCGATCAGCCTGCTGGCCGCGTCGGCGGCCACGCGCTCGGAAGCCGCGATTTCACCGATGCTCAGGACGTAGAGGTAGGACCAGTTGACCGCGAGATATACGAGGGTACAGAGTCCGAGACCGAAGAATATCACCCGGGGCAGGATACGCTGCGGATCCTTCACTTCCCCCACGACCATGTTGGTGTTGACCCAGCCCTGATAGGCGAATAGCCCACCGATCATCGCGGGCCCCAGCACGGTCAGGATGCTCGTGTCGAGATCCGGAGGAACCAGCGGTTCGAAGTGGCTGACGTTCCCGCCGATCCAGGCTGCCAGCAGCGCCAGGCCGACCAGGGCGGTCACCTTGGCGAAGGTGGTCAGGTTCATCAGGAGGCCGCCGAACCGGACGCCCACGTAGTTGACGAAACAGAGGAACAGGATCAATGCCCAGACGGCGACCTGCTGGGAAGAGATGGCGATGGGCCCCAGCGAAAATACGGTGATGTGAGACGATATCTCCGGGATGAAATAGCCCATGTAGCTGGTGCAGATGGCGCCGATGGCGGCCATGCCGGCGCTCTGCAGCAGGATGAACTCCACCCAACCGTAGAGGAAGGCCACGATCGGTGGAAAGGCTTCCTTGAGGTAGACGAACTGCCCGCCGCTTCGGGGCATCATGGTGCCGAGTTCGGCGAAGCACAGGGCCCCCGCGAAACCCAACGCCCCACCCAGAATCCATACCAGCAGGAAAAGACCGGGGTTGCCGAGTTGCTGGGCGATGCCCGCCGGCGCGCCGAAGATTCCGGACCCGATGATGCCGCCGACGATAATGGTCGTGGCGGATACGACGCCCAGATCGCGCCTGAGTTCGGTTTCGAGTTGGAAGGGACTGGATGAGTGACCGGTTTTCACAGGTGCGTATTCCGTGATGCGTCATGCATCGTCGAAGTCCTCGCGTGCGTAACCGGGAGGCGACAGCGATGTGGGGTCCGGTGGTATACGAGCGGGTGCGCCCAGAGATAATACCATGCAACGGGAGCGGTACGCCACCGTTTTATTCCCGGCGGTCATCGGGAACTGTTGTGGGGCGCACCCCAGGCAACGCTATCCGCAGGCATGAAATCAGGTCACCTTGGCGCTTGACAATCGTCCCGGCGGTTATCTACCTTATGGCATGGCCGGCCGGGAGGATCACGGCTGTGCCGGACCGCCGATTCCCTACGGTCTATTCAACCTCCGCAGGATACCCATACCGCGTATCCGGATAACCAGACTTGACTTAGAGATTCCTTGCCATGAGACCCGCATATCGTATTCGACCGGACTACACACGTGTGCGCTTGAAGAAAAGAGCGTTGATTCTTGCTGCCATCGCGAACCGCGCGCGGCCACAGGAGCCAGACCCGTGAGGAACCGGCCGGTCACCATCAAGGACATCGCGCGGCACCTGGGCATTTCGTACTCCACGGTCTCCAGGGCGCTCTCTCCCCGCATGTCCCATCTCGTTAAAGAACAGACGCGCATTCTAGTCCGGCAGGCCGCGATAGACATGGACTATTCGCCCAATCTCATGGCTCAGGCTTTCGTGAAGGGTACAGAGGGCGTCCTGGGATTGTTGACCACCCGGTACGGGACGGAGTTCACCCGCAGGCAGATCAACCACCTGGTGCGGGCAGCCGCCGAATACGGTTACCAGGTGCTGATCGCTGCGGTTTCGGACCAAACAGCATCTTCCGTGGACAACGAACGGGCCGATCGGTTTATGCAACTGAAGTCCCGCGACGTGGACGGAATCCTGATCCAGGCGTTCGGCGAAGAGACCGGATCGTCCCGGATCGTCCATGCCGCGGTCGGCGAACTGCCGGTGGCGACCGTAGGATACGCCGGGGACGGTATCGCAGGCGTTGCGCTGAACCTGGTATCGGGCATACAGGAGGTCACCGAGCATCTGATCGGACTCGGACACGAACGGATCTGCTTTCTGGGTGAAGACTGGACTGGCGCGGACGGCCTGCGGTCGATTGGAAATGGATACCGTGAAACGATGCGCAGACACGGCCTGACGCCCTGTGTCACGCCGGTCGAAGCCGCGCGCGCCCGATCCGGTTACAACCTGGGCAAGGCATTGCGCGACCGGTTTACGGCCTTCGCATGCTGCTGTGATTACACGGCCCTCGGCGTCTGCCGCGGACTGATCGAATCCGGTGTGCGCGTTCCGGACGACGTGGCGGTAACGGGCTTCGGCGACTTCGAAGTGTCGGCTTACGTCAGCCCATCCCTGACAACGCTTACCATCCCATACGAGGATGTGGCCGCCACGGCTGTACGTGGCATCCTAAGGCAACTCAAGAGCCAGTCTGACTCCGGCCGAAGCATATTCAAACCCCGGCTTACCGTACGTGAATCCTGCGGCGCGGGATAAGATCACACCATTCCAAAAAAAGATTGACACGTGGCCCATCCCGGGCCAAATTCGGTTTTGCAAACGTGTGTAATTCGTCGCCTGAAACCTGCTGAATGCGTGTCGGGCCCGGTCTGCAGGCGGACCGCGGACCGCCTTGAACGCATTCGTGAGCCGGGGCGGAAGGAACGATGAAAAAGAAGCGGGTGACCATCAAGGACCTTGCGAAAACGCTGGGAATCTCCCACTCCACAGTCTCTCGCGCCCTGTCCAGGAACAAGTCGCACATGGTAAGCGAAGAAACCCGCAGGCGGGTAGAACAGGTTGCCGAGGAGTTTTCCTACCGGCCCAACCTGCTGGCAAAGGGGTTTTCCACGGGAAGGACGGGAACACTGGGCCTGCTGGCCAGCGAGTGCCACGAGGAGCAGTCCGGCGCACAGATCGAGCGTTTTCTCAAGGCCGCGGACGAATGGAACTACCGGCTCCTGGTGGGCATATCCGCCGAATGGGATTCCTCGTCCCCGGAATACGGTCAGGCGGCGCAGATGGAGCAGTTCGTATCACGGGGCATAGACGGGCTTCTGCTCCAGACCATAGGCGACAAGGGAGAGCCGGAGCGCATCCGGAGCGTGGTCGACGGCCGGGTACCCGTGGTGACTATAAACTATCCCGCCCCGGGTTTCCCGGGCGTGGTTCTGGATTACGCGACGGGTTTCTACCGGGCGACCGAGCACCTGATCGCGCTGGGGCACGAACGCATAGGATTCCTCGGCGATACCTGGGACGGGTCCGGTCGGGACGCTGCCCGGGGCAGGGGGTATTTCGACGCCATGAAAGAACACGGCCTCCACCCCGAAGGCCTGCCCGTCGGCCGCCATCAGACGGAATCCGGCTATCGGCTGTCCAGGGAGATAAAAGACCGGTTCTCCGCCCTCCTTTGCTGCAGTGACTACACGGCCATCGGCGTATACCGCGGCCTGGCGGAATTGGGGATCCGCGTACCTGAAGACGTGGCCGTCGTGGGCAGTGGCGATTCGGACGTCTCGGCTTTCGTGACGCCCGCGCTCACCACGCAGTCGACACCAACCAGAGGAATCGCAAATGCGGCGATGGAACTGATGAAGAAGATCATCGATGGCCAGGAGGTGGCGTGCCAGGTCGTTCTTTCGTCCAACCTGATCGTAAGGGAATCCTGCGGCTCGGCGTTCATGGACCGCTCCGGGATACCGTAGCGAACCGCGCCGAACCGCGCCGAACCGCGCCGAACCGTGCCGAACCGCGCCGAACCGCGCCGAACCGCGTAATTGGCATCCGGTTTACGTAGGCTTCCGAGTCCGTTTCGCGATTCGCCGGCATGGTTCCGCGCGGGGTCCCCCGCCTTCCGCAACCGCCCTCGATCCGCGGTCTCAACTTCCTTGACACGAGACCGCCTCATTCTATTTTAAATGATGTTACAAATCTCTGCCGTCGCACTGATTCGAGAACGACGCCACAGGGTCCCAACCAGCGCGACTCACGTCCTGACTTGATTGTTCTGAACTCCTTCGGGATCAGGGATCGGTTCGACCGGTCCCTTGCCGCGTTGGATAGCTGCCGATGTCATTTCGGCCCCACAGGTAGACCGGATCGGTCCATGAGAGTCAAGCAGGTTACCATCAAGGACATCGCCCAGCGGCTGGGTATTTCCCATTCCACGGTTTCGCGGGCTCTATCCAACAGCGCGGCTTACCTCGTCAACGAGAAGACCCGGATGCTCGTGAAGCAGACCGCGGACGAGATGCAATATACTCCCAATCTGATGGCGCAGGGATTCGTAACAGGCAAGACGGGTACGCTGGGTTTGCTCACCTACCAGATTTCACTTGAAACGTACGGAAACCAGACCGAACAGATTCTCAGGGCGGCGGAAAATCATCATTATCAACTACTGATGGGCATGGCCGTAAGCCGGACTTCCAGGTCGTCGCAGGACGACCAGCGCACGCAGATCAGGCAGTTGATTTCAAGGGGCGTGGATGGACTCCTGATCAACACGCGGGGCGACAGAGAGGAATCGGATCGGATTATCGAAGCGGTGCGGGAACGCGTTCCGGTGGTGACGTACCACTATCCAACGGATCACATCAGCGGCGTCGTGCTGGACCTCGAGTCGGATTTCTATCAGGCGACGGAACACCTGATCGAATTGGGACACCGCAGGATCGGTTTCATCGGCCGGGTCATGGACACGGAAAGTCCGGTCTCGTCCAAAGGGAGAGGGTACTTCAGGGCGATGAGAGACCACGATCTGCCCCATGAGATCATTCCACCCCTGGGTATCAGGGGCGAGGGCGGCTACATCCAGGGCAAGAACCTGCGGGACCGGTTCACCGCGCTGGTGTGCAGGGATGATTACACGGCCATCGGCGTATGCCGCGGCCTGCGCGATGCGGGGCTTCGAATACCGGAAGACGTGGCCGTGGTGGGCTTTGGAGACATCGACGTATCGGCCTACCTGTCGCCCGCGCTGACCACGATGGCCGTCCCTTACGAGGAAATCGCCCGGTCGGCAATGGAGCTGTTGCTGCGAAAGATCGGCGGAGAAGACACGACGGATCGGGAAACGCTCCGCTCCCGCCTCATCATACGAGAGTCCTGCGGTGGGTACAGGGAATAAGCCTTTTCCCGCCCCCTCGGTTACATCCCTTCAAAACAACCGCCATGGTCCGTGGCGCAATGCGGACGGCCTATTCCCAGCGGTCCAGACCCAGCAGCCGGCATGGTCCGCGGCGCAATGCGGACGGCCTATTCCCAGCGGTCCAGGCCCAGCAGCCGGCGTCCCAGGGCGGTGAGGCGCGCGGGGCCGCTTCTTCGTTCGACGCCGCGCGGATCTCCCGGGAAGACTTCCGGATGCAAGCGGTTTCTCCAGAGCGAGATGCGGTGTTGCCGATGGTTTTCGTCATCTTCCTGGTTGGGCTTGGCGGAAATGTACTGGCACCAGCGCGGCCTGTCGGAAGTGTTGCGGCTGTTCCCGTGGGGCAGCAGACTGTGCCAAATGAGCAGGTCGCCGGCCTTTCCGGGAATCGCGACGGGTTCCAGGCCCGTCATGTCCGGTCGCATGGGATCCCGGTCGGAAGGCTGGGTCTTCACCCATTCGAAAAACCGTTTGTGAAACCCCGGGACGCACTGGAAACCGCCCTGGTTCTCCGCCGTATCGGTGAGATACAGCACGCCCTGTACATTGAGCGCTTCGGCATGGACCTTCGTGTCGATGTCCCAGTGTATCAGCGGCTCGTTGAAACCGTGCGGCCTGCTTTCCCGCTCCGGCGGCGTCATGTTGGTCCGGTCGATGCTCACCCACAGTTTTTCGTCGTCCCAAAGACTCCTGAAGGCCTCGTATACCCGGGGATACTGCCGGTTGTCCCACATCGCCTGGTGATGGTACATTTCGACGAAACCGAGGCGGCGCGGCGGACCTTCATACCATGTCTCCGGATCGCGGGGGTCCAGTTCCAGGAATGCGGCGATCGCCGATATCGTGGCCTCGAGATGCGCTTCGGGTACGGCCCGGGGAATGATCACGTAGCCGTTTTCGTCCCAGCAGGTTTGCTGTTCATCGTTAAGCAACGCATACCCCCGGTGTAACGCATACACACTGGTGAATCGAATCGTCGCGCGGCCGGAGCGCTCAGATCAAGGGTTCGATGGGCACTTCGCGCCGCGTTTCGGCCGGAGCGCTCAGATCAAGGGTTCGATGGGCATTTCGCGCCGCGTTTCGGCCGGAGCGCTCAGATCAAGGGTTCGATGGGCACTTCGCGCCCCGTTTCCGCGGATCGGTAAATGCCGTTCAGAATCTGTTGCACGAGGAGGCCGTGCTCGCCCGGCGCCTCGGACGGTTTACGGGTCCGCACGCAATCGATGAAATGTTCCATCTTGTAGCGGAAACCATTCAAATCGGGAAGATAGTCCGGCGTCATGTTGACCATGGTGCCGGACTGGTCCTTGAATACCCGGGGCGGACTGAACTCGCCGCCGGCCTTCTCGCCCATGAGGGAGAAGGTCCATTCGCCCTTGCCGATATGGGCCGCGAAAGAGGCTTCCACCGAGAGCGTGGCGCCGTTGTCGAACCGGATCATACCCACCGCAAGGTCCTCGACCGAGTAGGTTTCGTGATTCCAGTCGGGCCACATGGAAACCGTGTCGCTGGGCCGGTCTCCCAGGTAGGTGTAGGCGCTCCCGAAGGCGCTGACGGGTTGCGGCGATCCCATGAGATAGTGCGCCGCTTCGATCATGTGCACGCCGATATCTATCAACGCGCCCCCGCCCTGAAGGTCTTTGCGACCGAATACGCCCCAGTTCGGAATCCCCCGGCGGCGCAGGGCGAGGCATCGTCCGTACAGGATCCTGCCGAATTCTCCCCGGTCGATGAAGCGCTTGAGCATCTGCGCCTCGGGCGCGAACCGGTGTTGAAATCCGATCACCAGGATGCGGTCCGTATCCCGGCTAGCCTTAACCATTCCCGCGGCCTCTTCCGCCGTAATGGCCATGGGTTTTTCCACCAGGACATCCTTGCCGGCCCGGAGCGCGTCGATGGTCGGTTCGTAATGGGCGCTGTTCGGCGTGCCCACGGTGACCGCGTCGATAGAATCCATCTCCAGCAGTTCCCGGTAGTCCTTGAAACAGTGTGAGATGCCGTACATATCCCGGCAGGTATCCAGGGCGGCATCGCTGATGTCGGCGACCGCCGCCAGCTCCACGTCTTCCAACTCGGACAGGTACTTCATATGCTCCCGGGCGATACCGCCCCCACCGATGAAACCCACCTTCGTTCTGCGCACACTGCCGTCCTTTCTTCATCCCGCCCCTATCGTTTCGCATGTCCCGGCAGGCTCATTTCGCCAACGATCGAATCGATATGGGGAACTGATTCATATGGTTATGTATTCTATATATTAGGTACGCATCATGCGCCGCGCCGCGCGGTCGAAGCGGCGACCTCCCGTTCGCCGCCGTTCGGTCATTCCCGTGCGGTGCGGATGCAAATAATACTTTTGCCGGTCAACGGTATGCAAATATATTGCTTGGTAAATCCCGACACAACTGTATCAACGCACCGTGGCAGGCTAATTCGATCGAGGTGCGCGCCGGCAATGCGGTGTGCCACCTTGCGCGCAGTGGAGGTTCGATGTTCGGCGTTGCAGGTTGGATGAACATCCTTCTGGTGGCCGGGTTGCTTCTGGCGGTTCCGGCCGCACCGGCGGCGGGTCCACCGGACCGCGGTCCCGATCAATCGGGCAGAATCAACCCGGGTCTCGCCGTGGTGGATATCGTCACTTCACGCGGCGAGTCGGTCGACAGCACGCGCGTCGACTGCTACTACCGCCTTTCGAACGAACTGTTCAATTTCGTCAAGGCCGGGGATCGCTTCGCCGCCCGATTCGAGCTATCGCTGATCGTGATCGACGATGACGATTACCAGGTGACCGCCGAGACCATCCGGGATTCGGTCCTGGTGGATACAGAGGCCGAAACGGGCGTGATGGACCATTCCAGGGCGAAGCTGTATACCACCTACCTGCCGCCGGGCAAGTACGACCTGGAGATCAAGCTTTACGAACAGGAAACCGGCAACCAGCATGATATGGCCAGGTCCTTCGAGGTGCCCGACTACTACAAGGACCGGCTCAGCATTAGCGACATACAATTCGCCGGACTGGTCCTTGAGGAGTCCTCCCGGGTCGGCCTGGAACGCAGAGGCATCCGGATCGTGCCCAACCTTTCCCGTGCCTTCGGCGAAGATCATACCGACATGTACATCTACTACGAGGTGTACTCGGACGCGGCCGAGGAAGCGCAACAGCCCCTGTCGGTGATATACACGATCAAGTCGTCATCGGGCCGGGAGATGTTGAACCGGGAAGAACCCTTGGAACGGCAGGGCCATATCGGCGCGTACAGCGGCCGATTCGACACCAGCGGCCTGTCCCAGGGGGTGTACACCCTCGAAGTCGAAGTCGACGACCGTGCCGTGCGAAACCGCGCGAAATCCAAGTCGGAGTTTCATATCACCTGGCGGTTCCTGCTGCCCCTGTCGACGGCCAAGAACTTCAGGGAGATCACCGAGCAGTTGAGATATATCGCCAAGAACGAAGAACTGAATACGCTTAAAAAATACCGGGACGCGCCCGCAGGGGAACAGAAAGTCGCCCTGGAAGCGTTCTGGAAACGACGGGACCCCACGCCGGAGACGGACCGGAACGAGCATATGATCACCTACTACCGGCGGATAGCTTACGCGAACGAACATTTCGACGATGGACTCAGGAAAGGCTGGCGCAGCGACCAGGGCCGGATCTATATCGTCTATGGTCCCCCGGACGAAGTAGAACGGCACACCTGGGACCGCGCCTACTCCCATCCGTACCAGGTATGGCACTACAACAATATCAGCCGAAGTTTCGTTTTCGTCGACTTCGACGGCTACGGTAGATATCAGCTCTATCGGGTGTATTGAAACGGCGGTTACAGCCTATGGCGGCTTCCGTCCGGTTTGCCGAAATAGCCCTCCCTCTTCCGGTCGACCAGGTATTCTCCTACAGCATTCCGGATAATCTCCTCGACGCGGCGCTGCCGGGACGCAGGGTGTCCGTCGTCTTCACGAACCGCAGGATGACCGGCCTGATCACCGCGCTCTCGGACACCTGTCCCGTGGAACGGTACAGGCCGTTGCTGGACGTCCTCGATCACGATCCGGTCCTGGACGCCACGCTGCTCGAACTCACGCAGTGGATTGGCCGTTACTACCTCTGCCCGTGGGGCGAAGCGATCAAGGCGGCTCTGCCCGCGGGCCTGTTGTCCGAAAGCGAACAGATCGTCAGCAGGGACGGTCCGTGTCCTCCCGAGTCCATGGAGCGGCTCCGGCGTACCGCCCCGCGACAGGCCGAACTGCTCGCCCAGGTCCCCGAACAGGGCGCCGTAACCCTGTCCAGCCTCCGGCGCCGGACCCGCATCCGGCAGCCCTTTGCGGCCCTCCGAGGTCTCGAAGCCAAGGGACTGGTGTCGATAACAATCGGAGAGTCCGGCGGCGCTCCGGGCATCCGGTACGAGACCTGGGTCGAATTGATCCCTTCGAAGGAGGAAGCGGCGCGAATCGTGTCCAGGCTGATCCCCCGCGCGACGAGGCAGGCCAGCTGCATCAATCTCCTGGCCCGGCACGATGGACGGCTGACCACCGAACAGCTCCGTCATCTGGGCAAAATCGAACGGGACGTCGTCAGAAGGCTCGAGAAAAAAGGCCTGGTGTCGCTCAACGAGGTCGAGTCGATACGCGATCCCTACAGGGACGCCGAACTGCCCGATCCAGCCGAGGTCGATCCCACGAGCGAGCAGGCCGAAGCGCTGCGCGCGATCCACGGCGCTATCGGCGGCGGCGCATTCAAGTCCCTGCTGCTCTACGGCGTCACCGGCAGCGGGAAGACGCACGTGTACGTCAAATCCATAGAAAAGACCCTGGAAGCGGGCAAATCGGCCATCGTGCTCGTCCCGGAACTCGCCCTGACCCCGCAGGCCGATCGGCAGTTCCGCGCCCACTTCGGCGATCTCGTGACCGTCCTGCACAGCGGCCTGTCTCCGGGAGAACGGTACGATTCCTGGCGAAGGACCCGCGCCGGGGATTACCGCATCGTCGTGGGCGCCCGGTCCGCCGTGTTCGCGCCGCTGTCCAACCTAGGCCTGATCGTCATCGACGAGGAACACGAGCCGTCCTACAAGCAGTTCGACGATCCCCCGCTCTACCACGCACGGGACGTCGCGATCGTCCGGGCCCGCATGGTGAACGCCGTGACGGTCATGGGCAGCGCGACGCCTTCCCTGGAGACATACGCCAATACGCGGAGCGGAAAGTTCGCATGCTGCCGCCTGACCAGGCGGGTGGACCGGCGCCCGTTGCCGGGCGTGCGGATCGTCGACATGCGGGAAGAGCGCAGGCTCGGCCGCCTGTCGGTTTTCTCAAGCCCCCTGGCCAGCCGGATCAAGGACCGCCTGGACCGGAAGGAGCAGATCATCCTCTTTCTGAACCGGCGGGGATTCTCCCCCTTCGTACAGTGCTATGACTGCGGGCATTCCGTGTCTTGTCCCCACTGCAGCGTGACCATGACCTACCACGCCGACAGCCTGTTCATGCGGTGCCATTACTGCGACCATCGCGACCAGGCGCCGGAGGTCTGCCCCAAGTGCCGTTCCGATTCGATCGGATACCGCGGCGTGGGCACGCAGCGCGTCGAGGAGGAGCTGAAGGACCGGTATCCGGAAGCCAGGATCGTCCGCATGGACATGGACACCACGTCTCGGAAAGGCGCCCACCAGGACATCTTCCACCGCGTGCTCAATCGCGAAGCGGATATCCTGCTCGGTACGCAGATGGTGGCCAAGGGGTTCGATTTTCCGAACGTGACGCTCGTGGGCGTGATCTCGGCCGACACCTCCCTCAACCTCCCCGACTTTCGGGCCAGCGAAAGAACCTTTCAATTGCTGACCCAGGTGGCCGGAAGGACCGGGCGGGGAAAACTGGGCGGCGAGGTGATCGTCCAGACCTATTCACAGGGGCATCACAGCATAGCCAGCGCGCAGACGCATGACTACGAGTCCTTTTTCGCCCGGGAAATCGCCGACAGAAAAGCACTGAGCTATCCGCCCTACGGGCGCATGGTCGGCATGCTGTTCCAGGGTGAACAGGACGATTACGTGATGCGGGAGGCGCGCCGCTTCGCCGATCTGATGCGGAAGCAACCGGGCGCGCTGAACATACTCGGACCGGCGCCGCCGTTGATCGCCCGGGTGCGCAACCAGTACCGCTGGCAGATCGTCGCGCGGAGCAGCCATTCCGCGCGTCTGCGCGATGCCGTGCGGCGGGTCCGGCAGCACTGGGAGCGCGCCGCCGACAACCGGCGCGTTCATCTGAAAGTCGACGTGGATCCCGTGGGGTTGATGTGACCATAACAGGTCGGTAGATCCGGCCGCCCAGTGAGGTTCCGGCCGGATGAGACGACCCGGCCGCGCGGGACTGGAAGCAGATATGGCTACGAGCGTACGTGAAGTGACCTGCAAGACGATCCTGACCCGCACGGGCGGGTTCCTGGAAGGCTATACCCACACCCTGCAACCCTACGTCGGTTGCATTTACCGGTGCCCCTACTGCTACGTGCAGGCCCTGCCCGTCCACCTCTACCACGGCGGGGCGTGGGGAGACTACGTCGACGTCAAGATCAACGCGCCCGAACGGCTCGAGGCCGAGATGGCCCGTTTGAAGAAGCGGGAAAGGACGGTACGGGTGTTCCTGAGTTCCGCCACCGACCCCTACCAGGGCGCCGAGGCGAAGTACCGGATCACCCGGCAGTGTCTGGAGGTGTTTGCCGGCATGCAGCCGGAACGGCTCGTCGTGCAGACGCGCAGCCCCATGGTCCGTCGGGACTTCGACGTGCTGAAGCGCATCGACCGGGTCGAGCTGAACCTTACGCTCGAAACCCACGACGAGGCCGTCCGCCGCGATCTGACGCCCCATGCCCCTTCCGTTGCCTCGCGGCTCAAGACGCTCGACGCCGCCATGGAAACCGGCCTTCCGGTCAGGGTCACGATCAGCCCCATGCTGCCCAACGATCCGGCGACGTTCGTGGAAACGCTCCGGGACCGCTGTCACTCCGTAGTCGTGGATACGTACTTCGACGGAGACGGGTCGGGCGGCATGCGGACCGAGCGCCTCCAGGTACGGGAGATGTACGAGCGGTTCGGATACGGGGAATGGTACCGGATCGGCGCCCATCACGCCCTGGTGGACGCGCTGAAGGCCAGCCTGGGTACCGAGCGCGTCGCGTACAGCAAGGAAGGGTTCAACCGGACCGCCTAGGCCGCCGGCCGGGGCCATATAGTGATGGACAGGCGACGGTGTTTGGGTTATCATCCGTCGAGCGTTTTCGCCCCGACCATGTTCCACTGGATGCCTTAAACCAACAACTCCACTTCAATGCCCAAGGTAACCGTCGAGGAACTGCAGGATTTCGTAGATCGCGTGCCCTACGTCCACGACCTCGGTCTGCAGATCGTGGAAGTGGAAGAGGGCGTCTGCCGCGCCCGGCTTCCCTACCAGCCCCGCTTCGCCCAATACTACAACCTGGTCCACGGCGGGGTCACCGCGTCCCTGGCCGATACGATGCTGTACATGGCCCACGCCACGCTGAACGGCATCACCACGGACACGGTTACCACCAACCTGTCGGTCACCTATCTTCACGCCGCGAGCGAGGAAGCCCTGAACGCCGAGGCCCGCGTCATCAAAAACGGCAGGAAATTGATTTTCGGCGAAGTACGGATCACCAACGACGCCGGGACGCTGACCGCCCATGCCACGGTGACCTATCTCAGGCTGAACTACGAGCTTCGCGAGTAGGCGCTGTCTGCAGGACCCCCCGTATTCGTCCGCCGGATATGCATTGCGTGACAAAGAACATTCTGTCTGACTCCACGCGTACTTTCGCCGGATAAGCTTTGCGCGATCAGGCGCAATACTGCGTGGCAGGCGCTTCATCCGGACTGGCCGGATTCCATTCGTTTGTGGATTTAAGAACTAAGCCTGGCCAGTCCGTGCAGGGCGATGTCGTGCGGGGTTTCCCCCGTGGTGGCGAGGTCGGCCATGATTTCCCCGATGACGCTGCAGAACTTGAACCCGTGGCCGGAGCACGGAGACGCGACGTAGACGTTCGCATGCTCCGGGTGCGCGTCCAGGATGAAATGGCCGTCGCCGGTGTTGGTGAAGGCGCAGACTTGCAGGCTCATGGTGGGACCCGAACCATCCGGGAAATAGCGTTCGGCGAATTCCCGGAGCACGGCCTCGTCGCGGGGATGGGTGGACCGGTCGAGGCCGTCCATGTCCACCCTTTCTTCCAGGTGATGGTACTTGCCGATCTTGAATCCCGGCACGCCATGGACCGGAAGTCCGTAGTACCGGCCCTCGGCCACCTGCAGGTTGAATACCGGGAACCGGTCTGGCAGGAACAGATCGAGCCGCCGGGGCTGAAACCAGCCCAGGACCTGGCGTTCAGGCTGTACAATCCGGTCCAGCTTTTTCACCACCTTGCCGATCCAGCCGCCCGCGGTAATCACTAGCCGGTCCGCCGTGTAGGTCGATTTCGAAGTCTCTACCGTGACGCCGCGCCCATTGGAAGTCCAGCCCAGCACCGGTTCGCATGCGTGGATCTCGGCGCCATGCTCCTGTGCCGTCTCGACGTGGGCGACGATGCAGCGCTCCGGCAGGAGATAGCCCCCATCCGTTTGAAAAACCGCCATGAGGTCGTCCGGCAGCCGGTAACCGGGAAACCGCCGGTTCACCTCCGTGCCGGTGAGGATCTCGTGTGCGAGGCCGTGTTCTTCGCAGGACGCCTTCGAGCCCCGGAAGACCCAGTCGTCCGCGGGACCGGCATCCAGCGCCCCCGTGATGTGCAGCAACCGCTCGCCCGCCCGTTCCTCGATTTCGCGCCACAGGGCGTACGCACGGCGAAGAAGGGGTACGTAGGACGGATGCTCGGAATAGGCCAGGCGGATGATGCGCGTCTGACCGTGGGACGACCCCAGGTCGTGGGGGATGTTGAACTGCTCGAGACCTAGTACACGGCACCCGCGCCGGGCGAGATGCCAGGCCGTGGCGCTGCCCATGCCGCCCACGCCGATCACGATGACGTCGTAAGAGGAGGATGGGCGGTTCATGGTTCAGAGGCTTCGGGAAACTTCGGTCGGTCGTTCAATTTAAACCGCGCGCCTTTCGAAATGTCGCAACCGGATGAAAAGAGGGCACCAATCGAACCACCGCAAACGGATGAAAAGAGGGCACCAATCGAACCACCGCAAACGGATGAATGGAGGGCGCCCTTCGAACCACCGCAAACGGATGAATGGAGGGCGCCCGCCTGGCTAAGGAAAATGTGGGCTGAATATAGACGGCGGAGCGCGCCGAATCAAGCACATCATCGTTCCCTGAAGTCCCTTTCATCATGACATGTAAGAAAGAAACTTGCCGATTCCCATGGTCGAAGGGTATACTGAAACCGCGGTTGCGCTACATGGCCGGTAAAGGTCGGGATTGACCTGCCGATCCGTGGGAATCTGCCGGTCCGCGTGAATACGAACTTTCGGTTTTGAAGGAAATCGAGGCGACTCATGTCCCTGCGTACAATATCCCCACTGGACGGCCGCTACGGCGACCGGCTAAAGAACCTGTCCTCCTACTTCTCCGAATGGGCGCTGATCAAGTACCGGGTGCACGTGGAGATCGAATGGCTGATCACCATGGCGGAGCGGCCCGAGATCGAGCACGTGCGTCCGTTTACTAATGAAGAGACCGATTTCCTCCGGTCGCTGGTCATCGAGTTCGGCGATACACAGGCCCTGCGGATCAAGGAGATCGAGCAGGAAACCCGTCACGACGTCAAGGCGGTGGAGTATTACGTACGGGAAGCCATCTCGGGAACTTCCCTGCGGGACGTCACCGAGTCGGTCCATTTCTGTTGTACCTCCGAAGACATCAACAACCTCGCCTACGCCCTCATGCTCAAGGACGGGATCCAGGAGGAATGGCTGCCGAACGGCCAGGAGCTGATCTCCGCCGCGGCCGCCCTCGCCGCCGAAACGGCGGACATCCCGATGCTGAGCCGTACCCACGGCCAGTCCGCCACCCCCACCACCGTCGGCAAGGAGCTGGCCGTGTTCGTTTCACGCTGGCAGCGCCAGATCGACCAGGTCGCCGACAGCGAGTATCTCGGCAAGTTCAACGGGGCGGTGGGAAACTACAACGCACATCTCGTCGTTTATCCCGACGTGCCGTGGGAAGCCGCGGCGCGCCACTTCGTCGAAGGCCGTCTAGGGTTAACCTTCAATCCCCTCACCACCCAGATCGAGTCCCACGATTACATGGCCGAACTCTTCCACCGGATGATGCGCTTCAACGCGGTGCTGCTCGATTTCGACCGGGACATGTGGTCGTACATCTCCCTCGGCTACTTTCGTCAGAAGGTCGTCGGCGCCGAGACGGGATCTTCTGTCATGCCCCACAAAGTGAACCCCATCGACTTCGAGAACTCCGAGGCCAACGTGGGTATCAGCAACGCGCTGCTGGACCACCTGGCCGGAAAACTGCAGATCTCGCGGCAGCAACGCGACCTGAGCGACTCCTCCGCCCTCCGGAACGTGGGCGTGGCCATCGGCCACTCGCTGCTGTCGATCTACTCCGCCATCCAGGGCCTGAGCCGGGTCGAAGTGGACCGCGACACGCTGCGCGCCGATCTCGACGGCGCCTGGGAGGTGCTGGCGGAAGCGGTGCAGATGGTCATGCGCAAGGCCGGTCTGGAGAAACCCTACGAGCAGGTCAAGGCGCTGACCCGGGGGCAGGCCATCACGAAGGAGACCATGGAAGACCTGATCCGCAACCTGGACCTGCCGGACGAAGACAAGCTGCGCCTGCTCGCCCTGACCCCCTCGGATTACGTCGGACTCGCATCCGAACTGGTCCGGCACATCGACCGATAAATGCCGTCTCTCCCGACAAATTTCGGAACCCTGGACTGGATGATCGTCGCCGTGTACATGGCAGCCACCGTAGGCGTGGGCCTCTACATGAACCGGTACATCCGGGACATGGGAGACTACATCGTGGCGGGCCGGTCGCTCAAGTCCCGCCTGGCCGTGGCGACCATGATCGGGAGCGAACTGGGTCTTGTGACGGTCATGTATTCGGCGCAGAAGGGCTTCACCGGCGGGTTCGCCGCCTTCCACATCGCGGTCATCGCCGGCGTGGTCACCTTCATCGTCGGCATGACCGGCTTCATCGTCGTGCCCCTGCGCCGATTGGGCGTGATGACGATCCCGGAGTTCTACGAGAAGCGGTTCAGCCGGGGCGTGCGCGTCTTCGGCGGCCTGCTCCTCGCCTTTGCCGGCATCCTGAACATGGGCCTGTTCCTCAAAGCGGGCGCCCTGTTCGTGACGGGCCTGACCGGGCTGACCGATCCCAATGCCGTCGCCGTGGTGATGTCCGTCATGCTGGCGCTGGTCATCGCCTACACCATCATGGGCGGCATGGTGTCGGTGGTCATCACAGACTACATCCAGTTCGTGGTCCTCTCCTTCGGCATGATCCTGACCTGCGGCATGGCCGTCTACGCCCTCGGCTGGCCGACCATTGTCGAAACCGTGGCGGCCGTCCACGGCGAGTCAGGCTTCAATCCCCTGATCGAGGGCAGCGGATTCGGTCCCTCCTACATCATGTGGATGATCTTCACGGCGGGCCTCGTGTCCTGCGCCGTGTGGCAGACCTCGGTCATGCGCGCCTGTGCCGCCGAAAGCGTGGAAGTGGTGCGCAGGTTGTACAAGTGGTCCTCCATCGGCTTCCTGATCCGGTTCATGATTCCCCAGTTCCTCGGCATCTGCGCGCTCACGTACTTCTTCAACGAACCCGGGTTCCGCGGCTTCTTCTTCGATGAAACCGGGTCGCCCACCGCCGACACCACGATGACGCTGCAGGCCATGCCGCTCTTCCTGTCCCAGATCCTGCCCACCGGTATCATCGGCCTCGTCGGCGCGGGACTCCTCGCCGCTTTCATGTCGACCCACGACAGCTACCTGCTCTGCTGGGCGTCGGTCCTCACCCACGACGTGGTGGCGCCGGCCACCAATGAGCGGTTGACCACCCGGTGGCGCCTGATGCTGTCGCGCATTTTCATTCTGATTATCGGCCTTTTCCTGCTCGTATGGGGGCTCTGGTACGACCTGGGGCAGGACCTGTGGGACTACATGGCCGTGAGCGGCGCCATCTACTTCACCGGCGCCTTCATTCTGCTGCTGGCGGGATTGTACTGGAAGCGCGCGAGCACCGTGGGGGCCTACCTGGCGCTCATCGCGGGTATCGGCGCCGTGACGGGCCTGGGACCCGTAAACAAAGCGCTGGGCCTGGGCATGTACAGGAGTGACGAGATCGGGCTGGCCATCACCGCGCTGGCCCTGGTCCTCATGTTCGCCGGATCGCTGCTGTTCCCGGACCGGAAGGAGGAAGCGTGATGGAATTCTGGAGCACGCTCTGGACCGCGGTCTTCGTCCTGTGTCTGTTGATTTTTGCCGGCGTGGCTGTGTATGTGAGTGTAGGGGCTATAGGCGATATCAGGGCGTTGTTTCGGAAGATGGGGAGGAGGGGGGAGTCCTAGCCGCAGCCACAGACCAGCGCCCTGCCCTCGGTGGATGGCCAGCCATGTTGCATAGTCCCTTGGCGCCGTCCATGACGACTAGGAGGCCCTGATCCAGCGCTGCCAGTGGCACAAGCGGGAAAACGTCCTCTCCTACCTGGCCAAATCCGATCAGCAGCGCATGAGAAGAAGACTGCAACACGCCTATGACCGGGACACCTTCGATCAGGCCCGTTCGGCCCTCAAGGCGATAAGAAGCGAATGCGCCGCCTTGAACCCTCGGCGGCAAACAGCCTGGACGAAGGCCTGGAATAGACCCTCACCCTGCATAGCCTCGTCAAACAAGGGGCGCCCGGGCAATTTCAACTGAAAATGGGACTTGACCGAATTATGCAGGTTAAATGGCCTGGTTCGAGCTGCTGGAGGATGCAGGCTGTCATGTACAGATTCCAACCAAGTCCGGCCCACAGAATCGCCCGCTGCTAGCCTATCTTCCCGCCAGTGGGGTTCGAGTTCCACCCGGAGGCCTGCTGTTGCTACGGGCGATTGTATGGCATTCTTCGATGTGGACCGGATCGGACCCAATGGGCCAGGTTATCGTACCCAGTCTGCCGGATCGGGTATGCCGGTGCTTACGGTGACATCCAGCCCCGGCTCCGCGAGTGTGCGGCGAGTCGCTGTCAACGAATCGCCCGGGATCGGCCAGTCCTTTATAAACCCTCGGGCTCTTCCAGTTGCTCGGTCAATAAGCAGCGCGGTCGACCTTCCTTCATCGTCTTTGATCTCCACTACGCCCTCGGGGCCTGAAAGTGTTATACTGGTCAGCCTATCAGACCAGTCTGATTGTGCCGGCAGGATAAACGCAAATGATCCCCCTTCCCCGTCCGCAATCTCGGCTAAACTGAATGACACGGTAAACAGGACTTCACCATCCTCGCTCTCCCCGGTGACGAGGTACGGACCGCCCTGGTTCGGCATGGATGGCGCCGCATCGACCACGAAAGCGGGTTTGAGGACGAGTTCACCATACTCGTCGATACCGCCCCATAAAAGCAGGCTCCTTGAGGAAGGCGCGTAGGCTGCTGCCAACGGCACTTCCTCAACCAACGACAGACGATAGCCTATTGCTTTGGTGAAATAAAAATCACTGATCCATGGTGGACCGCAGTAGCTCATAACATCGGGTGTACTGGGATCCACAAGCTCTTTGTTTAACAGGTCGTATCCCCAAGCACCGATGGAACCGTCTGTATAAGGATAATGGAGATCCGGATCATCTGGGCCGCCGCACGGTGGATGTCCGAGGCTGAAATTATGTCCAAGCTCATGCGCAATTACCTCGTCATCAAGAATTGAAAGGCTTGTGAAGCCACCACTTTGGGCTATTCCTCCTCCGGATGTGAGGATACCCTTGTAATATCTGTTCGACCCGTCCATGGCGCGTATAGCATCGAGTTCGTTAAGTAAATCTGATTTATTTGAGGCGACTGGCTCCGACGACGTCCATACCGCTTCCCTCACGGCCAGATCGAATTCGTTCACAGGGAGAATATCGCGCGTTAATCGGAACAGATCTGATTCCGTTGTTAATTCCTGTACCCGGTCTACCATGGAGGGGTCGGGGTTAATAGTCCATATGAATGGGACAAGTGTGAGATTGAAGGGAGGCACGTCGCGTACATCTACCGTCACCCGGCCAGTGGGAGGCAGGCGGCGGGTGATATCCAGTGACGGATCCAGCACGCCTTCGGGATCAATCTCGATGTCCATCTCCAATCCGGGCTGAATGAAAGTACCTTTTATTAACACGTTGGCAGAAGCCTCCAGTTCTCCCACTATAACCATGTCTGGTACGCTTGGTATCTCTGCTCGCTGGCACCACGAGCCTGTTTTTCTACCCCCAAGGTAGAAGTTGGCACACACCATCGGCATTGGGACCTGTTCCTGTGTGTCCGCGACGACAAACACGCGAAGGAGGGCATCTTCACCGGCAACCAGAGGCACCGGATGTGCCAGCGATTGTGAGGCCTGCGTCAGGAAGGCGACCGACTCTCCGTCAACAGCGCGGTTTTCGCAACGATCCACCCAAACGAACCTGATTCCGTTTAGCCAAGTCTGAAAACCGGCATCGGAAGGTGCGCAAAGTCCTGTATCGTTAAGGCGTAACTGGACAAGGTTATCAAGATTGAGCAGCGACGATGGCAAGATCCCGGACATGTTTGTGTTGTTCGAAAGTTCAATCGATCTCAGGCTTGCCAGATCGCCAAACGAGTGTGGGATTCCGCCGGTTAAGTTATTGTGTTGAATACTCAGCCATTCAAGTTTATGCAGTTTGCCTAGATCTGAAGGGATCGGACCGGTCAATTCATTGTCATCAAGATTCATCGACGTAAGGTTCTGCAGTTGGCTGAGTTCTGGGGTAATTTGTCCCATCAGTTCGTTGTGATTAAGATTCAGCCGTTCAAGGTTCTGCAACTGACCCAGTGCTGCGGGAATAGGACCCGACAGTCGATTGTTTCCAAGTTGCAGCGACGAAAGGTTCTGCAACTGACTCAGTGCCGCGGGGATAGGCCCCGACAGCTGGTTATTTCCTAGTTTCAGCCTCGTAAGGTTCCGCAACTGACCCAGTGCCGTAGGGATAGGACCCGACAGCCGATTGTTTCCAAGGTGCAGCGACGAGAGGTTTTGCAACTGACCCAGTTCGGGAGGAATCGGTCCCGACAACTCATTGTCGTCAAGCCACAGCGCCCCAATGCCTTGCAGTTGTCCCAGTGCGGAAGGAATTGGGCCTGTCAACTGATTGCCGGCAAGGATCAAAAACTCAAGACTCTGCAACTGGCCCATTTCGGGGGGGATCGAACCCGAAAGCTGATTGTCGCCAGACCACAGCGTTTTTAGGTGCTGCAGATTACCCAGTTCGGGGGGAATCGGCCCCGAAAACTGATTACCAGCTAGATACAGTCCTGCAAGGTTGTGCAGATTACCAAGTTCGGGGGGAATCGGCCCCGATAGCTGATTAAAGCGCAGATTCAGGCTTTCAAGGTTTTGTAACTGGTCTAAGGCCGGAGGGACTGACCCTGTCAACTGATTGCCTTCGAGATACAGTAGTTTAAGGTTTTGCAACTGGCCAAGTGCAGACGGTATAGGCCCCGTCAACTGATTGCCCTCGAGTTCCAGTCGATCAAGGCTGTGCAACTGTCCCAGGGCCGGAGGGATTGACCCAGTCAGTTCATTGTCGTGAAGGTCCAGCCATTCAAGGTTCTGCAACTGTCCCAGAGCCGGGGGTATAGGGCCCCGAAGTCCGTTTTCACGTAAAACCAGCGTGTCCACCATCGTCCCTTCGGTGTTGGCGCTCACGCCATACCATGATTCAAGAGGCGCATCGCTCAGCCAGTTGTCGGCACGAGTCCAGTTAGGGCCGTCCGTTGCGTTGTAGAGCGCGATAAGCGCATCGCGGTCAGATGACAGCGGGCCGGTGCAATTGACCACTCCCTCTTTTCTTTCGATTCCTGCCAACCACGCTTGGAATGCCGAGTCCGTCGGCGCACACAACTGGGTGCCCGTGACATTCAAGTGGTTCAAGGATGTCAGGCCGACAAAATTATCGGGTAGGGGGCCCGTTAACAGATTCCCGGAAAGCCACAATAAGTAAAGGTCTTGCAACTGGCCCAGTTCAGGGGGAATCGGTCCCGACAGTTGATTGTCGCCAAGATACAGCATCTTAAGGTTCTGCAGTTGGCCTAACTCCGGAGGGATAGGACCGGTAAACCGATTGTTCTGAAGCCGCAAGATCTCAATGTTCTGTAGTTGACCCAGTTCGGGGGGAATCGGTCCCGACAGGTCATTCCCGTAAAGCCTCAGATACACAAGGTTCTTCAGCTGTCCCAATTCGGGGGGTATAGTGCCCGACAGCATTTCCGGGATATTCTCATTGCTTCGATGAAGCCAAAGCATCTTAAGGTTCTGTAGTTGACCCAACTCCGAGGGGATAGGGCCAATCAGATGATTGTTGCTAAGATCCAGCCATTCAAGGTTCTGAAACTGTCCCAGAGCCGGGGGTATAGGGCCCCGAAGTCCGTTTTCACGTAAAACCAGCGTGTCCACCTCCGTCCCTTCCGAGTTGGCGCTCACGCCATACCATGATTCAAGAGGCGCATCGCTCAGCCAGTTGTCGGCACGAGTCCAGTTAGGGCCGTCCGTTGCGTTGTAGAGCGCGATAAGCGCATCGCGATCCGACATCACAGGGTTGTCCGTGTCTGAGGGCTGGTTACCTGACAGGTCCAGGTTCTCGAGGTTGGGTAAGTCTAACAATCCATATGGGACTCCTCCCGTCAGTTCGTTGTTGCTGAGATCGAGCGTAACGAGGTTGGTGAGGCTACCAAACTCCGAGGGGATGCTACCCGACAGGGCATTGTCGCTCAAATCCAGAACTTGAAGATCTCCAAGATCTCCCAACGTTGCCGGCAAGGGGCCGCTAAGTCTGTTATCTTCCATAACGAGGCTGTCCACGCGCCCTGCGGCATTAACGCCGACCCCGTACCAAGTTGAAAGCGGCTCGTCGGTCAGCCAGTTGGTTGACTGCTTCCAGTTGACGCCGTCTGTGCTGGTGTACAGAGTAATGAGTTTGCTTCGGTCGGCAGGTCGGGGACCCCCACAGGTCAACACGCCGCTCTTGTTCTCGACTCCGTTTAGCCATTTTTGGATCGCTGTGGGCGCGCAAACCTGCGTTCCGGTGAGCGTCAGCGTTTCCAGTACGACCAAATTGGTAAACGTAGCTGGCAGTGGACCGGCCAGGCCCGTGTTGCCATGCAGTCTCAATACCTCGAGCTTCGTCAGACCACCCAGCTCGGCAGGGATTTCACCTGTCAATGCGTTACCCGACAAATCCAAGTATCGGAGGTCTACCAGGTTCCCCAGCGCGTCGGGGATCTCGCCGGTGAGGTTGCTGTTGGAAAGATCGAGCCGCTCCAGACCGGTGCTTTCGGTACTTCTTAATCCCAGCCCCTCTCTCCGATCCGAGTTCAGGGTTGACACACCTTGCCATTCGTCGATAGGCGCGTCACTGAGCCAGTTCGTCTTGTTCGTCCAGTTCTCCCCACCTGTGGCTTCATACAGGGCTATCAGCGCGGCCCTGGCCGGACTGAATATCATAACCCGGGCATTACCCGTCTTCTGCCCGGACATGGCGGTGATCGTCACCGTTCCGTAGCCTATGGCTCGAACAATCCCCTCTGCATTTACACTTGCCACGTCCGGATCACTACTGCGCCAGGAAATAGTTGAATCAGGCACATCTACATCTTTTTTATCCAGCACGGACACCGTAAGCGTTGCCGTTTCACCTATTTTGGTTAACTCTATTTCTTCCGGTGTGACAGCGACCTTGTATACTACCGGCGGAGTACTATTAGTCGGGCTGTCCCTTCCACATGCGATTACCAGCAGACATATAACCCAACTACCCAGATGCCATGTGTTATGGCGCATGATTCCTCCAAGGCCTGAATCCTTAATGGTGTCATGTTCCCTTCTGTACCCTGCTTAAGGAACCTCTGATTAACCGGTGTTGTCCCTAACTTAGTTGAAATCGCAATGAAGAAGGCTCCCCGGTACATTGGGTACGTGCATCACGGTTGTAACGAACGTACCCACTTTCCCAGGGAGCCTTATGATGCAGAAAATATCCTCCCCGCATGGTATGGTCAAGAAGACATCTGCGCGTTCATCGAAAGCCGAGTGCAAGCGCTTACGATTACATGCGCTTGTCAATGAAGTAGCCGATGCGGGATCGGGCTTCTTCCAGGGATTCGTACTCGTAGAGATAGACCTCCTCGTACTTGAGGGTTCTGATGAAGCGCTCTGCCCTGGCGTTGTCATAGGGGTTGGCTCGCCGGCTCATGCTGATCCGAATGCCGGCGTTCTTGAGGGTGTCGATATAGGCTTTCGAGGCATATTGCACGCCCCGGTCGGAGTGATGCACAAGTCCTCTGGGCACCGATCTTTGGGCAAGCGCGCTGCTCAGGGCGTTAAGGGCCAGGCTGGCATCGAGGTTCGATCCAAAGCCCAGCCGATGCATCTTCTGCTATGGGCGTCGAGGATCACCGCCAGATAGACCCATTCGCGAGCTAGCCTTATGTAGGTGATGTCCGCTACCCAGAGCTGGTTGAATCCGGTCACGTTCAGGCCCGGGACCAGGTTGGCGTAGACGGCGCGGTCGTGATTCGAGTCGGTGGTCGATACAAAAGCCTTGCGCCGCAGGGCAAGCAGGTTATTCTCGCGCATGAGACGCTTTGGCGGGCTTGTGGTTCACAGGGTATCCCATACGCTGTAGCGCGCGGGTCATGGGACGGTAACCGTAGGAGGGCCAAGAAAGAGAGAGCCTGTGAATCTGGTCCCGCAGTACAAGGTCCGGGTCTCGTCACTTACCGCCTTGCCGTTGCCTGGGAAGGCGCGATCACCCTGTCGACGAAGTTGTTGGCGCCACCTGTGAATCAGCGTAGGATGGACCTGGTGTTCCCGGGCTAACTGACTGATTGATTTGCCCGTATCTGATTCCTGAAGGACCTGGAGCTTGAACTCGCGGGTGAACTGACGGCGTTTCAGGGACATGGGGTGCCTCCTCGATCAGAAGGAAGCTTAACTCACTGTCCCGGTCAAGGGTGCAGTACAAGCAAATATCGTCTCCTATGACGAATTAGAGTATCTTTGAAGGTACAGTACTGTCAACTGTTATACGTGCTGTTTAGATAAAGTATTATTGGATGTAGTTTCGATCGATTCGTGTGTCATGTTAAAACTAATTCGGTTAGTATATAGGTCATTTGTGTCGTATGTAAAACCCAGTGTATAGCATACGCTTTTTCATTTCATAGTGATTGGATCAGTTCTGAGACTGTGCACACTTGAATCCACACACATCGTGTAAATGATTATGGAGAACATAGGCCTCAAAACCACCGTCCAATGGATCGGCCTCGTAGTGGGTCCGTTGCTGGCGGTCCTGCTCTACAGCCAGTTGCCCCATGCGTACATGAGCGGCACGGGTGAGGTGGTCGCGTTCTCGAACGCGGGCCGCGCGACATTGGCCCTGGCGGTGTGGATGGCGGTCTGGTGGATGACGGAGGCCGTCGAGCTCTACGCCACGGCGCTCCTGCCGCTGGTCGCCCTGCCCATGACCGGAGCGTCGCCGGTGCGGGAAGCGGCCGCGCCTTATGCCCACGAGTTGATCTTCCTGTTCATGGGGGGCTTTCTCATTGCCCTGGCCATGCAGCGATGGGGACTCCATAAACGCATGGCGCTCAAGGCCCTGCGTTCGGCCGGCGACCATCCGGCGGGCATCGTGGCGTGCTTCATGGGCGTGACGGCTTTCTTCAGCATGTGGGTGTCCAACACGGCCACTGCCGTCATGATGCTCCCCATCGCGCTCAGTATTATCAGCCTAGTGGAGCAAGTGGAACCCGGTAGCGTGGCAGGCGGCGCGGGAAACGACAGTGCAGGCAACGGCGGGCCCGGTTCGAAGACGCGGCCTCACTTCGCCCTGTGCCTGCTGCTAGGCATCGCCTACGCCGCATCCATCGGCGGCATCGGTACGATCATCGGCACGCCGCCCAACGTCTTCCTCGCGTCCTTCATCCAGTCCAACCTGGGCCAGGAGATCAGCTTCGTCCGGTGGATGGGCGTGGGGCTTCCCCTGGTGGCCGTTTTCCTGCCGCTGACGTGGCTGATGCTGACCCGGGTCCTTTATCCCCTTCGGGCCGTGCGCATCGAGGGGAGCAGCGAGGTGACGGAGAAGGCCTACCGGGAACTGGGCGCCATGTCGCGGGGGGAGAGGGTCGTGCTGGCGGTGTTCTTCCTCGCCGCCCTGTCCTGGATCGCACGTCCGTTGCTGATCCGGATTCAGATCGGGGACCTGCAACCGCTGGCGGGCCTGTCCGATCCGGTCATCGCCATGGTCGCGGCGCTGGCCCTCTTCGTCGTGCCGGTGGACGTGAAACGGCGGGTGTTCGTGATGAACTGGGAAACGGCCGTGAAGCTCCCCTGGGGGATCCTGCTCCTCTTCGGAGGCGGGCTCAGCCTGGCCGCGGCCATCCGGGCCAACGGCGTGGGGGAATACATCGGGCACCAACTGGCGTTCCTGTCCGGCATCCCTACGCTGCTGCTCGTCATGGCCGTCATCGCGCTGGTTATCTACCTGACCGAACTGACCAGCAACACGGCCACCACGGCAACGTTCATCCCCATTCTGGCCGCCCTGGCGCCGGTTTTCGACCTGCACCCCTTCATGCTGATCGTGCCGGCCGCCATCGCCGCTAGCTGCGCCTTCATGCTGCCGGTCGCCACCCCGCCCAACGCTATCATCTTCGGTTCCGGACACGTCACGATCCAGCAGATGATCCGCGCCGGGTTCTGGCTGAACCTGATGGGTGTCGTCCTGATTACCATGCTTGTGTATACGGTGATGATGAGGATGCTCGGGGTCTGAGGTGAAGATCGCAACGCAAGCTCCCGCCTGCGGACTGGACCATGATAACAAGCGACATGATTATAGCGCTGCGGCACCTGAGACGACACAAGGGCTACGCGATGGTCAACGTCCTTGGCCTGGCGGTCGGCATGGCCTGCGCCATCCTGATATTCCTTTATGTCGGGCACGAACTGAGCTACGACCGCTACCACGATCAGGCCGGCCGTATATATCGGGTCGTGTTCAACGACAACGCCAAGACGCCCCGCAGTGTGGGGCCCGCGCTGCAGGCCGACTTCCCTGAAGTGAAAAACCTGTTGCGCATGCACCCCACGACCGGCACCTGGATCATGAAGTACGGCGACCGCGTTTTCTACGAAAGAGCGGTGTATTGGGCGGAAGACTCGCTGTTCGACTTCTTCTCGCTGCCCCTGGTCCGGGGAGATCCGGATCAAGCGCTCGAAGCCCCCTACTCCCTGGTCATTAGTGAGGACACGGCCCGAAAGTACTTCGGTGATGAAGATCCTATGGGCAAGACGATCATCGCCGACAACGGTTTCATGTTGCTGACCGTCACCGGGGTCATGCAAAACATGCCAGCGAACACCCATTTCCAGGCCGATTTCTTCATTTCGCTGGCTTCGGGGTACGAGGAATACGGGCACTGGTCGCGGGAAACCTGGGATGCGTTCTTCTTCTACACCTACATCAAGTTGGGAGGCGGAGATTCGCCGTCGGCCCTGGCGGCAAAGTTTCCCGATTTCGTGGACCGGCACGTGGGTGAGCAGCTCCAGGTGCGCGGCGGCCGTTACGAGTTCTCCCTACAGCCGGTCACCGACATACACCTGTATTCCCACCTCGAGAACGAACCCGGCGCCAACACCGACGTCAGCTATGTCTATATCCTGGCCGCCATGGGCCTCTTCATCCTGGTGATCGTCTGCATCAACTACGTGAACCTGTCCACCGCGCAGTTCGTCCACCGGATGGGTGAGACCGGCATGCGAAAGGTACTCGGCGCGTCGCGGCTGCACCTGGTCCGGCAGTACCTGGGAGAGTCCGTCCTGCTGGCCCTGGCGGCCCTGTTGATCGCCCTGCTGGCTGTATGGCTCGTTTCTCCCTGGTTCGATGGGCTGACAGGCATGCCGGCGTCCGACGGATTCATGGCGCACGCACTCTGGTGGGTAGCCCTGCCTGCCGCGGCGGTCATCATCGGCCTGTTGTCCGGCGGATATCCGGCCGTCAGGCTCTCCTCCTTCGGGGCGGTTTCCCCGTTCAAGGAGGGCCGGCCGTTCGGAAAGGACCGAGCGCTTCCGAGGAAAGTGCTCGTCGTCCTCCAGTTCGCCATTTCCATTGCGCTTATCATTGGCACGGGCGTCCTGTTCAGCCAGATCAGCTACATTCAGAGCAAGCATCTGGGTTTCGACAAGGAATTCGCGATCGCCATACCCTCGATCGCCCAGGTCGCCTACAAGTACCAGCCTTGGAAGGACGAACTGCTCGGGCACAGCGGGGTGTCCGCGGTGAGCCAGGGCATCTACCTGCCCGGCCTGACGGGAAACATCGGGCGAATCACGACCGAAACGGCCTGGCGCGTCGATGACCCGGACCAGGTCAGGCACGACTTGCAGGGCATCATCGTCGCGGCGGGTTACGTGGAGACGCTGGGCCTGAAACTGCTGGCGGGAAGGTCGTTCAGCGGTCCGCTGGAAAGCCAGGCCGAATCCGGTAACATCCTGCTCAACGAAAGTGCGCTTCGCCTACTGGGCTGGGATACGCCGGAGGAGGCGCTGGGAAACCA
>MKWU01001815.1_pt1 | contig 34991 bp, 34 predicted proteins | sample 809101 | NCBI WGS metagenome assembly MKWU01 (sample SAMN05860141, study PRJNA318959) | sponge metagenome | host: Aplysina aerophoba | place: Slovenia: Piran, Adriatic Sea, Gulf of Piran | collected 2013-05-07
CGATTAATTCGGGTTTGGCAGGGACCGCTTCGGCCGGCTCGGCTGGAACCAGAAATCCGTTGTGCGCGAATGCGATGCTGCCGCCCGGCGTTCTGATCCGGCTCCAATTTCCTTCCCGATCGATCTCTGCGACGACGGTTCCGGCAGGGAGCGTTTCGACGACGGCGTGCTCCGCTCCGGGTCCTGCGCGGGCATTTAGGTTGTAGCCGTCGGGGACGCGCCAATCGCCATTCGCGATTAAATCGGGTTTGGCAGGGACCGCTTCGGCCGGCTCGGCTGGAACCAGAAATCCGTTGTGCGCGAATGCGATGCTGCCGCCCGGCGTTCTGATCCGGCTCCAATTTCCTTCCCGATCGATCTCTGCGACGACGGTTCCGGCAGGGAGCGTTTCGACGACGGCGTGGTCCGCTCCGGGTCCGGCTCGGACATTTAGGTCGTAGCCGTCTCTTACTCGCCAAGTTCGCAATTCGGTTTCGGAAGCGCGCGCAATGGCGGAAATGGCAAGCCACGAAAAAATCAATAGCAATGTTCCGAAGCCGACGCGCGTCATAACCTATGCTCCTCGTGTCTCCGCGCCGCCCCATCCCCGCGAATCCGGGTGCAGCGGACCGCCGACGGCGACCAAAAAAGTCTTGCATGCCGAACCGGAGCGCACGTGTCGGACATGCTTCAGTCGCTAGTTTTCAATTCCCATAAAGTTTTTTCGAGCCTCGTGTATTGCGTTCGGTTTGGCCAAACCGAAGGCCTTGTTGAAATGTAGGGAAAGAACTTTCCAATATTCGTCTTCGCTAATTTTGGGAGTCGCGATATAGATATCCTTACTCAAGACCACGTCGCCGCTTGAACCGAAATTCCCAATTGCTTGCTGGCGCTTAGGCATGCCTATTGCCGTCCTGCGATGCGGCGATGCCAGGTGCGATAACTTTAGCTTCGACGACAAGTTGATTGCCGGTGGGCAGGTTAAATCGGCGGGCGGCGGCAAGTCGCATTCCGTGTCGAATGCGCCGGCGGGAATAGCCGAAATGGCAACCTTCGTATGAATAGGCGTTGTCATCGCGATTTATTGGCTCATTGCCTGCGGCAACCGAAGATACGATGCTAGTTCCCAACACTGCATCGAATGGAACTCGCCCTGCAAGAAAAAAAGCGTATCGAAACGGCTGCTGGCAGCTTCCGCGTCATTATGCGCGCCGACTACCGACCGATTTTCCGACGCGACCGCGCGCCGTCGCGCATCGGAAATCCTCGGAGATATTCACGTAACAATTCATCGCAACGAAATGATACGCAGCTTTCGAAAGGAATTGCGCCCGCGAAAGCGAGATTTCAATTGATCCGGCGGCAGGTCGTTAGAGGCTCATGGGATGAGAGGGGGACGGCGGCTCGAACGGGTACCCGCCCCAAACCGACTGGTCGAACTGCACTACGGAGCCGGTCATCATGCCTGAATCGTCGGATGCCAGGAACGCGACAGCGCGAGCGACATCACGGGGCTGGAGAAGCTCGCCGAAAGGCATTTGTGCGCCCGCTTCCTCGCTCCAGCCGTCGACGGCGCCGTGATACGTGCGCTGTATATGGTCTTCGCCATCCGATGCCATCCAGCCAATGTTGAGCTGGTTGACTCGAATGCGGTTGCGAAGAAGCGCGAACGCCGTGTTGCGAGTCAACGTCGCAAGCGCGCCCTTGGACAGGCAATACGCCGAAATGAACGGCTGCCCGGCCAGAGCCGACACCGAACCGATATTGATAATCGACCCTCCTATGCTTTCGCCGATCATGACCTTTACGGCTTCCTGCATCAAGAAGTAGGGGCCGCGGACGTTAATCGCCATCATCCTGTCGAACAATTCCGGCGACGTATCGACAATGTTGCCGCGATCGGTGATCGCCGCGGCGTTCACCAAAACGTCGACCCGGCCGAATTCATCGACCGCGGCGGCGATGACTGCGCGGCAATCCTCCACGCTTTCAAGGTCGGCTCGGCAAAACTTGACGGGAACGCTGCATTCGGCTTCGATTCCATCGGCGACCGCGCGGCCCTTTTCGACCGATCTGCCGCATGTAACGATGCCCTTGGCGCCCGATACGGCGAATCTTCGCGCGATTGCCGCACCGAGCCCCTGGGTGCCGCCCGTTACGACGGCTATCTTGTTGTCGAGGCGATTCATAGGATTATTCCTCCACGCTGTATCCTGCGGCGACAACCGCCTGCGAAAGAGCCCTGTATCCGATGGCCGCGTATTCGGCCGGCGGCGCAAGCTCCGGATCCTGTTCAGCTTCGACGACGAACCACCCCTCGTATCCGCTGTCGGCCAGCGCCTGAACAATGGCGCGGTAGTCCAGCGACCCGTCGCCCGGAACGGTGAATGCTCCCTTGAGCACGGCGTCGAGAAAACTTTCCCGGCTTCGGTCCAGGGACTCGATGACCTCGCTCCGCACGTCCTTCGCATGGACATGGCAAATGCGCGAGGCGTGCTTCCGAACGGTTTCCAGTATGTTGCCGCGAGCGAAGGCCAGATGGCCCGGGTCCAGTAGCAGCCCTACGGCCGCGCCCGTATTGTTCATGAGCGCGTCGATGTCGTCCTCGGTTTCCACGGCTGTCGCCATGTGATGGTGAAACGCGATCGTCATCCCCTCGTCGGCGCACCATTCGCAGAACGAGGTTAGCTTGCGGCCGTATTCGCGGAACTGGTCGCCGTCCAGCTTCCTGCGGCCGTCGAGAGGAGCGTCGCGGACGTTTTGTATCGTCCCCGAGGTTTCGCCGTAGACTAGGCAGGGCGCGTTCAAATCCCTGAACAATTCGAGCTGCTCCGCCGCTTGGTCCTTCTCCTCCTCGAGATCTTTGTCGAGTACGGTCCCGGAATACCAGCCGCCGCAGAGGCGCAGGTCGTGCGCGTCCAGAATCGGCCCCAGTTCGGCGGAGGATTTCGGAAATTTACCACCTGTCTCCACGCCGGAGAAGCCCGCGCGCCTAGCATCGCTCAGGCACGTTTCAAGCGTCGTTTCGCCGCCGAGTTCGGGCAGGTCGTCATTCGACCAGGCTATGGGCGCAATGCCGAGAATCGCCTTCATGCGTTCACACTCCGATTCTTTGCTTCTCGCGAATCGCTTCGTGGTCGGCTCGCGCGGCTCGAACCTCTTCGCGTTCGCTCACTTCCGGTACGCCGAGGTCCCAGGCCGCATCGCCGGGAACCCATGCGAAGGCATCGGTGACAATGGAAATGACCGTCGTCCGGTCGGTGGTCCTGGCCCACTCCAGGGCGGCTTCGAGGTCGGCTACGCTTTCGGCGCGGCGCGCCAGCGCGCCCATCGACTCAGCGTGCCTGGCGAAATCCACGGAAAACGGCTTTTCGACTCGGCAGTCGGCAATCAGGTTGTTGAAAGACCTGCCCCCCTTGAAGTTCTGAAGCCTGTTGATGATCGCGAATCCGCCGTTGTCGCAAACGACGACAATCATCTTGTGCCCGGTCAGAACGGACGAATAGATGTCGGAATTCATCATGAGATAGGAGCCGTCGCCGACAAGGACGATCGGCGTCGCGCCGTCTTCAAGCGCCATCGCGGCGCCCCATCCTCCGGAAATTTCGTAGCCCATGCAGGAGTATCCGAATTCCAGGTCGAATGTATGCGGCGACTTGACGCGCCAGCCTTTAGCCGTTTCGCCCGGCAGCCCGCCGGCCGCCGTAATCATGACGTCACGCTCGCCCGCCAGCCTGTTGACGGCTCCGACGACTTGGGCGTAGGTCGGAACGGGCGCATTGGTCGGCTTCTGGTGGTCGTCGAGAAGCGCGTTCCAGGCGGCGAATTCGGCTCTTCCCTTCTCCGTCCATTCGGAATCGGCTTTCCAGCCGCCGAGCGCGTCGTCGATATCCGCAATGGATTCCAGCGCGTCGCCGACGACCGGCAGCGAAAAATGCTTGTGCGCGTCCCAGCGGGCGGCGTTGACGCAAATGAACTCGGCGTCTCGGGAGAACGCGGTCCACGACCCGGTTGTGAAGTCCTGAAGCCTGGTGCCGATCGCCAGAACGACATCGGCGGATTCGGCCATGGCATTGGCCGAAGCCGATCCGACAACGCCGATCGGCCCGACATGCGCGGGGTGCTCGTGGACGACCGATCCCTTGCCGGCTAGGGTTTCGGTAAGCGGGATGCCTCGCCTTTCCGCAAAGGCGGAGACTTTCTCCTCGGCCAGCGAGTAGCGGACGCCTCCTCCGGATATAATCAGCGGTCGCCTGGATTTTGAAAGCCGCTCGACCGCGTCGGCGACGCTCTTTAGGTCGGGTCGAGGCCGGGGCACTCTGTGGACTTTGGGCTCGAAAAACGCGGCCGGATAGTCGTAGGCGATTTCCTGCGTGTCCTGGCAGAGTCCGATAAAGGCCGGGCCGCAATCGCCGGGATCGAGCATCGCCGCCACGGCCTGCGGAAGAGAAGAAATAATTTGCTCGGGGTGCGTGATCCTGTCCCAGTAGCGGGTTACCGCTCGGAACGCGTCGTTGACGGAAGTCGCCGGCGATCCGAAATGCTCGACCTGCTGGAGAACCGGGTCGGGCCGGCGATTCGCGAAGACGTCGCCGGAAAGAATGAGAACCGGCAATCTGTTGGCGTGGGCCACCGCGGCCGCGGTGACCATGTTTGTCGCGCCCGGCCCGATCGAACTGGTGGCGACCATGATCTGGCGCCGTTTCTTCGCTTTGGCGTAGGCGATCGCCGCCAGGCACATCGACTGCTCGTTCTGGCCTCTCCAGGTCGGAAGCTGATCCTGCACGGCATCGAGCGCCTCCGCCAGGCAGGTGACGTTGCCGTGGCCGAAAATGCCGAATACCCCGGCGAACAGAGGCGCCTGCCGCGAATCGAGTGTCGTAAACTGGTTGCACAAATACCTGACCAGAGCCTGCGCCATGGTCAGCCGGACGGTTTCATTCATATCGATCCCCCAAAATTCGAATGACGCGTTGCCGCCGTCGCATGGATTGTTTAATGCAGCGCGTTGAAACTCGCAATGGCCGGAGCCCGGCCGGAGCGCGATTCGGCTGCGGCTCGCGGCTCTGCGTCGGCGGGAGGCCCGACGCGGGCATCGGCGGATATAAACGAGGGAACGATGATACCCAGCAACCTTAAAAAATTGTGGCAGCAGGGACGGCCGGCCGTAAACGGATGGCTTTCCATCCCTTGCGGCTTTTCCGCGGAAATTATGGCGGAGCAAGGCTACGACAGCTTGACCGTCGATATCCAGCATGGATTGATCGGCTATTCCGACGCGGTGGCAATGCTGCAGTCCATGCGCGCCAGCGGCGTCGTGCCGCTTGTTCGCGCGCCCTGGCTCGATCCCGGCATGATCATGAAATCCCTCGACGCGGGCGCCTACGGCGTGATCTGCCCGATGGTCAACAACAGGGAGCAGGCGGAAAGGTTCGTGAGCTACTGCCGCTATCCGCCGCTTGGCGTGCGGAGTTTCGGTCCCACGCGCGCCAATATATCGGCCGGGCCGGGCTATGCGTCGTCCGCCAACGGCGAGATCGCGTGCCTCGCCATGGTAGAGACGGCCGAAGCGATGGAGAATCTCGACGAGATCGTTTCGACTCCGGGCCTTGACGCCGTATACATCGGCCCCGCCGACCTGACGCTGGGCATCGCGAACGGCCGCCTCGCGCCGGGGTTCGATTCAGAGAACGAAGAAGTCGTTGCCGCCATCAAGCGAGTTCTGGATGCCGCGAAGGGCGCGGGAATCCGGGCCGGCCTTCATTGCGGTTCTATCGAATACGCCGCCAAGGCCATCGGCTGGGGGTTCGACCTGGTCACGATTCTGAACGATGCCCGGATTCTGGCAGCCGGGGCGAGGCAGGGCGTGTCCCAGTTGCGAGAACTGCTGGGAGACAAGCAAGCCGTCGCCGAAGGAAGCTCAAGCTATTAGCCGCCGCAGCCGCCTCCCGTAGCGATCGCAATCGGCGCCCGACTTATGGAAAGCCCCGGCATCGAAACCGTCGTGCATGCGAGCGCGGTCGCGTGGAACTCCCGCGCCGCGCTGATTCTCGGACGTTCAGGTTCGGGAAAGTCGCAGCTTGCGCTCGAGATGATGGCGATGGGCGCGACGCTCGTATCAGACGACCGTACGCGCCTCGGGAAGCGAGGCGATGCGGTCTTCGCGTCGCCGCCGGAGTCGATTCGCGGTAGAATCGAGGCGCGAGGCGTGGGTATATTGCGGTCGGAATTCGTCGGCGAGGCCGAAGTCGCTCTCGCCGTGGATATGGAAAGCGAGGAGCTGGAAAGACTCCCGCCGAAGCGAACCGTTCGGCTTCTCTCGGTGGGCGTCGAGCTGGTGCGCGGCGCGAACGCGGAGGCGCTGGCGGCAAAATTGATCCAGCATTTGAAAGGCGGGCGGGCGGCATGACGGCGGGCGAGGGCGGATCTCGCGAAAAAGTGTTCCGAATCCGGGACGCGACCGCCCGTACGCTCTTGCGCCCGGAAGCCTCTCGGTGTCTATGGAGATCACCGGAATTCATAGATATTCGCAGCTTGCCCGAGTTGCGAGGCGGGGCGACGCTTTGATTGGAATAGTCATAGTTGCGAACAGGGGCATTGCCAGGGAGTTTCTCAATTCCATTGAGGACGTGTTCGGCAAGCAGGACGGCATCCTGGCGATAACCTTCGACGGGCAGGAGGACAGAAATTCCAAGGACAGGGAAATCTGCAGCGCCGCGGATGAGGTCGATTCGGGGAGCGGCGTTATCGTCGTGACCGATCTGTTCGGCAGTTCGCCCGCGAATCTCTGCATCAACGCATGCTGCGCCGAGAATCGCACTATGCTGTCCGGAGCCAACGTCCCGATGCTTTTCTCGCTGATCAGGAACCGCAGGAAGAGCATTGCCGACGCATCGTCGCTAGCCATGCAGGCCGGTCAAAAATACATGGTCTGCATTGGAAATTTCGGCCAGGAAGAATGATCGTCCGCCGCAGCTTGAAAATCGTCAACGAAAAGGGCCTCCATGCCCGCGCCGCCGCCAAATTCGTCGAAGTCGCCGAGCGGTTCGAAGCCGAGGCGGAGGTTACGAAGGACGGCAGCGCCGCCGCAGCCGATTCCATCATGGGGCTGCTGATGCTAGTGGCGTCCAAGGGCACCACCATCGAGGTCGTGGCGGAAGGCTCCGACGCCGAAGAGCTATGCAGCGCGCTCGCGGAGCTGATCGCTAGGAGATTCTACGAAGAATCATAGCGATATGGCCGCCGGCCTCCTTCCGTCGCCGGCGATCGGTCCGCTAGCGCGTGGGAACCGGCTCCTCGCCGCGGTAGTCGTAGAACCCTCGGTTGGTGCGCCGGCCAAGCCATCCGGCCTCGACGTATTTCGCGAGCAGGGGGCACGGCCTGTACTTGGTATCCGCGAGCCCGTCGTGCAGCGCGTTCATGATCGCCAGGCAGGCATCGAGTCCGATAAAGTCGGCCAGCTGGAACGGTCCCATGGGATGGTTGGCTCCCAATCGCATCGAATTGTCGATCGACTCGACGGTGCCGACGCCCTCGTAGAGAGCGTAGATGGCCTCATTGATCATCGGCATGAGAATGCGATTGACCGTAAAGCCGGGAAAGTCCGCCGAGGACGCGGGAGTCTTGCCGATTTTTTCCGAAACGCCGACAAGCGCCTGGTAGGTATCCTCGGACGTGGCGATGCCGCGGACGAGTTCGACCAGCTCCATGACCGGAACGGGATTCATGAAGTGGAATCCCATGAATTTTTCCGGCCTGTCGGTTCGCGACGCCAGCCGCGTGATGGAAATCGAGGACGTGTTCGACGTCAGAATCGCGTGGGGGGGCAAATGCGGCAGCATTTCTTCGAAAATGGCCGATTTGACGGTTTCGCTTTCGACCGCCGCCTCGATTACCAGATCGACCGCCGCGACTTCGGCAAGCGACGGCGCGACGGTGATCCTCGCGAGAGCCTCGGCTTTTTCAGCCTCCGCGATCTTGCCGCGCTCGACCTGACGGCGCAGGTTCGCGTCGATGAGAGCCAGCGCGTTGCGCACGGCTTCGTCCGAAACGTCGTGGAGCAGGACTTCGTAGCCCGATAGCGCGAACACGTGGGCTATTCCGTTCCCCATCTCGCCGGCGCCGATAACGCCTACGCGCCTTATCTCCATGCCTGGCTCCTCGGTGGCTGCAGGAAACGGTCGCCGATGCCGGTCAAAGCTTTTCGATCAGCTCCGGCACCGCTGCGAACAGGTCCGAAACCAGGCCGTAGTCCGCGACCTGGAATATCGGCGCTTCTTCGTCCTTGTTGATCGCCACGATGACCTTCGAGTCCTTCATGCCGGCCAAATGCTGGATCGCGCCGGAAATTCCGACTGCGATATACAGTTCGGGCGCGACGACCTTGCCCGTTTGGCCGACCTGCCAATCATTCGGCGCGTAGCCGGAATCGACTGCCGCCCTGGACGCGCCGATCGCGGCGCCAAGCTTGTCCGCCAGCCGCGAAATCAGTTCGAAATCATCCGCCGAGCCCACGCCGCGTCCGCCGGATACGACGATTCCGGCCGATGTCAGCTCGGGCCTATCGCTGGAAGCGACCTTGTCCTCCACCCATTTGCTGCCGCCCGGCTCGGGCGAGGGCTCAAGACGCTCAACGACGGCGGAGCCGCCGGTTCCCGCCGCCGAGTACGACGCCGTGCGTATCGTGATGAACTTCTTGGCGTCGGCGGACTTTACTGTCTGAATCGCGTTCCCCGCATAGATGGGGCGCTCGAACGTCTCGCCGTCGATCACTGCGGTTATGTCGGAGATGACCATGGCGTCGGCCAGGGCCGCTGCTCTCGGCAAAATGTTCTGCGCCGAAGTGGAGGCCGGCCCCACTATATGCTCGTAGTCGCCGGAAAGCTTGATGACCAGATCCGCGATCGCTTCCGCCATGCCGTGCCCGAATTCGGGCGAATCGGCGAGCAGGACCTTGGAGGCGCCTTCGAGTCCGGCCGCCTCGGCGGCGGCGCCTTCGCATCCGTCTCCTGCGCAAAGAATTGTGACATCGCCGAGTTCACGGGCGGCCGCGAGGGTCTTGGCGGTGAGATCCGCGGCGAGCTGATCGCCGTTGATTTCAGCTAAAAGAAGAACAGCCATCAAATGACCTCCGCTTCGTCCTTGAGTTTCGAAATCAGTTCGTCGACGGAGCCGACGATAACACCGGCCTGCCGCGCTTCCGGCTCGACCGTTTTCAGGATGTCGAGCCTGGGGCTGGCATCGACGCCGTAGTCGCCGGGCGTCTTGACGTCCATTCGCTTGCGCTTGGCGCGCTGAATGTTCGGAAGAGACGGGTAGCGAGGCTCGTTCATTCGAAGATCCACGGTTACGATCGCCGGCAATTCGATACGTACGACCTGAAGCCCGCCGTCCACTTCGCGGGTAACCGTCGCACGTTCGCCGTCGACCTCTATGGCCGAAGCGAATGTAGCCTGCGGCCTGCTCATGAGAGCCGCCAGCATTTGACCGGTGGCGTTCATGTCGTTGTCGATCGCCTGCTTGCCCATTAGTACCAGCCCGGGCTGCTCGTCGTCGGCGACCGCCTTGAGCAATTTGGCTACGGCAAGCGGCTCGATATCGTCGTGCGGGTCGTCCGCCGCCTGGATGAGGATCGAGCGATCCGCGCCCATCGCCATCGCAATGCGCAGAATGGTTTGGCACTGCTGCACGCCGACAGACACCGCAATGACTTCTTCGGCCTTGCCGGCCTCGCGGAGCCGAAGCGCTTCTTCGATGGCGATTTCGTCGAAGGGGTTCATCGACATCTTGACATTGGCCAAGTCAACGCCGGTACCGTCAGGACGCACCCGTACCTTGACGTTGTAGTCGATGACTCGTTTTACCGGCACAAGAACTTTCATTGGGCATCTCCTGCTGGGAACCGCGCGCTGTCAGACTGATTCGCGGGCATCATGTACTTAAATCGAATCATAATTGCCACCTCGTTGAAGCCAGAAGCCAGAGTTTGCGTTGCATTCGCGCTTCGGATGAAGGAATGCTCTCCAGAACGCTATTGCTAACTGAAATGCAATATAGCGTGACCAGCAACATCGAAGAATTCCGTGTAATTCCCAAAGAGCCGACGCGAGTTGAGATTCTTGGCTGCCCGCCTCGTCGACGGGCCTAGAGGAGGCAGGGTGGTGATGATCGGATGCGATCTTCCCGGTCGCGTCGAATTTACAGACCATGTTTCGGCGGCTTGATGCCATCGTCCAGGCTGCCGCACGAACCAATTTACTTTCGCAACCGAGCCGCCGACGCGCGAAGGCGGTGGCTTCTACAGAACATGAATCGATTGCGCCTCGCCCGCATGATTCTTGCTACGAGAAAATTGCCGCAAGGAAGGGAGAGCAAAAGGCTCTTTCACATCGGTTGCAACTGATTGTGACCGAAAGGCGTTCCAAGGCCTGCCGATTGACAATGATCATCGCTTTCCTAAATTTCGATGGTACGCAGGACTAAAACACAAATTGTCGCGGCGCGACCACCCCGCCGTTTAAAAGACATGATACCGCACCGGCAATCGCGTTCCGTGCTTGTGGCGATTCGCCGATTGACTGCCGCCAGCCACATAGCATGCACGGCGGTGGCGGGAGCGTAGGTGATTATTTATTGGCACCTTCGTGATCGATCTTAATATGTCCCAGCCGATGGCATCGATCCCGGCCTTTTTTCACGCCCGCTTGTGGCCGCACGGCAACTAAAGCCGCGCCCTTGCCCTGAAAGGGAGCGAGCCAGCAGATCTCTGGCAGCAAAAAACCTAAATTTGTGGTACTCTGGATGTAGATCGTTAATATTTTAGCTCGCGCCGCTTATTTAGACCTGCCATTCCGCTCGACCTAGATTACCACTTATGGATTGGACGGGCATTGATTCAAAGAATTCGCGTGGCCCTCGAAGTATTGGGGACGAAGTAGAATTTCAAAAGATCGGCTGGCCTCATGGCAACTAAATTTGTGAATAATGCCTTTCGTTCCATTGTTGGCATAAGCGTGGTCAATAAATTGGGCGGGTGAAATAAATTCAATTCGAAAAGACGAATTGTTGCACCCGGGGTCCGTTTGCAGCCAGAGCTTGACTGGCTAGCCGATGAGGTTGTCTAGTCTGGCAATCCCGAACATAAGAAATCGCCTGGCGATTTCAAACTGCATCCGCCGGCATGCGCGCGCCGCGGAAAGACATTGTGTGATGCTGCAGGCATCTTTCGCAGGAAAGATGCTCAGGAACTGCTTCGCAAGGGATTAAAGCGTGGCGCAGTTAGCGAGAAGTTTGTAGACGGATGGCCCAAAAACATCTGGGCGATAACTGACGACGGAGCGGTTCTGGAGGCCCAGCGCGATGCCGTCGGCAGCTATCATGGCTATCCGTTGCCGCCAGGCGACCTGTTTCATGACGCGGTCTTCAAATTTTGGAACTTGGAACAATGATCAGACTCAGTTTCGATATCGACTGGCAGGCCGAGCACGCCAATGATCCTGTTCTTGATCAAACTACCGGCAATCTCCGGATCATGTTTGGTGATTTCTGCTTGACGGAGAACGTCGACACTTGGTCCGAAGTCAAGCGAAACGAGGTTCTTGTTTCTGCTTATCCCTTGGCCATTTGGTTGGCTTCGTCTTGGTGGCGCCTTCAATATGAGGTTTTGCCTGTCTGCTTTACAGCAAAGCCTCCGCAGGACTGGCGCCAAAGTCATGAGATGACGGCGGCCAACTACGGCTATGTGTGGCCGCTTGTGATGCTTTCGACTGATCGGAAGGTTATGAACGTGTGGGTCGAGCAATTCCCGTCGAATGCCGGTCATTCGGTCCGATACCTGACCAATTTCCGCACTCCTAATTCAATTCCGATGTCGTCCTTCACTCGTGCATGTTCCGAATTCATTGAGCACGTCCTAGACAGGCTGACATCCAAGGGGTGCGCCAATTCAGACTTGGAACAGCTATGGTCTCTGATCCGCACGGACTCGAACGATCCTATTGAAACACGAAAACGAAGGATCGAGGCACAATTCGGCTTCGATCCGGAAGACTGCCCCGAACACCACCTCGCGGAACTGCTTGCTATCGAAGACGACAAGGGCGACGACGTACTTGCAGAGCTATCTGCAGTTCGAACATGGATGAACGGCAATGATACGCGTTCGATTCGGGATCTCTTCGAGGCGCCAGGAATTGAGGCGCAACCCGAGTTGCCAGAGTTTTCTGCTCTTCATGCGCTTGCTGTACCATGGGAGCAAGCCAAGGCAGATGCCGCCGCCTTGCGACAAGAGATCAACGCAGGCGAAACCGCGGTGTCAAATTCCATCCTTGCCGACCTGCTCGGAGTCGATCGGCAAATGCTGGAGAACCAGCAGGAATTTGGTAGCCAGCCGGTCGCGATTGCCGGCCGCATTGATGATCATCGCATCCGGTTTGTGCCGCAGAAGCGTCATCCTATAGCTCGCCGATTCGAATGGGCTCGTCTGCTTGGGGGTTATGCCGACGCTATCGTGCGGGATGGCAATTCCTGGCTCGCTTCAACGGATGCTGGAACGGCTAGGCAGAAATACCAGCGCGCCTTTGCTGCCGAGTTTCTGTGTCCGATATGTCATCTGACTGATTTTTTGGGCGGGGATTTTTCGGAGAGTAAGGTCGAAGATGCCGCGACCGCGTTCGACGTTAGTGACCGGACCGTGTGCGGCCAGTTAAAGAATAATCGCATCCTGCCGCGGCAGGACACAGATTTCGAACGCCCGTATTCGATGGTAGCCTGATTGATTTAAGCAGGTGCGGGAAGTACGGTGGAGTTGGCCTAGGCCACGTTGAACTCGGAACGACAATGCTGCAAGCGTTACCACTAGTCGATTAAGAATAATTCGTGGCGATCGATGAAATCGCGAGCATTGCATCAACGCTTGGAGTGAGCGGATCACATGCCGATGCTCGGTTGCGCCTTGGCATTGACCCAAGTTGGGGAACTTCGAATTCCCATTGGCTGCCCGACGCATATTTTTTGCGATTCGCGCGTGCCATGTGTTGATTTCAAAGGCGCTGGAGCTACCATGTTGCGGCTCTACTCGGCAAAATCCCGTTTACAGGGACAGGAAGATCAAAATCCGCCTTTATTTAGGAATTTTTCCTCTAATATCGAATCCTAAATGCCGCGAAAAAGCGCATGAAAGGCAGGGAACTCGCCTCCAGCGACCGACTCTTCAAGTCCGGGCGCGTCGACACGGCGGCAAGGTCCGCGAGATCGCCCTCTTCAATCTCGGCACTGGATTTTCTTCGCCCATGGAGAATTGGCGCGAATTGCGCCGCCTGGAGGAGATGAAGACTGTCGTCCGCCAGAGCTTCCAGGAGCAGGAGTTGGATCCCGAACAAAATGCGGCGCCACCGAGGCCGGCTTCGCCGACCGCTATGCCCGCATCGACCGCGACCTTGCCGCGGCGGTCAAGGGCCGGAAATTTCGCCGGAGAATAAATTTCTTTCCTTGTCGCCAGCGCGGACGGAGCGGCGTTCAGGTAGACCCTTGCAAAAAAATAGGGCCAACTGCAAGAGTCGGAGCGTTTCGGCGACCGCTATCGGTTCGCTCCCGGCTTCCATAGCACGTCGGCCGCTCCGTTATCGTTGGCGCACCGCGCGGCCACGAAAAACCAGTCGGACAGGCGGTTGAGGTAAATTAGCGCCGATTTGTTGACCGCTTCGGAATTTGCGAGCGCCGCCACTAGGCGCTCGGCGCGCCTCGATACTGTTCGGCAATTGTGCAAGCTGGCCGCAAGAGCGGAGCCGCCGGGGAGCACGAAGCTCCTAAGCGGCTGAAGCCTGGCGTTCATGGCGTCGATTTCGCGCTCAAGCCGCTCCGTTTGCGATTCCGCCATGCGTAGCGGCGGATGCTCTTCCGTGTCTTCGCCTTCGCCAATCGGCCTGCAAAGGTCGGCTCCCAGATCGAAGAGGTCGTTCTGAATCGCGGACAGGAGGTCGTCGATTGTCGGCGGGGCGTGGAGTCGCGCAAGTCCGACGGCGGCATTGGTTTCATCGACCGTTCCATAGGCTTCTACTCGGATGCTGGACTTGGGAACGCGCATGCCGTTACCCAGTGCGGTCGTGCCGCCGTCTCCGCCTCTCGTGTAGATCTTGTTGAGAACCACCATGGCGAATCAATCCCCTGCTTGGCTAAAGATAACGAATACCAGAATTAGCGCGACGGCCACCGCTTGGGCGATAATTCTCAAGCGCATGATTTTGTTCGCGTACTTCCGATTGAATTCTCCGCCTCTCGCAAATCCGCCGATGCCGACCATGAGAATGACAAGCACCGCGAGAACGGCGATGATCACGACAAAAAACATCGGGTTGTCGACTAATGATTCAAGCTTTTCGTTCATGGCCTTGCTAGCGGCGGGAAGCTCAACGGACTTTAGATTTTCAACAGGATTCTGTCCTGCGCTCCGGTCGGCAATATGCGCTTCATAAAGCCGATGACGTACGTAGGCGTGGTAACGTAGTAGCGCGGTTTCGGCGAGGGCGATTCAAGCGCCTTGACCAGCTTCGCGGTAACGGCGGAAGCGGGAAGCTCGAATTTGTCCGGCGAGGAGTCCGGATCGTAGAGGCGAGGCCGCAGCGCGCGCCGGTAGGCTTCCGTCCAGGCGGAATTCTCCCAATCGATCCAGCGTTCGAAGTGCCGCCTGGAGTTTTCCCTGATTCTGGATGTAATCGGCCCCGGTTCAATGATGACAACTTTGATGCCGGTGCCCTGAAGCTCCAGCCTCAGCGCATCGGTTAGCCCGTTCAGCGCATGCTTGGTCGATACGTAGGCCCCTCTCATGCGCAGCGCCGAGAATCCTAGAACCGACGAGTTGTTGACGATCCTGCCGAAGCCCTGCGCGCGCATTATAGGTATCACTCTTCTGGTCAGGTCGTGATAGCCGAACAGATTGGTTTCGAAAATCGCGCGGAGCGCGTCGCGAGGCAAGTCCTCCACAGCGCCCGGGGAAGCGTAGGCGCCGTTGTTGAACAGCGCGTCGAGCTTGCCGCCCGTTCGCCGAAGCGTTTCGTCGACCGCCGCCGCGATCGAGGATTCATCGTCGTAGTCCAGCTGGTAGCTTTCGAAGCCTTCCTTGCGCAGTCGCTCGCAATCGGCTTCCATTCTGCATGTCGCAAATACCCGCCAGCCGCGTTTTCTCATGCCGTGGGCGGCATCGTATCCGATGCCGGACGAGCAGCCGGTAATTAGCAGGCTTTTTCCATTGCCGGGAGAATCGGTGTCGGGCATCGGGGCTTCAAACGGTCATTCAGGGGCCAAGGCCCGATATTAAGCAGCAAATTGGCGAAGTTGCAATCATTTGCCATTGGCGGCTTGTAATTCGTTCCGACCTTCGGGCCAGGCTTCTTGCGCTTGGGCGCGGAGCATCGACCAAGTCGACGATCCATTCCATGTCGTGCAGCGTATTCGCCGCGCCGGCCGCCATCGCGGGGTTGCGCACAGCGTCCTGTGAATGCGCGCGAAGTTGTAGCGCAAAAAGAACAGGGCGCAAAATCGCGATTCTCCAGCTTCTTCGAAAAGTGGTTGGTCAACCGCGCGTAACGGCGCGTTCCTACGCGCATCGTCCGGATGCTGCGTTCGACGTAGTTTGTCGAGATGCCATTTGTCTTCGGCGGCTTTCGACAATTCGGTTCCCGATCCCCATGCACTCGCTAGGGCCGCGGCGTTTTTCCTTGTCCCGGACCGTCGCCGCAGAGCTTGACGAGCTGCGCATTGTCCGCGTCGCCGCCGAAAGTTCCTTCCACGGCCTTCTGATAAGCCTTGCGGCCGTCCGTGGCCGGTTGCGCCCGAATGGCCAACTAGGCCCGCAGATCCTCCTAGAGTTCGATACCGGTCAGGACCGAATGGCCGCCGAATGCGTATGACGGGATCGCCTTGTTGCCGGCATCCAGCGCCGACAAGGTCCACGCGTCGACAGCCTCGCGAGACGCGGCCATCGCACGCTTCACGTTCATGTTTTTGCAGTAGATGAAGGTCCATATCTCGTCGTACTGGACCTTTCTCGCCATTATATCACAAGCGTGCCTGTCATGGTAATCGGCGCGGAACTCGCCCGCATCGAACAGCAGCTTCGCGACCGAGTGGATCGAATCAAATGCGACGCGGCTCATGAACCGCATGGACATGCCTTCTACAAGCATGCTGAGGAGGATCTGAACGCGTGTCTGCTTGGGAAGTCGTCTCATGCCCCCGGCGCAGCGACATGATTACGTTGCGCCAAGCATAATTTCAGTCTGATTTTGCCAAATCAGCTTCCTGTTTTTTGGTTTTCCGGCCCAGACTTAGCGTGTGGTCGGTGCCTGTGGAACCGAACCCGTTTTGCGGTATCTGATACTCGTAGGGAGGCATGACCGTTTCACGGATCAGGTCCACGGGAATGGCGGTTCCATTGTTATCGTCGTCATGCGGCATGGTCTGTCTTCCTCCTGTTAAGATACTCCGAGTAGTAGTGCTTCCTGCGAATCCACTTGAATCCTTCGTGCTTGGTATCTGTAGCGATGTCGGTATCGCCAGCTACGATGTCGGCCCCTAGCAGAAACGCGAAGTACTTCATTAGTGGTTTCCACCAAAAAGTCGGCAAGTTCAATTGCGTTCTGCACCGGCATCGAAGCGTGCATCAACGGAATTCGAATTTTCAAGAGTTCCGTTGACAATTGTTGGAACTGATTTTCATCCAGTTTCAGCTCCTAAAGAATCGAACTCAGACGATGGTCCTATCCAAGCAAAAGTCGATTGAGTGCTTGTATTTGGCCGCCCCATAAGGCTTGATCGCTTGTAGATGGACTAGCAATTTGGGCTGGCTCCAATGACTGCCCGTCAACAATTTCTACTTTCCAAATTTCGCCATGCTTGACGCCTGAACCGCAGCCTCCAATCCAGAATTCGAAGGATGATGGGTTGGCCGCGAGTGGATTGATCGCTGCGAATTCTTGTTCGAAACAACTCTTTGCAAGATTCACAGCATCCTTGATCGCATAGTTTTCCTTCTTCAGTTCATTGGTTAGCCGAGCCCGAAGCTCTTTGGCCAAACTGTTGATCGACATCGAGCCGAAATTTCCAAGCCCGGCGGTCATTGCCGTAATCGGTAGATGCCTGTGCAAATTGCAAACCTTCAAGCCATGCTTCCAGACGTTGCTCGCGGTAGAACCGCCATTTGGCGAAGATCTGGTCAAAGTCACAGCACTGTCAGCCGCGAACACAATGCAATCATACACCTTGATTGCCACGCAAACCGTTATCCTATTGTTCGTCCCGCATTTGTTGAATTTGCGGGCCAAATTGAAACTTCCGGCATTTTTGATTCGCCTTGGAATTGCTCTTCTACCAGTTTGGGGAGGATGAAATTGTTTATAGCTTGCCCCAAAGGGTTGCAGCCATGAATTTTTCCTTAGGAAACCGCTTCTTCAAGTCGCCGACAACTGCGGCCATGTTCTTGAACGCGTCATTCCGCCTCTTCTGGAGTTTTTGGTATTCGATTTATTGGATCGAGTATTCTGCTTCGCCATCACGCCCGGTCCACTCAGCTGCCAGCGGCTCTCTTGCACAATTGGCGGCAGCGGCGGCTCGGGCTATCTCATGGCACTTTGCCGACGACAACGCCGCCGCTCGTTTCCGGCCGCCGATACGACCGCCATTGGCCCTGTTCGGAACCGGCTTGCCTTCCGTATCCTAGCCGCACTTGATCTCGCCGATGGCGATTATGCAGTCTTGCACTGCGTTGCTTGCAACATCGGCGGGCCGCTGTTCTCGCTTGAGCACGGCTTTATCCCTTTCCTGTTTCTGCCAAATTGGCATCTTGGATTCACGGTATCGCCGTTAACGGAAAAGGATTCCTAGGAAATCTTGGAACAGGCGTGGAACAAAGTCAAAGTGACACATTGCCCCATTGGCGAATGCAAAGGAAGCAAATTAAGCCGCGGCGACAACAATTCCGATGCGCGAACATTGCGGAGTAATTTTTACACGCACCGGCTGTTGCCGCTTTCAGTCATATTCGCCAGGCGGCCGGAGTTTCCATGCGCCGAACTCGCGCAACGTCTTTCGATTCGGGGTTTGGGCTCGGAAGCCGCCGCCGGTATATTCGGGAGCGGCGATTCGGAGCTTCAGTTTCGACTTGCCGGATATTTCTTCCTGGCAGGCGCGCGTCGGCGATCGGCCGAATGCGCCCGGATAGCATAAAGTATGGAATGTTTCGCGCCCTAGGTTTACTATTGCGGCCATGACCAAGCCCTTGGAAGGACCGACGCTGGAAACCGAATCCCTGCGCAGCGCAGTTGGCGAGCGGTATCTGCAGTACGCTCTTTCGACGATCATGCACCGGGCGCTTCCCGACGCGCGCGACGGGCTTAAGCCGGTTCACCGCAGGATCCTTTACGCAATGCGGGAATTGAGGCTCGCCTCGTCCGGAGGATTCCGAAAATCCGCGAAGATCTCCGGCGACGTCATGGGAAACTACCATCCGCACGGCGACCAGGCGATCTACGACGCGCTTGCAAGGCTCGCGCAGGATTTCAACATTCGCTACCTGCTTGTGGAAGGGCAGGGAAATTTCGGCAACATTGACGGCGACAATCCGGCGGCGTCCCGCTACACCGAAGCGCGGCTGGCGAAAGCGGCCGAAGCTCTCATGGAGGGCCTTGACGAGGATGCGGTGGATTTCCGCCCCAACTACGACGGTACGCTCGAGGAGCCCGTCGTGCTGCCCGCCTCGTTCCCCAACCTTCTGGCCAACGGCGCCAGCGGTATCGCGGTCGGCATGGCGACCAACATTCCGCCTCACAATATCGGCGAACTTTGCGACGCCTGCCTCCACTTGATCAAGTACCCGAACGCCCACGACGATTCGCTCGCCAAAATCGTGCCCGGCCCGGATTTTCCGACCGGCGGAGTGATCGTCGAGCCCAAGGACCAAATCAGGCAGGCCTACAAGACCGGCAAAGGGTCGATCAGGCTCAGATGCCGGTGGGAAGTGGAAAACCTGGGGCGCGGGCTGCGGCAAATCGTCGTTACGCAGATTCCGTACCAGGTTCAAAAATCGCGTCTAATAGAGCGCGTTGCCGATCTGGTCCAGAACCGGAAGCTGCAGCTTCTTGCCGACATTCGCGATGAATCCGCCGAGGACGTGCGAATCGTTCTCGAGCCGCGCTCGAAAAACATCGACCCGGCGGTTCTGATGGAGTCGCTGTTTAGGCAGACGGATCTGGAAATCCGATTTCCGCTCAATATGAACGCCCTAATTGACGGGCGCACGCCCAAGGTTTGCTCCCTGAAGGAAGTCCTTCAGGCGTTCCTCGGTCACAGGCGCGAGGTTCTCGAACGGCGAACCCGCCACCGGCTTGGAAAGATCGAGCGCCGGCTCGAGATTCTGGAAGGGTACCTGGCGGCGTTTCTAAATCTGGACCGCGTTATCGAAATCATCCGCTACGACGACGAGCCGAAATCGACTCTCATGGCGGAATTCGTATTGACGGATATCCAGGCGGAGGCGATCCTGAACATGCGTCTGAGAAATCTTCGCCGGCTCGAGGAACTGGAACTGAAGACGGAGCAGGACGCGCTCATGGTCGAGATGGCCGATCTGGAGGATATGCTGGACGACGAGAGCGAGCAGTGGAGCCGGGTTGCGGCCCAGATCAGGGACGTCAGGAAAAAATTCGGGAAGAGCTCGCCGGGCGGCAAGCGAAGAACCGATTTCGATGATCCCGAAGACGTAGACGAAGCCCTGTTCCATGCCACGGCGGAGCGAGAGCCGATTACCGTGGTCTGTTCAAGGATGGGCTGGATGAGGGCCATGAAAGGGCACGTGCCGCTTGGCCAGGAAATCAAATACAAGGACGGGGACTCGGCGCACTTCGTGTTTCACGCTTCGACGACGGATCGATTGATCGCGATTGGCACCAATGGACGCTTCTACACGCTGCAGGCGTCGGCTTTGCCCGGCGGGCGCGGCATGGGCGAGCCCGTCAGGCTCATGATCGATCTTCCCAACGAGGCCGACATTCTCGTATTGAGCATTCACGATCCGGAAAGGTCGCTGCTCATTGCGTCCAGCGCGGGAAACGGATTTATCGTCAAGGAAGCGGATGCCGCCGCTTCCACGCGCGCCGGCAAGCAGGTTCTGAACTTGGGCGCGGGCGAGCATGCGGCCGCATGCGCCCCGGTTGCCGGCGATCACGTTGCCGTGATCGGCGCGAATCGCAGGCTGCTGGTCTTCCCCGTCGCCGAACTCCCCACGATGAGCCGCGGAAAGGGCGTGCGGCTGCAGAATTACGGCAAGGGCGGCCTTTCCGATGTAACGACATTCGATTTGGCCAAGGGATTGCAATGGCTCGATCCCGCCGGTCGAACCAGGACCGAAGCGAGCATCGGCGCCTGGCTGGGCAAGCGCGGCGCCGTCGGCAAGGCGCCTCCGAGAGGATTCCCGAAAAACAATCGCTTTGCGGATTGAATCGGAATAATGGCGCGCGGAGGCCGCGAATCGCGGCAAGCGACGCTTTTCGGCTCCGATTCAAGGCGGAATTCAGGCGGCGTCCACGAGCAGCCGGACTCCTCCTTTCGGCCTTAGCGTGAGAATCATGACCGGCTCCGGCTCCCGTCCCGGCACGAGCGTGAACTTGAACCTGGAGATGATCGACGAAAGGATCACGACGGCTTCCATTAGAGCGAAGCTCGCGCCGATGCAGATGCGCATGCCGCCGCCGAACGGAAGGAACGCGAACTTGTCGATTGAGCGGCGATCGGCGAATCTATTCGGATCGAATCGGTCGGGGTTCGACCAGTGGCAATGGTTTCGATGCAGCGCATAGACCGGAATGAACATTGTATCGCCGGGAAGAACCTGCCGTCCGCCGATCGTGTCGCGTTCCTTCGCCGTGCGAGCCAGCATCGCCGACGGAGGGTAGAGGCGCAGGGATTCGTCGATGACTTGCCTCGTCAGGACGAGTTTCCCGATGTCGTCCGCCGTCGCGACGCGGCCTTCGAGAACCGACTGCGCTTCATCTCTGACCCGCTGCTGCCAATCGGCGTCGAAGGCCAGAAGATAGAACGACCATGCGAGCGTCAAGGCGGTTGTCTCGTGCCCGGCGAGGATAAATGTAATCAGGTTGTCGCGAAGCTCGTCGTTGTTCATCCGCCTTCGGGTCTCGGGATCTTCGCCTTCCGCGAGCAAGTCCAGCAAGTCCGGCGGCGAGCGCCGGCCGATTCTTTGCCTTGCTTCGATCGCGGGATCGGTAATCCGCTTCAGTTCGCGTCGATGGAAGTAGGAATTATACAGCCTGGACGGCCTGGGAACCCACGCCGGCACGCTTGCGACATCGAGCAGCGATACCCGCCCGGCATCGTCGATGAATTTTTCGAATGCCTCCTGCACGGTCTCGAATTCCATGGAATCCTCTCCGGAAAAGCATACGCTGTTGATAACTTCGAAAGTCGCCGCCACGGCGAGCATGTGGATGTCGGCTTCCTTTCCGACCGCTGCGCTTAGCCGTTCGATCATTCGCGACGCCGATTTCGACATGACGGGAGCTAGCGCCTTCAGGTTCCTAGCTGCGAATGCGGGGGCGGCGGCTCGCCGCTGCCATTGCCAGTGCCTGCCCTCCGCGACGAAAAGGCTATTGCCGATTACCGGCTTGAAAAGATTCTTCACCGCCTCGGACTTGGGATAGGCTTCGGGGTTTTCCTTGAGCATTCGCCGAATCCCGCCGGGATCCATGACCATGTGCCAGCGCTTGAAGATCTTGCCTGAAACCATCGTCTGCCAGGTCGCAAGCTCGGGAATGGTTTCCAGGACGTTGGTGCGCGCGACGCGCAGAAGCCTGAACGCCGACATCCGCCGGTTCGCGAGGGTGACTTTTGCCGGGACGCGCCGGTCTTCGCATGCGGCCATTTGCAATTTTCTCTATTCTCGGGCGCAGACTAGTTTTCCAATCGCTCCGATGTCAATTTCGAAGGGCCGGCGGAGCATCGAGCGGTCAGCGGCGCGCCCTCGTGATCGGGCGCCTGCACCAGAGCCGGCGCGAAACGGATCAGTTTGCCCGGAGCGTCGACGAGAGCCGCGATCCTTGTCGTCAGGCTTCCTCGGGATCGGATGATCGCCCGGGCTGCGCCTCCCCATTCTTGCCGGCGGCCTTCCCGCGCGCCCGAAAGACATCGCCGTCCGCCTGAGCCCACTCAATGTCGAACGACTCGGACAACGTCTGGAAAATCCTTTCGAAAACGCCCTTTTCGGTCCAGCGGCTGAAGCGAACGAAAACGCTGTTCCAGTTGCCGAATTCCGGCGGGAGGTCGCGCCACGGCGAGCCGGTCCGGATCCGCCAGAGCACCGCTTCCAAAAATAGGCGGTTGTCAGCCGCCGTCCGTCCCGGCGATCCCTGCCTGCCGGGAAGCATGTCCTTGACACCGTCCCACATTCGGTCGGTCAGGACTAACCTGCTAGTATTCAAGAGTTTGCCTCGATGTTACTGCTTCGATTCTTGCCTTTTCGGCTCTTTTCGGACGAATTGTACCAGACTTTAGGGATAAAATCAAGCCCATTTGTCGACGGGCGGCAGGCCCGCAGGCCCTGGCCGCCTTACATTTTGTTTGGCTGCAGGTCGTAGGTCGCGATCTCCATTGCCTCTACAGCAGTCAAGGCATCAATCATTTCCGTAAATGAAACCAATGCGAATTTCGTCAAGGTAGAGCTTCGCTGACATTGCATTTTAGGAGAACAGAGGCAGGATCGCGGCAATGCGCGATTGTCCGCGTCGCTGAGGATAACTTTTTCGTAGCGTGGTCGACGATCTTGAAAGAGGCTCCGCAATCCGCGGAATGATACCGTAACGGCTCCCGCAAGACGACCTAATTCGCAAATGCGGACGCCTGCATGCATGCGTAGCGCCTGCGGTCGCATTCAGGGACTCCGGACCGCCGGCAGCGTCAGCGCAATTAGCTGGAGACCGCGCCAAAGCCGGGAGTCTGGAAGTCTCCCGGCAGAGGCCGCCTCGCGGGAAAGATTCCTCCGCGCGCCTTGCGGGGCAAGGAGCAATGCTGGCTTGGCCTAAAGACCTAGGTCGCCAAGGTGAAACGCGAGGAGCCGTCGATCGTTTGGTGTCGGGCTGCGCAAAACGGAATTTTAGCGCGAAGATGATCCGCGGCAAGCTCAATATCTCGGTCCGGGATTGCCTCGCTTGCACTGTATCACGACAATTCCTTTGACATAGTAGGGCATGGCGGCGGCGCAGGGATGAATTTGCGCGGCGCGATTTCGTCCTATAGCGCAAGAATCGCTCGAATTTCGGATTCGGATGATTTTGATGAGGCTTCGCTGTAAATTGTTCTCCCCGCATCCAGCCCGAGAAAATGGTCGGCGATGCTCGCTAGGAATCTCAGGTTTTGCTCGATGATCATTATTCCCGCGCCGCTGGCGACGCGTTCCTTCACGCAGCATGCCATGAGGTCGATGTTTTCCGATTGCACTCCCTCGGACGGCTCGTCTAAAATGACGAGCCTCGTATCTTCGATCATGGATCGGACGAAGGACAGAATTTTTCGCTCTCCGCCGGACATCGTGCCTGCGAGCTGGTCGAGCCTTCGGGCGATCAGCGGAAATCGGTCGATGAATAATTCCGGCGATTCGCCGATCGAACCGATGTACAAGTTCTCGCGGACCGACAGGTTGTCGAAAACCATGGAGTCCTGAGGCATGAATCCGATTCCGAGTTCGCGGCGCCTGTGCGCGGGGAGTCGCCCGATCGGGCGCTCGTCCAGGAGTATCTGCCCTCCGGACGGCTGCAGGCTGCCGTTCGCAAGCTTTGCGAGCGTGGATTTTCCAGCGCCGTTGCGCCCGAATATTCCAAGTACTGTACCGTGATCGATCCTGGCGGATACATCGAAGACGACATTCGTGTCGAAGTAGCCTCCGGTAAGTTCCTTGATCTCGAAGAGCAATGTCATTTCGTGCTGCCGGCGTATACGGCCATTACGTTCGGGTCGTTCCTGACGGCCTCATACGAGTCGAAGGCAAGTACTTCTCCTTGATGCAATACGAGAACCTTGTCGGAAGTCGCCTCGACAATGCTCATGTCGTGCTCGATCACGATGACCAGGCCGCCGCTATTTTCTTGAAACTCCCTGATCAGGCTGCTCATGAGCGCAGTTTCCTCCGGCGAAAGGCCGGCGCAGGGTTCGTCGAGCAGGAGCAGCGAGGGTCCCGAGGCGATCGCCATGGCGAATTCTAGAAACTGGCGGTGGCCTTGAGGCAGCGTTCCCACCTGCTTTTCCATGGAATTTTTCAGCGGGACGCCTCGGCGATTCAATACGCGGCTCAGTTCTTCCGATCGCCAAGCGAACGCCCGGGTTCGAAAATAGTCGGTCCAGCTCGCTCGACCCGCCAGCATTGAAACAGCGATATTCTCCATGACGCTCATTGACTTGAACACAGACGGCACCTGCAGCTTGCGTCCGATTCCGCAGTTCAGGGCTTGCCACGGCGGCAGGGAATCAATTCGATCGCCGACGAACCGGATGCGTCCCGAGGTCAACCGCAAATGGCCGGTTATTGCGTTGAGCGCGCTAGTTTTTCCTGCCCCGTTAGGGCCGATAACGCTAATGATTCCCGTGTCCGGGGTCTTGAAGGATATTCCATTCAGAATTCGAACCACTCCGGCCTGAAGATGCACGTTGTCGAATTCTAGCGATCCGGCGACTCGCCGTCCCTGCGGCATGGGCGCGTCCTTGCGCGCGGATTCGTCCCTAGGCGAATTCGGCGCAAAGCGCATGAATGAGTTATCGAGGAGTTCCGCAATTCCTCCCGGAGCCCTTAAGACGACGATTATGAACGCCGCCGCCATAATCAATTCCCAATATGGAAAGTTGAAGCGCAATTCGGCGGAGGCCCAGCCGACGACGACCGCACCGATAAGCGGACCGAGCACATGAAACCTGCCGCCGATGGCGGTCAGAATTACCAGTTCCGCCGACAGCGCGAATCCGGTTGATGTCGGCGTTACTATGCCCTGGTGGGATGCGAATAGAATGCCGGCCAATGCGGCCGAGGCAGCGGAAAAAGCGAAGGCAAGACTCTTGACCGCGTGCGTCGGGTATCCGAGCAGCTGAAGCCGCGGCTCGTTGTCCGCGACCGCCCGGACGATCAAGTTCGCGGGCGACCGGTTGATGGCGAACAGCAGCAGGCTCATGCCGACGGCCGCCGCGGCTATGACATAATAGAGATTTCCGAAGGGATCCAGCCCGCCAATGCTCGCGAAACCGCTAAATCCGTTGAAGCCGCCCGTAAATTCGGTCGCCGTGCCGGCGGTCTGCTCGGCGATCATCGCCAGCGCGAGCGTTATCAGGGAAAAAAATGGACCGCTCTCGCTTCGTCCCCGAAATATTAGGAAGGCGACGACGAAGGCGGCCGATGACAGCAGCAGAATTATGGCGGCCGCAGCGGCGAGCTGAAGCGCCAGCCCGTCCGCGAAGCGCAGGGACATTGCTCCGGCATATGCGGAGATTCCGAAAAATATTGCTTGCCCCAGCGGAAGCACCCCGGTCTTCCCCCACAGGAATCCGATTCCCTGAGCCGCGATTCCGTAAATCAGATAGAGGCCGATTTGATAGGCCGTAAATTCCCCGAACAATACGGGAATCGGCAGCAGAACGGCCAGCAGCAGGCTAGCGCGAAGCAGAATGGATGCCATCCGGCTTTAGCCAAAGAAACAATATGGAAAGCGAAAGAACGGCCAAATACCCGTACGTCTGGTTAAAGGCGGCGCCGATCAAGGATTGGGTTCCGGCGATGATTCCGGCGCCGAGCCCAAGGCCCTCCAGGCTTCCCAGCCCTCCAACCACGAGCGCGAAAAAAGATTTGATGAGATAGTCGAGCCCCATCATGGGTTCGATGCGAATGGTCGGAGCCAGCGCCAGCCCGGCCAGCCCGGCCGTGCAGCATCCGAATACGAAAGCCCATCTGGAAAGTCGCCCGGTATCGATTCCGACCGCCTGCGCAAGTCCCGGGTTTTCGACCATCGCCTTGATTCGAGTCGCAACCATCGACCGGCTATTCCACCATGCCAGCAGAGCGAATCCGAGCGCGATGCATGCGATAATGGCGATGCGATAGGCGGGATAGCCAGATCCGAGAATTTGGATCGTTCCCGGAATAGGGAGGCTGACGGACTGGTAGCCTCGTCCGAATATCAGTTCGATGGCTTCTCGCAGAAGTATGGATATTCCCCAGGTCGCCAGAAGGCTATCGAACATTCGACCGTAAAGTCGGCAGACTACCGCCCGCTCCACGACCAGGGCGACTAGGCCTACGGTAAGAAGGCAGACGGGCAGCTGAAGCCACGCCGGTAAACCCATCGAAGACGTGATGACCGGAGAATAGGCTCCAATCATCACGAATTCTCCGTGCGCCATGTTCATGATCCTGAGCTTGCCGAAAATGATCGCCAGTCCGAGGGCGACCAGGGCAAGCGTGCCGACATGCCATGCCAGATTCAGGATCAGGGCAAGCGACAAGGCGATCGTTCAGCTAGGGCAGGCTTCCGACGACGGTACGCTTTCGAACGCCTCGACAATGGTGAATGCGCCCCCGGTTCCGTCGGCCAGGTAGATCGTCTGGGCCATATGCCGCCCCCTGAGAACATTGTCGCCTCTGGGCGTGCTCCAGGCGGTGCCTTCCGCAGCCTCATCCAATGCCTGCACGTCCAGGCTGCCGGCCTTGTTGGCGAGCGCGGCAAGCAGCATCAATCCTTCGTAGGCCGATTGCCCGAGGCCGTTGAGAGCCGGGGCGTCGCTTCCGAAAGCTGCTGAATAGTCGGCGGCGAACGCGGCGGCGGCCTCGGTTTGAATCGATGCGAAGTATCCCGCGGACGAATACAGCCGGTTGGCGTTTTCGGAGCCGATTCCGGCGAGCGTGTTTTCTTCGATGAGCGTGCCGAGCCGAATGGCCTGCCGGTCCATCCCGAAGCTTGCGAAGCTAACGTTGAAGCCAACGGATCCGCCTCCGACCAGGGTTATCAGAACCGCGTCGGCTCCGCTTTCCCTGATGCGCTGCAGGGACGAGTCGAATTCGGCGACCGTGAACGGAACGTATTCCTCGCCGACGACTTCTCCGCCGGCGCCGGCGATGTACTGCTTGGCAAGCGCATTGGTATCACGGGGCCAGTTGTAGTCGTGGCCGATGAGATACCACTTGGAAACGCTCTCCTTTTCCATCACGAAGGGAATGACCGGCGCGAGCTGCTGGCTCGGAGTCTCGCCGGTTATGTATAGGCCCGGAGCGCAGGAGTTTCCTTCGTAGACGGGCGTGTAGACATAGGGGACTTGCCCGGAGAAGCGTCCCAGCAGCGCCTCCCTGACGGCTGAATCGTGCATGCCGACAAAGGCGTCGACTCCTTCGCCCTTCCAAAGTCGCAGAGCGGCTTGAGCCGCTTCCGCCGGCGGCACGCCGACATCCGCGAATACCAGCTCGATTTGCTCTCCGTTGATGCCGCCGCCCCGATTGATTCGCTCCGCTGCCAGCATCGCGGAATTGCGCGTCGAAGGGCCGAACAACCCTCCCGGCCCGGAATCCGGCACGAGAACCCCGATCTTGATATCCGCGGCCGCAGGCGCGCTCGCCAGCGCGAGCGGCAAGGCTGCGCAAGCGAATAGTTTCGCAAAATTTAGTGTCATCATTGTTCTCCCTTGGCTTGGTCGGCGGCTACGCCGCCAATGCGCGCTCGATCGTTCCTGCCAGTCCGAGCAGGGCTCGGTCCCCGCCCGGCAGGGCGTCGAATTCGATTCCGACCGGCAGCTCCGAAGCATCCGGGCACGGAAGCGTGATTCCCGGAGCGCCGATGTTCGAGCCGAACTCCGTATTGCGGATGTACGTGGCGAATGTCGGCACTGGCTCTCCGTTCAGCAGTACCGTCTGATCGTCGCCGACGGGTCTCGCGCCGAGCGGGGTCGTCGGGAACGCGATGGCGTCGAGTTCGTCGTCTTCGAACGCCTTCGAGTAAATCCGGAACATGGCCGGCCGATGCTCGTCCAAAGCGGCCCGGTAGGCTTCCTCCGACGTGGCGCCTTCTCCGAGCAGGTGAGCGAACACGCCCGCGACATCCGGCGATCCGATGCCGGCCACAAGGGATTCGAACGACACTCCCGGAGCGTGCTCGCTCAGATAGGCCGGCAGGTCGCGCGCGGTTTCGTAGAACACGACGGGAAATCCGAACGCCTCGTTATGCGGCCAAACCGTTTCGAGATCGATGTCGACCAGCCTAACTCCGGCGGACGCGAGCTTGCCGAGCTGCGCTTCGACCACGCCTTCCGTCGTCCGATCAAGGCCGTCGTAGAATGTCTTCCTCGGAATGCCCAGGGTTATGCTTCCGATGTCCCTGCTCTCCGGCCGGGCATTGCTTTCTTCCGCGAGGACGGCATCGAGCAGAACAATATCGCGAACCGAGCGCGCCATCGGCCCGACAGTGTCGCGGGTTCGAGAGATCGGAATCACTCCGTCGCCGTCGTATCTGCCGGTCGTAGGGCGAAAGCCTACAATTCCGCAAAGCGCCGCAGGTATGCGATTCGATCCCCCGGTATCCGTTCCCAGTCCCGCAGGAAAGATCCCGGCGGCGATCGACGCTGCGGTGCCTCCCGAAGATCCTCCCGCGATCAAGGAAGGGTCGACCGGATTGCGAACGGGGCCGGTAACGGCGTTGTTCGACGTTATTCCGAACGCAAGCTCGTGCATTCCCGCCTTGCCGCCGACATATCCGCCTTCCGAAGCGATTTTCTCGATGACTCCGGCATCTTTCGCCGGCGTGTGGCCCAGAAGCGCCTTTGTGCATCCAGTCGTCGGCATGGACGCCGTGTTGATGTTGTCCTTGGCGACGATCGGCAATCCGGCCAATGCGCCCGCCGAATTCTCCTCGAACGCTCGGATGGCTGCGCGAACCAGCTGATCCGGATCGAAGTGCTGCAGCGAGTTCAGGTGTTCATGCTCGACCGCTCGCTCCGCTACCGCCTCCGCATAGGCTCGGGGCGTGATGTCGCCGCTCTTCATCGCGGCTACGGCTTCAACCGCATCCAGCCTTGCCAAATCCCTGGTCATGAACGCCTCAAAATCAATTATCGGGTTAGTGTATTGCGGGAACGGCTTGAGAAGCCATCGTCAATAATGATGATATTGCTCAGCAAGGAACCGCGGGAGCTGCGCGCGGCGGCTCAGGCCGGATTTTCTGAATATCGCGGAAATGTGGGTTCGGAGGGTCGGCTTCGAAATTCCCAGCTTGGCGCAGATTTCTCCGTCCGAAAGGCCCGCGGCAGCCAGATCGGCGACCTCGGCTTCTCGCGCCGTGTACCCGATCCTATCGGCGATCTGAGCAAATCTCAAAGGCTTCCCTCGCGCCGGGCTGCGCGCTCGCACGAGCGCGTTAACCAGGCTTGGCCCGATGGCATCGACGGTCCTGGCGTCTCTGGACGTGAAATCATCCCTGTTCTCGCCTCGCCAGATTCTGATGTCGCCGATATTGTCGCCCCTGTCGTAGGCGAAATAGTTCAATCCGTAGCATAGGCCGTCTTGCTTCAGGAAATCGTTGAAGAACTCCGTCTTTACCAGGCGGTCGTGCGGCATGATTTCGCTCACCGGAGTTGCCTTGCGCCGCTTTTGCAGGGTCGGCGTGATCGGATCCCGGAACTGGTAGTAGCTTTCGTATCTGCCTAGATTGTCGTCGGTCATATTAATGTGGACGCACGAAGTGAATTTATGCGTTTCGCCGTCCCAGACGTAGGACGCGAAGTAGTCGGCATCGAGCAGTTCAAGCAGCCTGCGTCCGACGCGCCGCCTAACTTCGGCGCTTTCGAATTCTCCGCTTAGATCTCGCATGATTGCGAAGACTAGATCGGTTTCTTTTGCAGTTAGGTTCAAATGCTGCCGTCCCGGGATAGTCCAATGCTTTCGGCGACCCTATGATAGCCGAGCGAAGCGCCATTGCAAATTCTCAGAGTATTTGACGCAGGATCCGCATGCTGGATCCTACGGTTCGCAAATTGATTGGGTAGCCGAGGCCGGCAGATCGGGCTTATTCAGCTAGGCGCCTCGCCGTCATGGCGAGGACGCCGCGGGAAAATCGCGGTAATTCAGTCCGTCATAATTCTTGCGTTCAAGTTCGCGAACATCAGCGAATCCGGCGAAAGTTCGGCTATTCATCGAACGGAGCTGCGAATCGATTCTTGTTCGAGTTCGAATTCAGCGCGGAGGATCCGCTGCTTCCTTCATGCGCCGGTTTTTCACGCAAGCGGCGAGCGCTCATCCGAAAAAGAGCCCGTTGCCAATTTTGCGCGGGCTTTTCCGCTGCGCTCCGCGCGGGAAGCCGAAAATTCAGGAAGTTGCAGGAATGCCGACTTTTTTCGGTTCGCGGCAAATTTTTCAAGTGCGCCAAACCGGAGCTTGCCCTTCGACTGCATTGCGCATCGTCCCCTCGACGAATGCGCGGGGCCGGGATGGAAAGCTAGGAAGTCCAAACAATTTGAAACCGCTGCATATTGTTCGTAATGAACAAATCTCATGCCGGAAAACAACGGATTGCCATAATTCCGGCGGACGGATGCTTTTGCTCGGCAGCCCGATTGCAAGGCTAGCCGTCCATGCACGAATACGCCTGCGCGGAGAACGAAATGTCTGGAAAAACCGCTCTAGTGATAAGCGCCCACGCCGCTGATTTCGTTTGGCGGTGCGGAGGAGCCATCGCGCTTCATGCGGAAAAGAACTACGCGGTCTCCGTCGTATGCCTAAGCTACGGCGAGCGCGGAGAAAGCGCGAAGCTCTGGAAGCAGGACGGCATGACCCTTGATCGCGTTAAGTCCGCGAGAAGAGCGGAGGCGGAAAGAGCCGCCGCCGTTCTCGGCGTGGCTGAAATCGAATTCTTCGATCTCGGCGACTATCCGCTTGTCGTCGATCGCAAAAGCATGGAGCGTCTGGTAGAGTTGATTAGAAAAGCGCAGCCCGCCTTTATGCTATCGCACTCCAGATGGGATCCGTACAATACGGACCATATGCGGGCGACATCGGCCGCAATCGAGGCTAGGATGATCGCCCAGGCATGGGGCCACAACCCCGGCGAAAAAATCCTCGGCGCGCCGCAGCTTTATCTCTTCGAGCCTCACCAGACTGAGCAGATGGAGTGGAAGCCCGATGTTTTTCTCGACATTTCGAGCGTATGGGAAAGAAAGCTGGCCGCGATAAGGTGCATGGAAGGCCAGGAGCACCTTTGGGCATACTATTCGAACCTGGCGGAGAATCGCGGAAACCACTTCCGCAGAAATTCCGGCGGGCAGGCCGGCGGACGGAATTCGACGCATGCCGAGGGCTTCCAATCCGTTTATCCCCGAACTGTGGACGAACTATGAGGCATCCCAATGGCCAAGGTTAAGCAGAATATCGAACGAGCCTCGCCAGCGATTGCGGATGAATTGCTAGCGGCGGGCGTAGCGACCGTCCATGAAGCTCAAGGCCGCGAGGGATTGATGTCGCCGGACATTCGTCCGGCTTGGAAGGGCTCGCGCGCGGCGGGCTCGGCGGTTACGGTTTCATTGCCGCCCGGCGACAACTGGATGCTGCACGTCGCCGTCGAGCAGTGCCGGAGCGGCGACGTTCTCGTCGTATCGCCGACTTCGGCGAGCAATGCCGGCTATTTCGGCGAGCTGCTTGCGGTTTCTCTGGCTGCGCGGGGCGTTAGGGGAATAGTTGTCGAAGCGGGCGTTCGGGACGTGGATCAACTTGAGAACATGCGGTTTTCGGCATGGAGCAAGTGCATATCCGCGCAGGGAACGGCAAAATCGGAATTGGGCAGCATAAATTTTCCGATTGTTTGCGGCGGTCAATTGGTCAATCCGGGCGATATCGTAGTTGCCGATACGGATGGAATTTGCGTGGTCGAGCGACTCGAAGCGGCAAATGTTCTCGAAAATGCAAGCGCTCGGCTTTCGAAAGAAGCCGAGACTCGCGCAGCCCTGGCTTCAGGCGCGCTCGGACTCGACTATTACGGCATGCGCGACAGGCTCGAAAAGAAAGGCCTGAGATACGTTTGAAGGCTAGATCGCAATCGTCGTTTTCATTCTTCGCTAGTTAATCGTATCCAATTGTAAGTCCGTTGGCGGAGTATTGCGACATGCATCTGAAACGGGCGGAGGCCATGAATGGCGCCTGGATGCAACCGATTCGAAAGAGATGCTAGCCAACTCCAATCAGTGAAATTTCACACGCCGTCTCCTGACAACCGAAGGCTTGCCGATCTTGTTGAAGCCAATTTGCGAAATCTTCTCACGTCGGCTCGGGAAGCGCGGCTTTCGAAGATTCGTTCAGCGCGCAAGGCAAGGCGATGGCCGCTCCGTTTTTCGGAAACCTGCACAGGACGCCTCCGGCGGCCTACAGGGCTTCGCCCGATTTGCCGATGCGATCCCTTTGTAAATCGGGAACCGGTAGGGAGACTCATTGCGCAAGCTTTTTGCCTCCATGAATTCGATGCCGCCTGACAGCTGCCGCGGCAGAAAGCGGTGTCCGCATCTTCTCGTAGAGCGCGAACAGATGCTCGACGCGCTCGCGCTCGGAAGCAAACCCGGTCCGCCGGTAGAGCCTGCCCACTGCGCGGTCGAGCACCCGGTGCGCTCGGCGCAGGTTCGGCGGCATCAGATAGGGATCGTAGAGATCGGCGAGCGAGGCTCCGTGATGGGTTGCGAGGGGGTCCAGTACGGCCTGGGCTAGCGGTTCTAGCCTCGACAGATTTGCGCTCTTTGGCGGCATCGGAAAAGTGATGTACACCACGCCCACGGAATACATGTAATCGCTTTTCATACGCCCGGTTGCTGCTCGCATTCACCCCATGTGCATGGCTGACGTGAGTAAAGAAGAATCAGCAAGTGCGGCGTTGGGAAGCAGTCGGAGTTTTTCGCTCGGGATCACTGGTGGTTCAAGATATACGAGCGGTGCATAGCCACGGCGTTCAGAACTAGTCTGCGGAAAAATTAGGAATGGATATTCCGGTACGACCGTTACGCCATAAGCGCTTGGGTAGTCGGCGAGCCGTTTTGTAGTTTGTCTCATGCTCTTTGCCCGAGATCCGAGGTGAGTTTACAACTATCTGATACAAAACAGATTATTTCGTCTTGACCGAATTCCTCCCCACGAACTTACCAACCTGGACTGACTGGCGCACCGTGGCCAAATCGGAATTTGCTCATCGATGCGTCGGGTGTGAAAACCACGCGCCGAAGGGCGTAGCTATCGCGCTTCCTGCCTGCTCAAACCGTCGGGCGATGAAAGCCGTTATGCATCCGGCACTTAGCCCGAGCGGCGCTTGAGCGGCAGCGCCCGCCGCGCACCTGCGGGAAGGGGTCTCGAACCGTCGCGCGGCTTCCGAGCCGTACTATAGGAAGCACGAGGTAACAAATCAATGCAGGGAGTTTTGGGCAAGGGCACAGTCATTCACTCGCTCCGCACTGTCGGCGGCGGTGCGGCCTCACACGCTACCGGAGCGCATCGGGAGCCGTCTCACATGTTACCTCCGCGCATCGTCATCGGCGGTCTTGACGGCACAGCGGACGCTTGCGGCGTGTGGCGTGGCGCGTTACAGTGCGGCATGAGGATTAGGCACAAGGGACTGCGGGCGCTGCACGAGCGGGACAATCCCGCGCGGGTGCCTGCGGGTCTGGTGCCACGGCTCAAGCGCATCCTGTTCCGGCTGCAAGAGGCGACGCATCCGCGAAGCGCCGACGCGCCGGGCTTCCGGCTGCATCTCCTGAAGGGCGACCGCGCGGGCCAGTGGAGCGTTCGCGTCTCCGGCAACTGGCGCGTGGTGTTCCGCTTCGAGGACGGCGAAGCCGTGGATGTGGACCTGATCGACTACCACTGACCGAAGGGGAGTGCTGACCATGAACGAAATTGCAAGCGAGCGCGTCGGCCTGATGCAGAATCCGCCGCACATGGGCGAACTGATCCGCGAAAGCATGGACGACGTGGGCTGGAACGTGACCGAGACGGCGGCGCGGCTCGGCTGCGAGCGCGGCACGCTGTCGCGCCTGCTGAACGGCAAGGCGGGCGTGTCGGCGAACATGGCGCTGGCGTTGGAGGACATCGGCTGGGGCACCGCCGAGCACTGGATGCGGATGCAGGCGAGCTACGAGCTTGCGCGGGCGCGGCGCGACCGGACGGCGGCGGATCGGCGCGTGGGGGCGCTGCACGCATGATCTAGGCTCGCGCCGTCGGCGCTGTCGGCTCGGGCTGGTGCGCCTGTCCATGTCGAGAACTGATCTCCGATAATGGGCTTGATGCGGAAGCATACCCATGTCTCTGAACGAAAACTTGCAAAGGGCCAAGCGGCAACGGAACGACGAGTTCTACATGCAGCTTCCCGACATCGAGAACGAACTGCGCCACTACAGTCGACACTTTCGCGGCAAGGTCGTGTACTGCAATTGCGATGATCCCCGCGTCTCCAAGTTTTTCCATTACTTCTCGTACAACTTCGATCGCTTGGGACTGAAGAAGCTCATAACCGCGTGTTAGAGGAACCGGGAACGCGACCTGTTCAGCCGCCACGACTCGGAACAGGCGATATGGCTCGAATACAAGGGTAACGCGAAGGGCGGCAGGGTGCCCAGGCCTAGTCAAAAGTCGAGGCGAACAGACCTGCAAATGCCAAAGGCGCATTTGCAGCGCCTGTCGAAACTTCGATCCGGTGGAAGCGGAGCGGCTCCGGCGGCGCGTTCGTTCTGAGGATTCGGCGGCGGGAGCCAAATAGATGCAATAGTCCAAAGGGATTTGGGCGGCGAAGGCCGGCTTCGAGCAAAAAAAGGCGCGTCCGCCGTGTTCCGCTTTGCGGTCGCCAGCCGGGGAGAGGTTAGCGGCGCGAGGCGTTCAGCACCGCGTCGAGGGCATCCTGGGTTTTCGCGGCGTAGTGGCGGTTGGCTTCGGGAAGGTATTTGAACTCGCCCCTCAGCCGGATGATGGAAATGGC
>MKWU01001816.1_pt1 | contig 34970 bp, 23 predicted proteins | sample 809101 | NCBI WGS metagenome assembly MKWU01 (sample SAMN05860141, study PRJNA318959) | sponge metagenome | host: Aplysina aerophoba | place: Slovenia: Piran, Adriatic Sea, Gulf of Piran | collected 2013-05-07
ACGCCACCCACAAGCATGCCCGAGTGAAGGACTGGCTGGACCGGCACCCCCGAGTCCACTTCCACTTCGTGCCCACCTCGTCCTCGTGGCTGAATCTCGTCGAGCGCTTCTTCTCCGAACTCACGCAGCGCCAGCTCAAACGCCTCGCCGTCCACAGCGTCGGCCAGCTCGTCCACGCGATCACGTCCCACATCGACGACAGGAACCGCGCCCCGAAACCCTTCGTCTGGACCGCCACCGTCCGCGATATCCTGGCTAAGGTCAACCGTGCCAACACCGCTTTAGCGGCACTACACTAGCCTGGGCCGATCCTCGACCAAGGATCGATCACAATGAGTCCCGTACCCTCGAAATCTCGAACGTTGCGCGTGACCAGAGTGGCTCCGCGTGAGCGGGATATCGCGGCGATCTGGCAGTCGGCCTCGCCGATTGGCCGGCCCGCGTGTCGGCGCTCGGAAGCGATCTCCGCGTAGGCTCTGGCCGCGGCGCTGTCGAACGGCAGGATCCGTTCTCGAAAGCCGAGATCCAGCCAGCTTGTCATGGCAACCTCCAACGCGTTCCGCCGCTTGCCGGTCGGCATTATCGCGACGCCGTAGAGGAGCTCGGCTTCGCTCACGGCCGTCAGGTACATGCCCTGCGCATCGCGCTCACCGATCCATGCTGCTACTGCGGCCGTCGGTTCGGGGCGCATGAGTTCGGACGCGACATTCGTATCTATGACGAACATGACAGCGGCTCAGGAGAAATCCGGAGGCCCGCGCATCGGGCCGCGCGGGGGAAGTTCGAGTTCGACGCCGCCAAGTGACGCGAAGCACTGGCGGGTGAACGTCGCGAGATTCCGCGGACCGGCGCAACGGTCAGTCACGGCTTCACGCAGGATGATTCGCGCTTCTTCCTCCATCGAACGGTGATGCTCGGCGGCGCGTACGCGAAGGCGCGTCTTAACGTCGTCGTCGAGATTGCGGATCGTGATGCTCGCCATTGGCCATGCCTCCTCGTGGTGCGGTACGTGCGGAGAAACTACCGCGTGATTGCAGTGCAACCAAGAGCATCAACCCCTCCCTGCTCGCTTCACAACCAGTGGGCGGAACTCGAAAGCCGTGCAAGCCAGTCCGATTGATGGGTCCAGTTGAGAAGGGGGATTATAAGGCTGACTTGACAGCCGCGCCAGATCATGTTACCGTAATATACGGTAAGAGACGTTACAGCATGGAGATACGACATGGCGCACGGACCCGGAAAGAGCAACCGCAAGGGCATCAGCATGATGCAGCTCGCGGAGATGTTCGCGACCGAAGAGAAGGCGATTCGTTGGTTCGAGGACTGGACGTGGCCGACGGGCGAGATGGCCTGCATGCGCTGCGGTTCCGTGAACTGCTATCGGGTCAAGAGCGGGAAGCCGATGCCGTATCGGTGCCGGGACTGCCGGAAGTATTTCAGCCTGAAGACCGGGACGCTGATGGAGGATTCCAAGCTCCCGTTGCGCGTCTGGGGCTGGGCGATCTACCGTGAGATGACGAGCCTCAAGGGTGTGTCGAGCATGAAGCTTCACCGGGACCTGGGCATCTCGCAGCCTGCCGCGTGGTTCCTGCTTCACCGTATCCGGGGTGCGTTCGCGGACATGCGGGCGACGTTCGCTGGCCCGGTGGAAGTGGACGAAGCGTATTTCGGCGGAAAGCGCAAGAACATGAGCAACGCGAAGCGCGCGGAACAGACGGGCCGGGGTCCGGTCGGCAAGCAGGCCGTGGTTGCCGCGAAGGACAGGGAGACGAAACAGGTGGTCGCACGGGTGATCGACCGGACGGACGGCGAGACGCTGCGGGGTTTCGTGGACGCTCACGCGAGCGACGGCGCGAAGCTCTACACGGACGACGCCACGGCGTACCGGGGCACGAGCCGAGAGCACGAGACGGTGAAGCACTCGGCAGCCGAATACGTCCGGTACCTGGAAGGCGAGGGACGGTCCACACCAACGGCGTGGAATCCTTCTGGAGCATGTTGAAGCGCGCTCACAAGGGCGTTTACCACAGGCTGTCGCCGAAGCACCTGCAAGCCTACGTGGACACGTTCGCGGGCCGTCAGAACGTGCGCGAGATGGACACGCTCGCGCAGCTTCAGCGCATGTCGTCGCCGGGATGATCGGACGGCGGCTGACGTACCGGAATCTGGTAGCCGACAACGGGCGTTCCGCGATGGCTGGCCGATTCGGCTCTTGCGCGGCTTGTGCAGCCGTGTACACACTTGTGCAATAAGTGTGTACACGGCAACGGGGGACAGACCATGGCGAAGATGCCGGAATGGGTGAAGGTGTGGGCTCCGGTAGCGGTGATTCTCGGGGCGATGTGGACCATGAACACCCGGTCGGAAGATCGTCTGACGGCGCGACTGGACCGTCTGACCGAGCGCATTGAGCGGGTAGAAATGGCCTTGTCCGAGAACGGGAAGGCGATTGCCCGCCTGGAGGTCCGGGTCGGGCGGGTGGAGGACGACGTAACCTGGCTCCGCAACAACTACCGGGGCGACCGTTGACATGGCCAACAGCCTAGTACTTCGGGGATTGCCTCGACGTAATGCGAGAGGACATCCCCGTCGAGTCCGTTGACCTGATCTATCTGGACCCGCCGTTCAACTCAAAGCGGCTCTACAACGCCAGTATGGGCGGTGCCCAGTGGGTCGCGTTCAAGGATACCTGGCGGTGGTCGGAGGCGGTGGATGATTTCCACGACGTGGCGGGGGACAACCGGATGGCCGACACGATGGAGGGGCTCCGGCTGATCCTTGGCGAGGGGTCAAAGCTGGCCTACTTGTCGTACATGGCGAACCGGGTGCGGGAGTGCTGGCGCGTCCTGAAGCCCACGGGCTCGCTCTACCTGCACTGCGACCCGACCATGAACTATCTGCTCCGGGTGATCCTCGAAGCCGTTTCGGCAAATGTTCGGGGGGGTGGCGGAACGAAATCGTTTGGTGCTACACGGGCGCCAGCAATACTCCCCGGTGGTTCCCCCGGAAGCACGATACCATTCACTTCTACGCCCGCTCACCGTCCGCCACTTTCCGTCGTGACCCCGTCCGAATCCCATATCACCCCGAAACACTCGCGAGAAAAGGAAGGGCTGACGCAAGTTGATTTGCTCCCAACGCCAAGCGGAGCGCCGCCGAGGTTCGCGCCATGTTAGGTACTGGCAAGGTGCCGGAGGATTGGTGGTCCGGTATCCCAAAGCTGACGAATCAAAGGGAGCGGATCGGTTATCCGACACAGAAGCCGTTGGCACTCCTGCAACGGATCATTCAGGCGTCCAGTGAGCGTGGTGGTCTGGTACTCGATCCGTTCTGCGGGTGCGGCACCACGATTGAAGCTGCGCATGGATTGGAGCGCGAGTGGATCGGGATCGACATCTGCGTGAAAGCGTGCCAAGTGATCGAGGAACGGTTGCGCCGGAGCTTCGAGCTTGAATGGTCTGATATCGAGTTCAAGGGAATGCTGAAGACGCGGGACCATGCCGCGAAGCTGGCCACCGTGGACCCGTTCCAGTTCGAGCGGTGGGCCGCGTCGCTGACGCCGTGGATGGAGTGGAACAAGCGTCCGGTGGCAGACAAGGGCATTGACGGCGAGGGACGTTTTCCTCTTCGCAAAGGCCGGTTCGCCAAGATAGTCGCTCAGGTGAAGGGCGGGCATACCCAGCCCCGCGACATTCAGGCGTTCAACGGAGCACGGCGTCAGGCGCGGGCCGACATGGGCGTCTTCACATGCTTCGAGGATCGGGTAACGCAGGGGATGAGGGACACGGCGGCGAGTACTGGCCGGTTCATGGGCGCGCCAGTGATCCACATATTCACCGTGGAGGACTACTTTGCAGGACGCCTCCCACAACTACCGAGGGCCGCATGAAGAGCAAGTCGCCGAAGCGGGCAGAGCCGCTTGACGTGGAGTCGGTGAACCCGCGTTACGAGGGACTGACGCTGGGCGGGATGGCCCGGTTGCTGACACGGCCCCGGAGTCCGGCCGCCCGGGCGGCTATCGACAGGCTTCAGGGCCGGTCTGTCACGCCGGAAAATCTGGCGAAGGAGCCGCCCGCCGTCAAGTCAGCCTTATAATCCCCTTGAGAAGATTCGACAGAAGCTTCAGGAAGACATGCGTGGTTAGCTGCCTAAGCCGCGATGGGTGCTCAGTGGATCTGGCCGGAGTCCCCGAGCCGCGCTTGCTGATTGACTTGGACCTTCCGGGATGGTGGCGCCGGTAGAGTTCAAAGACGACATGGCGCAGGAAGGCCGTGAAGCAGCTTCAGGCCGGGGCGGACGAGTCGCACCACCGCGCCCCGGCGGCATCCGACACGACGTTCCGCCCTGTTGTTGCTCTCCACCGCTTCGACCCGAAGATGGCCCGGCGAACCCTGCGTGCGAGGGTAGTCTTCAGGGATCGAGAAGAGCCAATCCGCGTCTTGATTTGTGGGCCGAGCTTCGGCAGGGTGTTGGAAACATGAGCGCGACCCGAGAGAACTGCCGCCGGAAGCTCATCGAGGTTGCGCTGCCCCTCGACGCGATCAACGACGCTTCGAGGCGTGAGGTGGTCCCGGTTTTTTTGGACAGGTCGTTAAGGTGGATTTCGGTAACGGAACGGGAGGCACCGAGATGGCCGGGAAGAGACGGAGGTTCACACCGGAGCTCAAGGCGCGGTTAGCGCTGGAGGCGCTGCGGGAGCGCGACAGCGTGCGCGCGATCGCCAGGTGGCACGAGCTTCATCCGAACCAGGTGAGCACGTGGAAGCGGCAGTTGCTCGATGCCGAATCACCCTTCGTGGGGCTCACTGCCGACCACCTCGGCGTGTTCTCTCGCCCGCTGATCGAGTCGTGGGTCGTCGCCACCTATCTCCTGCGGGAAGGAGACTAGGCCGTCGAGGACTTCCGGCAGGTGCTCGGACAAGCACACGCTGCGAATACTGCGGGAGGCTGAGAACGGGTCCGAGTTCTTTCGCACGCCCGCAGGTCAGATGAACCGTCAGGGCGTTCTGTCCGACCGAACTCGTGCCCAGATTACCCCTTGAGAAACGTGGACTAGCGACGCACCTCACGCTAACGTTGGAGGATGCGTAGGCCACCAGCAAGATCGTTCCGGGTCAGGCTGAGGTCGAGGGTTAGTCCGAAGAGTCCCGCGCTCTTGATCCGGTTGCCCAGAAAGCTGGTCAACTGCTGGTGCCAAGGCTTGTCGATGCTCTCGTTCAGGAGGCGGTGAAAGGTCCGTCGCAGCATCTCGGGAACGTCATCGACCCCCCCAAGGTACACGTGACAGCCTACCCAGTTGGAATCGTGCTCGGCCCGGTGACGAACGAGAGCCGCCAGGGAGCTCTTGCCGATTCCCCTCTCCCCGGTGACGAAACCGACGCCGAGGGTGCCTTGGGCGCTCCGGCGGACGAGACCGTGAAGCCGCTCGGAACTGAACCGTCGTGTGCTGGAAGGCTGCGATCGTCGCCAACTCCCGGTTGGCGCTCCGGTACGCCGTCCATTTGCTGTCAAATTCCGGCATTTTCGGTCCGATGGATGGTGATGGCCTGCGAAGGCAAGAAGGAGGGATCGTGCGGTCCTAGTTGGACTTACGTGACTTCTTGCCGTGATTGCGAACTACTTCTTGGGGGTCTGATAAGCGTGAGGTCGGTAGTTCGAATCTACCCAGGCCCATTGAAGTTGCGGGATTGTCGGGAGCCCAGTTCGCCAATCATGGGGAGTTGAGAATGAGTCTCATTTCATGCAGATTGTTGCTCCGTGCCTGCGCGTGGACGCCATACGCAACCAGGCTCACCTCATGAAACGGAGGCAGCATGTCCCGCCACAGCGTAACGCTCGCCCTTGTCATGATTCCGGTGCTATCGGCCGGCTGTGGGGGTGGCGACGCGCCAGAACCTGAACCCGCCGCCAGGGAGTCCATCGAGGCCATGGGCGATATGGGTGCCGCAGGTGCAATGGCCGCCCTCTCCAACCCCAACCTCGCCACTGAAGACGAGCTGACCACGGTACCGGGGGTCACGGCCGAGGTTGCCGCGGCGGTTGTCGGCGGACGGCCCTACCTGCGCGCGGCGGATCTGCACGCCGTGCTGGCCGGGACGATCGGAGAAGAGGCGGCACTGGCGGCTTACGGTGCACTCTGGCTGCCGATCAACCTCAACGACGTGACGAACGACGAAATCCTCCTGATTCCGGGTGTGGGGGATCGGATGGCCCACGAGTTCGAAGAGTACCGTCCATACGTGGACATGGGCGAGTTCCGCATGGAGATCGGCAAGTACGTGGACGAGGACGAGGTGGAGCGGCTCGCGCGCTACGTGTACGTCCCGATCGACCTGAACAGCGCCACCCGCGAAGAGATCATGGCGGTTCCGGGGATGAGCGAACGCATGGCTCACGAGTTCGAGGAGTACCGCCCGTACACCGACCTGGACCAGTTCCGGCGCGAGATCGGGAAGTATGTGGACGAGAACGAGGTCGCGCGTTTCGAGCGCTACGTGACGTTGAACTAGGCGGACAGGGCCGCGCGCGGGCGCGGGCTTCGTCGGCCCCGGCGGTGTCAAGGCGATGATCCGGGCAACCATCTTCTGGCTGCACCTCACCGTGGCCGCGGCCGCCGGGCTGGTCATCCTGATGTTGGCGGTGACGGGCGTAGTCCTGTCGCTGGAAGAGACGGTGGCCGGGCTTGCGGAGCGACGGTACTTCGTGGCCGCGCCGGAAGGTGCGGAACGGCTGCCACCGGAGGAGATCGCGGGGGCGGCGGGGTTCACGGCGACTTCGATGAGCTACCGGTCGGATCCGCGCGCGCCCGTGCGCGTCCATGAGGGACAGGACCGGTACGCCCGCGTCAATCCGTACACCGGGCAGGTGCTGACAACGGGACCGGGCGGACTCGAGCGGTTCTTCGAAGGCGTTCACAACTGGCACCGCTGGTTCAACGTCTCGCGAGGCTCGGTCCGGCGTGCCCGGGCGGTGACGGGGGCGGTCAACGTGGCCTTCCTCTTTCTGCTGCTTACCGGACCGATCCTGTGGCTTCCGCGGCCCGTCACCCGGCGGTCGCTCGCCAACGTGATCCTTTTCCGTCCCAGGGCGGCGGGCGCCTCGCGCGACCTCAATTGGCACCAGGTGGTGGGGATCTGGTCGGTCCTGCCCCTGGCCGTGATCGCGGCAACGGGGGTCGCCACGTCGTATCCGGCCGTGGGCGATCGCGTTTATCCGATGGTGGGGAACGCAGTGTCCACCGGTGCATGGGCGGTTGGGCCGGCGTCCGAAGAGGTGGGACCTGGGGGAGCGTTGATTTCGGAGGACTCCGCTCGTGGGCCGGACGCGGACCTGAGGGCCGTGCTCGCAACCGCCGAGGCATGGGCGCCGGGGTGGCGGACCTTGATCCTGAACGTGCCGCGCCCCGAGGACAGTGAGGTCCGCGTCGAGCTGCAGGAGGGCCGAGCAGGCCAGCCCCACAGGACCGGCTTTCTCACCCTGGACGCCGCCTCCGGAGCCGCGCGCGCATGGGAGTCCTTCGCCGACCACACGCCCGCACGGCGCGCACAACAGTTCCTGCGGTACGCGCACACGGGAGAGTACTGGGGGCTCGGGGGCCAGCTGTTGGCCGGACTCTTCTCGTTGGCGGCCGCCCTGATGGTGTGGACCGGCCTTTCCCTGGCGGTGCGCCGGCTGAGACGCTTCGTCAGGTTCCGGCGGGCAGCGCGGGGATAGGAGATGGGACCCCGCGCGAGAAACCTCCACCGGTCTCGATGTCGACGGCTATCGATCCGATCAGGTTCCCGATCGCCTTCTCCCCGCGGCGCAACGCGTATCGATACAACCCGCGCCAGCCCAGCGCGGTCAGCCAGCCGACCGCTGCTCCGCTAGCAAGGAAGCCCAATACCGCCGCACCCGCTGCGATACCCCCGATCCCGAGGGCGGCGGCCGCGCCCGCTCCCGCAAAGGCGCCACCGACGCCGCTCAACGACCCGGCCAACCCCGAGAAGCTGCCCCCGACCCACATATTGAGCTTGTGGCTGTGGATCAGGCTCCCGCGCACGGTCAACTCGGTCGCAGGCGGATCGGTGTCCAGGCGCCGGAGGCTGAAGAGCAGCTGCTTGAGGTCGATCCAGGCCATCTCGTACGCGAACGACTGATCTCCCAGGGTTGACAGGTATGCAGGCACCTTGAAGACCAGCACGCCCCCGTCGAGGGGATCGGCTCCGTGCTGATCGATAATGCTCAGGCGAAACGGGTTCTCCGGAAGGATCCTTTGCATGGCGCCGTAGACCTCCTCCGCCGGTGCATGGATCACCCGGGAGACCTCCAGCGCGAGCGGCGGTTGGCCCAGGAAACGGGCTGCCATCGCCGACGGCCGGGCCTCGGCTCCCTCAACAAGGGCCCGACTGCGAGCCTCCGCGACCGCACCATCAACGAACTCCGGCGAGATTCCGGCTTCTTCGGCAGCAGCCCGGACATCCGCCAGGCGGTACCCTTCGACCTCCGCCGTGTCGGAGTCTGAGGGATGCCCCCTCGGAGCCAGCTGCCGCGAACGCTCCTCGAGGCGACGAGCGGCCTCGGCCTGCAACTCGGCCGCACGGTGCCAGAGTGCGCGTGCCTCCTCTTCGGAGATGCGGGTTTCGTCCCGGCTCATGGAGCGGCCGCGCCGGGTCGTGCCATCACGCGGCATTCCACCAGCGGGACGGTCTCAGTCGCTCGCCGCGTCCACTGACGCGGTCGAGCCAGAGCGCGAGTCGCCTGAGCCGCGTGCCTGCCAGCCATCGCCACACTCGACTCCAGGGGTGGCGATAGTCGCGGTTGTATGGGCAGACGCGCACGCAGATCGAGCAGTCGGTGTTCTGGTTGGCCCAGAAGCGGAAGCACTTCTCGGCATCCGTGGTCCATTTGCGGATGCCCTGGATGTTCGACCGATTGTGGACCACGGTGGAAGGTTCGCCGTCGTCGATGGCCTTGGCGGGGCAGCCGTTCGTGCATGCGCGGCAGATGTCGCACGTCTCCTGCACGCCGAATCGGACCGGCCGGTCGTGGGCGAGCGGCATGTCGGTGAAGACCTTGCCGAGCCGGACCCGGGGACCGTACTCGCGGGTGATGAGGAGCCCGTGGCGTCCGTACTCGCCCAGCCCGGCCTTGATGGCGAGCGGGATGGCCAGTGCCGAGTCGTTCATGCTGGCCACGGCCTGGTAGCCGAGATTGGTGATGTACTGCGCGATCGCCAGCAGCACGATGGTATCCCGGGAGTAGGTGGCTCCCGTCGCGGCGCCGCTCAGCGCGGAGGGCGCCGTGCGCAGAAGTTCCCGGTCCATGGATTGCGCGATGACGATCACGTTTCCGAGATCGGTGGAGATCTCCTGCGGCTTCTCGTGCTCGTTCTCGCGGCTGTAGGCATGCGTGTAGAGCCACCGCTCGTCGTTGCCGGTGATCCCCACCAGGTCGGCGCCCAGGGTCTTCGCGGCGTGCTTGATCTCGCGCGCCGCCTCCTCGGGAGAGGCGACCGGCAGCGCGCTGCCCGGGCCGTCCCGAACGACGGTGTACGGATCCAGGAAGCCCTCGCGGCGGTCGTCGCCGTCACGCAGCTCGGCGAAGATGTCCGTGACATGCCAGGACGCGTTGCGCAACGCGTAGTCACGCTGGGTGAAGCCGTCGACGGAGCGCCAGGTCAGCTTCGGCGTGCGATACGTCTCGTAGAACATGTCCGAGCGGTCCGTCCGCACCTCCGCATCCCAGAACGAGCGGCAGAAGATGTCGTCCCTCTGCGAGAAGCGCCGAAAATCCTCTCCGATGTCGAAGTCGGCTTCTTCGTCCGTGACGCCGGATCCGCCGTCTTCCGCGCAACCCGGGTCGGTTGAGTCGTCCATCCGGTCAGCTCATCCCGTCGGCGCCGGTGGTCCGGGTCCGGGCGCGGCTTCGAACGACCAGCTGCTCGCGGGCCGCTCGATGCGCCTCGTCGATGGCCGCGTCCGTGTGCGGGGTGGCGGCGGCATCGGAGTTCGCGATCGAGATCCGTCCGAATCGACGCCTGCCGATCACGCACGGCCGATCGTCGGGGGCGAAGAGCGCCCATTCGATGGGATCGTTCAGGGTGTCGTAGCTGTAGGCGTAGCCGTGCGGCCAGCGATTCACGGTGATCGCCTCGATGTCGCGCGCCGGGTCGAAGCCCCCGTCCGCGAGCATGCGGCCGAGCTGATCCCTGATCTTGCGCTCGAAGGTCTCGAAGGTCGTCTCCAGGAGATCCGCCCTTCCGATGCGGTGCTGCTCCTTCTTCGGCAGACCGGGAGCGCAGGGGGTCCGCGTCATGTGCAGGACCATCGGCCCGTCGGGCGATCGGGAGGGGCGGTAGTCGCCCAGCGGCACCGACCGGCCCAGGTTGACGCCGGTGTGGTACATCCCCGGAGAACTCGCCCTTGAGATGCCCAGGTTCGTGAAGGCGGTCCACCGGCGGACGAGCACGCTCGTGTAGACAAGCGGCATCTTGACGCCGTACATGAGCGCCGCCCGCTGCGCTTCGGGCATCTCCGGCACGAGGTGCGGGATGACCCGGTTGTAGCACGCCATCACGCAGTGATCCGCCCGGACCTTCTCGGCCCTGTCCCCCCGCACGTAGGTGACCTCGACCTGGCGGGCCGCGTCGGGATCGCCCAGGTGGCGGGCGGATACGACCGTGCTGTTGAGTCGGATGCGGGCGTCGGAGCCCTCCCGGTCGAGCCGCTCGTACGCGAGCCGTGACGTGATCGAGTCCTCGAGCGTGGACCCCGGAAGCGCGTCGGGGATCATGGCCCGGACCAGCAGCCGGGCCAGCGTCGCGTTCCCGTCCGGAAGATCGATGGTGGGTCCTCCTCCCCATTCGCGCTCGCGGCCGTGTTGTCCTCCCCCGATATGCGTGAGGGGCCCCACCGGCGAGAACGGCTCGAGATTCATCCCCTGGAATCCGGGATAGCCCTCGGCCCATGCGTAAAGAGCGGGATAGGCGTCGATGCCCACGCAGAAGAGCCCCTTGGGGCCGTCGTCGTAGAAGGGGATGACGTCGGGGTGCACCTTTGCGAGGTCGAGGAGGAAATCGCGGTAGCTCATCCTGGCCAGCCGCTCCTTCTTCTCCCAGTCCGGGAGTCCCGGCATGTGGTCGGGATTCGCGCTCTCGTCGTTGAGCCTCGCGATATCCCTGCGGGCGTCCGCGGAGAGCGGGGTCCGGGCGAGCCAGTCGGCCCAGTCGATGTCCGCGTTGCGTCCGGGCCGCCCCTGCACCAGCCGATCCTCGCCGAACACCTCCCTCGCGAAGAAGGTGGCGCTGCCGAGCCCCAGCGAACGGTAGAACTCCCGGCTTCCCGCGCCTGCCGCCTGCGCCCTGTCCAGGTCCAGGCCAACCGCGGCGAGCAGCGTCCGCGAGACCGTGCTGTAGTGGTTCACGGACTCCAGGTTCGACGTCCCGCCGTTCAGGAGGAGCGTGCGGCCCCCGTAGCTGAACTCGTTCCGCTTGGCGTGACCCCCGAAGTCGTCGTGGTTGTCGAGAACCAGCACGCGCGCGCCCGGCCCCGCCGACGTCAGGAAGAAGTACGCCGCCGAGAGTCCGCTCAGCCCCGCGCCGACCACCACGAGGTCGTAGCTCTCGCGCGTGTCGGCGGCGGTCCAGGTGATCCCGTCCCGTAGCTGGTGGGCCACCTCGAAAGAGCCCGGATGGCTCCCGCGCATCCCCGTCAGAGCAGGCGGATAGTATTCCTGTGGGCCGCGGAACGGCCGGCCATCAAGGGCCGACAGCCATCCCGGCGCAAGGAGGGAGCCCGTCACGGCAACCCCCACGCCGTTGATGAAGTCGCGTCGGGCGATGTCCCGGTGCATGCCGAGATCGCGATCCTCACTGGTGGACATGGCCTCTCCGATTCCTCGAGTCGCGCGGCATGGCGTGGATCGCGAACGCTCCGTACTCCGTCCGGTTCGCGAGATGGCGGGCCTCACATGTAGGTTTCCTGCAAACTCCCCCGGCCCAATACCGGTGTCAAGCAAGCGATGGGCTGGTGGAAAACCGGAACCCGGGAGAGCGCTCATGCCAGGTCGTCTGCGATGGATCGGAGCGAGCTCGCTCGCATGCATGGTGTGGCTCGGGGCCTGCGAGCCCCGTTTCGGCGGCGGGGGCGCCGACTCCGGCGGCGGGGACGGTGACTCCGGCGACCGGGAGGCCGGCTCCGGCGACTGGGCCTACTTCGGCAGCGACAAGGCGTTCACGAGGTACTCGCCTCTCGATCAGATCACGCACGACAATGTCGGAGACCTGGAGATCCTGTGGCGACGTCCCGCCGTCGATTCGGCCCTGACGGCCTCTTTCCCGGGTCTGGGGATCTCGGGCTATCTCAGGGCCACGCCGATCCTCATCGACGGCGTGCTCTACGCGCCCAACGGTGTCGGTCTGGCCGAGGCCTTCGATCCGGCAACCGGAGAGACCCTCTGGATCCAGCAGCCGTTTCCGCAGACGATCGAGGAGGCCCGCGGCCGGTCGTCACGGGGGATGGACTACTGGACCGACGGCTCCGACCGTCGCCTGATACACGTGCGCGGCGGATACCTCTACGCCCTGGACCCCGAGACCGGCCACGCCCGTCCCGATTTCGGCGACGGCGGTAGGGTCGCCCTGGTCCCGCCCTCGGCCCAACGGTTCAGCTGGAGTTCCGGTCCCATCGTCGTGAACGACGTCGTCGTGGTCGCGGGCACGCTGGACGGAGCGGGCGACTCGGGAATGCGCTGGAAGGGAAGCGCGCCCGAGAACCTGCGCGGATACGACGTGCGCACCGGCGAGCTGCTCTGGACCTTCAACGTCGTGCCGCGCGAGGGCGAGTTCGGCGTCGACACCTGGGGCAACGAGTCGTGGCGGGAGTCGGGCGACCTCGGCGCATGGTGCTGCCTCAGCGCGGACGAGGAGCTCGGCTTCGTGTTCGTGCCCTTTTCGGCGCCGACCGCCGCCTACTACGGGGGCCATCGTCCGGGTGACAACCTGTTCTCCAACAGCCTGGTGGCGATCGACGCCGCGACCGGGGAGCGGGCATGGCACTTCCAGATGGTGCACCACGACCTGTGGGAGTATGACACCGTGGGTCCGCCGACGCTGGGCGAGATCGTGGTGGACGGCCGCCGCATCGCGGCCGTCATGCAACCAGGCAAGACGGGCTTCCTGTACGTCTTCGACCGCGTGACCGGCGAGCCGGTATGGCCGATCGAGGAGCGTCCCGTGCCCCAGTCCACGGTTCCGGGAGAACGCACCGCCGCTACGCAGCCGTTTCCGACCAAACCGGCGCCGTTCGCCAGGCACGGCATCACCCCTGACGACCTCATCGACTTCCCGGGGCTCGGCGAGCGCGCGCGCGCGGTCGCAGATTCGTTCGTCATCGGCCCGATCTTCACCCCGCCCTCGCTTGTAAGCGACGAGCCGGGCGGCAAGAAGGGAACGCTGATGGTGCCCGGGTCGTGGGGGGCCGGGAACTGGAACACCGGTGCGTTCGATCCCGAAACCGGCATGTACTACGCCTTCGCCCACACGATCCCGCGCGTGTACCGGCTCGTGAAGGCCACCGACCCGACGTCGGAGATGGAGTACTGGAGCCCGAATCGGGACGCGCCCTACATCGACGGGCTGCCGATCACCAGGCCGCCATGGGGCCGGATCACGGCGATCGACATGAACCGGGGCGAGCACGTCTGGGCGAAGGCGAATGGGGATGGCCCGAGGAATCACCCGGCCCTTCAGGGTGTGGAGGTCCCGCCCCTCGGTGTGGCGAGCCGGCCCGTGGCGCTCGTCACGAAGACGCTCCTGCTGATGGGCGAAGGAGGCCAGGGAGTATTCGGGGGCGTTCAGGCGAACATGTGGGGCAGGAGCTTCCGCGCCTACGACAAGGCCACCGGAGAGGTGGTCGCGGAGATCGAGCTGGACGCGGGTACGACGGGAGGCCCCATGTCGTACATGCACGACGGGAAGCAGTTCATCGTCGTGGCCATCGGCGGCAGGGACCATCCGCCGGAATTCGTCGCGCTCGGGCTTCCGTAGGTTCGGTTTCCCGCCAGGAGAGCGTGTCGCCCGCATCCACGACCCCGAAGGCAACCCGATCGAGCTTTGGGAACCCGCGTCGTGAGATTCGAGCGAGTTCCGGGGCTTCTCTTCCCCTACCAGAACACCACGTAAAGCCCCACGGTCAGGATCACCACGACCGCGCCCGCCCACCTTGCCGACGGTGCCGGCTCGAGGTCGACGGCATCGGACTTAGGCAGGGGCCGGGCCGCTTCCAGCGGCCGGACGCGCGACCCGACGACCATCGCCAGGCTCGAGAGGACGAACGCTCCCGCCGCGGCATTCAGGTACGCCTGCGAGTCGAAGAACACATCGAGCGCGAGCGTCAGCAGCCCGTACGCCACCGGGCCGATCAGGAGCGCCACGGTCGCCGCCCGCGGCGGGGCCTTGGGCAGGACCATCCCCATGAGGAAGACGGCGAGGATGCCCGGCCAGATGAAGTTCCAGACGCGCTGCATGTACTCGTAGATCCCACCGACCGAAGCGAGCTGCGGGGCCAGCAGGCAGCCGATCACGACGAAGACGCCGGTCGCGATCCTGCCGATGCGCACCGCCCTGCGCGGCTCGAGCTCCTTCTTCACGACGTGGCGCGAGTAGATGTCCAGCGTGAAGATCGTGGACGCCGAGTTCAGCATGGAGTCGAGCGAGCTCATCACCGCCCCGAAGAGTGCCGCGAACATGACGCCGCGAAGCCCCGTGGGCAGCAGGTCGGCCATGAGCGTCGGATACGCCTGATCTCCGATGGCGATGTCGCCCGCGTAGCGTTGATACGCCGCGATCCCCGGCATCACGATCAGGAACGGGATCAGCAGCTTGAGGAACGCCGCGAAGATCACGCCCTTCTGGCCCTCGGCCAGGCTCCTCGCGGCCAGCGCCCGCTGGGAGATGAACTGGTTCAGCCCCCAGTACGCGATATTGGGGACCCAGATGCCCATGATGTAGATCGTCCACGGCAGCGTCGGATGATCGGCCGGCAGCATCAGGTGGAGCCTGTCCTCGTTCGCGGAGAGGAACGCGCCGAATCCGCCCACGGCCTCCATGGCCAGGAAGAACAGCACCGCACCGCCCGCGAGCAGCGCGACGCCCTGCAGCATGTCGGACCAGACGACCGCCTTCAGCCCGCCGTAGATCGTGTAGCCGCCCGCGAGCAGGCCGATAGCCCAGACGCCGGCCGCCAGGTCGAGCCCGAAGATGCTCGTCAGGGCCAGGCTTCCCGCATAGAGGATTCCGGCCAGCCCCACGACGACGTAGACGATCATCAGGTACGCGGCCATGATGACGCGCGGCGTCGGCCCGAATCGGAACTCGAGGTATTCGGGCAGCGTGTAGATGCCCGCCTGGAGAAACCTGGGCAGGAGCACGAGGGCGACGAAGACGAGCGCGATGGCCGCAATCCACTCGAAGGCGGCGATGGCCAGCCCGGTCTGAAACCCCTCGCCGGACATGCCGATGAAGTGCTCGGACGAGATGTTGGAGGCGATCAGCGAGATGCCGATGAGCCACCAGGGCAGGTTGCGGCCGGCCAGGAAGTAGTCGGCGGTCGTGTCCTCCCTGCGGCCCGCGTAGAGCGACACGCCCACCACGATGCCGAGGAAGACGAGGAACGCGACGAGATCGATCCGGTCCAGCGCCATCTTCTACCGGGGGTCCAGGAGCTGGTCGCAGTGCATCCAGAGGACGCGCGAGTAGCGGAACAACAGCGGAACCAGCAAGGGAACCATCGCCGCAATCGCCAGGATGCTCCGATTCGCCGAGAAGCCCGCGAATACCATCAGGAACACGCCGAGCGGCGTGCACAGGGCCAGCCCCAACGCGTAGCTGAAGTACATCGCCCCGGTGAAATAGCCCGGTTCTCTCTCGTATTCCAGCCGGCAGGAGGGACAAAGAGGATGCATCTTCCAGAGGCTCGCGAAGACCGCGCCGTTCAGACAGCGCGGGCACCGGAGCCGGACCACGGCGTGGAGGCGCCTCGGCAGCGTTTCTCTCATGGACGGGGGACGGGGCGGCACGCGATCGTGCGGGACCTGGAGCAGGGCCAACGAGCCTCAGGACCGACCTGAGGGCGGCGTGTACCTTCCGTCGATCGCCGTCCAGCCGCCGTCCGCGAACAGGACCGAGCCGGTCACGTAGCTGGCGGCGTCCGAAGCGAGGAAGACCGTCGGGCCGGCCATCTCGCGGGCGCTGCCCCAGCGGTCGAGGATGTTGCGCGCGGCGTAGGCGCCGTACCAGTCCGGGTGGTCCTTGATGGGGCTCGTGAGCGGCGTGTCGATCACGCCCGGCGCGACCGCGTTGACCCGCACCCCGCGGGGCCCGAGTTCGGCCGCGGCGACGCGCACCATCTGCACGATCCCCGCCTTGGTGGCGGCGTACATGCTCTGGCCCGGCTCGACCACCACGGACCGGATCGAACTGAAGAGGATGATGGACCCCGAGCCCTGCGCGCTCATGATCCGGCCCGCCGACTGGATGACGTGCGCGCCGCCCTTGAGGTTGAGGCCCAGGACGCGGTCGATCTCCTCGTCCGTGTAGTCGAGGAGGGGCTTTCGCACGTTGACTCCGGGGGTGCAGACCACGACGTCGAGCGATCCGCGGGCGGCCGTGATGTCCTCGAACGCGCCGGTGACCGCCGCGCCGTCCATGATGTCCAGGTGCGCGGAGGCGGCCTCGCCCCCGGCCGCGCGGATGGTCGTAGCGGCGTGGGCGGCCGCGGCCGCGTCGATGTCGAGGCAGGACACGTGCGCGCCCGCCTCCGCGCATCCGATCGCGACGGCTTCGCCGATGCCGGAGCCGCCTCCTACAACTGCGGCCGCACGTCCGTCAAGGCTGAACATCGTGGTCATGGGGAATCCTCGCAGGGTTTTGTGTGATGTCGGGGTGGGGCACAATGTTAGTCGGGGCGGCGCACAATGTTAACCGTCACGCCCGCCGGCAGCCCGGTCGCCCGAAGTCCCGGGCGGGCGGGACCCGGGGCTCACGGGCGCCCCATACGCCCCGCGCCCCGCCTCCCTTCCCTCCAGCCGTCGACCCCGGAGACCCGCATGCACCACCCAGGCCCGTCGCCCCGCATCCGCCGGGAGGACCGCGTCCTCGCCGAAGTGGAAGCCGCGCGCGACGAGATCGTGGCCTTCACGGCGGAGATGATCCGGATCCCGACGGTGAACCCGCCGGGCGCGTGCTACCGCGACTGCGCCGAGCTGATCGGCCGGCGGTTGCGCGCGACGGGCCTGGCGGTGGAGTACCTGGAGGCCGAGGGGCGCCCCGAACACACCGCCGACTACCCAAGGGTGAACGTGCTCGGGCGGGGACCGGCCGTTCCGGGACGCCCGCGGCTCCACCTGAACGGCCACTTCGACGTGGTTCCGCCGGGGGAGGGCTGGACGGTCGACCCGTTCGCGGGCGTGGTGCGCGACGGGCGCATCTACGGGAGGGGCGCCTCGGACATGAAGTCGGGAATCGCCGCCGCCGTCTTCGCGGTCGAAGCTCTGCGGCGGGCCGGCGCCGAACTCGAGGGAGCCATCGACATCAGCGCCACCGTCGACGAGGAGAGCGGCGGTTTCGCCGGCGTGGCGCACCTGTGCGAAGCCGGGATCATCTCGAGCGACCACACCAGCTACGCCATCATCCCCGAGCCGTTCGGGCCCGCCCGTGTGTGTCTGGGACACCGGGGCGTATACTGGTTCGACATCATCGCGCACGGGCGCGTGGCGCACGGCAGCATGAGCCATCTCGGGCGCAGCGCCATCGAGGACATGGGCGCCCTCCTGGAAGCCGTCCGGACCCGGCTCGTCCCCGAGCTCGCAACCCGCATTTCAGCGCTGCCCATCGTGCCGGAGCCCTCCCGGCGCCCTTCTCTCAACGTCAACGCGATCGCCGGCGGCCAGGCCGGCGAGGGAACCCAGTCGCCCTGTGTGGCCGACCGCTGCGTCGCCACCTTCGACCGCCGCTTCATCCCCGAGGAACCCTTCGAACAGGTCCGCGGCGAAATCGCGCGCCTGGTCGGATCGGTGGAGGACGACGACCCCGGACGCCGTTTCACGATCGAGGAGCTCATGGTGGTCCACCCGACCGCCGCGCCGCCCGCATCGCCGCTCGTGGCCGCCGTGAGCCGCGCGGTGGAAACGGTAGGCGGCCGCCCCGCGGAGCTCGTGGCCAGTCCCGGGACCTACGACCAGAAGCACTTCGCCCGCATCGCCGGCATCGAGCACTGCGTAGCCTACGGGCCGGGGCCGCTCGAGGAGGCCCACCAGCCGGACGAATCCTGCTCCGTCGACGACCTCGTGGCGAGCACGCAGGTGCTGGCGCTGGCGGCGCTGGAGCTCGTGGGCTCCGGGTAGGCCGCTCGTCGTCCGAGGGGGGTCAGCCTGGTTCCCGGGCTCGCTCCTCCACTGCTGCAGCAGCGGTCGGATCGGGCTCGGAATGTGGGCGGATTGAGCCGGAGTTGGTTCGCGTACGTCGGGAGCGATACCGGGGAAAGCCGTCCAGCGACAAAACGCGTCGCATCAGCTCCGCCTGACCCGATATGCCCTGCTTGCGGAAGATCCGGTTGAGGTGCCAGCGGACGGTGCCTTCGCTGCGCCCCGTGCGCACGGCGATGTCGCGCACGCGTTCCCCGGCAGCCACCATCGTCGCCAACTGGCTCTCGGCGGGTGTGAGGCCCAGGGCCGCCCGCACGACTTCGACGTCGATCCTGGGCTGGCTTTCAGGGTCGGCGACCAACACGACTACGGCCACCTGCTGCGGCCCGGGTTTCCGCTGGTGCGCGGACACGGGGACGATATGGACCACCAGCCGGGTTGGAACCGACGATCGCGCGATGGTCATCGAGCCGGACGACCCGGGGCCGCCCGGGGAGGGAGCCGCACGCGCCAGCAATCGCTGCAGCTCCCTGTTGTCCCGCGACGCCGTGGCGCTCAGGAGGCCATCCACACCGCACAGACCCTCGTCGCGCCGCAGGAGGCGGCGCGCCCGATCGTTCGCCGCCACGATCCGCCCCTGCCGATTCAGTTGGATGACGCCGAAGCGGCTGCCCGCGAGCAGCGCGGAGCGTGAACTGCTCGGCGCGGGCCCGTACGCAGTGTCGCCTGAGTCGGAGTCCTGGGCCTGGGTCATGGCAAGCACCTCGCCCCACGGCAGGAGTGCGATCCCGCGGGCAGGGTCTCGAGGCCCCGCAGGCCGCCTGGGCAGCATCTCGAACGTGATCCGCCCAATTCTGAACATCCCCTTAATCTAGCGAGATTAGTATGTCCAACGTGTGTTCAAATGTGCTATTATCATGTTGATATCATGATACATGGGTAAATTTATCACGAATGCCCCGGACCGGCACCCAACCGCGAACCCGGAATCGCCGCCGGACCAGCGCCGCGCGGGTGGCGGTGCATGAGCAGGGAAGGGAGAGCCCGTGGCCGACGTCAACGAACTCAGACGCGAGAACAGGGCATTGCGGGACCGGTTCGTTCGGCTGAGCAGCGCCGTCCTGCGCATCAACTCAAGCCTCGACCTGGCCATCGTGCTGCAGGAGGTCGTCGACAGCGCCCGCGCGCTGACCGCCGCCCGCCTGGGCGTAATTACGACGATCGACAAGCAGGGGCAGCTTCGGGACTTCCTGACCTCCGGCTTCGCCCTCGACAAGCAGCGGACGATGACGGCGTGGCCCGACGGGCTGCGGCTCTTCGAGCATCTTCGGGACCATCGGGAGCCATTTCGGCTCTCGGATTTCCCCGGTCACCTCAGGTCGCGCGGCTTCCGCCCGGCTCCGTGGGTTCCGAGAACGATGCAGGGAGCTCCGATGTACCACCGGGGCGAACATCTCGGTCACTTCTTCCTCGGAGAGAAGGAGGACGGCGAGGCGTTCACGGCTGGCGACGAGGAGATCCTGACCCTCTTCGCCTCGCAGGCGGCCACGGCGATCGCGAACGCTCGCGCGCACCGCGAGGTCGAGCGGGCGCGCGCCGACCTGGAGGCCCTCGTGGAAACCGCGCCGGTGGGCGTAGTGGTGTTCGACGCCAGGACGGGTCGTATGGTGTCGGTCAACCGGGACGTGGAGCGGATCGTCGAGGGTATCCGTACTCCCGGCTGTCCGCCGGAGCAGCTTCTGGAAGCGATGACGTGCCGGAACGGGGATGGACGGGAGTTCTCCCTCGCAGAGCTCTCCCTGGCCGCGCAGTTCGAGACCGACACCGCGGTGCGTGCCGAGAAGATCGAGCTCTCGGTGCCCGACGGCCGGCGCGTCCGCACGCTCATCAACGCGACACCGATCCCTGCCGAGTCGGGGGAGGTCGTCTCGGTAGTTGTGACCATGCAGGACCTGGCACCGCTCGACGAACTGGGACGGCAGCGGGCGGAGTTCCTCCGCATGGTCGGCCACGAGCTCCGTGCCCCGCTCACGTCCATCAAGGGTTCGGCCGCAACCGTTCTCGAGGCCTCTCCGGTTCCGTCCCGGGCCGAGATGCTCCAGTTCTTTCGCCTCATCAACGGCCAGGCCAACCACATGAGGGGCCTCATCGCCAACCTGCTTGACGCGGGGAGCATCGAGGCAGGCACGCTCACCGTGGCACCCGAGCCCGCCAACGTGGCCTCGCTCGTGGAACAGGCCCGGACGACCTTCCTGAGCGGCGGCGGCCGACACCCCGTCCTCATCGACCTCCCGCCGGACCTTCCGTGGGCGATGGCCGACCCCGAGCGAATCGTACAGGTGCTCATCAACCTCTTCTCCAACGCGGGGCGCCACGCCCCGGAGTCGTCCCCGATCCAGGTGGGGGCGGTGCGCGACGGCACGCACCTCGCAGTCTCGGTCTCGGACCAGGGACGGGGGATTGCACCCGAGCAGCTCCCGCACCTCTTCCGGAAGCGCGTCGACCTTGCGGGAGGCCCCGGGCTGGACCTGACGATCTGCAAGGGCCTCGTGGAAGCACATGGCGGACGTATTCGCGCCGAGAGCGGAGGCCCCGGGCTGGGCGCGCGCTTCACCTTTACCCTCCCCGTGGCCGTTGAGCCCGCGGTCGCTTCCCCGCAGAGCCAGAGGCAACTGACCTCTGAAGGGCACGAGCCCACGCGCGTACTCGTGGTCGACGACGACCCGCTGACGCTGCGCCTTGTGCGCGACGCTCTCGCGACGGCGGGTTACGCTTCGGTGATGACGGGTGACCCGCAGGAGCTGTCGCGCCTGATCCGGACCGAGCAGCCCGAGCTTGTCGTCCTTGACCTGATGCTGCCCGGCACGGACGGCATCGAATTGATGGAGCGGATCCCGGAGCTCGCAGACCTGCCGGTCATCATCATCTCCGGCTACCGCGGGGACGAAACCATCGCGAAGGCGCTGGAACTCGGCGCGGCCGACTACATCGTCAAGCCTTTTTCGGCAACGGAGCTGGTGGCCAGGGTACGGGCGGCGCTGCGACGGCAGACCGTGCCCGAGTCGTTCGAGTTGGACGAGCTCCGCATCCACTACGGCCAGCACCGGGTGACCCTGGCGGGTCGCGCGGTGAAGGTGACGGCCACGGAGTACATGGTGCTGCGCGTGCTCGCGCGCAACGCGGGGCGGGTGACGACCTACGCGATGCTGCTGCGCCAGGTGTGGGGTCGGCGCGGCGGAGGCAACCTGGGGCCGGTGCGCACGATCGTGAAAAAGCTCCGCAGGAAGCTCGGCGACGACGCGGCCGAGCCAGCCTACATCCTCACGCAGCGCGGCGTCGGCTACCGCATGCCCGGGCCGGGCACCCGGGAAACCGGTTGAGGCTCCGGCAGATCGCAAGCGCCTGCCGGAGCCTCAACCTTCCATCCCTTTTACCGTAGCTTGATCCTTCCCCGGATACCCACCGAGTGCCGGGCTCCCTCGAGCCCGCTCTCGCGCCGCGTGCCTTCGACGCGCAGCCCGACGCCCGAGCCGAGGTCGTAGCGTACGCCGCTCGAGAAGGCGCGCACCCCGCTCTCGCCGAGGTAGAAGCCGCTGTAGGGCGTCCCCTGCAAGCCGGCGATGCCGTAGGCCACCTCGCCGTCCACGTTGGCGCCCATGCCCGGATGGTGGCCGCCCACCGCATCCGAGACGCCGCGCTCCCAGAGCTGGTTCACCCCGCTCGCGTGGTCGCCGTACGAAGGCGCCACCCGGATCTGCAGCCCCTGGCCGCGGGCCGCAGGATCGAACATGAGCGTGCCGCCGAGACCCCATTCCTCGTAGCCGTCGCGCGCCGAGATCACGAACCGGCCGCGGCCCTCCGCGGTCACGCCCAGCTCCGAGTTCGTGTAGCGGAGCCCGCCGCCGACTTCCGCGCTGGTGCCGTTCACGCCGTCGCCGTCGTCGTAGCGCATCCCGCCCTCGAGCACGAACGCCATCTCGCTGTCGGTGTCGGTGCGGAAGTTCTGAGTCAACTCCAGGGCAAGCTTGCCGCGCTGCATCTCGAGCGTCACTTCCTCGATCTGCTCGCTGCCGTCGACCGTGACCTCGCCGTACCAGCCCTCGGCCTTGATGCGCACGCCGGCCGCGCCGCGCGTGAACAGTTGATAGCTGGCGCCGCCCGCCCCCGTCAGCATGCTCGCAGGGCTGGTGCGGAGCCCCTCGCGCTCGTCGTCGACCTCGATGTCGCCCCGGCCGAGCCCGGCCGAACCCCACACCGAGGCGCCGCCCGCGCCGGAGAACCACGCCATGTAGGGGTGCACGCTGGTCATGGTGGCGCCGTAGGTGCCCCTCACCGGGCTGGCGCCGGTCTTGTCGGTGAAGTCGAAGGAGCCCGAGTTGTACGAGCCCGCGACACCCGCCAGGATGTCCGGCCCCACGCGCACGTCCAGGCCGGCGTGGGCGCTCACCATGTTGCCCTTCCAGTCGAGGGCGCTCTGGCCGGGTTCGCCGAGGTGGTGGTACTCGCCTGCGCCCCAGCTCCCCAGCTGCGTGCCCGTGGCGGACTGCTGCTGCGCGTCGGAGGCGCCCAAGGGCATCTGGAATGAAGTGCCGCCGAAGAGGGCGGCCAGGCCGGCCTGGTCGCCCTGCGCGAGGCCGAGGCCGCCCGCGTCCGGGGCGGACAGGCTCGCCGCCATCGACGAGAGCCCGTTCGTCTCCACGCGCCGCTGCATGCCCATCCCGCTGGCCACCGCGTCCACGCGGCGGGCGATCGCCGAGACCGTGCTCGACGTCATCGCCGCGGCCACATGCGGCAGCACGCGCGTGTTCAGCCGTCCCGCCCGCCCGACGGGGTCGTCCGTTTCTGCCGAAGCGCTCGCCGACGGCGCGCCGGCGCCCACCCGGTTGATCGCCGAGACGCGGTAGTGGCGCTTGCTCCCCGGCAGCAGGCCGGTGTGCGAGAACGCGGTGGCCCTGGACCCGGTGTTGACGACCAGATCCGTCCACGCGGTGCCGTTCTCCGACACCTCGACGCGGTAGCCGGTGACCGGGGCGCCGCCGTCGTAGGCGGGCGCGGCCCAGAACAGGTCGATCCGGGTGGGCGAGATATCGGTGGCGACCAGCCCGGTGGGCGCGTCGGGCACGGTCGCGTCGGTAATGGCGCTCACCGCCCGCGACGCGCGGCCCTCGCCGATCCGGTTGATCGCCGAGACGCGGTAGTGGCGCCTGGTGGCCGGCGCCAGATCCGCGTGCACGTAGGTCGTGCGCGTGTTGCGCGTGTTGGCCACCAGGTCATCCCAGCGGACGCCGCCGTCTTCGGACACCTCGATGCGGTAGCCGGTGATGTTCGCGCCCCCGTCTCTCGTGGGCGCCAGCCAGGAAAGCTCGATCCGCGAGGTGCCGTCGGCCTCCGCGTCGAGACTCCGGGGCGAGCCCGGCACGGTGGCCTCGGTCGTCGCGCGCTCGACGTTCGAAAACGGCCCGGTCCCCGCGGTGTTGATCGCGGCAACCCGGTAGTGCCGCGTGGTCGCGGGCTGGAGGTTCACGTCGGAGAACGTCGTCCCCGTGGAGTTCGTGTTGCGGCGGACGATCCGCCAGGTCCTGCGCTCGTCGTCGGAGGCCTCGATCCGGTAGCCGAGGATCGGCGCGCCGCCGGTGTTGCGGGGCGCGCTCCACGACAGGTCGATGCGCGAGGTGCCCACCGCCCGGGCCGTCAGCCCGAGCGGCGCCCCGGGGGCTTCCGCGTACGTGCTCGTGCTCGTTTCGAACGACCACTGGCCGGCTCCCCTGATGCCGTTGATCACGTTGATCGCCGCCACTCGGTACCGGTATGTGGTCGCCGGCTGGAGGCCCGTGTCCGTGAAGGTGGTCGCCGTCGGACCCGTGTTGCGAGGGATCGTGATCCAGGCTCCGTCGGGGCCGCGCCGCTGGATGGTGTAGCCGGTGATCGAGCTCCCGCCGTCGCTGGCTGGCGCCTCCCAGGCGAGGGTGATGCTGGTCGGCCCGGCCCCGCGCGCGCGCAGATTCCGGGGCTGGTCTGGCCGTGCGGCGCGGGTGGTGCCCCTGACCACGTTCGAGGGGTCCCCGTGCCCCTGGGCGTTGATCGCGCGCACCCGATAGAACCGGGTCGTGTTGGGGGCGAGACCGGTGTGCGTGTAGGTGATGGCCGTGCTGCCGGTGTTGAACTCCTGGGGGATCCATGGGTCGCCGCCGGTCAAGGACCTCTCGATCCGGTAGCCGGTGATCGGGCTCCCTCCGTTCGAGGCCGGGGCCCTCCAGGTGAGGGGGATCTGGTCTGTTCCCGGCAGACCGTTCAATCTCAGGCTCGTGGGCGCGCCCGGAACGGTGAGATCGTCGGTGGTCGCGTGGGCGACGTTCGACCAGTCGCTCGTGCCCGCCGCGCTGATCGCCGCGACGCGGTAGTAGCGCGTGGTGGCGGGTGACAGACCGTCATCGATGTGCCTCGTCGTCGTCGAACCCGTGTTGGCCTCGAGAGTCCGCCATCTGCCGGTGCTCGTGCTCGACCACTCGATCCGGTAGCCGGTCACCGGGGACGTTCCGCTGGACGATGGCCGCGTCCAGTCCAACTCGATGACCGATATCCCTCGGGCCCGGGCCGTCAATTGCCTGGGCGCATCCGGCACGTCCAGCGGGGTTATGTCGCCGTCGATGTTCGAGGGGACTCCCGTGGCGAAGGAGTTGATCGCCGAGACCCGGTAGTACCGGGTTTCGTTCGGCGCGAGGCTCGTGTCCTGGTAGGTCCTGAGCGTGTTGCCCGTGTTGGCCACGAGATCGCTCCATACGCCGGTTTGCGTGCTCGACCACTCGATCCGATACCCGATGATCGCGCTGCTGCCGGGACTCAGCGGGGCGCTCCAGCTCAGCTCGATCGTCGAGGAACCGATGGCGGTCGCGGTCAGCGCGCGGGGCGGCCCCGGCGGCGTGCCCGTTGACGTGGTGGCGTTCACCGCGGACGTCCAGGGCCCGAAGCCGGTGGCGTTCCTCGCCCTGACCCGGTAGTGGCGGGTCGTGCCCGCGGAGAGACTCGCGTGCTGGAACGAGGTCAGGCCCGTGGTCGTCAGCAGCGTCCACGGCGCGACGCCATTTGTCGACATTTCGACCTGATATTCGATGATCGCGCTCGCGCCGATCGAGGCCGGTGCATCCCAGTCGAGGTCGATGATGGTGGAACCGGCGGCCGTCGCCGTCAGATTGCGGGGTACGCCCGGTATCCCGGTCGCCACCGTGGTGGCGTGCGTGAACGCCGGGGGCCCGAGGGTGTTGTCGGAGTACAACGCCCTGACCCGGTAGTGGCGGGTGACGCCTGCCGTGAGACCCGTATGCTGGTACTCGGTCGCAGTCGTGTTCGGCAGCTGCGTCCAGCTGACGCCGACATTCGCTGACACGTCCACCCGGTAACCCGCGATCGTATTCCCCCCGGTCGAGGACGGTGCGTCCCAGTCGAGGTTGATGATGGTAGGCCCGAAGGGGACCGCCGTCAGATTGAGGGGTGCACCCGCTGTCCCCGTGCTCCCCGGTGTGGTGATGCCCGGGATCACGTTCGAGGGGCTTCCCGTCCCCTCGGCGTTGATCGCGGCGACGCGATAGTACAAGGTGGTGCCTGGATCGCGACCGTGATGCGTGTAGCTGTTGGTCACGCCAGTGGTGGCGATAGTGATCCAGCCCGTGGAGCCGTTGGGGGACGCCTGGATCCGGTAGCCGGTGATCGGACTCCCGCCGTCCGAGGTCGGTGCCTCCCAGACGAGAAAGATGGCGGTGGAGCCGAGGTCGGTCGCGCTCGTTATCGTCGGCGCACCAGGTACCGTGATCTGCTGAACCGGAGCCGCGACGGCGGCCGCTGGGGACGGCACCCACCACGCCACGGCGGCGGCGACCATGAGAAAGCGGGCCGGTCGGCCCAGTCTGTTCCGAATCATCCTGCCGCCTCCTTGTGCGGTGGGAAAGTCGTGTGCGTGCCTGTGTGTGAATCCATCTCAAGGGGGGGTTGGCCGGCCGTCGGTCCCCGTGGCCCCGTCATCGCCGCCACGCCGCCGCGTCCGGTAGTCCGCGGCTGAACAGGACCTCGAGCCCCGGCCCCCCCGCGGACTGCTCCGCCGCGTCCATCGCGGCCCGCGCCGGGAGCGGCACCTCACGCAAGATGCCCCGGACACGGCCGGTGCCCGGATCGCGCAGGATGGTCATCGGGAGATCGCTGTCGTCGCCCAAGGCGAACGATCCGCCGGGGCCGGCGAGCGTGATGCCGGCGAGCTCGCCGGCCCAGCCGGGCTCCGCTGGGAGGACGAACGCGAAGCCGGACCCGCCGTCGCCGTCGGCTGTCCGGGGCATCGCAAAGCGGAGCGAGAAGAGCTCGGTACCGCGCGCGGGCCGGCCGGTCAGCGTGTACGCGCCGGCCGAGTCCGGGAGCGCCTGCGGCGCCTCGACGACGAAGACCGGATTGAGGAACGGCGCGCCGTCGGCCCCGGTCCCGCCCCACAGGAGGAGCGACGTCGCGGACGCGGCGACCGCCGCCCCCACCGCCGCACGCGCCTCGAACAGCCGGTAACGGAGCGCGTTGGCGAAGTGGTAGTCGCTGATCCCGTCGGGAGGGCCGCAGTACGACATCAGGTCCGGGGTCTCCGGGCGCACCAGTTCGCCGCGCGCGAAGTCGTAGCCCCAGGCCCCCACCGATCCGTCCGGGTACGGGAACGACGGGTCCGGGTCGCCCGCGCCTCCGCACGGCGCGTGATGGAGACTCAGGTTGTGGCCGAGTTCGTGCGCGATCGTGCCCGGCCGGGCGATCGAGAAGCCCGCCCGTCCGGGGACGAACGCCGCCCCGGAGGGCCCCGTCACCGGGCCCGCCATCGTGCCCAGGTAGTGGCCGCCCCCGCCCTCCAGCACGCGGATCGCCTCCGTCTCCTCCATCAGGCGGCGGGCGTCGTTGCTCGAGCTCAGCACGGGCTCGTGCGCCGTCAGCTCGAGCGGTCCCACCGGGAGCAGCGCGCGCACGTCCGCGAGCAGCGCATCGCCCTCCGGATCCGTCGCCATCCCCCGTACCGCGTCGAGGATCGAGGAGTCCGGCGCCTGCGTCCACAGGAACGGTACGACCGTCAGCTCGAGCGGCGGCAGGGCCCGCACGTCGACCGCCAGCCGCCCAGTCGCGGGAATCCGCCGCGCGACGCCCAGCGCGGGGTCCAGCGTCCCGTCCGGGTCGACTTCGATCACCATCTCGAGGCCGGGGCGCACCACGCTCCCCGGAATGGCGGCGCTGACCGACGTGGCGAGCGAGCCCTCGTCGACCTTTGTCGGGATCGCCCCGGACTTGCCCGGAACATGCTCCACGTGCGTCTCCCGGCCGTCGGCGAAGAACCGGGCCCGGACCGGCGGAACGCCCCCGCCCGCGGCCCGCGCCGCCGTCGGGAACACGCGCAGCAGCGCCCGCTTGCCCGCGACTAGCGGGACCGGGAACGCGCGCGACTGCACCGCCTGCACCAGATACGCCGCCGGCGCTTCCCCTACGGCGCAGGAGACGACGCGGCGCGTGTGGATCCGGTCGAGCCAGACCGCGAAGGCGAGGTCCGCAGGCGCACACAACGCCGTGCCCTCGGCCAGGAGCCGCTCGAGCCGGCTGAGCGATGTCAGTTCGGCGGGGAGCGGGCCCGACATCCGGGGGTTGCCCGTGAGCCCCAGTCCGCGCAGGCTTGCGAGGCCGCCGAGTTCGGGCGGGAGCCGGCCGGACAGGTCGTTGTTCTCGACGCGCAGCTCCTCCAGCGCCGGGAGGTCGCCGAGTTCGGGCGGGAGCCGACCGGAGAGTGCGTTGCCATCGAGCACCAGGTACCTGAGGCCGGGCAGGCCGCTGAGTTCGGGCGGAATTGAGCCCGACAGCCCGTTGTCGCTGAGCCGCAGGTACTCCAGGTGCTCCAGCTCGCCGAGTTCGGGCGGGAGCCGGCCGGACAGCGCGTTTTCCCGGAGCCACAGCCCGATCACTCGCCTCTGGTCGTCCACCTCGACCCCGCGCCACTCCTCGAGCGGCGCGTCGGTGAGCCAGTTCCTTGAGTCGATCCAGTCGCGCCCGCCCGTCGCGGCGTGGAACATCTCGAGGATCTCCCGGTCCGTGGCGGGCGCGCACTCCGCCCCGGTGTCCCCCAGGACCGCGATGGCGTCCAGCCATCCCCGAAACGCCTCGTCTGCCGGGGCGCACAGCTCCGTGCCGGCGTAGTCCAGCTCGCGCAACGACAGGCCGAGCAGGGTTCGAGGCAACCGCCCGGACAGCGCGTTGTCGCCGACGCGAAGCGCCGTCATTGCCGTCAGGTCGCCCAGGCCCGCCGGTAGCCACCCCGCGAGTCCGTTGCCGGCCAGGTCGAGGGTCGCGACTCGGCCCAGGGAGTCGGTCTCGACTCCGCGCCACCCCGCGAGCGCCACGCCGCCCAGCCAACCCTCGGAGTCGGTCCAGCCCTCGCCGCCCGCCGCCGCGTGCAGCGCCGCCAGCGCCGCCCGGTCCGACTCGTTGCAGAACGGGCTTCCCCCGAGATCCCCGATCCCGTCCAGCCACGCGAGGAATCCGGTCGTGCCCGGCGCGCAGAGACCGTCGTTCCGCTCGAAACGGAAACGCACCAGCCCGCCAATCCGCAGGAGACTCCGCGGGAGCGCGCCCGTCAGCGCGTTCCCATCGAGATACAGGAACTCCAGGCGCCTGAGACCGCCCAACTCCGGCGGGACCGGACCCTCGAGCGCGTTGCCGCCCAGGGACAGCCCCCTCAGGTGCGCGAAACTCCCCAGTTCCGGCGGGATCGCACCCTCGAACCGATTGCCGTCGAGCCACAGCCCTTCCAGACCGGCGAGATTCCCCAGTTCCGGCGGAATCGGACCCGCCAGCGCGTTGCCGCTCAGGCTTAGCGACGTCAGACGCGCGAGATTCCCCAACTCCGGCGGGATCGGACCCTCGAGTCGGTTGCCGTCGAGCCACAGCTCCTCCAGAGCGGCGAGACTCCCCAGTTCCGGCGGAATCGGACCCGTCAGCGCGTTGGCGCGCAGATTCAGTGACGTCAGGCCCGCGAGACGCCCCAGTTCCGGCGGGATCGTGCCCCGCAGGCCGTGCGACACCCACTCCCCGGTCTCCCCATCCCGGCGGCCGCCGAGGTCCAGGCGGGCGACCCGGCCGAACGCGTCCGTCTCCACCCCGCGCCACTCCTCCAGCGGCCCGTTGGTCAGCCAGTTCCCGTCGTCGGCCCAGTTCGGACCGTCCGTCGCCGCGTGGAGCGCGGCCAGCGCCGCCCGGTCGCCACTCTCCACCGCCACCGTCACCGTCGCCGTGCCCGCGACCGCGCCGACCGTCGCCGCGACCGTGGTCGTCCCGTTGCCGGCCGCCGCCACCAGCCCCGACCCGCCGACCGTCGCGACTTCGGGACGCACGCTCGTCCAGATCACCGCCACCCCGGGCATCGACCGCCCGCTGCCGTCGAGCACGCGCGCATTCAGTTGCACGGTCGCGTCCGGCGCCGTAAGCGAAGCGGCCGCGGGCGTGACCGTCACGCTGGCCACGCGGAGCGTGTCGGACGGAGGACGCGTGGCGTCGTCGCCGCACCCCGACGCCCACGCCGCAACCGCGCAGATCGCCAACAACGGGACGCGAATCCGTGTGCGGTCGTTCGGGGCGCCGTCGCTCTCTCGTTCCATGCCCGCGGGATGATTCGGCCCCGGCTCCGCGACGGGCTCGGGGTTCGTTCGGCGGACCGACCGGGACCGGGTTGTTGTCGCCATTGTTGAATACGTCTGCCTGGCCAACTGCTTCGACATTTGCAGGACGACTCGCTGCAACGCTTCCGCTGTTCGTCATTGCCGCCCAAGGAACATCGAGTGAGTTGGCGCCATTATCGGTATCACGTTCCGCGTTGACACCGGCCGCCGTTTTGACTTCGACGACCTTGGCGTACGGGAGCAACAACTGTGGACTGTACCACCCAGTCCGACTCCTCCCGGTCATCACGGAGCGAACCCCCCGCCCGGCGAACCGGACGGGGGGTTGCTGCTGCCATCGGTCAGGCCGATGGGGTTGGAGGGTTGGTTAGCTATCGACTAATGGCTGCCGGGGTGTGCTTCGTCCATGCGCCGCTCCCGGTCACCCTGGTATCGACGCGAACGTGGGTCACGGCCTTCAGCATAGGCGCGGTGATATCGTAAGTGGCAACACCGTCATCGTCAGGCCATGTGCCGGTGGCGGTGTTAGCCGGAAGGTTGATGTCAAATCCGACACCGTCCGCCGGCTGCTCAGGCCAGCTCCACTTGCCCCAGCCGGTTGTTCCCTTGTCGCTTTCTGCCGTGGCCCTCTCTACGTCAGGTTGCTCAGGGCTGGCGGCGGGGAAGACGAGCCATTCCCATGTGGTCTCTGTGGCGTTGACCGGGACATATAGGGCGATTCGGTGCGTCAACCCCGGGCTACCCTGTCCAGACCAAGTAGCCGTGAGGGAGTGTACCTCTGGATCGTCTGCGGTGCCCGCGCCCGTGACCGTGACACCCGCCTCGAGGCCCGTGACAGCCGATGCCACAGCGGCAAGCTCCACAGGGGCACTGGTGGCTGCGGCGGCGTCGACTGCTCCGTCGTTACCTGTCACTACGACTCCGACCGTAACGTCGACGTCACCGTAGTTGGCAAGGTCCTCGGCAGCAATGGTGTACGTGGTCGTCCGCTTGTGCGTTACGGTGGTACCGTCGGCCACGCCGGTCCGTTCGGTTCGGTCCGCTTCGGCCGGCAAGGTCTCGAGGCCGGCAGTAGGGGTGGTCCCGGCTTCCAAGGTGATCGCAGCAGCGCTTGCAACGGAGTACGAGTCGTCGGTGGCGTCGGAAGCGTTTCTGGTATCGTACTCCCACTTCACCTCGATGACGTTCGTAGGCTCTCCCTTGACAAGAGCGAAATCACGGTCGGCGAGCGCCGGTGCAATGGCGGGGTCCGTGTCGGCGGTTTCAACGTCGTCCTCTAGCACCCCACGCTTGACGCTCGTGATTCGGGGTTGGACGCTATATCCCTGGAAAGTGCCGAACTGCAAGGTCTGGCCGGGAATGACGGCGATCGAACCGTCGGGTCTGGTTGCCGGCGGATCGAACCAGACATACATCTCCGAATTCTTCAGATTCCGCCAGTTAGGGTCGTTCAGATCAGCGGCGGTGGTCTCCCGAGGCTCCGCGGTGAGGAAGACGGTGCCGCTAAGGGTGGGCACGAAGACGCTGAACGTCCCGGTCTCCGTGGTTGTCACCTCATCCAGTTTGGCCCCGAGCTGGTCCCTCGCCGTGACCGTAACCTCGCTCCGGGGCATGCCGCCTCCCGGAGCGGTCACTCTGCCAACAATCTCGGTGGCCTTGCGGCCTTCGAAGTTTGCGGTCGGGTTCGACCCGGCGATGGCGGCGACGGGGGATTCCTCGGGCAGGAAGTGATAGCCGTCCTTCGTCGCAGTCACGGTGACGAGTGGGTCATTGAATGGCTGGGTTGCGACAATCGCCGTGTAGCTGCCGTCGTCTTCCGTCGTGAGCTTCCCTGATCCCTGCCCTGATCCGGCGTTGAGCGGGGCACTACCGTCCACCCGGATCTCCACGCCCTTGATCCCTGCGCCGGTGCCGCTTTCCGTGACCATGCCGGTGATCGCGACGGTGTTGTTCGCGCCACTGAGGGTGAAGTTGTGTTGCTTCACCGTGTTCGCTTCGAACGTGGGGACCTCGGTATCTGCGTTGTTGGTGGAATCCGCCTTGGCCGCCGGATATCCCGCCCTCTCCGTATTCACGAAGAGCTGCCCCCGCACGCGGGAGATGCCGGACACGATGTAGCGGCCCAGGTCGTCGGTCGTGGCCGTCTGGCCGTTCACGGTCACGGTCACGTTCTCGAGGCCGAACCCGTCGGCGTTCCGAACGAACCCGTAGAGGGTGGCCGTTGACGGCGTGACAACGAGATCGACGTCGCTTTCGAGGGGGCTGAGCGCGCCGGCCGCCGCCGCGTCGCCCACCATCGCCCTCCATCCATCCGGAAGACCGAGCTCGTAGGCGCCGGCCGCCATGGTTCCGAAGTCGTGGTCCCTGCGCTCGTCGATCTCTGTCGTCGGGTCGTCGCTCTTCGCGGTCGTGAAGGACCGTCCGACGCCCGCGAGATTCTTGCCCTCGACCGGCTCCAGGCTGACCGTGACCTCCGACTCATGCGTGCTGCTGGGGTCGGACGAATGGAACCCGGCGCCCGACTTCCTGACTCTCATCTTCGACACGTTCGCGCTTACATCGTGCGTGGTGACCACCGCGAACGAACCGCACTTGCCGAAGTCCTGGCCGGTGGGCTCGGTCTCCGTCAGCGGACAGAGCGTCACCGTGTGCCCCCAGCCGCCCATCGCGCCGAACGCACCGCCCATCACGCCGTTCTCGGCCATGTTCCGGTAGGTGTCAAGCCCGTGGAGGTCAAGCAGCATGTAGCCGTCCCTGGCGGTCGCATGAACGACGATGTCCAGGTCCGCCGGCAGGTGGGCGAAGGTGTATGCGCCCCTGCTGCCGCTCGTGTTCGCCCTGGAGTCCCAATCGTCGTTCGAGATCGGACTGGTGAACCTGCCGTCGTTCCCGCTCGCCTGCCGGACCTCGAGATCGACCAGCTCGGCTGCCCTGACGTCGCCACCCAGGACGCTGCCCGTGTAGCCGCGGACCTGGTCGCGCTCGTGGTGCACGTAGACCTTCAGCGTCTGGGTCGTGTAGGTCACCACGACCGGAGTGGCGTCCTGGTTGCCCGCCAACTTGAGTCCAGTGTGCGTGTACATGCCGCCGGACGCCTCGTACATCTCGCCGCCGTCCAGCTCGTCGTCCTGGTCGTCGGCGACCGTGATGGTGAAGGTCGCGGGGAGTTCGTCGGCTGCCACAGCCGATTTCCAGGCTCCCATGCCGTTGTCATCCAGCATCTCCGGTGCTGCCCCGACCACTTCCTCGCCGTGCATGACGCTGATCTCCCAGCCAGCGAGTGCTTCGCCGCCACCGTATTCGGTCATGACCGTGGCGCCGCTGATGTTCACGTCAACGTTCAGGTTGACGATGTCGGCGTCGTTGAGAACCGCAGGCGGATCCGCGCCCGCCGCCGGATGCACAAACGACTGCGGATCCCACGTCACGGCCTGCATCTCGGCCGTCGGATCCACGAAGTAGTCGTCCGCAGCAACCATCATGTGAACCGTGTTGTCGCTGGCGCCGGCACGCGCAACCTTGATCGACGCATAGACGCCGGCCTCGCTGGCCTTGGTCTCCCCGCTGCCGACCATGGCGTTGTTCGCCCCGTAGAACGTCACGCTGGCGCCGGGAATCGGATCGCCGCGATACCCGCCGCCCTTCAGCGTGACCGCGACGTTGATCGTCGTGTGTGTGATGTCGAACGGAACGGCCTGCGTCTTTTGCTCACCGACGTCGAGGTCGAAGGCGTAACCCACCCCCGGTCCGCCGTACTTGACATCGTTTTCCGCGAGCGCGGCTGCAACCGTGGCGTCGATCGGCACGACCAGCTGGTAGGAGCCGGCACGCAGACCCGGGAACATGAACGAGCCATCCGGCCCGGTCGCGCTCAGCCGCTGGTCATTGACGCCCGGGCCCACCAGCGCCACCGGAATACCAGGTGCCGGCAACGGGTGCTCGCCCGCGTCCATCATGTCGTTCTTGTCCAGTTCGTCGAAGAACAGCATTCCCGAGACGCTCGCCGTGGTGGCGTGCGCGCCCTCGAAGTTCACGATCACCGACTCGTCGTCGCCAACCATCACGCTCGAGCTCATCGCATCGAACACGTAGGCATCGCCCGCGACCGCGACCGTGACCGTGTAGTCGCCGGCCGCCAGGCCCGCGAAGGCATACTGGCCGCTCGCGTCGGTCATCGTGCTCGCGTCGGCCGCGCCCGAGAGCGTGACCGCGATGTCAGGGAGTCCCATGCCCTCGACGCTCACCCGGCCGCTGATGCCGGAGGTGCGGAGCAGGACGCCGGTGAAGGAAACCGTGCCGGTCTCATCGAGATCCACGCTCACGTCCTGCGACGTGGCCGCGAACTCGTAGTCGCGCGGGTCGAAGTCCATAATGCTGACCGTGTAGTCGCCGGGGCGCAGGTCCTCGAACCGGTACATGCCATCGGCGTCGGTCATCATCGTGTGGCTCTCATCGGACGGACCGCCGGACAGGGTGACCGTAATGCCGGCAAGCCCCTCGCCTTCGATGATCACCTGCCCCTCGACCGCGGAGGTGCGGATGAAGTGGCCTGTGAAGTCGGCGTTGCCGACCTCGCCCACGTCGATCTCTACCTCGACGCTCACCGTCTCGAAGGAGATGTCCTCGGGATAGTCCGAGATCGTGACCGTGTAGGTCCCGGCGCGAAGCCCGGTGAAGGCGAAGCCGCCGCTCATGTCGGTCTCCATGGTCTCGCCCATGGCGTGCTCGCCGCCGAGCGTGACCGTCACGCCAGCCAGCGTCTCGGGCTGACCGTCGCCGCCGCTCATCATGGCGTCTGCCGCAACCACGTTGCCGACCACCGCGGAGGAGCGGACGTACTCGCCGGCGAAGTTGAGTTGGACGTTCTGACCATCGGTCGCGATGGTCGCGGACTGCG
>MKWU01001817.1_pt1 | contig 34963 bp, 37 predicted proteins | sample 809101 | NCBI WGS metagenome assembly MKWU01 (sample SAMN05860141, study PRJNA318959) | sponge metagenome | host: Aplysina aerophoba | place: Slovenia: Piran, Adriatic Sea, Gulf of Piran | collected 2013-05-07
CTCTCCCGTTCGGTCGCGCCAGTTCTCGCGTTCGCAGAGCTCCCGGCTCAGCGACCAGCGCGTCCGGTCTTCCGTGCCGACCGCCCGGCGAAACCAGGAAATCGTCTCGGAACTGAATTTTCGAAGGCCAATTTGCATGGCCACGATATAGGTGATTCGTTTGAACTAATCAAGAGTGGGATGTTGAAAGGCCCCGATCCGCGCCGCCGCCGCCTCGACATCCCGGTCCGCGACGTGCGTATAACGAAGTGTCATCGATTGTTGGCTGTAACCCAGCAGCTTTGACACGACCGGCAGGCGAATCCCCTGGATCACGCATTAGCTTGCATAGCTGCGCCTAAGCTCGTGCGGGCGCGCGCCCATCACCGGCACGAGGTGCACCCTGCCAAGCGACACCTTCCGTCCGCCGACGGTGCAGGTCCAGGTTCTCGTGCCCGAAGGGTGACGCTATGAGCAACCACATTATTTGCAGTGCAGGTTGACCCGATGGATGAAAAAAAGAGGATTGGCTGCAATCCGAACTTCGCTTCCCACTCTCGGGCGATGCGCACCACCGCCAGCGGCAGCGAATGCAAGGCAGGTCTTCTGGCCTCGATCGACTGCAGGATCAGGAGGCGGCTGTCGGGGACGGCCTAGCCGATGTTGGCGAAGCGGATGTCGGGACTCCAAAAGACTACGTGCTCGACGCAAAATCCGAATCCCCTGCGGACCTCTTGTCGCTAGGCTGCGCCATAGGCGTGTCGAGAATCGGGATCACTGGCTTCGGGGCTATTTTTTTCGGCTAGATCGCATGCTTGACCAGCGCCGGATACGCACCGCTATCCGAGCCGGATTAAACAAAATCGCGCTTGCGGTGATATTCGCCAGCCGTAGCGAGAACAAGTCGAAACCGTCGCCAAAATCCGGCGGCCTTGATCGGTATTAGACCGTAAAAATGCCGAGGGCAGGGTCTCCAAGTAATGGTAAAGAAATGGGGCGCCGGGACTGCGAAATGCAAAAATCCTAGCATCAATTCGGAACAATTCTACTGCCCGAACTCTCAAGTCACAAGTTAAAATTGGAGGATTGCTGATGGTTGAATTTAAGGCGTTGGCGGAGAGACAGGGATTCGAACCCTGGAGACGGTTCCCCGCCTACACGCGTTCCAGGCGTGCGCCTTCGACCGCTCGGCCACCTCTCCGCTGCGTGAAGCCTTATAACCGCCGTTATGAAACTATCAAGTTTTTCGCGGAAATAATTTGATTCGTACGGACAGGCCGTTGAAAAAACTTCTGACTCCGAGAAAGACAACTCACTTTCGAATCGAATTGATCGCGTCGCACTAAACATCCGACCTGCGCTGCCCAATCCTAGCTGGGCAAACCGCGGCCTCGGCAATAAAGATGGGAGGAACCCGAAAAATATGAGAGTACAGCGCGCGCAGAAATGGAGCGTATCGGGATATGAACGAAACGCGCGATTCGTAGCCGAACTCGGATCCCCCTTGATTGGAATTTTGAACCCGGTGGAGGGCGAGAGGATTCTTGACGTGGGATGTGGAGACGGATTTCTAACCGAGAAGATCTCGGAAGCCGGCGCCACCGTCGTAGGAGTCGATACGTCCAAAGACCTGCTGGACGCAGCACGTGCGCGGGGGGTCAGCGCGCAGGAAATGGACGGGCAGCGTCTTGAATTTGTCGAAGAATTTGATGCCGTTTTTTCGAATGCCGCGCTGCACTGGATGCCGGATGCAGGCGGCGTCGCGGCCGGTGTCGCTAGAGCGCTGAAAAGCGGCGGCAGATTCGTCGGCGAGTTTGGAGGCCATGGAAATGTAGCGGCGATAGTTTCAGCCATCTACGGCGCCTTGAGAATAAATGGATTGCAGTCCGAATTCGAAAACCCCTGGTTCTTTCCGACAGCGGAGGAGTACGGGAGCCTCCTGGAACAGCATGGCTTTCGAGTGCAGGAAATCGCCCTGCTGCCAAGGCCGACGCCGCTTCCCACCGGAATCGAGGGATGGCTCGAAACCTTCGCCGAGCCCATGCTGAATTCCATAGGACGGGAAAAGAGCGCGTCCGTATTGAATACGGTCATACAGCTGCTGGAGCCTACGCTAAAGGATAGGTCGGGCAATTGGACCGCCGACTACGTGCGGCTCAGATTCGCCGCCCGCAAGCCCTGAAATCCTAAAATCCTAAGCAGCCCCGTCTCCAAGGCGACGCGATTCCTTAGACATCGGATTCCGGCGCGACACTATTTTCTTGAGCGAAATAGAATAGCCTCGACTTCCTCGACGACAGGCATCGAAGGCGCGGTGCCCGGACGGGTCACGGAAATACTCGCGGCTGCGCACGCAAACCTAGCGGCATCGACAGGCGACGAGTTCTGCAGCAACGCATGGGCGAATCCTCCGCAAAAACAGTCTCCGGCCCCTGTCGTTTCGACGACGGGACCCGCGTCGAATGCCGGAACATGCTCGCATACTCCGCCATGATTCAAGAGTGCGCCGTTTTCGCCAAGGGTAACGACGACGGAATTCGCGCCCATTTCGCGAAGCGCCGTCGATACCCGCCTAGCATCGTCAACGGACTTGACGGGCATGCCCGTGATAAATTCCGCCTCGCTTTCATTCGGCACAAGAAAATCGCAGAGCTCAAGCAATGGCCGGTCGACCGCGCTTGCCGGCGCGGGGTTTAAAATCGTTGTCGTCCCCGCCGACTTGGCGATTTCCATGCCTCGCCGCGCGGCTGAAATCGGAGATTCGAACTGAGCGAGAAAAATGTCTGCTTCGCGTATCGAATCCGCGTTTCGCTCGATTTCTTCGACGCCCACATCGGAGGCTGCGCCCGGAACAACGATAATTGCATTATTGCCGGTCGAATCATCGACGAATATGTAGGCCGATCCCGTAAAGCTATTCGGGTCCGAAACTACGAGCGGCTCGATTTTTTCCCGGCGCCACATATCGTGCGCCATCCGCGCGAATGCATCGTCGCCTAGGCGCGATATAAATTTTACTTTCGAGCCTAGTCTCGCGGCGGCGACAGCTTGATTTGACCCCTTGCCTCCTGGTCCCAGGGAAAATTCTTTCCCCAGTATTGTTTCGCCGATGCGCGGCTGCCGTTCGGCGCGATAAGCTGCGTCCGCGACGAATATTCCGAGTATGACAATTCCGCTTCCGTGCATTCCGTTTCCTCGCAGATTGCTACCGTCAAGGCGCAATTACGCCTTTCCTAAATGCGAAGCAGCCGTAAAACCGTCGCTCGCCGGTTTGAATAACGCAATAGGCATTCTTGGAGCGTTCATAGAACTCAAAACGATCGATAGGAATCATAGGCCCTTTCTTTTCGGACATTGCGTCAACCACGGTCTGCACTTCCCTTTGCACCGGGGGAATTTCGTCCGGGCCTTCCGCGAGCATCATCCGACCTGCCGCATCGTCGACAAATGTGTCTACAGGATAAACGGAAAGAACGGCTGCAACGACTTCAGCGGCGGTTGCTCGCGAAATGCGTAGCAGGCGCCTCAGCCTCGTCTGCCGAGCGATGGAGTCGGCGGGAAAATTCATGTCCGCTACGATCAAATCGTCGCCGTGGCCCATGGCGCGAAGCGCGAACAGGATTTCGGCGTTTAAATCAGGGTGGATTCCCTTAAGCATGACAAGCCTCCTTCAATTTCCTGCGCCGCCTTTGCAGCCTCCGAATGCCTAAATGATCGCTTGCAACCATTCAATAGACAGTGACGCGCAGTGCCCATTTCCAATATTGGACGTAACTCAAAAGTGCGAATCGCCCAATGTGCGCAATACGGCGAGAATTGGCGGAAGCACTGAAAGTATCGCCGAACGAATCTTCAATAAATCAATTGAGGCCAAAATTTCCAGGGACGTCGATTCAACAATGCGGAAGCGCGAATACGCCCGAAGCGAATTCTGACGAAACTGGTGAAGTCCTGCGGTTAGTTCGAATTCCGAGATGCCTGGAATTCGTCTATGGCTTCCTGCAATTCGTAAAACGCTTCACAGCCTCCGCGACAGATCTCGTCGAGCTTCTCAAGCTGCAAAATCGCGGAATCCAAGTCGCCGACAAGTAGATATGCTTCGCCTAGATATTCCAAAGCCTCTTCGTGCGCGGGATCGATTCCGAGCGCAATTTCATAGTTCGCAAAGGCACTTTCCAGGTCGCCTGCTTGTCGCTGGCTGTATGCAAGCATGTTGTATGCATCCGCATCCTTGGGGTCGGCATCTATCGCCTCCGCGAAATGCCGGATGGCGGATTCCCAATTTTCTGAATCCGCAGCCGCCATCCCCAATTCGTACGATTGGGGCTTCTCTTCGACCGGAGCGCTGCTCCCGGCCGCATCGGCTGCAGCTGGAATGGAAAATGCCAGGATCGCTATTGCGGCGCGTAGCGAAATTCTTTTCATTTTATCGGTTCCTTGTTCCAATCAAAGCGAAAAATCGATGACTTCGAGAATAGAAATGCTATTGGACATGCGTCAAGGCGCCGAGCGAGATTATTTGCGGTATCTCTCGGCTTGGGATTGGCCAAGTCGAGGCTGCCTCCCGAATTGAATTCTTGGGCTTGCAGGTAGGCATTTGCTTCCGATTCTCTGTAACTTATTAGGGAAAATCCTATTCAGCTTGTCAAAATTAACCGGGATTACATTGCTTGCAAGCTTACAATCGCGAGCCATCGCTGTAGATCAAACTTAAGCGGGAAGTGGCCGCCGCCGTACTCGGCGCAGCTATGGATATTGCGAGCCCATCACCGCGATACCCCGCAGTGGCGCGTCGCGAAGGTCTTTGACTGCCGTTTCCGGCGTTTCATGCGTTCGCAGCATCACTGGAAGAACGGGTGCAAGTCGCGGTCGAGGTCTGATTCTGGACCGCCCGCCGCCGCCATGCAGGTCCGAAGCGAACTGAGATCTAGCGGATGCAAATCTAATCGCCGCCGCGCCAGTACTTGGCGGCGCCGTCTCCGCGCTTGCCGAAAATTCGAAGGATAAAATTCCGTTTCTTTCGCCGACAGTGCCGGCAAACGCCTAACTGCATCCGGAACGCGAAGCTTCGGTTCTCAGCCGCTCTTTGCCGCTGCAAATTTACTTGCTCGATTGGCTGGACTCCATAGATCGCGCGTCGTTACGCCATGGGTTAGGTAAACCGCTGAATCTGAAGGCTGCATCCGTTCGATTGCGCGACTGTTGACAATAGCCCGGAACGATTGGCTTTGAATTTTTTGCGATCGCCAATCGAAATCCTTTCGGATTTAACTTCGATGGAATGGGACTTGGCTATAGGAGACAAATCGGACTAGAGGCAAAACTTGCAATCTAGGTTGCGGCCGTCGGTACGAACCGCCCGACTGGCGTTCGCGATTGGCGCGGGTAGCGGCCATGGCAGGATTCAGGGGCTTGCAGGCTGGCGAATTCTAAGAATTCTCGTTATGCATTGGTCGCGGCCCCTTAGCTCAACTGGACAGAGCAGCTGACTTCGAATCAGCAGGTTCGGGGTTCGAGTCCTCGAGGGGTCGCCATTTAGCAGCAGCAAGCCAGTAAATTAGCGAAATTGCTTGAATAAAGAAGGCGGTGGGTGCGGCCGTTCGCCATTCCGGTTGCTCGGAACTCCATGCTTCCCCCTGCCATTGGCGATAAATTTAGTCACACCGCAATAGCTTGAATACCTCGCTTTCCGCCCCCAGCCACATGGTGCGCTCGGTCGAGGCAGACGAATCGGCCGGCCTGGCGTAGCCGATCCAGGCGACCTCGTTCCCCGGGGGCCGGTCGTGCTTGCGGTGCATGTGGCCGCTCATCGCGGCGACTAGGCCCATGGCGCGGTCGAGATTGTCCGGCCCGGGGAGTCGCGGCTCCGTCGCGAAGTCGGAGAGGGCCGCGAATTCGACTTCCGTGAAGAAGCATCTCGCGTCCGCACACCGTCAGGGCGGCCAGCCTCCATGCGATCACGGCGTTAATGGCGGCGGAGCGTTGGATCCGCTCGGTGGCGGCTAGCGCGCTCAAGGTTTATCGGCACGAGTTAAAATCGAATGGCATGTCGCGCGACGAGGTTTCGCTTCCGGAATTGCAGTAAAATGCATGATCGAAGTGATGCCATGCAACAAGTGGCGGCGTAAGTTTCGAGAGGGATCGAAATCGTTCCGGAATTTCGACAAGGCCGCCTGAATGCATTCTTCAAGACGCGGGATGCGCCCGGAACGGATGAATTCGGATTTCGCCCGTAACGCCGACCGGACAAAGCCGGCTACATGGCCATTGCTCGATTCACATGTAGCACTTGACAAGAACGGTCATGTCGGCGGCCTTTCGGCTAATGTCGCTGTAGGCGAGTTCAATGACGTCGTTTTCGATATCGGCCCTTCCGCCCGCGGCTCTGATCGCCGAAGTTAGAGACTTGCTTCCGGCAAACAAGAATTCGCCGTCCGGAAGCTGCCGCCCGCCGACATTGCTAGGAAGCAGCATGCCTACGACCGCGCCCGATGAATTCAAGATCGGTCCGCCGGGGTCGCCGTCCAGCGCATTTACGGAGATACTGCCTGTTTGGCCGGTTCCCGGCAGTTCGCCGGCATACCTAATTACGCCTTTCGTCAATGTAGGCGCGCCGAGCCTCCCGCCAAATGAATATCCGGAAACGGAAACCGAATCGCCGAAGCCCGGATCATCGGGCGAAAACTTCGCGTACTCGATCGGCGACAATTCACGCCGCGGCGAAAGAATTGCGATGCTGTCCGTTCCGGATTTGCTAAGCGACATTTCATGGCCGGACTCGACTAGAATTCGGCGGCAATTCGCGACCGCATCGCGAACGGTCATGACATGCCCGCGGGAGTCGAAGTAAAATCCCGAAGCCGCCGCATCGGGTCTTCGAGTTTCAAGGCCCGCTAGAAGATCGACCGAATCGCTGACGAAACCTTCTTCAACCAGGTCGTCGAGAGTTCCGGCGGCGGAAATCTGGAAACTCTCCTTAAGGACGGGAATAGACTTGTCCATGAATTCGCTTGCGGCGGCGGGCCAGGTCGCGAGAAACCCCTTGATAGACCCGTTGTTCCGCGTCGCGTAGGCATACGCGCCGGTCTGTTCATTCTGGCCTGATATCTCGAAGGCTCTGCTGCTTTTTTCCCCGTCGAGTTCGTCGGGTACGGCTTCGAACATCGTCACGACCTCGTAAAGATGTTCCAAGTGTCTTGTACCGCCCTTGAAGCTAATTAGCAGAAGCCTGACGCCCCTGTCGTCGGATGGTTCGAATATAGCGAATGGAGGACTGTACCTCGCGAATTCAACAAGCGCGCCCGGAATTGTCATCCGTATTCCGGCATTTGAATCGGAAAAGCTGTAATATCCAAATTTGCTAAACTCGGTACGATAGTCGTCAAAAAGGCGGTTCATTTGATACCCGGTAAGGTATCCGGTCTCAGGTTCGCCGAGATTCCTCTGATATGCGCTTATCGCCTGCCTCGTGCCAGGCCCGAACCGGCCATCGATTCCAGACGCATAGAACCCCAGCAAGCGCAATGAACGCTGTATTTCGAGAAGTTCCTCGAAAGGCAGGGACAACTCTCGCTCTCTGGCTTCCGCCAGTGATTCCGTCCTAGGAACTTCCCTGTCCATGATACCTGTGTCCATGACACCTGTGTCGACTTCAACTGTAATCTCGTCTATCGGCGCCGGTTGAACGTCTCGTTCCGGACGGCTCCTTAAGAGCTCGACGGCGCTTGGGGGCCAAATGACCTCGGCAAAATCAGACGATGATGCAAGGCGACTTTCATTCGGAATTTGCCCCGTTTCCGCTAGCTGCCGAATCAGCTGCTGGGCCTGTTCGACTTCCAGAGGCCCAATGGCGACCGAGAATCGACCGCTTTGGTCGCGAAGAGCATGGATGCCGTCGACCTGCAGCGCCCAAAGTCGGGCATAGCCCGTTGCCGAGCGCGAATCATCGGCCTGCCTGATCACGACCCAGGAATTCATTTCCTGGGATTGCGAAACTCCCGCCGACGCCAGTAGACATCCGAAACAAAAAATAGCGACTTTCCTAAAATTCATTCCCGCCTCGGTAGATTAATAGACCCGTTGGTTAAGTCGATGCCTATGGCGCAATTTTCCCAAGTTTGTCAATTGCAAGAGAATCTTTCTCCTAACCCAAACGCATTAACATCAATAGCCTGGCCGGATGACGAACCGGAGGCTTCAATCTCCTTTTGCGGAGAAGCCTTGGCATTGAACGGCTTTCAAGCCGCGTTCGAGCCTGCTTGGAGCGGTCGTGCCGTCCCGGCATTGATTCGATATTGGCATTGCGCGAACAATTTGGATAAACCCAGCGAATCCAGCGAGCTTGGAACCTTTGAGCGTAGCGGAATTCCGAAATTTAGCGTCTAGCCGGGTTCGAGGGAAAATTCAGGCCGATCGGAAATCGATGCGCGGCGGACCGCGAAAACAGCGAACGGAGAATGAGTTTGGAGTCCCAGGCACCTTCGAAGCCGAGTTGCTTCCAGGACGTTATTCTTCGCCTGCAAAACTACTGGGCGGGCAGAGGATGTACAATCCTGCAATCTTATGATCTGGAGCTCGGGGCCGGAACATTTCATCCGGCTACGAGTCTTCGCTCGCTTGGTCCCAAGGCTTGGTCCGCGGCCTATGTTCAGGCAACCCGCCGGCCTTCGGATGGACGCTACGGCGAGAATCCCAACCGGCTTCAGCACTATTATCAATTCCAGGTGCTGATAAAGCCGTCGCCGCCCGATTTCCAGGAATGCTATCTCGGCTCGTTGGCCGCTATAGGGATCGACCTTGCCCTGCACGACATCCGTTTCGTGGAAGACGACTGGGAGAGTCCCACGCTTGGCGCATGGGGGCTGGGCTGGGAGGTCTGGTGCGACGGAATGGAAATTTCGCAGTTCACCTACTTTCAGCAGGTCGGCGGCTACAATTGCCGGCCCGTGGCCGGCGAGATCGCCTACGGGTTGGAACGCCTCGCGATGTACGTGCTTGGCATCGAGCACGTAATGGAAATGCCCTACAATGATCCCGGCTGCGCGATCCCGTTGTCTTACGGCGACGTTTTTCGCCATTCGGAAGCCGAATTTTCGCGTTGGAATTTCGACGCGTGCGATGCGGCGATGGCCTTGCGCCATTTTGAAGATGCCGAAATCGAGTGCCGCCGAATTCTCGACGAGCCTGAAATCGACCCTAAGACCGGCCAGCGAATCGTGATGGTTCACCCCGCCTACGACCAATGCGTCAAGGCGTCCCATCTGTTCAACCTTTTGGACGCGCGGGGGGTCATCTCGGTCAGCGAGCGGCAAGCGATGATCGGGCGCGTACGAGCGATGGCCAAGACATGCGCCGATGCGTTCTTGCTGACCGAACCGGGAGGATGGCGGGAGTGACCGGGGGTTCGCTTCAAAAGGTTTCGCCGACGAATGGCTCGGCTCCGCCGTTTGCCGTGAATGGAGCGGGATCCAAGCGCGAGCGATCTCGGCTAGCCGGAAGAATTGCGACTGCGTTGCTGCTCGGAGTATCAGCGGCGACGGGTCTGTTTCTTTGGTACGTCGTGAACTATGGCCATTATGAAACGGCGGGCATTTCGGAAGCGACGGGGCTGGAAGAATTCGGAATTCGGGAATTCACGGCGATCAAGGGCAAGGCTAGCCCGCTGAAATTCAAGGCGTGCTTTTCCGCCTCGGCGAGTAGCGAGGCGATTTCTTCGCATTACAGCGTTTACGAGTATCCCGTTCCGCTGGTCGCGCCGGGGTGGTTCGATTGCTTCGATGCCGCAAAAATAGGCAAGGCCTTGGAAAGCGGCGAGGCGCAGGCGTATTTGGTGCAGGACAACGTCCGCGACGGCATCGACCGCGTTGCGGCAGTTTTTCCGGACGGTCGCGCCTTCGCGTGGCACCAGGTCAACAACAAGTTCCGTCGCTAGAAGATACCATGGCCGAATTGCTATTAGAATTGCTATCCGAGGAAATCCCGGCTCGAATGCAGAGGCGGGCCGCTAAAGATCTAGAGAAGAGCATGGTCGGGGAGCTGGCGAAATCCGGTATACTTTGCCCTCATTCGGTTTCCTTCTCAACGCCGCGCAGGCTTTGCTTCGCTGCCGAGGGGCTCCCGGAGACGTGTCCGGACAATGTCACGACGCGGAGGGGGCCCGGCGCGGATGCCCCTCCAAAGGCCGTCGACGGATTCCTGCGCTCCACCGGGCTTGAACGCGAAGATCTTGAAGTGCGCGAAGACAAGGGCAGGGAGTATTTTTACGCGACCATCCATACGCCCGGGCGTAGCATCGACGAAGCGGCGGCGGACGCTGTTCGCGAGGCCATACTGAAATTTCCATGGCCGAAATCCATGTTTTGGGGGGAAGGCGAACTGCGGTGGGTTCGTCCGCTCCATTCAATTCTATGCATACTTTCCGGCGATGCCGGGCATCGAGCAGTTGACTTGGAAGTCGGCGGTCTTCGCGCGGGCAGCCAGAGCTCGGGGCACCGCTTCCTAGCCGGGAGCACATTCACCGCGACTTCATTCGATGACTATGAAAGAAAGCTGAGGAAGGCGTTCGTCGTTCTGGATTCTTCGGAACGCGCCGAGCAGATCAAACGAGATGCCGACATTCTTGCGTTCGCGCAGGGACTCGAGGTCGTGGAAGATTCGGATTTGATCGAGGAATTGTCGGGTCTCGTCGAATGGCCGGTCGTTTTAATGGGCGACATCGAGCCGGAATTCCTGGAAATGCCGCCGGAGGTCTTGCTGACCTCCATGAGGTACCATCAGAAGTTTCTCTCGATTCGAAAACCCGCCGATGGAAAAATCGTGAAATTCGCGACTGTCGCCAACATTGCCGCTTCGGACGACGGCAAGACGATTCTTGCCGGCAATCAGAAGGTTTTAAAGGCAAGGCTGTCGGACGCCATGTTCTTCTGGAGAAACGACCTTAGAACCGTACGGGAAATCGGCCTAGAAGGAATGGGCGAAAAACTTGGGTCGGTAAATTTTCATGGCCGGCTCGGAAGCATGGCGGAAAGGACGCGCAGAATCGAGGTTCTCGCCCGGGATTTCGCCGCCGCCTGCGGCTGCGATGCGGAAACGGCGGCGAAGGCGGCGCGCATTGCCAAGTCCGATCTCGCTTCGGAAATGGTTGGGGAATTCCCCGAGCTGCAGGGCGCGATGGGCCGGCGCTATGCGCAGGCTCTTTCCTTGGAAAGCGACGTATCGGCGGCATGCGAGCAGCACCATTGGCCTCAGGGACCGTCGGATCAGGTGCCTTCGGCGCCGGTATCCGTCGCGGTCGGCATCGCCGACCGAATCGATCAGCTTGTTGGATTTTTCGGCATTGGAGAAGCGCCTACGGGATCGCGCGATCCGTTCGCCCTGCGCCGCGCCGCCCTCGGAATTATCAGGCTTGTTCTGGAAAACGGCATTCGTCTCCCTCTTGCCGACGCTTTCAGGCGCGCCCTCGACGCGTACCGGGCGCAGGGATTGCTGGCAGTGGATTCCAGCACGGCGCCCTCGGGCGAGATTATCTCTTCAGTCATGGACTTCGTCCACGACAGGCTCAAGGTGTTACTGCGCGATCAAGACATTCGCTACGATGTCATTAATGCCTGCGTCGGCGCGCAGCGCGCGGACGAATTGCAGCTGCTTCTGGAGCGGGTCAGGTCGCTCGACGCATTTCTAAAGTCTGGAGACGGTTCCGACCTGCTCGCAGGGTTCAGGCGCGCCAATAATATACTTGAAAAATCCAACGATATCGATCCGGATGGAATCGTTGATACCGATCCCGGAATTTTCGAGAGCGACGAAGAACATGAACTGCTGAAAGCGCTCGACAATGCCGAGAACGGCCTGCGCCAGGCCGCGAAGCGGGAGGATTCCGAAGCCACCGTTTTGATCCTGGCTTCGCTCCGGAAGCCGATAGACGCCTTTTTCGACAATGTGCTCGTCAATAGCGAGCGAGCCGATATTCGGCTGAACCGGCTATCATTGCTCCAACGCGTCCGGGCGACGTGCGGATTGGTTGCCGATTTGTCGCAGATCAAGAGCTGAAGCGGCCGGGAGGGTATCCAGCCGATGCTCGAAGCAATATCTGCCGATCAATTGATTCCGCGACTTCGGCGTGCAGCGGAAATCGACATGCCGTGAAAGACTACTGCGACATCGCTAAGCTTCGCGTCGGCGCGAGAGTGCCGAAGACCAGGTTCGGGGAGCGCGCGGCTCGACTATCCGACTTGCTCCGGTTCGGCTTGCCCGTTCCGAATACGGTCGCGATCTCCATTAATACTGTTCGCGGCATCGCTTCGGGCCGGATATACGATGCGGAAAGATTTATTGGGCCGTTTCGCGACGGCGATCTGCTGGCAGTAAAGGCGAGCCCCGGGCAAACGAGCTGGGGAGGCGCCGAATCCATTCTGAACGTCGGCATGAACGAGTCGAAGCGAGAATCTTTGAGCCGGGCGATTGGCCCGGAGGCCGCTGCCAGCGCTTATTTCAAGTTCGTCTACGCCTATGCGGTAAACGTCGCCAGGCTGGACGCGGAATCTTTCGATGCGATATCGGCAAGAGATCTTGATTCGGAATCGAAGCTCGGCGCCGCGCTTCGGCAGTACGAAGACGACATCGACGAGCCGTTTCCCCAATCGCCTTCGACGCAGCTTCTGGAAGTTTTAAGGTGCATGGCCAGGGCGTGGGAGGGATCGACCGCGAGAATTCTTCGGCAGGCTCGCGGCGCTCCCGAGGATGCCGGTCTCGGTTTGATCGTACAGCTCATGGTTTCCGGCCACGGTCCGGGTTTGAACGGAACCGGATATGCGGCCGGCACCTGCTATCAGTCGGGCGGGCGAGCAATCGCCGGCAGGTTTTTCAAATCCGATTCCGATAGCGGATCGGCGTCGATTTTCCGAAGAGACCCCGCATTCGGCGACAGCGAGTCCGGAATGCAGTTGCGCGAACTGGATGACAGCAGCATCGCGTCCATCGAATCGAATTTGAGGGTTCTCAGAGAAGGCGACGCGGACTCGTATGAAATCGCATTCGCCTTTCGCGATGGCGAATTAAGCGTTCTGGATGCGCGTCCGGCGCCGAGAACCGCCCGGGCCGCGGTCCGAATCGCCGTCGATTTGGTGGAAGACGGAATTCTGCCAGTGGACGATGCGCTGGTCAGGGTCGAGCCCGGCGCGCTCGTGAGTTTCCTGCACGCTCAGGTCAAGCCTACGGAAGGGCAAAAAGTTCTGGCGCGGGGAACCGCGGCGAGCCCCGGCGCCGCTTCCGGCGGCATTGCGTTTTCCGCGTCCGATGCATTGATTATGGCCGCGCAGGGCCGCCCCTGCATACTGGTTCGGGCTGAAACCGGACCGGAGGATATTCGGGGGATTTATACGGCAAGCGGCGTATTGACCGGTCGAGGCGGCATCACCAGCCATGCCGCGGTGATTGCGCGCGGACTCGGCGTGCCCTGCGTCGCCGGAGCCGCCGACATTAAATTCGATGCGAAAGCGAAAAAGATCACATGCCGAGGGGGCGAGTCCTTCGGCGAGGGCGATTTGATTACGGTGAACGGAACGAACGGCGAAGTTCTGGACGGCGCGGCGGTACTGGTGGAGCCGAGAAAGGACGACGCGTTCGCAAAATTCATGGAATGGGCGGATTCTGAAAAAGACATCGGAGTCCGCGCCAACGCGGACACTCCGGACGAAGCGCGCGCGGCGCTGGGATTCGGCGCCGAGGGAATCGGCCTCTGCCGGACCGAGCACATGTTTTTCGAGCAGGATCGCCTTACCGTCGTCAGGGAGATGATTTTCGCCGGCTGCTCTGCCGAGCGCCGAGCGGTCCTAGACAAATTGCTGCCGATGCAAAGAAGCGATTTCGAAGTCCTGTTCGAAATCATGCAGGGGCTTCCGGTCTGCATTCGCCTCTTCGATCCTCCGCTCCATGAGTTCCTGCCGAGCGGGCGAGAAGAAATCCGCGAACTGGCGGACGCTCTCGCGCTGCCCGTCAGCAGAGTCGTCGCGCGGGTCGACGAGCTGCGCGAATTCAATCCGATGCTGGGCATGCGCGGCGTAAGGCTCGGCATCACGATGCCGGAAATCTACGAAATGCAGGCGCGCGCGATTTTCGAGGCCGCCGTGAATACGCGCCGCGTCGCGAAGGCGGTTATTCCCGAGATAATGATTCCGCTGGTTTCCGCGAATCGCGAGGTCGAACTCATTAAGCAGATGATCGAGTCCGTTGCGGCCGACGTGGAAAGCTCGAACGGCATCGATATCTCCTACCGCCTCGGTGTCATGGTCGAAACGCCGAGAGCGGCGCTGCGCGCGGCGGACCTTGCCGAGAGCTCCTCGTTCCTGAGCTTCGGCACGAACGATCTTACGCAGATGGCCTACGGGCTGAGCCGCGACGACGCGGGAAGATTCATGGACGCCTACGTGTCGCAGGGAGTATACCGAATCGATCCGTTTCAGACTCTGGATATGGACGGAGTGGGCGAATTGCTGCTGCTGGCCGCCGAGCGCGGCAAGGCGACGCGCCCGGACATTGTTCTCTCGATCTGCGGCGAGCACGGAGGCGACCCGGATACGATCGAATTTTGCAGGAATGCCGGATTCTCCTACGTATCCTGCTCGCCCTTCCGGGTTCCGATTGCCAAGCTCGCGGCCGCGCAGTGCGCCATTCGCAATCGCAAGCAAGATTTGCCGGCAAGCTCTGGAGCATGACGCTCCCGGATGCTTCCGCTTGGCCGGCTTCGCATCGCCATTCGCTCGAATTCGAAAGTGCCGCGATGCGAATATTCGCGATTCGGCCCAGCTTGCGGAAGCCCTCGCGCGCCGCCGAGACTAAAGCACGGGCGTTGAGGCTTGAGCAAATGGCAAAAGGCGGGAAGAACGCGCCGGGCCGGGGATCCCGGCATTGAGCGCATGATATTTCCGGCATCGGCGGAGATGGGCAGCCGCCGTGTTCGCGGGCATGGACCAAACCTTCATTCTTGACCAGTTCCACGTTCTGGAGAAGCTGAGCGACGCGCTCAAGGAGATGCTTTCGGACGAGGCGAAGCGAAAGGCGGCGTACGCGAGGCTGAAGAAGCCGGTCAAGGCCGGCAAGTCGTCGCAGGCGATTGGCGAGCTCGCGCCCGAAGCGGGCAGGCGCGAAAAAGTCGCGGAGTTTATCGGCTATTGCCGGTCCAGCCTGCACCGAATGCGCTACGACGAGTATCGCCGCCGAGGCCCTCCAGGATCGGCTCGGTCATCATTGAGGGAGGCTGCAAGCATGTCGTCGTCGAACGCCTCGAGACGAGCGGCAGCCGCTGGTCGGTCGCGGGCGCGGACGGCGCGATGGCGATTCGATGCTGCAAGCTGAACGAGCGAATCCCGGACTTTTTCCAGTGGCGGACGGCTTGAACAAGGAACTTTAGCCGCGCCATTCATGTATTGTTGTAATTAACACACAAGAGTGTTAATGGTCTGCTAGATTAAGGCTACGCAAAGTACTTCCAGGGAATGCTGCATGACTGGACGACGAGCGGATATTGAATTTGGTCTGACTTCGGCAAATTAACCAATGTTGTCAAGATCGTCATTTTATATGCTTGCCTCCGTGGCGTTCGTGGGAGGGTGCGGCTTGAAGCAATTGGAATTGTTTCAGTCTGACTTCAATCGACCCGAAAGCGCCGCTGCAGCCACCAAAACTGACAATGCAGACCAATCAATTCCGGGCGCGTCAAATTTGCAGGCTTTTTCAAGACCCGCTGATAATTTTGGACCCAGCGAGACCAGCATTCGATTATTCCTGGAGTCCGCGAGGGCCGCAGGTGCGCCATCGACCATGGATATCGATGGCAACGATCGCCATCGAATTACAGCGCGGAGTGGAATTTCAATCGCATCCAGCCCGCAACCGCCGGTTGTTGCTGCGAGCGCGCGCCAGGAGCGACCAAGATCAAGCTCTAAAAATCTATTGCCGTCGGCCAATTCGAAAACCGCGGCCGCCCCGCGCCCGGAGGGAGGAGGAGGTTTAAGCGAGGCGAATGCAACGAAATTGAGCTTGTCCGGTAGTTCAATGTCGGCGACGAACGAATCCGAATTTAATCCGGATGGGCCTTTTGCGATCAGTCATGGCGGGAAAATTTCGAAACCGAGCGAGAAGAAAACCGTCGCAAGGACGGTTTACTCCGTAATGCCGAAATTTGGCGTCGCGCTGTCGAGGAGTTTTTCCGGTCATAGCAACCCGCCAGAAGGCGCGTCTTCGGTCTCGGAAGGACTGCTGCCGCCGGACTGGGGCGTGAATTCGAGCCAAGCTCTGAATACTTCGATTGTTTCGATCGAACCCGCACTGCGGCCAGGCGATTCCGCGGACGATTCTGCGAGTGCGAATTCTCAAAATGCGAATAGCGCGCCTATTGCTCCGACCATTGACGACTCGCGACCCGCGGTCCAGCAAGCCAAGAACCCCGTTTTTCTCAGCCCAGGATTTTTCAGGCGCCTATTCAGGTTGGATGAGCCGCAAGTTCAAACTGTAGTTCCGAAACCTGCGGTCGTCGAAACTGCTTCGTACACTCTGTCGATAGAACCTCCTCAGCCGCCGCCCAATCTACTCGAGCAGATGGAATGCCTTGTGGACGCTCTTTACTTCGAAGCTCGGGGCGAAGGCAGGAATGGCCAGCTCGCCGTGGCGGAAGTGATTATGAATCGGGTGGAGAGTCAGAGGTATCCGAATTCGATTTGCTCTGTCGTCAGGCAGGGAAACGGCTCAAAGAACAGTTGTCAGTTTAGCTTCTATTGCGACGGGGTGTCGGAAAGGATTTATGAGCAAGAAGCCTTTCAACGCGCCTGGCGCATAGCCTCGGAGTTCATGGCAAGCAGAAAAAACAATTCGCCGTTGACGAATGGCGCAACTCATTTCCATACCGTCGATGTAAGGCCCAAATGGGCGTCGAAATTCAAGAAGACCGCAAGTATAGGGCGGCATCTGTTTTACAAGGAAACACTTTGAATCGAAGCATTTGCTTTTTCAGCAAGGCAATTTAAAGGAACTCCGATTAGCGCGGTCGCAATAGATTGCCTCAATGGGGCGGCGGCCTGGCGCCATGCGGCTGTTCGCTCCGAGTCCGCGCGGGCGGCGGCTTGACGCCGGCGGTCGGCAATGGCGCCGAAGAATTTTGTGAACGCGGCAATTCAATTCACATGTCGAGAGGATCATGAAGAAAAGATATTTTGGAACTGACGGCATTAGAGGCAAGGCGAATTCCGAACCCATGACTGCCGAGGTGGCGCTAAGAATCGGCGCGGCAGTCGGCGAGTATTTCCGAGGCAAGGCGTCGAATAGCCGTCGCGTCGTTATCGGCAAGGACACGCGCTTGTCGGGATATATGCTTGAGAACGCGTTGACTGCGGGACTGACATCGACCGGAATGAATGTCCTGCTGCTCGGGCCGGTTCCAACGCCGGCGGTCGGATTCCTGACCCGATCCATGCGCGCGGACCTCGGCGTTATGATTACCGCGTCCCATAATCGGCACGAGGACAATGGAATCAAGTTTTTCGATCCGTTCGGCTACAAGCTTTCCGACAACGCGGAGCTAGGGATCGAAAGAATCGCCGAGGAGAAGGCCAGTCTCGCCTCTCCGAGCGACATAGGAAGAGCGCGGAGAATTGACGACGGCCTAGGTCGATACGCGGAATACGTTAAGACGACATTTCCTCAAAACCAGAAGCTGGACGGCATCAAGGTCGTCGTCGACTGCGCGAACGGCTCCGCCTACAAGGTCGCGCCCAGCGTGCTCTGGGAGCTGGGCGCAGAAGTGGAATCTATCGCCGTTGCCCCGAACGGCTACAATATCAATGACGATTGCGGATCCACCGCGACGGGAATCGCGCGCAGGAAAGTCTTGGAATCCGGGGCGGATGCCGGAATTTGCTTCGACGGCGACGCGGACAGAGTCGTCATCATCGACGAACGCGGCGAACTTGGACAAGGCGATCAGCTTCTGGCGCTGCTGGCCTCTAGGTGGAAGCAGGAAAACCGGCTAAGAAAAAACGAAATCGTCACCACGATAATGTCGAACCTGGGGCTTGAAACCTTCCTGGGGCGACTCGGAATCAAGCTGCATCGAACTGCGGTCGGCGACCGCTACGTTGCGGAAAAAATGCGCGAAGTCGGGCTGAATCTGGGCGGCGAGCAATCGGGCCATATCATAATGTCCGATTACATGACGACGAGCGACGGGTTGATTGCGGGACTCCAGTTCCTGGCGGAAATGGCGACGAGGAAGTGCGCCGCAAGTGAACTTCTTCGGCAATTTGAACCCGTGCCGCAGCTGATGCGAAACGTTTCCGTAAGCGCGGACCGCGATCCTTTGGCGCTGGGCGGAACGAAGCGGGTGATCGAGCGAGCAAGAAACGTCCTGGGACGCGAAGGACGCGTGGTCGTAAGAAGGTCGGGAACCGAGCCTGTAGTCCGAATCATGGTTGAAAGCAGAGATCAATCGGTACTTGAATCGATCCTCGGCGATATTGAAGACGCGGTGGCTCGCGCATGAGGCTTCGACCCGGCCGTGTCGCGACGCGCTGAAGAAGCAGCGCATGGGAGCGGGCTTCGCCCGCGATTTCGACCTGTAGCCCGAGATCGGGAGTAGCGAGGGAGCGCGGGTTTGCAAAGTTCGGAATACGACATTCTTATCGCCGGCGGCGGATTGGCGGGAATGCTCGCGGCCGCCGCTTTCGGGTCGGCCGGATACACAGTCGCATGCGTCGACCGAATTCCTGCAAAGCCCGGCCCTTCGGCTAGACCGGATGCTCGAACAACCGCGCTTCTGCGCCCCTCTAAATCTATTCTGGAGAAAGCAGGAATCTGGGAGGGCGCAATAGAAGGCGCAACGCCATTGCGGGCGCTTAGGATCGTCGAATCGAACGGCAATGCGCAAATACGAAAATCTATCGAATTCGATGCAAGTGAAATCGGACTCCAGGAATTCGGATGGAACGTTTCGAATAGAATCCTCCGGGAAATACTGGAAAGGCGGATTCGCGGCCTAGCCAATGTTTCTCTTACGCGGGGCCGGGCCGTCGCGCGGGTTCTGAATAGAGACTTCGAAGCAATCACCGAATTGTCCGATGGCACGCGTCTTTCCGCGAAACTCGCAATCGCCGCGGACGGCAGAAACTCCGCCATTCGAGATCGCTTGGGAATCGACGTTGTCGGCTACCGGTCCCGGCAAACCGCCTTGGCATTTTCAGTTTCGCACAAGCAGCCGCATGGCGGCGCGTCGATAGAGATCCACGAAAGGGGAGGCCCCTTTACCCTGGTTCCGCTTGAAGATTCCAGTGGCCGCCCGTCTTCGGCGGTCGTCTGGATGGAAAGCGCCGCGATCGCCGAGCGGCTCGTCTCGCGGCCTCGCCGCGAGTTCGATTCATTGATTACGGAGCGATCCTGCGGCGTACTTGGGCGGCTGGAACTCATCTCGGAAATTGGTTCGTGGCCCGTCGCCGGCCTATTGGCCAATAGGTTCAGCTCGGGGCGGACCGCGTTAATCGCGGAGGCGGCGCATGTTCTGCCGCCTGTCGGCGCTCAGGGGCTCAATCTAAGCATCGGCGACATTGGATCGCTTTTCTCGCTGCTTCAAGAATCCGAATTGGCAGCAAGCGATTTTTCGAATCGCCTGGCCGCCGAAAGCCGCGGACGGAGATCCGCCGCGCTCTCCCGGAGCGTCGGCGTCGGCGTATTGAACTGGGTATCGAGTTGGGAGGCAAGCCGATTGCGACGCGCAAGAACGTTCGGGCTGGCTGCAGTCGGAGGAATCGACGCTCTCCGGCAGCCGCTGATGCGATTCGGGCTAGGCGCCGAAAAGGACTTCGCGAACTGAACGGATTTCCGTTCCTCCGGCATCTCTAGCCGATCGGCCCCGGCCTCCTTTCTTCGCTTAAAAGTACATTGGCCTCGAATTCGCTAACGCCGGGGAGCGCCATGATCCTGCGGCGAAGCACGCGTTCAAAATCGCTTAGGTTTCTTGCGACGATGCGAACTCTATAGTCGTAGATTCCAAGCACCTGCTGAACGACCTGGACTTCCGGAATAGCAACTATGGCGCGTTCAAATTCCGCTAGGCTCGCGCTTCCCTTTGCGGACAGGCGAATGCCGAGGAATACGGTAACCGTAAAGCCGAGAGCCTCGTTTTCGAAGATGAGCCTGCGCTTGCCGAGAACGCCGCATTCTTTAAGGCGCTGAATCCTGCGCCACGCGAGGGATTGCGAAATCGACGCTCGTCGCCCGATTTCGACTGTTGGGATATCGGCGTTTTCGGCGAGCAATTTCAAAATGCGCCTGTCGATGTCGTCGAGTTCGATCAGATCGGCAGGCACCGGGAGTCCTTTACCGTGGAAATTAGCATGAGCGGCTCGATGTCGGATACGAAGGGCAGGGCGAGAATCCGATCGCGGTACAGCTCCCGGTAGTGCTTGGAATTCCTTGCAAGCAGCGTCAGTCTAACGTCGACCCTGCCCAGGAAAGTCTGGATTTCGGTAACTTCCGGAATTTTCCGAACCTCGTAGAAGAATTCGTCGAACACTTTCGGATTTGCCTTGTCGAGCTTTATTCGCAGCGAAACTTCGATTTCGTATCCAAGCGAGGTCCAGTCGATGCTGCCTTCGAATCTCGAGATTGGCCCGTCCCGCTTCATGTTCTCCAGCCGCCGCCAGCAGGTTGCGGGCGACATGCCGGATTTTTGGGCGAGCTCCGCGCACTTCAAGTCGGGGTCGGCTTGCAGTTGCCTAAGCAGCCGAAAATCCATCGCATCGAGCTTTGTCATTTATTTTTCATTATTACGGAAATTTTCGGAAAGATATTTCAAAATTAGGCCGGAATTGTCAATAAATGCAGACCTATTTCGCAAGGAATGTTGAATATTATTACAAACAAGGCAATGAACAGGACATGAACATGCGTGTATACTATGATCGCGACTGCGATATCAATCTTATCAAGGACAAAAAAATTGCGATTCTGGGATACGGTTCCCAGGGACATGCCCACGCGCTCAATCTGCGAGATTCAGGGGCCACCAATTTGGCGGTTGCACTTCGGGAAGGTTCGCCATCGGCCAAGAAAGCTGAAATGGAAAGTCTCAAAGTGATGGGAATTGCCGAGGCGGCCGCGTGGTGCGACTTGATAATGTTCACGATGCCGGATGAGCTTCAGGCGCAGACCTATAGCCGCTACGTGCACGACAACCTGCGCGACGGTTCGGCCATAGCGTTCGCGCACGGGCTGAATGTGCACTTCAACCTCATTACTCCGAAGCCGGGCGTCGATGTAATCATGATGGCCCCGAAGGGTCCGGGCCATACGGTCAGAGCCGAATTCCTCAAGGGCGGCGGCGTTCCCTGCCTAGTCGCTGTCGCAAATGACGCCACTGGAAGAGCTCTTGAGACCGGGCTGTCCTATTGCTCCGCGATTGGCGGAGGGCGTTCGGGAATTATCGAAACGGATTTCAAGGAAGAGTGCGAAACTGACCTGTTCGGCGAGCAAGCGGTCTTGTGCGGCGGCATGGTCGAGCTTATTCGATGCGGTTTCGAGACGTTGGTGGAAGCCGGCTATGCGCCCGAAATGGCTTACTTCGAATGCCTGCACGAGGTGAAGCTGATCGTTGACTTGATCTACGAGGGCGGCATCGCGAATATGAACTATTCGATTTCCAACACGGCCGAATTCGGCGAGTATGTATCGGGGCCGAAAGTGCTGCCCTATGACGAAACCAAAGCGCGCATGAAGTCGATTCTCAAGGATATTCAATCCGGCAGATTTACTAGCGAATGGATGCGCGAATGCTCGGTCGGCAAGCCGTCCTTCCTCGCAACGAGGCGCGTGAACGATTCGCACCCGATCGAGGAAGTCGGCGAAAGGCTTCGCGACATGATGCCGTGGATTTCCGCGGGCAAATTGGTCGACCAGGAAAAGAACTGAGCGATTCGAATTTTTTCGGAACAAGGTTCGCCGGGGCGATTCGCATGGGAGGCGCGATTGGATGCCGTCGCCGCGGATCGCCTCTGAATGTCCAAGCGGCCGGAGCGGCCGCTTGGAACCTCTCGTTGGGAGGTGCCGAATCGAAGTCCATGCGGACCAAACGAGTTGCGTTCTAGATTCTGTTCGACTTTAGCCGCTCGCTCATTGCATCGACGAAGCATCTGAAATGGTATTGGCTATCCTGCGGCCCCGGGCTCGCTTCAGGATGAAACTGCACTGAAAACACAGGTCGCTCATCCATTTGGATGCCGCAATTCGATCCATCGAACAGGGAGACATGCGTTTCCGATACGCCTGCCGGCAGGGTTCGAGAATCGACGGCGAATCCGTGATTCATGGCCGTAATCTCAACTTTTCTAGTGGCCTTGTCTAGAACCGGGTGATTCGCGCCGTGGTGCCCGTGGTTCATTTTCATTGTCGCCGCGCCTAGGGCGAGCGCAAGCATCTGGTGCCCAAGGCATATGCCGAAAACGGGAATGCTCGATTTTTCGAGCACGTGCCTTATCATCGGCACCGCGAATTTTCCCGTCGCGGCCGGGTCGCCTGGTCCATTTGACAGGAAAAGCCCGTCCGGGCGCGACGACAATATCTCCTCCGCTGTCGCGACCGCCGGAAAAACGCGAACTTCGCATCCGTGGGACGCCAGGCACCGCAGGATGTTTCGCTTGGCTCCGTAGTCGACTGCGGCGACTTTGTACTTCGCGGACGGCCCCATCGAGTAGCCTTCGGGCCAATTCCACACGGAGCCGGTCCACCCGTACGAATCCTTCGCCGAAATTTTCGAAGCGAGGTCCGCGCCTGTCAATCCCGCGAACTGCCTGGCTCTTTCGACCAGATCGTCCGGATGCAACTCGCCGCCGGGGTCGTGCGCGATCGCGGCATGCGGGGCTCCCTGCCGACGAATTTCCCTCGTTAGCCGGCGAGTGTCCAGCCCCCCGACGCCGATTTGGTTGCGCTTGGCCAGCCAGCAGGAGAGATCCTCGGCGGCGCGCCAATTCGACGCTCTGCCGGGTACGCATTTCGTTATCATTCCGGCGGCTACGGGACTCGGGGATTCTTCATCTTCGGCATTGGCGCCGACAATGCCGATATGCGGAAATGTGAACGTCACGATCTGCCCGGCGTAGGACGGATCCGTCATGATCTCCTGGTAGCCGGTCATCGAAGTATTGAAGCAAAGTTCGCCGACGGATGTACCGACGGCCCCGAAGCCAGTGCCGAAAAATACCGACCCGTCGTTCAGCGCGACGCATGCCGTTCTAGGGTGCGGCTTGTCGAATCGGTGCTCTGGGATCGGCATGGGAAATTCTTTCGGAGGTGCGCTGCGGGACACTATGGCCGCGCGATTGCCGGGTCAATGACAGCGTGAGTCGAACCGCGATTTCTATTGAACGCAAGTCGAGAAAATTTCTGTTGTTGCATTCGCAATTGAGATGTATGCTTGGCGCGGTTGCTACGACCGTTGGAGGCGAAGTGCAAAAATCTTTCGTACGCGCTCGAATTGCCGAGGCGTTTCAGGAAGCCAAATCGTCCGACAATCAGGAACGTCTGAGCATTCTTCGGCTAATCAGAACAGCGATTCAGGACAAGGACAATCTTGCTCGATCCACGGGGAGGGGCGAGTTCGTTTCGGACCAGACAATACTTTCCACTCTCGAAAGAATGATTCAGCAAAGAGAGGAAAGCGCGCAGGGGTTTGTCGAACTGGGGCGATTGGATTCGGCTGAAGGCGAAAGGCACGAGATAACCGTAATCAAGTCGTTGCTTCCGAAGCAGCTGTGCGGACGCGAATTGGAAGAAGCCGTTGAAAGGGTAATCCGGGAAACCGGCGCGGCCAGCGTTCGAGACAAGGGGCGCGTTCTAGGAACCATGAAAAAGAAATATCCAGGGCAGCTGGATTTCAAGGAGGCCGACAGGCTGGTCGCCGAGCGCATCTGCTGAATTCTTGAATTTACCGGTCTGAACGCATGCCGCCGAGCTCGACTCGCGGCGATTTTCTTGCGGCATATCCGTTGTCCGGCTCCAAATTCGGCAAGTGCCGGATCGGAGAGACTTCGGAAGTGCGAGATCGAATCGCGTGCTCGGCTCAATGCCGCTGACGCCCTTGCCTCCGGCAGAACCCTCCCGGAGGCAAAGCCCGTAAATTTGCCGGCGCGCTCAGTGGTGGGCTGCGCGCTGGTGCACTTCAGCCGTCGGCAGCGTTTCGAACGTGTGTTCCGGCGGCGGGTTGGGAAGCGTCCATTCCAAAGTGTCGGCATGCTCGCCCCAGTATGCGTTTTCGGTTACGCGCTTTCCGGCGAATATCGTGTAGAAGACGATGCCGATGAAAAACAGGAATGATGCAAAGGAAAGAAATGCGCCGTAGGACGAGATCTGGTTCCAATAGGCGAATGCTTCGGGGTAGTCGATATATCGGCGCGGCATACCCTGGCGACCGAGAAAATGCTGCGGAAAAAATGTCAGGTTGGAGCCGATGAACATTGTCCAGAAGTGAAGCTTGCCGGCCCATTCGGGATACTGCCGGCCGGTCATTTTGCCCATCCAGTAATATACGGCCGCGAAAATGCTGAACACGGCCCCGAGCGACATGACATAGTGGAAGTGAGCGACGACGTAGTAGGTGTCGTGATAGGCCCGGTCGACGCCCGCTTGGCTTAGAACGATTCCGGTTACGCCGCCTAGCGTAAATAGGAACAGAAATCCGAATGCCCAAAGCATAGGCGTTTTGAATTCTACGGATCCTCCCCACATGGTCGCGATCCAGGAGAAGATTTTTATTCCTGTTGGCACCGCGATCACCATCGTCGCAAGCATGAAGTACGATTGCTGGGTTAGGCTCATGCCGACGGTGTACATGTGATGGGCCCAGACGACGAACCCAAGCGCGCCGATGGCGACCATGGCGTAAACCATCGGAAGATAGCCGAATATGGGCTTTTTAGAAAATGTCGAGATTACGTGCGACATTATTCCGAAACCCGGAACGACGATAATGTAGACTTCCGGATGCCCGAAAAACCATAGAAGGTGCTGATACAGAATCGGGTCGCCGCCTCCGGCGGGGTCGAAGAATGTCGTGCCGAAGTTTCTGTCCGTGAGCAGCATCGTGATGGCGCCGGCGAGAACCGGAAGCGAAAGAAGTATCAACCATCCGGTTAGGAATATCGACCATGCGAAAAGCGGCGTTTTGTGAAGCGTCATGCCGGGCGCGCGCATGTTGAGAAATGTCGTGATCATGTTGATGGCGCCGAGAATGGACGAGGCGCCCGACACGTGAACGGCGAAAATCGCCAGATCCATCGACATGCCGGTTTCGCGCGTGGAGAGGGGAGCGTAGAGAACCCAGCCCACGCCGGAGCCGGACAGGCCGTTGCCGCCGGGCGCCAGCATCGAGCAGACCGCGAGAGACGTCCCCGCTACGTACATCCAGTAGCTGAGGTTGTTCAGCCTGGGGAATGCCATATCCGGCGCACCGATCATGAGCGGCATGAAATAGTTGCCGAATCCGCCGAATAAAGCCGGAATGACGACAAAGAACATCATAAGAATGCCGTGGCCCGTAATTAGCACGTTCCATAAATGCCCGTTCGGCGTACAGTCTTCGACAGCTGCCGCCAGCAGGCTCGTTCCCTCGAGGCACATGTACTGAACGCCTGGCTCCATGAGTTCCATGCGCATGAAAACAGTGAATGCCACCGAAATGAAACCGACGACCGCAGCCGTTACGATATAAAGGATTCCGATATCCTTGTGATTCGTTGACATGAACCAGCGCGTAAAGAAACTTTTCTGATGATCGTAGTGATCGTCGTGATGCTGCTCTTCCTGCGGATGCGTGGCGATGTCCGCCATTTCAACCTCATCTAGCTTCCTGCACGTAGCCGAGGCGCATGAATCCCCGACCGTTTCTTGCTCCCAAATATACGAACGGTCTAAATTAGACAACTGCCGCATTTGCGAATGGCGCAAATCCGATTTCGGTCAAAATGGCTGTAAAGTCGACCCGAATTCCAACAATCTCAGGCGTGAATCGAGCGGGTCGGGCCGAAATTTCTCATGGGCGCGCGTATCGCGCAAATAGAACCGATTCGCTTGCAAGATCGGAATTTTCGGAACGCGAATGTCGTAGGCCGCAGGATGTAGTAGACCGCGAATAGTCAAATCCAACCGGTGGAGCGCTTCCGTCATTCGTAATTTCGCGCTTTTCCCGTATATTTGCAGCAAGAGTTGGCAGTTGCGATAATCTGCGCGCCGGGCGGTGAAGGAGCTCGGGCGGGATGCGCGCCGATGTTCCACGGTCGGCTATGCGGCTATCCAAATCGCTGGACATTCGGAACGCGGGGCATCGGTGGCCGGCGCGGAACATTCCCGGTTCCGCGCTCCGTCGACTGCCGCGCGCTTCGACGCGACCCGAACGGGCTGTTGGACATTAAGAGTCCATTCGGGAGCTAGCATTCGGCAAGGTCGTTGTCGAAGTGGTGTATCAGCGCTTGATCGAGTTCAGACATCGTAGCGTCGACGCCCATGTCCTTGAAGCTAGTAATTCCGTGCTCCCGGATGCCGCAGGGAACGATTCCTTCGTAGTGGCCAAGTTCCGGCGAAACATTGATCGACAGTCCATGAAACGAGATCCACCTTCTCAGACGGATTCCGACAGCGGCGACCTTGTCTTCCCTATGGGCGCCGCCTTGCAGGGCGGGAAGGTCGTTTCGAACGACCCAAACGCCAACCCTATCGTTTCTACAACGCCCTTCAATGCCGAACTCGGATAAAGCGGCAATCGCCCAGCGTTCGATTGAACGGACGAATTCGCGGACATTTCTCCCTCGCCGGTTTAGATCTAGCATGGTGTACGCAATTCGCTGGCCCGGACCATGATATGTGAATTGCCCGCCGCGACTCGCCTTGAAAACGGGCAGCAGATGCGGGTTGAGCAGATCGGACGGCTTTGCACTTGTGCCGGCCGTATAAAGCGGCGGATGCTCGAGAAGCCATACGGCCTCGTCGGCGCTCCCGGTTCGAATTTCCTCCACCCTTTTTTCCATCAAGCGAACGGATTCCGAATATTCGACCAGGCCTTCGGAGATTCTAAATTCTACCATTCGATTCGTGTCCGACCGCGCTACTGGAATACGAATTTGGCCTAGACCAACCGATTGCGCAAGATCGACAAGTTTGGGGAATCGACAATCCAGGAAAGAACTTCGGAATGATTCGGCTTCGACGGGCGAAATGGCTTTACAAAGGACGAATTCGATTTTAGTAGACGGGTGCGATTTGCGGTCGTGGCGGAATTGGTAGACGCGCAGCGTTGAGGTCGCTGTGGGGTAATACCCGTGGAAGTTCGAGTCTTCTCGACCGCACCAGTCAAATACCGAATGGAAACGGCGGTTCCGGAATTCGAGTAACCGCCATATGCGCAACTCAGCCCGCCAGAATCAGCCACATGGATGCAGTTGCGATCGAGAGCACCGTTCCGATCAAGACCGAACTCGCCGCTACGCGCTTCGAGCGATTGTACATGTTCGCGAAGACGTAGGCATTGACCCCTGGCGCCATCGCGGACATCAAGGTCGCCGTTCGAGCCAATTTGTGATCAACTCCCAATACTTGGTGGGATATCAGAAAAGCCAATGCAGGATGCAGAATCAAGGAAAGAAAGCAAACCGTAGCGATAATTTTTAGATCTCCTTCCGGCCTGTATTCCACGAGTATGCCGCCAAGTGCGAACAGCGCCGCAGGGAGCGCGGCGACGGATATCATGTCGAGCGAGCTCGCGAGCACTTGCGGCAATTCGATGTTCGCCGCATTGAACAAGAATCCAAGAAGAATCCCGATCATCAAGGCGTTGCGAAAAACCGAGGCCAGTATCGACCGCATGTTTTCGGCGAACGATTTCCCTTTTCTGCGGACGATCTCCATGGTCGTAATGCCGAGAATGTAGCAATAGGGCGTGTGAATAGCCGCGATTACGAATGCGGCGTCGAGGGAGGACTGGCCGTAGGCTCGGTCGACTATGGACAGGCCGAGCAAGACCGTGTTGCCGAACAACGCGGTGAATCCGATGCAGACCGCATCCTCTGTCGAACGTCCGAAAGCGAAGATCGCGGCGATCATGCCCAGAACAAAGCAAATCGTCGATGAAATATAGAATGACGCGATAAATCCGGAATCAAGGTTTTCGCCAAGCTCCAGCGTCGAAATTGCATTGAACAAAAGGCATGGAATGGCGAATTTCTGAGTAAACGCCATCAAGCTGTTGACATCGGAGGACGAAAACAATTTCCGCCAGACGGAAGCGTAGCCGGCGCCGATTATTATGAATACCGGAAGGGTTACTTCAAGAAGAGCCTGCATCGGCTAGGCTGCCGATTCCACAGTCATGCCGTCGTACGCCGGTTCGACATTGGTCGGCGTTTCTCTGCGTACGGTTTCGTAATCCAGGTCTATATGCATGTTCGTTAGGATGGCGCGTCTCGGATTCGCGCGACTGATCCAATTCAGCGTCATGTCCAAATGCGCGTGGCTCGGATGGGGATTCCTTTGAAGAGCGTCGACGATCCAGCAATCCAACCCGTCGACGGCTCGCCAGGATTCCGGCAGCATTTCCGAAACATCGGGAAGGTAGGCGATGTTGCCGAATCTAAAGCCCTTGCTCGAAATCGAACCGTGAACGACCTGGAATGGCGAAAGTTCGAGCGAACCTCCGCCGCCTTCGACAACGAAGGGGCCCTCGAGCTCGTTGAGTTCCAGAATCGGCGGATACTGGCTGCCCTCCGATTGAATGAAAGCGTACGAAAATCGTTTAAGGAGAGATTCGCGAGTTGGTTCGTCGGCCCAGACCGGAAGGCGGGAACCGCGAATGTGGAAGACCATCCGGAGATCGTCAAGGCCGTTTACATGGTCGGCGTGGGCATGCGTGTAGGCGGCCGCGTCCAAGTGTCCCACGCCGGCGTCCAACAATTGGCTGCGAAGATCGGGAGAGGAATCAATAAGCACTCTGGTTACGCCGCCTTCGGAGAATCTTTCGACTAGCAACGAGCATCGCCGCCGGTAATTCTTTGGATTCGACGAGTCGCAGTTGCCCCAAATTCCGCCCAGGCGAGGCACGCCTCCAGACGACCCGCAGCCGAGAATGGTAAGTTTAAGGCGCTCCAACCTAGATCGCTTTCGAAAACAGCCGGTCGAAGTTCGCGCTCGTTTGCGTTGCGAATTCGCCATAGCCCATGTCAAGAAACTCGGCGCTGAGGCGCGCGGTTATCGCGGCGTACGCCGGTTCATTCCGCTTGCCCCGATAGGGCTGCGGAGCAAGATAGGGGGCATCGGTTTCGACCAGGATTCTTGCCTTTGGCGCGGACCGGAATATCTCGCGAAGGTCCTCCGCGTTTTTGAACGTAGCAATTCCGGAAATCGAAAGAAAGAATCCAAGGTCTAGCGCAAGTTCCGCGAGTTCCGGTCCGGACGAGTAGCAGTGCATCACGCAATCGAAAGGCCCGGCCTTGAATTCGCGCTCCAGAATTGCGCCCATATCCTTGTCGGCGCTTCGCGAGTGAATAATTAGCGGCAATTTCGTTAGGCGGGCGGCCTCGATGTGAGATTCGAGGCTTCGCTTCTGTTCCGATTCGGATTCCTTGGTGTAGTAGTAGTCAAGGCCGGTTTCGCCGATTGCAATCATTTTCGGGTGTTTCGCGAACTTCGCAAGCTGTTCCGGCGACACTGACGCTTGGCTGGCGGCGTAGTGCGGGTGGATGCCCGCCGCGAACCAGACATTGTTAAATCTTGCTGCGATCTCGGCGGACTTTTCAATGTTTTCAACTTTGGTGCAGATAGTCAGCATTCGATCGACTCCCGCCGATGCTGCGCGCTCCACCACCGCGTCGAGTTCATCCGCGAACGTGTCGAAGTCCAAATGGCAGTGGCTATCGACGATACGGGGCGCGGTCATTTGACGCCACCGCAAATTTCGCTGGCCTTTCGATCAACCGAAAGAAGTATTTCAAGCACAGTTGCGTAAGGCTCAACGTTTAACCGCGAGGCGGCCTCCGCGCGGCGCGAAAGTTCAAAGAAGGTTGAAGCCCACTCCCTCGAAGCTTTCAGGTCCGGAGAAAGCTTCCGGAGAAGGCTGTCTTCGCTCGGCGCCGCTTCGACTCCATGTCGGCCGCCAAGCCCTTCGAGCGCGAGCCGTCGCAGTAGAATCGCTGTCAATCTGGATGTAAGCCTGCAAGCGGCGGGTGAATCGCACCGCGAAGCGATGGCTGACGCCGCGCCTCTCTTAAAGCCCGGAGACGTGCCGAAAAGGGCGACAAGCTGAGAATAGATTTCCAATCCGCCGCCTTCCAGGATGCGAACCGCTTCGCCGACCGATCCTTCGGCTAGCTCCGCCAATTCAGCATGCCGCTCGTGCGCTTTGATATCGAGATTCTCCAGAGCTAAAGAAAACTCTCTTTTTTCCAGGGGGCGGCACAGCAGCGTGGCGCACCTGCTTCTGATCGTCGGCAATAGCATCGACGGAGCGTGGCTGATCAGGAAAAAGACGGTTTTAGGCGGCGGTTCTTCAAGCAGCTTGAGCAGCGCGTTCGCGGCGCTCTCATTAAGCTCGTCGGCGGAATCGATAATTGCGACACGATGCCGATCATCCGCCGATGCGTAGCCGAAAAATGATATTAAATTCCGGATTTCGCCGACAGTAATTTCCTTTGGAAGGCGGCCGGTCTTTTGGTCCTGCGTTCGGCGCACCAGGCAAATCGACGAATCCGTCAGCGAGCGAATCCTCGAAAGAGCCGGATGGTCCGGCGTCGTGGCCAAGCTCCACGATTCCCGGCTCGGATCGGTTAGCAGGAATTTCGCTATTCGCCATGCCAACGTAGCCTTCCCGATGCCGAGCGGCCCCGTAACCAGCCATGCATGATGCATTCGACCTGAGTGGAAGGAATCCAGGAATACTCTTTCGGCCTGACCCTGCCCGTAAAGAACGTCGTTAAAGCGAGGATGCGGCGTGCTTGCGAGTCGATCGGCTTCCGGCGGCGAGTCGGCGCTCATTGCATTCGCTTCATGGCTTCAACTCGGATTAGCTCGGCGATTTTTTTCGCGGGAAGCGAAGCGTCGACAACGATGCATCGGTTCGGGAACTCTCGCGCCAGGTCCAAGAATCCTTGCCGCAGCGAATCAATTCGGTCTCCGTAGGAATCCAGATAGGCATCGGCTGGGCCTCTTTTGCCGATTCGCTCAAGCGCAATCCGCGGCGGCAGGTCAAGAATGAAGGTCAAATCCGGCGATTTGCCGATAATTCGCTCGTGAAGCGCATCTATGCAGTCGCGCATGCCGCTATCCGAGTGCCCTTGGTAGACTCGCGTGGAATCAACATAGCGGTCGCAAACTACGATTTTTCCGGATTCGAGGGCGGGAACGATTTTCTTTTCGACGTGTTCGTGCCGAGCGGCTGTCAACAATAGGATCTCGACCTCGTTCGACCATTTCGATTCGGCGACATTTATCAAAAGCTCGCGTATTTTTTCGGCTCCTGCCGTGCCGCCCGGCTCCCGCGTCTTGATGCTGTCGTAACCATCGGCATGCAGGCGATCGGCCAGCATTGCCGCCTGAGTCGTTTTGCCGGTTCCGTCGATTCCCTCAAAAGTGATGAACAGGCCATTGCCGTTCATGGCTGCTAGTTCACCGCATTGAGGATGAATCTTTCGAAAAGCAGAATTGCGGCGGTCTTTATTCTCGTGCCGATCCCGCCGCGCTCCACATCTTCGGTTGCATGCAGCGTGAATCGAGGCGATTCCTCGACTCCCGGAATGTCTAAAATCAATTCGCCGACGATTTGGCCTTTGGAAATTGGCGCCTCTACGCTTCTCGGATAGACGGCTTCGGCTTTCACGCCGCCTCTGGCGGTCAGCGGAACGGAAACGCGAACGCCTTCGGGAGAGGAAACCGGAATTCTGCTCTTGCTGCCCATGAACACCGGCACCTCCAGAATCGTTTCGTTCGGCTCGAACAGCGTTTTGCCGGTGAATTGAAGGAAGTACCAATTGACGAGCTTTTCGGATTCTCTCGCCCTTTCTTCGGCGCTTGAAAGGCCTGAAATTACGAAAATCACTCGTCTGTCGTCCCGTACCGCGGAACCGGTCAATCCATAGCCCGCCGCCTGCGTATAGCCCGTTTTCAATCCGTCGACGCCGATGCCCAGCTTTAGCAGCGGATTTCTATTGAAGCGGTTGTCCGGCGCACGGGATCTGAAGTCGAACTCCGTTTCCGAAAAGTAGCGGTAAAATATGGGAAATTCGTTGATGATTTTGGAGGCGAGAACAGCCAAATCTCGCGCGCTCATTCTATGCAGAGGGTGCGGCCAGCCATTTGAATTGGCGAAATTGGATGACGTTAGCCCGATCTCCTTGGCGCGTTGGTTCATCAGCGCGGCGAATCCCGCTTCCGTACCGTCGGGGGATAGCGCCTCGGCAAGCACTGCGCTGGCATCGTTTCCGGACAGGACGACGACGCCGCGAATCAGATCTTCGACCGAGACTCGATCCGACGTTTGGAGATACATGGTCGAGCCGCGATAGGCGACCGCTTCCTTGGATACCGGCAACTGATCCTGGAGCGAAAGCCGACCGCTATCCAAGGCTTCGAACACCATATACAGAGTCATCAGCTTGGACATGGACGCCGGCGGCAGCGGCATATCCGCGTTTTTTCCGATAAGGACGATATTTGACAATTCATCCAGCACGACGACGGACTCGGCGGCGGTTTGAAATGCCAGCGCCGGTAGCGCGGAAGAGATTAAAATCGCCAGCGCGGCAAATGAATTTTTTATCCTGCTCACAGTGTTCCTAAATTTTATTGTGACAACGCACTCTTGCAAATGGAAGGCGATTCGAAAAGGCGAAAAGTTGGCGCGAGGTTTTCGTTAATCAAATTCCTGTAAACACGGCGCTCGCGTGGGCAATGCGGCAACAGTTTGAATCGGTTCAGCCATGTTTGATAACAAGACTCGATGCATTCTCCTTTAACAGAGTTCGACCCATTGCTATCGAAATGAACGGGAGCGTTCCAACCGACATCGCTGAGGAATATACTGAATTTCGGACACTCGGCAAGTTGCAAGCGATGACGATTCCGCCTTGTCGCCGAGGCTGACTGCCAGGCTGCTGCAAGAAAATCGCAGTTTTCCGCCGCAGCCGAAGTCCGTTTGCGCCTTTCGGCGAGGTTTCGCAAGCAACAGTATAATTTCAACGGTCGCGGGCTTTGATAGCCTGCTACTTCGCTAGCGTCTATTTGGGACCGCGAAAATTAGCCGAAAGCAATTCCAGCCGGACCGGAATTTCAAAGTGCGGCGGTTGCCAAATTGCAAGCAACCGATCGGAATATTAACGTGGGGGCGAATGGCGCTTTAACTTTTCGCGATCCGACATTAATTCGCTCGCTATCGGAGGAGTGGCAGAGTGGTCGAATGCACCGGTCTTGAAAACCGGCGTGGGGGGAACTCCACCGTGGGTTCGAATCCCACCTCCTCCGCCAGAATGCACGCCAACGGGCACCGCCGCCAATCCGCTTCCGCGGTGTTCGCGGCTCTCGCCGGTCCTTCCCCGATTCGGGCGTGGACTTCCGCCGATTCCAGCAATTCTAATTATTCGCCTTAGAGATTTTATGTCGTTGATATAAAAGCTTTTTTTTCGCAAAGAGAATTATTTTTAACTTTTCCCGGACGGTGCGAATCAGGTCGACCATTCCGAATCGGCGCCCTGAATGACGAGTTGGCCGCCGGAAACCGGAAAATTCCTCTAAAACCTTCATGATTTTCTGCGTTTACTTACCCCGGAGCATGAAACTCGCGCGCGGCTGACAGTTCCCGGGACGATGTCGAGTGGTGGCGCTGTCGCCGGGACCGGAGAATCCTGTGGCCCATGGATCGGGTGCCGGCAGCCAGGGGAAAGTGTGCCCAAAGCCCGAAAAGAGTTTCAGAGAAAGCCGGTGGTATCCACTCGCCTCTATTTCTCGCGATTTTCATTTTGCGTGATATTCACGGCAGGAATGCTCGCCTGGTGAGCGGGTTGAACCTTGGGGAGCTGGTGCGTTGATCCGAGCGCGCCCGGGCTTGAGGCCCTGTCGCGGCCGCCATGTCGGGGCGATGACGATTCCGTTTGACATCATTTTCCGGGCAGTCTATGGCTGGTTCCGGACGGTTCCGGGAAGGCGGCTTCGATGGGCGCATGGTATGGTTCAAAGGCGACGATGGGGCTCGGCCAGGCCATTGTCGGCCTGATGCGGCCACGACACCTATATCGAAACGCACCTTGGGGCGGCGCGATCATGAAACGCAATCGGCCGGCGCTGCGCTCGATTGGCATCGACCTCAACGCCCGGTCCATCGGGACGTTTTGCTGCGACTACGAGGTGGAGCTGGTTCACGGGCGCTGTCATCGCTTTCCGGCCGACTACCCTTTCGAGGGCAACGAACCGGTCTACAGCGATCCGCCGCTTCGCAAGCGACCCGGACGTCAGCTTCGCGAATGATGCCGGAGAGTTGAAGATCCAGATGGCAAAGGTCAAGATCAAGGTCTCGGGATGCTTCCGGATCCAACTCCGGGCCAAAGCCCGGCGTCGGGCCTCCAGTTATCCGATCTCGATGGCGGCACTCGGCTACAATCCTCTCGTCGCCATCCGGATCGCGCTCGCCGGAGATGCCGCCGCATCAGGCGCGGACCGCACCGGGGACAGCGTAAAGCGCTACGAAATCAACGAAAAATCCGCGGCAGCGGGGCCCGAGCAGCTGCAACCGGCGAAAAAATCCGCGAGTCCCCGGATGCCGCTATTGTACCACGCTCGATTTTGTGGCCTGCGGCGATCATGACGCCTCTCGCGGGATATATCGGCAAAATGCGCGAACTCTGCGCCGCCGCGCCGGACCGCCGGACCCGGCGCAACGCGCCCCTGCCGATGGCCGACCTCGGCATGGCCGCCTTCGCCGTGA
>MKWU01001820.1_pt1 | contig 34945 bp, 26 predicted proteins | sample 809101 | NCBI WGS metagenome assembly MKWU01 (sample SAMN05860141, study PRJNA318959) | sponge metagenome | host: Aplysina aerophoba | place: Slovenia: Piran, Adriatic Sea, Gulf of Piran | collected 2013-05-07
GGGAAACTTCTGAGCCCTTCACGTCGTCGCGAGTGTGTCGACCACGTGAAGGCGCGCTGTGGGGTTTCGGAGCGACGCGCCTGCAGAGTGCTGGGTCATCCTCGCTCCACCCAGCGATACAAGCCGAGCCCGGTGGAGGATGAGAAGGCGCTGACCGAGGAGATCGTGGCGCTGGCCAGTCAGTTCGGCAGGTACGGTTACCGTAGAATCACCGCCCTTCTGAGGCATCGCGGCTGGCGAGTGAACCACAAGCGTGTAGAGAGGATATGGCGACGTGAAGGGCTTAGGGTGCCTGTGAAGCAGCCGAAGAGAGGGCGTCTGTGGTTCAATGACGGCTCGTGTGTGCGTCTGCGGCCTGCGTGGAAGGACCATGTGTGGGCCTACGACTTCGTGCACCTGAGGCTCCATGATGGCAAAGGAGTGCGGTTGCTGACCGTCATCGACGAATACAGCAGAGAGTGTCTGGCGATCCGAGCTGCGCGCAGCATACGGTCTGCCGATGTGATAGAGGTGCTGGCCGAATTGATGGTGTTTAGAGGCGTGCCCGACCATATTCGCTCGGATAACGGGCCGGAGTTTACGGCCCGGGCTGTGCGCGAGTGGCTTGGGCAGGTGGGAGCCAGGACGCTCTACATCGAGCCTGGGTCGCCGTGGGAGAACGGCTACATCGAAAGTTTCAACGGGAAGTTGAGGGACGAGCTGCTGGACAGAGAGGTCTTCTATACGTTGCTGGAGGTGCGTGTGCTGACGGAGCAGTACAGACGGATTTACAACCAGGTCAGACCGCACAGCTCCCTGGGCTACCGGCCGCCGGCGCCTGAGGCCCTCTTGCCTGCCGACCCTATCCCCGTGCTTGTCGGACTAACATAACAAGTGGTACAAACGTCGGGGGCAGGTCAGTACCGTCCCGTGGGGTGGCGGCCTGGACTGGGCGACTCCAATCACTGTGCTAGCCGGGTGGGTGGGTTGTGCAATCGGGTTTGCGCTCATGGGCGGGTTCCGCAGATCGACGCCGGAGGCGGTATCCAGTCAACAAGATACGGATAGAAAAAGAAACCTCAAAAAGATGGCTTCGATTGGTGGGGCGGTCTTTATAATAATTTCGATTGGCTTGGGTCTTTTCATGCCTCGCGACCTAGTCTGGCTCTGGCTACTTATGTGGCCAGCCATTGGCGTGGTGGCTATAGTCTACTATTGGTGGCTTATGTGGATGTGGAAGCGGGCCTGACAAGGAGTAGGGCCGCATAATTTGTTCCCGTGTCGTTTCAGTATTCAGTCAAGAACGAGAGGTTGATATGGATAACGAAAGAAATCTTATAAAGATATCTTTGATTGCCGGGACTCTCTTGATTATTCTTGCGATTGGCATGGTCCTTTTCCCTCGCGTCCTAGGTTGGCTCGTTATACTCGACATATTTATTATATTGCTGGTTATTGGCGTGGTGGGTCTAGTCGTAAATCGACGGCCTAAGTGGATATGGAAGCGACTCGACAAGAACAAGGACCGTCGCGCTGACTCTGGAATTTCATAGAAGGAAGGCGACAAAGTTACGTGAATTTCCGACGACAAGAACCGTCGCCATGGTGACGATAGCTCTCCATGCTGAGTGCTGCCGACAGGATTGAACTTTCTATGCGTTGGATAGACTTAGGTAAGATTTCTTATTATGTTTATCCATGTCATCTCGTAATCTGTGTTTTTCACCTCTTTCCCTCCTCTTTTGGCTACTAAAGTCTATAAGCCCCACCTAAGTAACATTAGGTTTTTGACGCCCCATACCTGCCTTACTTTTGCTTGTTTTGGAGAATTCGGACGAATGAATTCACACCAGTTCATTTAACCTCTCGGTTGCTTTAGGTATACCCGCAGAAATCAACCTTTTGTACTCCTTTTTCACCACTGCCTGTAGGCGTTTCGACTCCCGCTGCTCATCCCCTTTGTGGATTATCAGATCCCATATCAGCACAGCCATACGGAGAATACCGGCACTCAATGCCTCTTCCATCGTATCAAACCCGCTGTCAGTGTAACGTGGGCAAAAATCGATGCCATTCACTTCAGGCATACTAAACGCATAGCACCACTTCCCCTCTTCACCACCTTCGACCCAACCTGTACCGTAGAACCAACCCGTGCGGCGCAGAGTCATGTATATCTTGTGGCAGGCACCGTTATCTTCCAGAATTGGGTCGGCGTAAAGGACTTCTATGATCCTTCCGTACCTGCCAAGACTGACTTCGGCGTTTTCCTGAATTGACTTGATAACATCTCTTATTTGAATTCTCATAGCACACCTATAAATAAATTGATGGACGCTCACCAACGTCAGTCTGTGGAGGTACATACCCTCCAATGTTACTTTAGTATATAATCCCCTTTCCTAACCAGCATAAGGTCTAGTGGTCAGTGGCCACTCGCAACGATAACTGGTGTTCGCGGCGCGTGATGGGCTGGCGGGGGTGAGTGGCGGTATCACACACATGCTGGCGCCGCGACGTGACTGGTTTTGGGCGGGGGCGTTGCGGGGGCGGAGCCCCTGCACAAGGGAGGGCCGAAGGCGTAACTGCAGGGGTCAGGGGTCAGGGGTCAGGGGTCAGGGGAGACGGCGCTCGTCTCGCTCGGGGTTGCGAACGGGCCGGGGCTTGGTCGGGGCGGGGCGCGGCATACCGCACAGTATGCGGGGAATTCGGGCTTCTTTGACGCTCTGTTCTGAGACGTGTACAATGCAAACGGTATGGGTAAACATTCCCTCTATCGGTATTTCGCGCTCAGGTTGCAGGTATGCCTGCTGCGCTGCACGTAAATCGCAAGAGGTTCAGGAGATTCCATGGCCGCGCCAAAGCATACACGCGTTGCACTCTATCTGCAGGATAAACACTCCATTCGCGAGGGGATGGCGCACGCGCGCTATGCGGAAGAGAAGGGTTTTGAGGCGGTCTGGCAGGCTGAGAGCCGGCTGGTGCGGGATGCGATTGTGCCGATGGCGGCGTTCGCTGCGGTCACGGAGCGTATCCAGATCGGGTCGGGCGTTATCAATAACTGGACGCGCAATGTCGGGCTGCTGGCGGCCACTTTTCTGACATTGGACGACCTGGCGCCGGACCGGGTCATCTGCGGCATTGGCGCATGGTGGGACCCGCTGGCCAAGAATGTGGGGATCAGCCGGCGCAGGCCGCTGAAGGCGATGCGGGAGACGGTGGAGGTGACGCGGCGGTTGCTGGCGATGGAGAATGTCAGCTTCGAAGGCGAGTTTCACCAGGTGAAAGACATTGAGCTGGATGTGGTGCATGGACGGCAGGAGCCGCGCAATGTGCCGATAATGATCGGCGCGACCGGGCCGAAGATGATGGAGCTGACCGGGGAGATTTCCGACGGCGCGGTGCTGAACTACTGTGTGCCGCCGGACTATAACCACATGGCGCTGGAGCGGCTGGAAGCGGGCGCGAAACGGGCGGGCCGCAGCCTGGATGATATCGACCGCCCGCAGCTGATCGTGTGCTCGGTGCATGAAGACCAGCAGACGGCGCTGGACGGCGCGCGCGAGTTGCTCACCCAGTACCTGGGCCAGCAGCCGCACATCGCGCAGGCCAGCGGTGTTAAGCCGGAGGTTGTTGACGAGATTCAGTCGATACTCGGCTGGCCGGCGACTATAGAGCAGGTGCGGAAGGCGATGCCCTTGGTGCCGGACGAGCTGGTTAACCGCATAACCGCCAGCGGCACGCCGGACGATGTGAAGAAGAAGGTGCGCGAGTATATGGACAACGGCGCGACGTGCCCGATCCTTTATCCGCTGGGCGATGTGAAGTTGATGATCGATACATTTGCAGGCGGGTTCTAGGTTCCGTTGACATTTTGGGAAGGCTGTTCAGATGTCAACAAGAACAGAAAGCCTGCAGGCCTGTTAGGGATGTTTCTCGCTTGAATGTTGAAATAGACAAAACCAATTGATCCGCGAAGTCACGCGAAGTCACGCGAAGGGTCGCGAAGAACACCTTTTTGTCCGCGGAGGACGCGGAGAACACCAGAGGCGTATCGAATTTTCTTTGCGCAGCTGCGCCGCCCTTCGAAGATCAGGCGTAATTTGCACTCGGAAGTCGTTGTTCAGACAAACGTCAACGAGCCCTAATACATGGCGACGGACTGATATGTACCGCTTCTGCGAATCCCCCACAACATTAACTGAAGCTCTGAAGTTGAAGGCGGAACATGGCGCCGCGGCCAGTTTTATCGCGGGCGGCACAGACCTCCTGATAGATTTGGCGCGCGACGATGCGGCGGATGACGCAAACATGGGGCTGATCGACCTGACGCGCATTGCGGGCCTGGCCGATATCTGGGAAGAGGAGGACGCGCTGCATCTGGGGCCGCTGGTGACGCACAACCAGTGCGTGCGCAGCCGGTTGATTGTGGAGCAGGCGTTCTCGCTGGCGCGGGCCTGTTGGGAGGTGGGCGCGCCGCAGATTCGGAACCGGGCGACGATCGCCGGCAATCTGGTGACGGCCAGCCCGGCCAACGACACGATCGTGCCGCTGCTGGCGCTGGATGCGAGCGTGCGCGTCGAGAGTGCGGCGCGGGGCAGCCGTACGCTGCCGCTGGCACGTTTCTGCCGCGGCGTGCGCCAGGTGGATTTGGCTGACGACGAGATGCTGACGCGCATCTCAGTTCCGATTCCCGCTGCGGCCAGCCGGGACAATTTTATCAAGTTGGGGCTGCGGCGCGCGCAGGCGATCAGCGTTTTGAGCGTAGCAGGTTCGCTGGCTTGCACCGGTGGGAGCGACTGGCAGCCGGACGGGCCGGCAACGGTCACCCAGGCGGCGATTGCGCTGGGCGCGGTTGCGCCGACGGTGGTGCGGGCGGCTGAGGCGGAAGCTTTTCTGATTGGCAGGTCGCTGACCGAGGAGACGGTGGAAGAGGCGGCGCGGCTGGCGGCGCAGCAGGCGCGGCCGATCGACGATTTGCGCGGCAGCGCGGATTACCGGGTGGCGATGGTCGAGACGCTGGTGGCGCGGCTGTTGCGGCAACTACGCGACGGGCGCGAGCGGGATGGCTGGCTGGAGACGCCGGTGACGCTGTGGGGCGATACGGAGGGGCGCTGGCCGGTTTCGACGCACGCTGGGCCGGCGGCAACCGTCAACGGCGCTGCGGTCGAACTTGAAGGGAACATGACACTGCTGGACAGCCTGCGGGCAGCGGGTTTTGTCGGGGTGAAAGAGGGCTGCGCGGAGGGTGAATGCGGGGCCTGCACAGTTTATCTTGACGGCATGGCGGTTATGGCCTGCCTGGTGCCGGCGGAGCGGGCGGCGGGCAGCGAGGTTGTGACGGTCGAGGGGCTGACGGCATCGGCGGCGGCGTCAACGGAACTGTTGCACAGTGTGCAGCAGGCGTTGATCGAAAGCGGCGGTGTTCAGTGCGGTTACTGCACGCCCGGTATTGTGATGTCGGCGGCGGCGCTGCTGGCGGAGCGGTCCGGCCCCAATCGCCTGGAGGCGCAGGAGGCGCTGGCGGGAAACCTGTGCCGTTGCACCGGCTATCGCAAGATTTTGGATGCGGTGGTGGCTGCGGGGCGGGAAGAGAGGGGTTAGGAGCGAGGGGAGAATCGGCGCTTTAGATTCCTCAAACAGGTGGGCTGGGTAGATGGGAACCGACGGAAACGAAGTAATTACCTACTATTTGGAGATGACCAGCGCGGAGGAGTTGCGGCCGGCGCGTCCGCCGGCGGAACCTTTTGCGGTGCGGCGGGCGGAGTTGGCGTTCCCTGCGTTGAATCGTTTCTTCTATACTGAGGTGGGGCGGGCGTATACGTGGACGACGCGTCTACCCTGGGATGAAGCACGGTGGCAGGCCTGGGTGGAGCGGCCGGAACTGCAGACATGGATTGGATATGTGCGCGAGACGCCGGCCGGCTATTTTGAATTGGATGAGCAGTGCGAAGATGGAAATAAGCAGGTCGAGCTGGCCTATTTTGGCTTACTTCCGTCCTTTGTTGGCCGGGGCGTGGGGGGCGCGCTGTTGACGGAGGCGCTTCGCCGCGCCTGGGCGCTGGGTCCGCAGCGGGTCTGGGTGCATACGTGTACCTTGGACCACCCGGCGGCGTTGCCCAACTATCAGAAGAGAGGGTTTCGGATCTATGATCAGAAGAGGAATGCGGAATGAGATTTTCGTTCTCTTTGGGATTCTCTTTCTTTTCGTTCTCTTCCACCTCAACAGAAGAAAGCTTGATTCGTCCCTGCCAAGTGAGCAGGTGGGGGGTGGGCTCGAGCCGGAGCGGTTGTTCCACGTTCCCGGCGTGGATAAGGTCCTGTCGCCTTCACTGCCGCGGCGCGGTAACTGGCTGACGCGTGCTATTGGCCGGTTGGTGTTAACGGTGCTCGGCTGGCGCATCGAGGGGAAGTTGCCTGACGTGCCCAAGCTGGTGATCATCGGCGCTCCGCATACCTCCCATTGGGATGCCATTTTGGCGGTCGGATTCTTCCTGGCCACTGGGCTGGATTGCCGCTGGATGGTCAAAAGAGAGGCCTGCGATCACGCCTTGGGCGGTCTGATGCGCTGGATGGGCGCGCTACCGGTGAATCGCCAGGCGCCGAGCGGTCTTGCGCAGCAGGTGATCGACGAAATAAACGGCAGCGGGAAGTTCGTTCTGGTTCTCACGCCGGAGGGGACGCGCAAGAAGGTGGAACGCTGGAAGACCGGCTTTTACCGAATCGCTCTCGGTGCGGGAACGCCGATTACGCTGGCCTATGCCGACTTTGAACGGCGGGTCGCGGGTATCGGTCCGACTGTGCGGCCGAGCGGTGATATGGAAGCGCAGATCGAAGAGATACGGGCGTATTACCGGGGGATACCGGCTGGGAATCCGGAGTGGGCCTGAACTGGGAGTTCAGTTCTACGGTAGCTCCTTTGCCAGGGTCGGTGCCTGTTTTTGGCAGTCCTTCATCTCTGCCGCGGTTCGGGCTATCTGGTTGCGTATTTGGTTGGCAGCCACCTTGCTTGAGCCGCACAACTGCAGTGGTCGGTGGTCAGTGGTCAGTAACTTCTGCGGTTGGAGGTCGGTGGTTAGTGGGTTGAGGCGGCAAATGGGGGAGTAGACACTGTTGGCTAGACACGATGCTGGGGAAGAGTAAACACGGTCGCTAGCCAGAGGGGGGCGTTGCGGGGGCGCAGCCCCTGCACAAGGGAGGCCGCTTGCGGCCGACCGCCAAACTGCAGTGGATAGTGGATAGCGAGAAACGCTTTTGCTCGCCTTTATCGTGGTCGCGCATTGGCGATGCCGTAGTCGTCACTTTTTCTGTAGGTCACTTGGTAAAGTGTATGTGGGGAAGGGTTATGGGACAGAGGTTTTCTGATGCGAGCAGTCGGTAGCAGCATACCCCGATTTGATGCGGCGGAGAAGGTGACCGGGCAGGCTGCCTATCCGGCGGATATCGACCTGCCGGGTCAGGCGTGGTTGAAGATCGTTTTCGCGGGCGTGCCCCATGCGCGCATTGTGCGGATGGACACGGCGCGGGCGGCGGCGGCGGACGGTGTCGTGGCAGTTCTGACGGCGGCGGACGTGCCGGTGAACGAATATGGGCTGGTGATGCCGGATCAGCCTGTGCTGTGCGGGCTGGGGAGTACGCCGCAGGCGGAGGTCGTGCGCTGGGAAGGGGACAAGGTGGCGCTGATTGTGGCCGAGACGGCGGCGCAGGCTGAGGCCGCGGCGCGGTTGCTGGACATCGAGTATGAAGCGCTGCCGGTCATCACCGACACGGAGCAGGCGCTGGCTGCCGACGCGCAGCCGCTGCATCCGCACCCTTTCAGCAACTTTCCTTACCCAGAAGGGCGGGACAGACAGTCGAATCTGCTCGTCACTCATCGCCTGCGCTGCGGGGATATCGGGGCCGGCTTTGCCGAGGCTGATGTGTGCGTGGAAGGCGTCTACAGCACGCACCCACAGGAGCACGCGTATTTGCAGCCGGAGGCCGGTCTCGGCCATATGCGCGACGACGGCCGCATTGAGGTGATTGTCGCGGGTCAGTGGATGCACGAGGACCAGGAACAGATCGCGCATGCTCTGGACCTGCCCTTGAACCAGATTGTAGTGCGCTACCCGGCTATTGGCGGCGCGTTTGGCGGGCGGGAGGACATGTCGATACAGATCCCGCTGGCGCTGGCGGCGTGGAAGACGGGGCGCGCGGTCAAGACCGTTTGGAGCCGGGAGGAGTCGATTGTCGGGCATCACAAGCGGCATGGGTTTGTCATTCGCGCCAAGTGGGGGGCAACCAGGGACGGCAAGATCGTGGCGGCGCAGATGGACATAACCTGTGACTCCGGCGCTTACGCTTACACCAGTACCAAGGTGCTGGCCAACGCCACTTTGATGTGCCTGGGCCCGTATGAGATTCCGAATGCGCATGTGGACGCGCGCACGGTTTATACCAACAACTGTCCGGGGGGCGCATTTCGCGGTTTCGGCGGGCCGCAGGCTCACTTTGCCGCTGAGATGCAGATGGCCAAGCTGGCGCATGCACTGCAGATGGACCCGGTCGAACTGCGGATGCGCAATATTTTGCGAGACGGCTCGCTCCTGGTCACCGGCAGCCCGATTCCTGCCGGTTGTACGACCGAAGAGGTGCTGGAGGAGGCCGCGCGCCAGGGCGGCTGGCAGAAGAGCGATGGCCGGTGGTCAGTCGCTGCTGCAGCCGATAACTCGCCTCCGGACAGTGGTAACGGGCTTCTGAGCACGAGCCTTGATTCCTCGCGCGAACGGACGGCGCGGGGGCGGGGGATCGCTTTATCATACAAGAACGTCGGCTACAGTTTCGGCTTTCCGGAGCACTGTACGGCCTGGGTTGAACTGCACGGCGGGGAGAAGATCGAGCGGGCACGGGTCGGCTGTGTCGGCGCGGAGGTGGGGCAGGGCGCGCACACTGTCTTCATCCAGTTGACGGCGGAGATGCTGGGGCTGTCGCCGGAGCAGGTGGAGTTGGAGGCGGCCGACACCGACGTGACCGGTTCGAGCGGCAGCAGTTCGGCCAGCCGGATGACCTTTATGGCCGGCAATGCGATTGAGGGCGCGGCGGCGCAAGCTCTGGCGCTGTGGCAGGATGAAGAGCGCCCGGCGCGCGCCGAGTTTGTCTATCATCCGCGGGCCACGACTCCTTTCGACCGCGACACAGGCGCGTGCGACCCCAATATCACGTACGGCTATTGCGCGCAGGTGGCCGACGTCGAGGTGGACCTGGATACCGGGCACGTGACGGTCAAGCGGCTGGTCAGCGTCAACGACGTGGGCAAGGCGATTCATCCGCAGCATGTGGAAGGGCAGATCGAGGGGGCGGTGGCGCAGTCGGTCGGCTGGACGCTGCTGGAGAATTATCTGCAGGAGGAGGGGGTTACCATCACCCCCTACCTGAGCAACTATCTGATTCCCAGCGTGGCCGATGTTGCCGAGGAGATCGTGCCTGTAATCCTCGAGATTCCGGATCCGCAGGGTCCGCTGGGGGCGCGTGGGATGGCCGAGATGCCCTTTTTGCCGACCGCGCCGGCGATTGCGGCCGCGCTGCACGATGCGCTCGGCGTCTGGTATGATGTGTTGCCATTTACGCCGGAAACGGTCTGGCGCGGCTTGGAGCGTAGTTAGCATGGTGCCATATGCCAGAGTAACTATCCACGATTATGGCGTCCGGAAACGGTGATAACCGAATAAGCAGCCTGGTCTGGGGCGTGGTCCTGGCGGTGGCGGGGATTGGTCTGCTCCTGTTCAACCTGGGTCTCTTCGCCCGCTACGAACCATACGTCCAGTACGTTGCCGCGGCGCTGCTGGGTGTGCTGGCGCTGGGCTTCGTTGGCAGCTATCTGTCGGCCCGTCTCTCGCCGGCTGCCCGCCGCGGGAAGGGGGCGGGCGGCGGCTCCGACCATTGGTGGCGGCTGATTCCTGCCTGGACGCTGATCGCTTTGGCGGTGATGGTCTACCTTTCGACTCTGCGGGAACTGGATCAGCGGGTAACGGCTGCCGCGCTGTTCGTTGGTCAGGCTATCGCTTTCGCTCACATTTATCTGCAGGACAGGGCCGGGCGTTGGTGGGCTATCATACCCGGCGGATTCATGCTGATGTTGGGCGGCACGATTGCGCTGAGCAGCGTCACTGAGGAGCCGGCCGCCCTGGGCACGGCGCTCTTTGTCGGGCTGGGCGCGGTTTTCTTTCTGCTCTACCTGTTGGGACAGCGGGGGCAGTTATGGTGGGCGCTGATTCCGGGCTCGGTTCTGGTGCTGTTCGGCCTGTTTCTCTTTTCGGCTGACCGCGGGGAGCAGATTTGGGTACTGCGCTGGTGGCCGCTGTTGCTGCCGCTGCTGGGCGCGTGGTTGATCTGGCGGGCAACGCGGCCGTTAGCCAACCGTAAACTGGCGACTAACAGTGCGCCCGGTCGGTCGCGTTCGACCAGCCAGCCGTCCGAGAAACCGGCGCGGCCGCGGAGGTTGGGTGAATACGGCGGTCCTGCGCCCGGTGCGGCGGTGGAGGTTATGCCCGACCCGGAGGAAACCGAGTGAGAAACGGTTCGGGGCGGGGAGATTTCAGGAAAAATAGACCCCTTACTAGTGCAGACTGATCTGCAAGAGACAATGGAGTCATGAAATGAATTTAGGTAGTTTTTCGGTGAGCCTGGCAGTCAAGGATCTTTCAGTTTCAAAAGCGTTTTATGAAAAGCTCGGATTTGCGGTTTTCGCGGGTGAGGCAAGCGAGGGCTGGCTCATCATGAAGAGCCCCAGTTGCGTGATTGGCCTCTTTCAAGGGATGTTCGAAAAGAATATTCTGACATTCAACCCCGGCTGGGACAGTTCCGCGCAACCGCTTGACGCTTTCACCGATGTGAGAGAGATCCAGGAAAAGCTTAAAGCGGACGGGATCGAGTTTGCCAGCGAAGCCGACGAAACGACAACAGGGCCGGCGAGTTTTGTGATATTGGATCCTGACGGCAATCCCATTCTCGTCGATCAGCATGTTTGACAACCCCAGTGGTCAGTGGCCGGTGACTTCGTGAACTGCTGGCCACTGACAATCGAAGTCTCAGAAAGGTATAGTTCTCATGTCTGAATTCGTTCTTACTCTGGTGCAGATGGACTGTTTGTTTGGCGACCCGGCGGGCAACTTCGAGCGCGCGGAGGCGTTCATTGGGGATGCAGCCGGCCGCGGGAGCGATCTGGTGGTGCTGCCGGAGGTGTGGCATAGCTCTATCGACCTGGAAAATGCGGAAGCGTACGCGTCGCCGGTGGCGGCCGAGGCCGGCGATGACGGCTGGTTTGGACGCTTCGCGACGCTGGCGAGGGACAACCATGTCTGGCTGACGGGGTCGATGCTGGAAAGCCAGGGGGACCAGTTCTACAATACGATGGTGCTTTACAGCCCGGAGGGCAGGCTGGCCGCCACTTACAGGAAGATGCACCTTTTTCGACTGATGAATGAGGATAGGTACCTGGCGCCTGGAGAAACGGGCACGATGCATGAACTGCCGTGGGGTTGCGCGGGGCTGGCGATCTGCTATGATCTGCGTTTTCCCGAGCTGTTTCGGCGCTATGCGCTGGAGGGCGCGCGTCTGATGATCCTGCCGGCGGCGTGGCCGCACCCGCGGCGTATGCACTGGCGGACGCTGTTGCGCAGCCGGGCGATCGAGAACCAGTGTTTCGTGGCCGCGTGCAACCGCGTGGGGACGGTCGACGATGTGAGCTTTTTCGGTTCGTCGGGGGTGATCGATCCGTGGGGCGAGACGTTGGTTGAGGGCGGTGAGACGGAGGCGCTGCTGACGGTGCGCATCGATTTGGATACGGTGGAGGCGACGCGGGCGAAGATTCCGATATTTGCGGATAGGCGGCCGGAGTTGTATTGAGGGTGGGGTTGACTGAGGGACGAAACGAGTGGCAAAAGGCGAGGTAGGGGTTAAGTTATGATCGGAACATTCACTCGCTGGGATGTCACCGAGCATTTACGCACTGAAGAAGATGCCCGTCTCTATCTTGAAGCGGCTTTCGAAGAGGACCTGGGCGACGGGCGTCTGATTCGCGCCGCGCTCGGGGACATTGTCCGTGGCCGCGATATGAGCGAAGTGGCGCGAGAGATAGGGATGACCCGCGAAGGACTGTCTGAAGCGCTCTCTGAGGACGACGGTCCCAGTTTTGGTACCGTCTTGAAGATCATCGGCGCGCTGGGGATGCGACTGGGTGTCGCCGGCTAGGGCGCTGGCGGAGAGACGGGGTTAGAAGAATTTGATCGGCAGTCCCTTTTGCTGGCAGTAGGCATATGGGAGGTCGGTTTCGTCTCACACGCCAAAGTCTGCAGTTGGAGTGCGGGACGGGAACAGGTTAGCCGAATAGAGAAGCCCTCTGCCCAGGTATCGCAAACCCCTTTTCCCAGTAGTTCGGGACACGCCCAACACTGCAAAATATGGATTTCGCTGACACTGTCCTTCAGACCGCCGCTCGCAAGTGGATTCGGGTTGACAGAAGTGTGTAGCCAAGCAGCCCGCTCAGCGGATATCGGTGTCTGCCAGAATCTCGCGCACTCCGTCTCGTAGTGCTTCCGGTAGACGGTAGGTTCCTTCGCCGGTCGCCTCGTCTCGCCCGTACTCGAGATAGGACGACGTTCCGTCATAGCCGTTTGTGCCGATTACGCGCGCGCCGAACTTCCCTAATACACCGTTGAGTTGGGCGAGGGTCAAGCCGGTCGTCTGACAGAGTGTGGAGCGCGAGACGTATCTTCCGGCTTCCTCGGCCTCACAGAGCGTCTTCAACATGATCCTGGTGTTCTCGGTCAGAGGGCGCCGCGTCAGGGCCCGGTGCATGATTTCAACGGATACAGACTTAGCCGGCTCGTCGGGCGCCTCCCGTTGGTCTGATTGCTGAGCTGTCGACTGCGCGACTTGTGCGGCCTGGACGGCCTCGATTATCGCGGCAATCTCTTCTGGGGTGCCCTTACAGACGAGCTTAAGTTCCATAGCATGACTCCCATTTGAGTTGTGGAGATACATGATTTAGTCAAAATAATATGCGCAAGTTTTAAGTTACGTAAGGCAGTGGGCTTTGTCAAGGGTTTACGGGACCTAATTCGGTCTACAGAATAGGAATTTCTTGTTGTCCGGCGGTCGAGCGGTTTTGCAGGCGTAGAAACGCGCAAAGGCCGCCAGTTTGGGTGGACATTGTGCCGACTTTTTTGGCCCGGAATGCGGGTTGGCGGAAGCATGAGGCCCGTATGCCGGGATTATGCGCGGTGTTTACGTGCTGACCTATTAGTGCGGGGGCGACCATTTTGTTAATTGTCAGCTGGCCGTTCCAATGATGCTACGAGAGACAGGAATAAGAAAACGGCGGGGAACTGTCCAATTATCCCCGCCGTTCACGTCACTTTTTTGATAGATCGATAGATTGCCCACTCTGGTGCCTTAGTGGGCCGAATCCCGACCATACAACCGATTATAGTCACTGAGCCCTGCTATTTGGTTAGGTATGCGTTCCCTCTGGCGACGAATACGTTCTTCTACGAAATCGGTCAAGAACTCCGTATCGCGAGCGTCATTCTGATGATACCCTTGTTGGTAATCTCCGTTTAGAGGCGGAATAGATTCGATAGCAGCTAACTCAGGTACAGGTGTTACTGTTAGCCCTTGCCCAATTTCTTCCAGCTTTGTTACTCTTGATTCTAACTGTGCAAATGTTGATTCAATTTGTGCGATAAAATCCGACACAATCTCGGAGGCAATTCGGTCAGCGTCCAGGGCCAAATCCATCCTTTCGCAAATGGCCCCTAATTCACCATTGAATTTCGATGGTCCTTTCCACAGCACTCTATTGACTTCAGAAAACCAAGACTTACCGTTACGCGCACGAAGCCATATCAGCGTTCCCGGCTTCACGTCTTCGCCTGTCACCCAGGCACCCCAACTGCCACTGTACAGCTTCATAGGACTGGCTAATCTCAAGATAACCTCCTTAGAGTGGTTGAATGTCTCTGTGCTGCATTTTCTTTCTGATATTAAGGAGTCCAGGGGGAGGCCCTCATCCCACTTCTGTCAAAACAGAATCTCAATGCTCTCACTGCTGACACCATCTTCCGACTCTCGACACAATATTCAGAACAGACAATTCCTACAGAAACCGTTAGCATTCTCCTGATCGTTCAGCAACATTCCACAGCGCTTGCACTCTGAATGAGATCCCGCTTGCGTTGTTCCATCAAGTCCAACGACAATAGGATTGGTCTCTCTCTTGCTATTGCATTCGCAGTCGTTGCGTTTACGACCACATTTCAAGCAAAGTGACTTTTTACTGTTCTTTCTTGTCTGGGCGTTTGGGCTTTTCGTTTCGCAAATTGCTCCTGACCTGTCTTTCCACAGTACTTTCTTAACTCTGGCGTGCCAGGATTTTCCATCGTGCCCCCTGACACAAATTAACATGTTCGACTCTACGTTTTCGCCCGTCACCCAGGCGCCCCAGTCACCGTTGTAAAGTTTCATTGGGCGTGCTGATCTCACACTAGTCTCCTTTGTGTGTTGGTACAGATACCTAGAGGAATTAAGATGCCATCTCCATGAAATTCTGATAAAAGATAGCCGAAAGTCCTCGCTCCAGGCACGATCCTACTGACCGACAGTACTCCGTGCCGCCTATTCTGGTTGTACAGAATTCCTGAAATCTGATGAGGATCGCTGGTCCTTGCAATCCAATTGGGGACAGCAATTGTACAACATTTTTCGAAGTTTTGTCAAATCCCCATGAAGAGCGCGGCGGAGAGAGCTAATTGACAGATTGTGAACTAAAGTTCACACTTTGCGAGAGACAGAGATTGTCAAAAGTGCCACATTCAAGCGGTGGTTTCAGAGGTTGCGGGACCGCCGTGCTGTTGCTCGCATTGACGCCCGTTTGCGAAATGTTACATTTGGCCATTTTGGCGATGTGAAGTCGGTTGGCGACGGCATATCCGAGATGCGTATCCGCCATGGCCCGGGGTATCGCCTTTACTTTATGCGCGACGGTGTCAGATTCGTGGTTCTTCTCTGTGGAGGTCATAAAGGCACGCGGACACGCGACATAGAGCGCGCCAGGCAACTGGCACTGGACTGGGGGGAAGGTAATGACTGAAACATTCACCCGCTGGGATGTCACTGAGCACCTGCGCGACGCAGAAGACGCCCGCCTCTATCTTGAAGCGGCTTTCGAAGAAGATCTGGGCGACGGGCGTCTCATTCGCGCTGCGCTCAGCGACATTGCTCGGGCCAACAATATGAGTCAGTTGGCGCGCCAAGTCGGGATGTCTCGAGAAGGGCTTTACAAAGCTCTGTCCGAAAACGGCAATCCTAACTTCAACACGATGATGAAGATAATCCGCGCGCTGGGGATGCGGTTGCGCGTCGCCAGTTAGTTCGTCACCCGAGGCCAGTGTGTCAAGGGACTTCTGGCCACAGTGCTTTTCTCTGAAAGGGCACCTTGCAGCTAGGCATTGCCCACGCTGCAATTCTGGAATTGGCGTGTGAGACGGGCATGATTTACCCGATCAAAGAAACTCTATTGCGCAGTCTTGCGAACCTCTTCTTCTTGAAATTCGGAACACTTCCCGTTCCGCAAAACAGGTATGAAGGATCGTAGGGGTAGAACCCGACGGCACTAACTCTCCGGCTGTTGTAATAATTCCTGTGCGATGAAACTTCTATCCGTAGAGTCCGGGTACGCCTGCGGCTAGTTCCTGAAGCAACTCTTACCCGCTGAGTCCGGGTACGTTTGCGGCTGGCACTATTCGATTGGAGGACTTCGGCAACCATTGACCGCAGTTCTTGCCTGTTCTGCTTCGTGTTGATTTCAGTCACAATTGTCCCCTTGGTTGCTTGATAGAGTTGGTTGTGTGTCTGACGTTTTTCTGTACATTCTCCCAGAGTAGATGTTGGAAAACGCTTCGTCGTGGCTTCCCTCTCAGTCCGAACGATATTCCTGACTATACACCAACAGAATTCAGGCTAACTGAAACAGGGCTGACTCTCGCCAACCATTTCATTGACATTATCTGACTGCGGCTTCTCGCAACTGCCTCGGATACAACAAAAGCAGAGCAATTGCTCTGCTTTTTGTCTCTATGGAACTGCCCAGCGTAGTCTAGACGGGGTTGAATTTCCCGCCGCGGAATTTCAAGCCGAACTCCCTCTATCCCGCCAAGAAGTCATCAATCGCCTTACGGGCAATGCGGTAGTGGCTGCCGATCTGCCTGGCTTGGAGTGAGCCGTCGTCGATGAGGGCCTGGATGTCGGCGGGCGTGACTTGGAGGTAGCCGGCGGCCTGTTCGAGCGTCATGACGGCCGGGGCCGCGGGTGGCTGAGGCGCGGCGGGTGGCTGGGGAGTCTCAGGGGGTTGAGGCGTTGCGGGCGGGTTTGGCGCGGCGCTGGCGGGCTGTGCAGGGGCCTGCGGGGGGTTCATGGCGTTGGTGATCATGCCGGCCATGCCGGCGCCGAGGCCGATCCCTGCGCCCAAGCCCAGGCCTTCACCGGTTCCGCCGGCGCCGCCGGGCTGCTGGGCCGCGTCGCCCAGTGCGCGCGCGGTCTTGAACTGCATGTAGGCGGCCATGTCGCCGATAGCGCCCATGCTGGCGCGTTCGTCGATTGCTTTGGCCGTCTCTTCGGTCGGACTGATCGAGACGATGCGGAACTGCTTGAGGGCCAGCCCCATGGCGGTGAAATCGTCCTGCAACGTGGCGCGCATGGCTGCGCTGAGCTCGTCGAACAGGCGGGGCAGGTCGAGAATGCTGGTCATGTTCTCGCCCCACATGTCGGTCATGCGGCTGATGATGGCGCTGCGCAGGAAGTCGTTGATCTGGCCGGTGCGGTACATCCCCTGTGTGCCGACGAACTGGTCGACGAAACGCTTGGGGTCGGCGATCTGCATGGTGTACTGGCCGAAGCCGCGCAGACGCACCAGCCCCAGGTCGGTATCGCGCAGGGTGACCGGTTCGGGCGTGCCCCATTTCATGTCGGTGAACTCGCGCATGTTGGCGAAGAAGACTTCGGCGGTGAAGATGTCCTGGCCGCCGGTGCCCATGCGCAAGAGTCCTGACAGGATCGGCAGGTTGGCGGTGGTGATGGTGTGCCGACCCGGTTCGAACAGATCCAGCGATTTGCCGTCGCGGTAGAAGACGGCGCGCTGGCTCTCGCGCACGATGACCTGGCTGCCGAAGCGGAAATCGCCCGAGCCGACTTCCGGTAGGCGAACGACGAGCTCCTGCGCGCCCTGGTCCGGCGCTTCGATTACGTCAATGATTCTTGCCATCAGTTTTCTCCTGTATGTCGAACTCCGGTGGCCAGGGTCCGGTGGTTAGTGGTGGGGTCGGAAATTGCAGAGAGCGCTATTCGCTATCTGCCGCGGTTGTGATCGTCTGACTGCGCTTGTCAAAGAGCCGTTGGAGTTCGGTCACGGTGTCGTTGACGGCCTCGATGGCGGGCCCGATTGCGTCGCGCTCTGCCGTGTTTGCCTCCAGTTTGTCGATCCTCTCTTTGATTTCCTGGGCGCGCTCGGCAAGGGCGGTGTCGAAGCGATGGAGGGCGTCGAGCTGCGCTTCCTGGATCTTTACGGCCGCGAACAGCCCGGCATAGCCGTAGCTGGCCGTTTTGATGCGGTCGATGAGCGTTTGCAGCCGCTGGATGGCGCCGTCGGCGTCGTCGAGCCAGGCCAGCCCGCCGGCGCGCAGCAGCTTTTTCTGCACGTCGTAAAGCCGCTGCTTCTCCTGCTCCAGCTCGGTAACCAGCAGCTGGCGCAGGCGGTGGTCGGCCTCGCGGCGCAGCTCCTTATCGTTGTATTCGCGCACCAGCGGCAGCCCCTTGAGCAGCCGCTCGATGGCTCCCATATTCTGGTCAGCTTTTTCCACAAAGGAATCGGTCATCTTTGCCCTCTTGTTCGGCCAACTTTCGACGCGCCAGTGGGGCGGGGCGAAAGCCGGTCCCGCTATGTAGTGGGGTTGAAACCTTCTCTATTCATTACGCAGTGGTATTCATCCGGGTTGCAGCCCGTTGGGTCAGGAACACTTCGCTGCCGCAATAGCCGCATTGGATCAGCCCCTTGCCGGCCAGCTCGAGTTCGCCGCCGCAGTTGGGGCAGTTGCGGCCGTCGGTCAGCTTCTGGCTATCGACACTGTAGAGAAGACCTTCCTCCCAGTTGATGGCGCCGCTGAAGAGCTGCTTGCCCACAAGGGTGCGGATCATATCCTCCACTGATTCGCGCGGCTGCTGCAGCTCGACGATGATCTCCTGCACGGTCACCTGGCCCTGGGTCAGGACCATATTCAGGATCTTCTTTTCCTGGGCGACTTGGGCGAATTCGGTCTCTTCCTGCTGCCCTTTGCGCCAGAGGTAGAAGCCGATGCCCAGTAGCGGCGCGCATACTATCAGCGCCAGGAACAGTCCTATCACAATCCCGCCGGCGTTCGTGCCGGTCGTAACCACCGTTGCGGTCCAGCCGAGGAACAGGACGGCTGATATCGCCATGATCGTCAGGCCGACGATGCGGCCGCCTCCGCGCATGTTTCGCTCCTTATTGTTTCCGAGGACTCGCTAACTCAACCGGTATAAGAGTATACACTTTGCGGCATCCTTGACGCTCATCTTGCAGAGAGAAGGCGCATTCCGAATTTATCCGAAGCCGCCGCCACCTCCGCCGCCTCCTCCTCCTCCTCCGCCGCCACCACCACCGAAGCCGCCGCCGCCGGAGAATCCGCCTCCGGAGAAACCGCCGCCGCCGCTCCAGCCATCGCCACCTGTATAGGTGCTACTGGGCCGGCTGGTCATGGTGACGCTGGTGCCGGTGAGCAGCGCGCCCAGGCCGAGGCTCATTCCTGACAGACTGAGGCCCAGCCCGCGACTGACACCGCTCAGGCTTCCGCCCATGCTCCCGCCGAGCCCACCGCGCCCCGGGGACCCGGAGGGCAAACCAGGTGTTTCGCCGCCAACGCGCCCGCCACCGACATTCAATTGAACCGACTGGCCGGGGGAGCCGGAGCCATAGTAGGCGCGGCGGTATGGTCCGTACAATTTCGAGTCGGGAATGTACCAGCCGGGTGCGGGTGCGTTCACCTTTTCAAATTTGCGAATGTACTGTTTATCCACGCCAAAGGCAATGGCATAGGACAGCCAGCGATCCCATAGCTCTTTCTTTTCTTCGAGGTCGCTGTAGCGGTCGATATCGCGAAGATAGTTTTTGAACGCCTGGCAGCGTGCGGCCAGCTGGGAGCCACGGCCGGTCTTGCGGGGCATGAAACGGGAGAGCAGCAGGAAGCCAAGGGCGGTCGTTGCAAGCCCGATGCCGGGCAGCGCGGCGGCGCCGGTCAGACCGCCGAACAGCATATAGAATCCCCAGCCAGCCAACCCTGCCAGCGCGAGCAGAATTATACCCAGGACAGCGTACTGATTGCGCACTTTTTCCGGGCTGCGGGCGAAAAAGCCGCGCGCGGTCACTTCGCTGTAAAGCGCCCGCTTGAGGGCCGGCAGTTCTCTGTGAAACCTGTGCTTCAGGTTCGAAAGTCGAACATTACTCCTGGTATTAAAGAGGCTGGCCAGCAGGTGTTTCTCAAAGGAGGAGACGGGTAGCTTCCGATTTTCGTAGCGGTAGATGAAGTCGCGCTCGGACCGGGATTTGCCTGTCTTTTCTTCGGTGATGCTAATGATCTTGCGTTGCGCCAGATCGACAAGCGTGGCGATGATATCCTGCATATCGGCCTGCTCGTCAAGAAGCGTGCCGGCGACGCCCGGGGCCAGGTTGTCTGGCGGCTCGGGCAGGTAATCGGCGAGCATTTCGACCGGCTTGTCGCGGCCGAGACGGTACCAGAGCAGGTAGAGCGCGGCCGGTCCGCCCAGAAGGAAAAGCAGGCCGAATGCGCCGAACAGGAGCGTAAGAATCGGGCCCCAGCGGGCGCGGAAGAGCATTTCGGATTCGCGTGCGGCTGCTTCGGCATCGGCCCTTACCTGCCATGGATGGGGTTCCCCGGCCACCACGCCGGGCGTGAACTCGACCCGTACTTCGAAGGCTTGACCGGGAGCCAGACTGCGGTCGAGCACATATGCGATCTCGCGCCCACTTTGCAGACGTGAAGCGGAGGCGATCTCGCGGGCGTCTTGCCAGGCTTCTCCCCTGTTCGTGTATGCGGCCCACTCATGGATTGCGGCCGGCGCGACCACGTTCACCCGCCCTGCCTGCACGGGGAAGCTGCGGTCGCCGTAGATCGCCTTCCACCAGAGTTGGTCGCCGCCTTCATAGTAGCGCAGGCCGCCGCGCACAGTATAGCCAAGGGTAAAGGTCTCGCTGCGGTTGCTGATGGGAGGGAAATACCAGTAAATGACGTAACGGGAGGCCTTTTCGGTGACGGTAAATGTATATGGCTCTTTGCCGTAGCTCGCGTAGCGATAGCTGTTGCCGCTGGCGTCTGTCAGGGTCCAGCCGTCAAGGGAACTGAAATTCTTTTTGGGGATGTCGCGATAACCGTAGGTGAAGATGCCGCGCGTAAATTTGATGGTCTGATGCTCGGCCACTTCAAATGCGCTGTCCTTACGGATAATAATATCGACGTCGAAGCGCTCCCAGAGCAGGGACTTTTCCTGCGCGAAAACGAGTTGGACTTGCAGAATCAACAGGGCGCCGAGCAGAACTGCGGCGCCGGTCAGCAGGCGTGCAGGCCGGCCGGCTGATATTGCCACAGTTGCCAGGCTGACGATGCGGCTGCCAGCGCGCATGGTTCGCTCCTTTTTGCTCAACGTTCGCGCTATCACCATAAGTTGGAGAGCGCTTCTATTTCGACCGTCTTCGCGTCCAAAAGGCGAGGAGAGGCGCATCCCAATCTTATCCAAAGCCGCCGCCTCCGCCGCCACCACCACCACCGCCGAAGCCGCCGCCACCGGAAAAACCGCCGCCGCCGCTCCAGCCGCCGCCGGAAGTGGAGGAGCTGCTTGGCCGGCTGGTCATTGTAGCGCTGGTGCTGGTGAGCAGGGCGCCCAGGCCCACACTCATTCCCGCGAGGCCGCTGCCCAGCCCGCGGCTGGCATCGCCCAAGCCGCCGCCCAGACCGCCGCCGCCCGGGGGCCCAGAGGGGGCGCCAAGGGTCTCGCCGGCGGCGCGTCCCCCGCCGCCATCCGGGCGGGAAGACCGGCCGAGGTGACCTGGCCCGTAGTACCAGTGGCGATAGGGGCCATACATGGTCGGATGGGGGATGTACCAGCCGGGCGCGGGCGCGTCAACCGCTTCGAATTTGCGAATGTACTGGGAATCGACGCCAAAGGCGATGGCGAAGGGCAGCCAGCGGTCCCACAGCTCCTTCTGTTCTTCGAGATCGCTGTAGCGGTCGATGTCGCGCAGGTAGCGTTTGAAGGCCTGCCAGCGTGCAGCCAGTTCGGCGCCCTCGTCGGTCTTACGGGGCATAAAGCGGGACAGCAGCAGGAAGCCGAAGGCGGTTACGCCCAGTCCTATGCCCGGCAGGACGGCGGCGCCGGTCAGACCGCCGAAGAGGGACATCAGTCCCACCCCGAACAGTCCTGCAAGGGCCAAAAGGCAGACACCGAGACAGCCGTACTGGTTGCGCACTGATTCGGGGCTGCGGGCAAAAAAGCCCTGCGCGGTCACTTCGTCATACAGTGCGCTTTTGAGGGCCGGCAACTCCTTGTGGAACTTGTCCTTCAGGTCCGAAAGTCTGACCTCGTCCTTGCGTTCGAAGATGCCGTCCAGCAGGAGTTGCTCGAAGGCAGAGACGGGCAGCTCCCGATTTTCGTAGCGGTAGATGAAGTCGCGCGCGGTGAGAAATTTACCCGTTGTCTCTTCGGTGATGCTGATGATCTTGCGTTGCGCCAGATCGACAAGCGTGGCGATGATATCCTGCATGTCGGCCTGCTCGTCCAGGAGGGTGCCGACGACGCCAGGGGCCAGGTCGTCGGGGGGTTCCGGCAGGTAATCGGCGACCAAATCGACCGGTTTGTCGCGGCCGAGACGGTACCAGAGCAGGTAGAGCGCGGCCGGTCCGCCCAAGAGGAAGAGCAGGCCGAGAGCGCCGAAAGCAAGCGTAAGCATCGGACCCCAACGGGCACGGAAGAGCACGGCTGCCTCACGCTCGGCTGCTTCGGCATCGGCCCTAGTCTGCCACGGCTGCGGTTCGCCGGCCACGACGCCGGGTGTAAACTCGACCCGCACTTCGAATGCTTCGCCGGGCGCCAGGCGGCGGTCGAGCGCAAAGGCGATCTCCCGACCGCTTTCCAGACGTGATGCCGATGCGGTGCCGCGGGCGTCTTCCCAAGCGCCTCCGGCGTTCGTGTAGGCGGCCCACTCATGAATCGAGGCCGGCGCGACAACGTTTACCCGGCCCGCCTGCACCGGGAAGCTGCGGTCGCCGTAAATCGCTTGCCACCAGAGTTGGTCGCCGCCCTCATAGTAGCGCAGGCCGTCGCGCACGGTATAGGCAAGGGTAAAGGTCTCGCTCTGGTTTGCCATAACCGGGAAATACCAGTAGACGACGTAACGGGAGCCCTTGTCGGTGACGGTGAAGGTATATGGCTCTTTGCCGTGGCTGGCCTGGCGATAGATGTTGCCGCTGCTGTCGGTCAGGGACCAGTCATCGAGAGAACTGAAATACTGTTTGGGTATGTCACGGTAGCCGAAGGTGAAGGTTCCGCGGGTAAAGCGAATGGTCTGATGCTCTGTCACCTCGAAGGAGCTATCCCTGCGGATGATGATATCGACGTCGAAGCGCTCCCAGAGCAGTGTTTTCTCCTGCGCGAAGGCGGGATGGGCATGGACAACGAAGAGGACGCCGAGCAGAACTGCGGCGCTGGCAAGCAGGCGAGCGAACAGCCTGGAGCGTATCCTGAAAGCGGGTGAATGCTTTCGTCTTTTCTGGGGCGAGATCTTCAGTCGTGGAATCATCATGCTCGTAATGCGCGGCAGAGCGCAATAGACAGCCTCTCCTCTCTGGGGCGTGGGTTCAGGTGTATGCTCTCAGTGTCGCACAAAGCCGCCTGACATGCCTGACATTCTACCAACTCTTTGGCTGACAATTCAATTTGGGCGGCTATACGACCTGATTGAGAAGCTCGGTTTCTCCCTGCCACAGCCGGTTCAGGTTTTCGAGCAGAATGTCGATCAGGTTTTCTTCGTACATGCGGGTTTCGCCGCCGGTGTGCGGCGTTATGAGGACATTTTCGAGGTCCCAGAAGGGTGAGTCCTGCGGCAGAGGTTCTTCCCAGAAGTGATCGATGCCGGCGCCGGCGATGGCGCCGGACTGGACCGCTGCGAGCATGGCCGGTTCGTCGACGCAGCCGCCGCGGGCGACATTGATCAGATAGGCGCTCTCTTTCATCTGCGCGAAGGCGGCAGCGTCGATCACGTTCTCGGTGGCGGGTGTCAGCGGACAGGTAAGGGCGACGAAATCGGCTTGAGGCAGGAGCGCGGGCAGCTCTTCGGGCAGATGGACGGCATCGGCGGCACCGGCGGCGGTGGCCGGGTTGCGCTTTGTGGCCAGCACGTGCATGTCGAACGCTTTGGCCAGCTTGGCCAGTCGGGAGCCGATCTTGCCCAGGCCGATGATGAGCAGGGTTTTGCCGCCCAGTTCGTCTTCGCGCAGGGACAGGTCGCCGATCATGCCGCGCCAGGCATGGTTCTGCTGGCGGTCGCGACCGGTGTGGATGTGGCGGGTGAAGGCGAGGATGAGGGCCATGGCATGTTCGCTGACGGCGTTGCTGTTGACGCCGCTGGCGGTCGCGAGACGGATACCCCGCTGGCGCAGCGCGTCGAGGTCGAACTGGTCGACACCGGCGCCGATTGACTGGATGAAACGCAGGCGGGGCGCGACGTCCAGGAGCTCATTCTGCCAGAATCCGGAAATCAGCAGCACGTCGGCCTCGGGCAGGCGGGCGGCCAGGTCCGCTGGTGTCCAGACCTGGAAATTTTGAATGCGCTCCTGCTCGGCGGGGGCGCGGCCGCGCAAATTTGCCTGCCGGCGGGCGAAGATCAGCTCCAGCTGATAGGCTATGTGGGCAAAGCAGATGGTCAGATCTTGCGGCGCGGGGAAGGGTTGGGTCGTCATTGGGCTGCTCCGTGGCGGGTACATTGCGCGCCGCTGGTGGGCGCGGTCCAAGGACTATATAGCACGGGGCGGCGCGATCGCGCAATGCAGAGGGGGTCTGTCTGGAATCGGGACGCTTGACGGCTGGGGTGATCGTCGCTAGGCTATGCTACTCGTACACGCGCCCGAATTGGGGCGCGGTATCGCAGGCAATTTCCAACCATTCATGCCGGAGGCCCAAAATGAGCCAGTTTGTTGCCGATTTCGAATCTTATTTGCCGGAAGAGTTTGCCGGCAAGCCTTACGGTCCGGCCGGCCTGTTGGCCAACGCGGACGACGCCGGCATTGACGTGAGCGTCGTCTTCCAGGGGGGCGTGCCGGACGATCCCCGCCCGGGCAACGCGGCGGTGCTGGATGGGGCGGAGGGCCAGTCGCGTATTTTGCCCGGCTGCCTGGTCAACCCAACGATGGGGCCGGATGCGCTGGCGGACCTGGAACACTGTGTGCGGCGCGGCGCGCGCACGGTGAAGTTGATGGCGGCCGGCCACCGCTATCGCCTGGACAGCGCGGCGGTTGATCCGGTGATGGACCTGGCGCGGTCGCTCGGCATCACGGCGACGATCCACTCCGGCTCGCATCTGAGTGGATGTGCGCCAGAGTATATCGCTCACATCGCGAGGAACCATCCCGAGGTTACGATCATCATGGACCACATGGGGTATAGGGAGTGGGTGAGGTCGGCGGTGCAGGCGGCGCAGGAGAATGCCAACATTTATCTGGGCACGACGTTGATCGCAGCGGCTGAGCCGTACACGATTTCAGGGATTGTGGAGAGCGGTGAGCTGGGCGCGGACCGGATCGTTTTCGGCTCGAATGCGCCGGCGGGGATCGCGTCACACGGGGTCAACGGCATTCGGATGGTGGGCTTTTCGCCGCAGGATGAGGCGCTGATTCTGGGTGAGAATATGCGCGCTATTTACGATATGTAGGGCGACGCAGCCGGAGAGGGGCGAAGGAGCCGCTCTCTCGCTCCTCTTCACTCAATTTCTGTAACTACAAAGCGGTATGCAGAGCCTGTTTTGACCAGCCCTTCATCCCCGCCGCCGTTCAGGTCCTCTCATCGTGTATTTGCTGGCAGCCGCCACTTTGGATGAGCCGCACAGCTGGAATGACGTCGAACGGTGGATGAGGGATGGTTTTGGAGGGGGGCGTTGCGGGGGCGCGGAACTGCAGTTTTTAGTTTTCAGTTTTTAGTTTTCAGTGGAACACCAGTCGCCAGGGGAACACCGGAGTTTAGCGGTCGATCGTCGGTGGGTTGAGGCGGCAAGTGGGGGAGTAGACTCCGTTCGCCAGACACGATGCTGGGGAAGAGTAAACACGGTCGGTGAGGCATGTTTTTGTAGGGGGGCGTTGCGGGGGCGCAGCCCCTGCACAAGGGAGGGCCGAAGGCCCGACCGCCCAGATAAAGTTCAGGCGAAAGCAGCCACGCAAATTGCCTGAGAATGGATCTGCGGGCTGGACATGGCTTTGTTGTCCTAATGCATGCGAGAGTTCGCCCCCAATTTGGGAAGCACCCGTCCTGTGTCGGCCCTTGACTTTGTACACGGAGGGACAACAATGGCCTTAGAAAAACGGTCCTCGCGGCGCAAGTTTGGGATTGCGTCGCTCTTTCTGTTGTTCGCTCTTGCATTCTTGCCTGTCGGTTGCGACGCGCAGGAGATCAGGATTGACGGCTCTGGACCGGCTGGCGAGCCTGTGACAATCAGATATGTAGCGGCAGGCGGGCCGATATGGTCTGTGCCTGAGGGAGCGGCGATCGAGCAGTTCCATGCGCAAATGCCGGACATAGAGATTGACCGCCAGTGGCAGGAGCGGAGCTTAAGCAATTATTTTACGGAATCCCCACCTCCAGACGCAATTCTTGGGGCTGAAGGCCATGAATTGCGCCACGCTGCCCAACAGGATCTATTGTCCGATCTCTCTGAAATTTGGGTGGATAACAACCTTGCTGAAGCGTATGGAAGACAGTTCGGGGAAGTCGGCCGAGTCGATGGTACGTTTCGACTTGTACCTGTCGGTTATTTCTGGACAGGCATCTTTTACAACAAAGAGGTTTTTGAGCGGTATGACCTGGTTCCGCCGGCGACATGGGAGGAATTCGTAACCATTTGCGAGACGCTATTGGCGAACGGCGAGACGCCTCTCTCGGTAGCCGGTCAGAGTATCTATCACAACTACTTGTGGTTCAGCTACCTCAATATGCGTTTGAACGGACCTTCGTTTCACAGGCACTTGATACAAGGGCAGGAGAGCTACACCGATGAACGGATAGCTCTCGTCTGGGAGTCCTGGATTACTCTTTTTCGACGGGGATACTTTATTGAAAGACCGAACGTGACATCTGAGAGTGGGAGTATAAAGGCGCTGATTCCCGGGGTTGAGGACAGCCCGCTCACGGCAAAGGAGGCTGTGATGACGCTTGCGCCCCATTTCAGCTTGCGCCACCTGTCCCCGGAATCTGCCTCTGAACTCGATTTTTTTCAGTTTCCTCAGATGGACCCTACTTCATCAGTGGGAGAGATCGCGACAGTATTCGGCTACATAATCCCGGCAGAGGCGGCGCATCAACCTGAAGCAAGCGCGTTTGTCGCCTTTATGGCTTCAGCCGAGGCGCAGGCGCTGCAAATGGCCCGAATCGTCGAGGATCCAACAAACGTGGGATGGATTCCATTGCATCGCGATGTGGATCGGGCGCTGTTGTCAGTGGCTGCGCGAAAGGCCGAGGAAATAGTGGGTGGGGCGGACGAGGTACTGCCGCCTCTTCTTATGGCTCTGCCCAGGAGTATGCAGGCGGGTTTCAAAACGGTCTTTGATGGGATGTTTAAGCAGTTGAATTCTCGGGAAACCGAGATTGACGTTTCCGAAATCCAGTCCATTTTGGAAGAAGCGCGACAGCAAGCGTTGCAGAGAGGGGATTATCAGCAATAGCAAAGAGGCCCCTGGTCTTGGTCCCGTAGCCTTGTGGCACCCAGTTGACCCTCTTAAACAGCTTCTCTACAAACGAGGCAGGGTGATGCCGGACTGTTTCTGGTATTTGCCGTTGCGGTCGGCGTAGGAGACTTCGGGCGCCTCGCCTTCGAAAAAGAGGACCTGGGCGATGCCTTCGCCGGCGTAGATGCGGGCGGGGAGGGGGGTGGTGTTGCTGATTTCGATGGTGACGTAGCCTTCCCACTCGGGCTCGAAGGGCGTGACGTTGACGATGATGCCGCAGCGGGCGTAGGTTGATTTGCCGACGCAGATTGCGAGCACGTTGCGCGGGATGCGGAAGTACTCGATGGTGCGGGCGAGGGCAAAGCTGTTGGGCGGGATGATGCAGTCGTCGCCATGGTAGCTCTGCAGGGCGCGCTCGTCGACGGCTTTGGGGTCGATGACGGTGAGCTCGCCGGTGGCGGGTGTGAAGATGCGGAAGTCCTGGGCGACGCGGATGTCGTAGCCGAAGCTGCTGAGGCCGTAGGAGACCATTCCCTCGCGAACCTGGCGGTCTTCAAAGGGCTCGATCATGCCGCATTCTTTGGCTTTTTGGCGGATCCAGTGGTCTGGTTTAATGGATAGCATGTTTAGAAACTCTGCGATTCTTGGCGCGCGGAGTGTTCCGCTTTGATTGAATAGATGGGACCCGACGGCTTGGGGGAATGGGGAAAGGCCGTGAGCCCGAACCAGTATACCACGTAGGCGGGATTTGATGCCTTAGTGGAAAGGAGATTAAATCGGGTCTTTGGATCTGCAAGGCTGATTCGATCTTCCGTCTCAGAACTGCTCTAATGTTGACCACGCCTGGATTTCGACTTACAATCCTCCTTCACCCACTCTGAATTTCCTACATGCGCAATGATACAACTCCGCGATTACCAACAGAACCTGCTCGATGATGTTCAGGCTACACTCACTCCAGAACAGGCCAGAGTGATGATGCAACTCCCAACCGGCGGTGGCAAGACTATCATCGCTGGGGCTCTGCTGAAAGAGTGGCTTAAAGACGGACGGAGTGCCGTCTGGTTGACCCACCGCAGAGAGTTGGTCAGCCAGACTTGGGAGTTGCTGGATAACGCCAATATAGCGGCAGATTACAATTTTCGTTGGCTTCCCGACATGGATGCCCCCGTTAAGCGGGAAGGCGTCGCTATTTTGATGGCCCAGACCGTGAGCCGACGCACCGCCAAAATGAGCGTGTGGCGCAACTACGGCAGGGACGACCTGATGATCATTGACGAGGCGCACCATGCCGCCGCGGTCGGCTGGACGCGTGCTATGCGGCAGTGGCCCGGACGCATACTGGGGATGACCGCCACCCCTTGGCGCCTGTCCCAAAAGGAAGGATTCGACCACCTTTTCAACGCGTTGCTCTGTGGCCCGCCCGTTGTGGACTTGCAGTCCGACAATCATCTGTGCGATGCCCGAGTTCGCAGACCGTCTTCCCAGTGGATCGTCCGCGGCGGAGAGGTTGGCATGGACGGAGATTTCACCGACTCCGGCATCGTGGCGGCCAACCAAGACCATATTATGACTGCAGGAGCGCTCAAGTTCTGGCAGGAACACGCCCACGATCGTCAGACCATCGTCTACGCAATTTCTGTAGAACATGCCCATAATCTGACCGCCGTGTTCAGGAGTGCCGGCGTGCCTGCCGCCGCGTTGCTCGGCAGTACGAAAGATAAGGAGCGGGCCGCGCTGATCGCGGGTTTCAAGAATGGGATTTTCAGAGTTCTGGTTAACGTTGCCGTTGCTACCGAGGGTTTTGATCTGCCTGACGCCTCCTGTGTAGTCATCACCCGGCCCACCAAGAGTCTGACTTTGTACTTGCAAATGGTCGGAAGAGGCCTGCGCCCGAAAAAAGACAACGGGAATTGCCTGATTCTTGATTTGGCGGCCAACGCGGAACTCCACGGGTTGCCCGAAAACGACCGTGAGTGGTCCCTGGAACCGCGCGCGGCGCAGGAAGATGTCGGCGACGCCGTAACTGTCTGGTGTGACAACTGCAAGACGGTATCTCCTGCCGCCAGCCAGGCTTGTCAGACCTGTGGCGAACCGTTTGGCAAGGAGTGTAGCCGTTGCGGAAAATGGCGGGCGTGGAATCGTTGGAGGCTGGAAAAGCAGTGCGGGGATGCGCACGAATTTGTTTGCGACCTGTGCCACAGAGATGCGCACATCGAAGCTCAGTTGCCAATCAATGAGCAACTGGAAGCGGAATTGGCCAAGTTGAAAGATGAGGGACCAGTCGTTCCTGTGCCGGACTCTTCTGTATCAATCGCTGGCTTGAACGGTCGGCTATTTGAGCTATTAAAGGAACTGCTGGAAGAAGAGCGGTTGGTAGCGACGCGTGCTGACGAAAAGCGTCAGCATGAACTGCGGCAGGCCATTGAAGCTCGTGAGACGCAGATGACCGATGAGTCATTATTGGAGAGCGTGTTCGAAAATTACATTAGTAGCCTGCCGACTAACCAACGCCCGCAGAGCAACCCCCAGAAATATCGTATGTTTACAGAGTGGGAAGGTGGCCTTCAGGAGGAAGTGGCCAGTTTGAGAAACGAGCTTGCCCGGCTGAAAGACATACCTGTAGACAAACAGTTAATTTTCAGTGGTGTTGAGGACAGAGTTACTAACCTTTTACGTCGCGCAGCACAGTCTGTTTTTCTACTACCGGAAGACAGAGACCGCGAAGTCGAGTCGTCTCCTCGTTTACCAAAGGGCAAGGGCCGACCTTACGGTGCCAGCAAGAGTTCAGTGACTCACCCGGAGCAAATGAAGGAACTCGCGCTGAGCCTGTATCATGCTGGAAAAAGCGCTCGGCAGGTTGCTGAGGAACTGTTTGCCAATGATTTCGGGACCCAAGCTGGGCGAATGATTGGGCCGGGGCAAATGGCTCATATGATCAAAAAATGGACCGCTGAGCCGGACCTAGACATGCAAAATCTTGCGAGAGGTCGAATTCGCGCGACTAAGAAAAAAATGGTGCATAGAAGGGAACATGCGAAAGCGCGAGCACAAGAATTGCGCAATCAAGGACTTTCGATGGCCAATATTTCAAGTGTATTGAATGATGAAGGCTATTCTACTGTATTGGGAAACTCATACAATCAGCAAGCCGTGCGGCACCTGTTAGATTCCAAAGTATAGGGCGAATTTTGGAACGCATTGCGCCATGGGAAGCTAGTTGATACCTATCTCTATTTCCAACTCCTCCTTGCCCCAATTCCGGTCCGGTGTCAGGTAGATCAGGGGCATACTGACCAGGGTCACCCCGTATTTCACCAGTAGATTGACGATGAAGATCTCCCAGGCGACGGCCCAGGAGTCGACTAGCTGCGCGCCGAGAAAGGCGATGGGGGAGAAGGCGATGAGGACGAAGAGCAGGTTGTCGATGGGGACGCTGACCGAGTTGCTGACCAGGACGCGCAGCCACTGGAATCGGGTGGTGATGCGGCTGACGAAGAGGTGATAGATCTCGGTATCGACCAGCTCGCTGACGAGCTCGGCGATGATGGAGGCGCAGACGATGCGCCACAGCGGGGCGAAGATGGCGCTGAACTCGGCGCCGCCGAAGGAGTTGGGATCGCTGGGTACGGCCGCGGACCACATCAGATAGAGAACCATCCCCAGGTTGATGACGGCGGCGGCGATGATCAGGACCTGGGCGTTGCGCTTGCCGAGCGTCTTGTGGACGAGGTCCCGCAGGGTGAAGGTTACGGGATAGACGAAGGTGCCCATGTCGACGGCCAGGCCGGCCACGACGCCGATCTTGAGGCTGGCGATGTCGGCCATCATCTGGGCGGCAATGTAGGCGGCCACGACCACCACGGCCACTCTCGACAAGGCGGCCGCGGCATGATGGGGGCGGGTGTGTTTTGCTGAGTCGCGAACTGTCACGTTACAATCTCCCTATGTTTTGGTCAGGCGGGAACTTCGACCGCCGGCAGCGCTGCCCGCTGCCTCTGGTACAGACGGAATGCCGGGTAGAGGCAAGCACCTATTTTAGCACGCGGTTGCGCCATCGGCAGGATGGGGCAGCCTTCGGGTGTAACGCAGATATTTCTTGACATTGTCTGAATCAGGATTTGCAGGATTAGAGGATTTACAGGATTGCCGGCGGTCAGTTGATGGCTGTTCAGCAAGTCTTTGTGGGGCGGTTGGAAGGGGCAGATTGCAGAGGGACAGTTTTGGGATGTACATCAGCCAAGAGGCGAACGCGAGCGTATAACTTATGCCCAAGCGCACAGATATTTCTTCGATTCTGATTATTGGATCGGGTCCGATTGTGATCGGCCAGGCGTGTGAGTTCGACTATTCGGGTGCGCAGGCGTGCAAGGCGCTGCGGGCGGAAGGGTACAGGGTTGTGCTCGTCAACTCGAATCCGGCGACGATAATGACCGATCCGGAGATGGCTGACGCCACCTACGTGGAACCGCTTACGGTCGATCTGCTGGAGAAGATTATCGCGGAGGAGCGGCCGGACGCGCTGCTGCCGACTGTGGGCGGGCAGACCGGCCTCAACCTGGCGGTGGCGCTGGCGGAGCAGGGTATCCTCGAACGCTATGGCGTTGAGCTGATCGGCGCGAATCTGCGCGCGATGCAGGTGGCGGAAGATCGGGACCTGTTCAAGCAGGCGATGTCGGATGCCGGACTGGAATCGCCCCGCAGCCGCATCGCCCATTCGCTGGAGGAGGCGCGGGAGATTTTCGAGACCGTGATCGGGCGTTTCCCCATATTCATCCGTCCCAGTTTTACGCTGGGCGGCAGCGGCGCGGGCACGGTTTTCACGCCGGAGGAGTTTGACGAGAAGGTGGCCTGGGGGCTGCAGGAAAGCCCGGTGAATACTGTCCTGGTGGAAGAGTCGCTGATTGGTTGGAAAGAGTATGAGCTGGAGGTGATGCGCGACCGCGCCGACAATTTCGTGGTTGTCTGCTCGATCGAGAATCTCGACCCGATGGGCGTTCACACGGGTGACAGCATCACGGTCGCGCCGTCGCAAACGCTGACGGACAAGGAGTACCAGCGGCTGCGGGACCAGGCCCGGCTGGTGATGCGAGAGGTGGGTGTGGAGACGGGCGGCAGCAACGTTCAGTTCGCGGTCGATCCGGACTCGGGGCGGGTGGTGGTGATCGAGATGAACCCGCGCGTGTCGCGTTCGAGCGCGCTGGCCTCGAAGGCGACCGGTTTTCCCATTGCCAAACTGGCGGCCAAGGTGGCGGTAGGCTATACGTTGGATGAGCTGAGGAACGACATCACGCAGGAGACGGTGGCGGCGTTTGAACCGTCGATCGACTATGTGGTGGTCAAGATCCCGCGCTGGGCGTTTGAGAAGTTCCCCGGCGTTGACCGGGAGCTGGGGCCACAGATGAAATCGGTGGGCGAGGTGATGGCGATTGGGCGCACGTTCAAGGAGGCGCTGCAGAAGGGAGTGCGCAGCCTTGAGATCGGCCGCGATGGGCTGGGGCCTCTGCCGCGGGACAATGACGGCCAGTTGAAGGGCTATGCGGCGGGTACCGCTGCTACAGATCTGCTGCGCATCCCCAACCGGGACCGGATTTTTGCCGTCTTCGAGCGCCTGGTGGAGGCCGAGCGGGAACGTCCTGCCTCCAGTGAGCCGTCAGTGGACGATGCGGCCCTGCGGGAATGTTCTGAAATCTACGACCCCTGGTTTGTGGCGCAGATGCAGGAGATCGCCCGTTTTCAGATCAGCCTCGAACAGGGGGGCCAGCTGGACGCGTGGACATTGCGGCGGGCGAAGCGGATGGGATTCAGCGACGCGCAGATTGCCCGCATTGTCAGTGAGGCGCGGCAAGGCGAGGAGAGAGTGGAGGACGCTCGATCTTCGAAGTTGAGCGAAGCCGACGTGCGTGCGATGCGCCACCGTCTGGGTGTTCTGCCGACGTATCATCAGGTAGATACCTGTGCGGCCGAGTTTGCCGCGTTTACGCCTTATCTGTACAGCAGCTATGAGAGCGAAGGGGAGGCGCCGCCTACCGGGCGTGACAAGGTGATTATCCTGGGGGGCGGGCCTAACCGGATCGGCCAGGGGATCGAGTTTGACTACTGCTGCTGCCATGCCAGTTTCGCGCTGCAGGAGATGGGCTTTGAGACGGTGATGATCAACTGCAATCCGGAGACGGTCAGCACCGACTATGACACCAGCGACCGGCTCTATTTTGAACCGCTGACCCTTGAAGACGTGCTGCATATTTATCAGCGGGAGGCGGAGGGCGGGTCGCAGGTGAAGGCTTTGGTCCAGTATGGCGGGCAGACGCCGCTGAACCTGGCGGCCGGGCTGCAGGCGGCGGGCGTTCCGATTCTGGGCACGCAGCCGGAGGCGATTGAGCTGGCGGAGGACCGCGAACGGTTCAGCGCGCTGCTGGCGGAGCTGGACATTCCGGCGCCGGACAGCGGCATCGCCCACAGCACCGGACAGGCGCTGGCGATTGCGGCCCGCATTGGTTATCCGCTGGTGGTGCGGCCCTCGTACGTGCTGGGCGGGCGGGCGATGGCTATTGTGGACGACGAGGCGAGTTTGCGCCACTACATGTCGTATGCGGTCGACGTGGACTTGGAGATGACGACCAGCGGCCAGGAGGTGGCGATCCTGGTGGACCAGTTCCTGGAGGATGCCTACGAAGTCGATGTCGATGCGATCGCGGACGGCGAGCGGGTGGTGATCGGGGGCATCTTGCAGCATATCGAGGAGGCCGGTATCCATAGCGGGGACAGCGCTTGTGTGCTGCCGCCGTATAAGATCAGCGGCTATCATCTGAGCATTATTCGCGAGTATACGGAGAAGCTGGGGCTGGCGCTGGGTGTGCGCGGGTTGATGAACGTGCAGTACGCGATCAAGGATGACGTGGTATACGTGATCGAGGTGAACCCACGCGCGAGCCGCACGGTGCCCTTTGTCAGCAAGGCGACGGGGGTTCCGCTGGCCAAGCTGGCGGCGCGGGTGATGGCCGGCAAGTCGCTGGCCGAGGTGGGTCTGCTGGAGGAGCCGGAGGTCCAGGGTTTCTTTGTCAAGGAGGCTGTGCTGCCGTGGAAGAAGTTCAGCGGCGCGGATACGCTGTTGGGACCGGAGATGCGCTCGACCGGCGAAGTGATGGGGCATGCGCATAACTTCGGCCATGCTTTTGCCAAGAGCCAGTTGGGGGCGGATTACCGGCTGCCAGTCGACGGCGGTGTGCTGATTACGGTGAATGACTACGATAAGGGCGCGGCGCTGAAACTGGCGCGCGACTTCAGCCGGATGGGCTTTGACCTCTACGCGACGGCGGGCACGGCTGCGCTGATCCAGCGTGTGGGGCTGCCGGTGGATGTCCTGAGCAAGGCTGCGACGGCAGAGGCATCGCAGCACGGTTCGGGCAACGGGGCCTATACGACCTTGGACGCGATGCGGGATGGAAAGATCGGTCTGATCATCAACACGCCGCTCGGCCCCCACAGCCGCGCCGATGGACAGAGGATCCGGACGCTGGCCACGCGCATGGAGATCCCGTTGATCACGACGCTTTCGGCAGCCCAGGCTGCGGTGAGCGGCATCCGCGCGATGATGGCGGCCGAGTTGAACGTGCGCAGTCTGCAGGCGCACTATGAACGAGCTGGCCGCTGATCGCCGGTTCTGCGGGGGTTAGGGGCTGAGAGAGCGCGTGGGAAGAAAGACACTGTTGGCTAGACATATTGCTGGGGAAGAATGAGCACGGTGGCTAGCCCAGGGGGGCGTTGCGGGGGCGAAGCCCCGACCGCACAACTGCAGTGGTCAGTGATCAGGGGTCAGTAACTTCTGCGGTTGGAGGTCGGTGGTCGGTGGCTTGAGGCGGTAAGTGGGTGAGTAGACTCCGTTCGCCAGACACGATGCTGGGGAAGAGTAAACACGG
>MKWU01001821.1_pt1 | contig 34944 bp, 27 predicted proteins | sample 809101 | NCBI WGS metagenome assembly MKWU01 (sample SAMN05860141, study PRJNA318959) | sponge metagenome | host: Aplysina aerophoba | place: Slovenia: Piran, Adriatic Sea, Gulf of Piran | collected 2013-05-07
TCTCCAGGTAAATCGCGACAGCCCACTTCCGCATCGGAATCTTCGAGTGAGAGAGCGCCGTGCCCGTCTTCACGCTGAAGTAGGAGCGACAGTCCGCGCACCAGTACGGCATCGGCTTGTGGTTCGGAACCTCTTTGGTCTTGGTGCTGCCGCAGTGGCCGCAGCCGCGCACGTCAGGCCAGACCAGCGACTCAAACCACTCGGTTGCTGCGCTTTCCGTGGGGAACATGTCCATCAACTCGGTGACGGAGATTCCCTCGCGATGGGCCTTGCCCGGTGCCGTGCTTCTAGCCTTTGCCATGCAGCAACCATAACAGATTACAGCTAGGTTGTCAAGTTAGAGATATAATTCCCCAAGCGTTACGGGAGCGTGATGACCCGGATCACGTTGTTTTCGGTGTCGGACACGAGAACATCTCCACTCGGGGCTATGAGGATGCCACCGGGGTTGAATCGACCCGATTCAGTGTTGACCACAATGGCAACCACCCGTCCGCTCGTGATCCGCAGCAGCCGCCCAAACTTCGCCTCCGTCACGTACAGGGTACCTTCCTCGGTGACCGCAATCCCCAACGGCGCATCGAGCATGCCCGCGTTCTTCCCGTAGGGCGCCGTCTCCAGCACAGTTGAGACATCGCCCGCTCTGTCAACGCGGAAGATGGCGTTTCGCTGCGTGACGTAGACATTCCCGTCGCCATCGGTGGCGATCGCCTCGAGCCAGAGGAAGGGCTCACGGATGTCCTTCCCGGCTACCGTCGACACCGAGCCGTCGGACAGAGAGAAGCGCCTGGCACGGTGCCCTCCGGAGTCAACGATGAGGAGGTTCCCCGCACCGTCGAAGGCAAGCCCTTGGGGCCAGTCGAATCTTGCGACCGCCGCCGGGCCGTCGCGATAGCCCTGCTCCCCGCCCGCGGCTGTGGCGACCTGGCAGGTCTGGCGGTCGCGTGTGATCCGGCGGATACGGCTGTTGTGTCTGTCGGCCACGTAGATGTCGCCGTTCGCACGGACAGCCACTCCGAAGGGTCCGTCAAACTGCGCCTCCGCACAGGAACCGTCGATCGCGCCTCGGCCACTGCCCCCGGCCAGGGTCGTGACAACCCCATCCGGCGCGATACTGCGAATGGCGTTGTTGCCGCTATCTGCGACGATCACGTTCCCGCTGCGGTCGAATGCCATCCCCCGCGGGTTCCTGAAGCGCGCCTCATCGCCGGGACCGTCCTCGAATCCGTAGGCGTAGCGGCCATCCTGGCCAGCCAGCACCGTGGACTGCGCGATGCCAGACAACTCTGGGGGCACCGCTCCCCTCGCCACACGCAAGCCGCCCGTCCCAGCGGGATCGGCTTCAAGAATGCGGATGACGTTGTTACCTTCGTCGGCCACCACGAGTGCACCCCCATCGGAGAGAGCGAGCTGGCCTGGGTGATCGAACCGGGCGTCCCCGGCCGGGCCGTCGGCGTAGCCGCGCTCACCGCTGCCAGCCAGCGCTCGCAACTCACCGCCAGGGGTCAGTACGAGAATCTGGTGGTGGCACGTGCTTGCCACATAGACAGTCCCGTCGCTCCCCACCGCGAGCCCGCTGGAGTCGGCAAGGGCTCCACCCAGTCCCGGCTCCTCATCCTGGAAGAGCGTCGTCGCCTCGCCATCCTGGGTGAACACACGGATATCCGAAGGACCGAGCAGATAGACCCTCCCATCCTCGCCAACGTCGATCGCCTTCAGGTCAAGGCGGAGAGCGAGATCTCCCCCGACGTAGGGCGAAGCCCCGGCAAACGTTGAAACCCATCCTGCTGCGGAGAGGCGGCGTATGTGCCAATTCCGCTCGGCAATGTAGAGGTCGCCAGACTCGTCATCGAGAGCGATATAGGTGGGCGAGGAGAGTGTCGCTTCCAGGGCGGGACCATCCATGAAGGCGCCATCCCCCCCGAGGTAGCTCGTTCCAGTGCCGGCCACTGTCGATACCGTTCCGTCTGGGGAGATTTTCTGGATGCGATGGGCTTCCCTATCGGCTACGTAGATCGACCCGTCGGTAGCGACAGCCACGTCCGTCGGTCCATTGAATTGCGCCTCCTCACCCCATTCCCCCCCAGCGATCGTGGTCACCGTGCCATCGGGCGCGATCCGCCGGATTGCGTTGTTCCGCTGATCTGCTACCACCACGCTCCCGTCGTGGTGGAACTCAAGCCCGAGATAGGGTTCGCTCCCGCCAAAGCACGAGTTGAGGGGCAGGTGCTTGTACCCAAATACCGCTTGCGAGCTCAACCCATCACGGTAGCCCTCAATGCCAGCCTGGCCCGCGAGCGTCGTCACCCCGAGATCCGGCAGCGGCACAGCAAGCGCAATGTCTCCGTAGCGAAACCGCCTGCTGCTGCTCAGCCCATCATCCAACGACAGGGGGATCGTCCCCAGCATGGCCCACGAGCCGCCAGCCGGACGCGCGCTGATGAAGACCCTCTCCCGGTTCCGGGTGTCCTGCCAGATTCGCACCTCCACCCTTGCTGCCAGCGTGTAGTTCGGCAGCGGTACTCCCACGGCGATGTCTCCGTATTCATACCGTCCGGAGGAACTGGCTCCATCGTCCAACGGCAGCGGGATCGTCCCCAGCGCTCGCCACGAGCCGCCCGCTGATCGGGCACTGATGCGAATGTCCCGCAGGTCCTCAACGTCCTGCCAGACGCGTACCTCCACCTGCGCAACGTCCGGGTTGTTCTGCGCGATCGCGACCGCGACTGCCACCATCCCAGAAGTTGCCGCCAGCACTAACACCGACAAGCTCCTCACCAACCCGAAACTCGAGTGTGTGACGATGGCGCTATTGAACATCGGTCTCTCCCCTGGGCCAGCGGAGCCTACAACAGGGGCCGATGTAGTGCATGAGCGAACGCGGCACCCGCCGCGGGGCCTTTGCGTGAGGGCCACCTCTTCGAGGTGCCGCAGCCGTTCTTCCGGGGTTGCGTCTCCGTCCGGTTCGGTGATGTCGAACTGGAACCGGGCCGTTCCGCACCCTCGGCAAAGGCGATCAAGGCTTCCAACTCGCGACCGCAATTCCAGCAGGCCACGGGCTACTTCCAGGCGCCAGAGCGAGACCGGTGTCCGACGCAGGCGCCCTGTGGTTCCTCCGCAACTACCGCGAAGTCTGGAGCTCGTTCGTCTCCGACGAAGTCGCGAGGAACGTGGATGAAGCGCTCGAGGGGGAGAGCTAGTGTCCTGAGTCGGAAATGCGATTCGGATGGCTGGTGCTTCCCGGACGATGCATCTCAGGTCACGCCCAAACCTCTGGATGTGCACGCCGCTGGGGACTGAGCGAAGCCTGAGAGCGCCCACAGTCCGGCCATCGTGACGCTCACCGGCTTACGAGTGTAAGTAAGCAGGAGGGGGAGTCCGGCCGTCGTATCCGCATAGCACGGTGACCATGATGTGGCCAGGTCGGGGTCTTGCAGCCAGCGTTCGTGGCAGCGCTGGCAAATCCCGGAAGCCCCCTCAGCGCCCCTCGAACAGAACTCGCCCGCGCGTTAAAGGCACCATCAACTCGCCCACCCCAGCGAGCGGGCTCTGGCTTCTTCACCGCGCGCGAGGGTGTCGGCCTGCAGGGTGTTCCGGTAGCCATGAAGACGACTGCCCCGGATGCGGGAGCCGTGTGAGGGCGATGACCTTCAAAGCGTTCGCCTGTAGGCTGGCGTCGCGCGGCGGGTGAACGAGCAAGGAGGTGTCACGGCGTGACGCTGGCACTGGCAACGCGGATTGGGACAGGCTACCTGATGGCGACAGCGCTCGCTGTGGCGCTCGCTCTCGCGCTCACGCCGGTCTTCCACGACGGCTCGCCCGAGTACCCGGCGTGGCGGGTGCTGAACTGGTTCATGGCTGCGGGCGTCGTTGCCATTGTCGCGGTGAGTGGCTGGCGCTACCGCGGCGCGGGTGGCGATGGCGCGGCCGCGGTCGACTCACTGCGCGCGGCGCTCGCCTTTTATGGCTCGATCGCGCTGGCCATGCTCTTCTTCTGGGGCTGGTTCTGGACGCTCAACCCCGACAGCGAAACGGGCGCGGCCGTCACCTCGCACCTGGTCTACTTTCCAGTCATGGACGTGCTTTACGTCGCGCTCGCGCTGAGCAGCGGGCGCTGGCTTTGGCGCAAGGCGTCCGGGCCCCGGACGTAAGGTGGTGGATCGCTGGACCAGATCCGGCCGGACCCGGCCCCATCGCCCGGCATCGGCCGCTACGGGAGCGGCGAGTTCGTGAGCGATCAAACCGTGATCCTGGTTCTCGCCCGATGAGGAATACTGCGCGGCGCACTGGTTGCCCGGGCCGCTGGGCGATTGCGGTGGCGGTCGCGATCATTGCGCTGTTGGCGTTCGGGGCGCGACCGGCAGCAGCGCAGGTGGAGGTGGAGTTGGAAGCGGAGGCGGTGGAGGTGCGCGTGGCCGCGCGGCTGCTCGCGGACGGACGCGTGGAGGTCGCGTTGCAGGTCCGTCCCGAGGGCGGCGCCTGGGGCGAACGCCTATCGCCCGGGAACCGCCACCTGCCTGCGGACGCCGAACCCGGGCGCTGGCTCTGGACAGCGCCCCTCGAACTGAACGGGGCAGAGTGGCGTGTCACCGCGCGCAGGCATGCTGGCGGACATTTTGAGGTCGCGCTGCAGGTGCGCTCGCCCGGGGGCGTCTGGAGCGGGCGCCTGCCGCCCGAGAATCGCTTCCTGCCCCGCAACCTCGCGCCCGGGCGCTGGCTCCTGTCGTCGCCTGTTGCCGTCCACCGCGAGGAGCCGCAGATCGTTTCCTTCTACGGTCACCCCGACGTTGCGGCGATGGGGGCGCTCGGGCACGGGACGCCTGCCGGGGTCGCGGCCGAGATCGCAGCCTGGGCCGCGCGCTACGACGAGTTGAACGGGCCACGCGGCACGTTGCCCGCCTACCACCTGATCGTGGGCGTCGCCCAGACCACTCCCATGCCAGACGGCACCTGGCTGCGCCGCCTCTCCCACGAGCGCATCAGCGAGTACGTCGAGGCGGCGCGGGCGCGCGGCATGGCGGTCTTCCTCGACACGCAGATTGGCTGGAGCGACCCGCTGACCGAGGTGCGCCTGCTCGAACCCTTCCTGCGCGAGCCGTTCGTGCACGTCGCACTCGACCCGGAGTTTGCAACGGAGCAACTGGGCGTTGGGCCGGGACTCGCAATCGGCTCGGTCAGCGCGGAGCAGGTGAACGAGGTGCAGCGTTACCTTGCTACGCTGGTGCGCGAGGCGGGCCTGCCCCCGAAGATCCTCATGGTCCACCAGTTCGCGGACAGGATGCTTGCGGATCGCGAGGCCGTCGAGGACCACGCCGAGGTCGCGCTGGCGATCGACATGGACGGCTTCGGGCGCCCCGCCCCCAAGCTGTACGGCTACGAGCGCTATGCCCTCTCCGCACCCTCGGAGCGGCCCGCCCTGAAGCTCTTCTTCAACGAGGACGCGCCGATCCTGACCCCGGCGGAGGTGCAGGGCCTGGACCGCCCGCCAGACATCGTCATCTACCAGTAGGCGACGACCCCTCGGGCCGGGGCTGGCACGTCTCCATGCGAGGAACTCCCTGAAAGGTGCATGCACGCACCCCCTTCCAGGCAGTTAACCCCGGGCCCTTCCGCGCTCACACTCGGTTGCTCTCACCACATCCGCGGAGGGCGACCATGAAGCCTCGCATTCCCATCCCCAGGTCCCGTAGGAGGCGGCGCTTGGCGCTCCTGGCGGCCACGCTGCTGTCAGCGCTGCTGCTGGCCGCCGCCGTGGCCATTCCCAACGTCCCCGTCACTGCCCAGGAGCCATCCACCGACGAGGTCGTCTTCGTCAACGCCAGCGAGGACCCCGTCGAGCGCAAGGGCGACGGGCGCTTCATCGCTCGCCCCGTCTTCAGCAAGCAGGTCGCGCCCCTCTACTACGGCGTGCGCGACCCCGACACGGGCGAGTGGCTGACGACCATGTTCCGCGTCCACGGAGGCGAGAAGGAGCGCAAGGACGGCTGGGAGTACTCCTTCGAGTACCCCTTCGAGGACGGCCAGGTCGAGCTCGACAAGGAGCGCCCCTACCTGCTCGTGATCCTCGCCCTCAAGCAGGGGGAGACCTACCGCTTCTACACCGCCATCCCCGAGCACCGGCCGGGCGGCATCTGGAACAAGATTCTGCGTGCGCTCGATCCCGGGCAGTGGGGACGGGCGATCGCGGGCTGGGTGATCGAGGGGACGCACGGGACGCTCTGCGGGGTGGTCGAGCGGGCCACGGACGACGACGCCGACCAGTGCGGTGATTGGTAGACCCGATGCCGGACATCATCAGCGGCACCCCCGCGGAAATGACCTACCTGCACCCCATCGTGCGCGAGGCGTGGATGGTCGTGTGGGCCATCACCTCGGCCATGCTGGTCGCGATCGTCGGATGGATGGGCCTGAGCTTCGTCATCCAGGAGCACCTCGGACGGGTGCCCGCCGGCTGGCGGGAGATGGTCCCCCGCCTCCTTCTCGGCCTTGTGGCGGCCGCCACCTCCCTCTGGTGGTGCGGCCTCGTCATCGACGTGGCCGACGCCGTCTCCGGCTTTGTCGCCGCCTCCCTCGGCCTGAGCGCGGGCGACCTCCTGCGCTCGTCGGCGCAGACGCTGCTGACGGCGATCGAGGTAGGGAGCGTGGGCATGGCCCTGCTGCTCGCCCTTCTCTACCTCGTCTACGGCTTCTTCGTCCTCTACGTGCTCCTCCAGCTCATCATGCGGCTGGCGCTCATCGACCTCCTGATCGTGCTCGCGCCGGTGGCCCTCGGGCTCTGGATCCTGCCGCATACGGCAGGCTGGGGGCGGCACTGGCTGCGGCTCTTCATGACGACCGTGTTCCAGCAGGCGATCCAGCTCATTGCCCTGGCGATGGGCTTCGGGATGCTCAACCTGTTCGCGGACATCGCCGCCTTCGAGCCGATCCAGGACCTCGTCTGGAAGCTGCTGCTGTCGCTGGCCTTCATCTACCTGGCGACGCGCGTGCCCTCCCTGCTCGGTAACGCTGGCACCTTCGACTCCTGGCTCCACACCCTCCACTTCGGCATGTCCCTGCCCGGGAGCATGGTGCGTTCGGCCCGCACCATCGGGATGCTCGGACGGGGCGTGGCGGGGGGCGGGAGGGGGGGGGGCCGAGGCGGCGAGCACGCCCTTGGCCGCGGGGGGCGCGGTGCGCTCCGCGGCGGAGACAGGCACGCCCGCCGAGGGCGCGGGGCTGCCCCGCAGCGCCAGCGAGTAGCGGCCACCAGCGACACCGACAGACGGCACGGAGGAGTCCGCGCCGCAACTACCCGAGGAGACGGAGCGATGTGCCAGTAGCGCCAGGACCAGCCCTACCCGAAACGAGACACGACACATGCACAAGGAGTCGCAACCCCAATGGAAGACCTTGTCCAGACCATCTCCAACATCGTCGGCATCCTCCTCGGCCTCGTGGGGGCCGTGGGCGTCGGCTTCTTCATCTACGGCGCCTATCTCTACCTCACCGCCAGCGGCGCCCCCCACCAGATGGAGCGCGGCAAGAGCGCGATGATGACGGCCCTCGCCGGCATTGTCCTGGCGATGGTGGCCTACGGCATCGTCGAACTCGTCATCGGCGCCGTCGTGGACCCGGCCGTCGACATCGGCGACGTCCCCGAGCCTGAGGCCGCGCCGACCGAGAGCGCGGATGGGGGGTAGGCCATGCACGAGCACGAAGTGCCCACCCACGTACAGGCCGAGGACCGCGTCCTGCTCTGGTTCACGTTCCCCCAGATCGTCGCCCTGACGGCGGTCGCCGCCCTCGCCTACGGCGCCTACAGCCTCGCCCCCTTCGGTCCCGCGGGGGTGCGGATGGCGCTGGCTGTCCTCATCGGGCTGGTGGGAGTGGCGGCGGTCGCCGGCAAGATCGGTGGCCGGCGGCTGCCGCTGGTGGCCGCCGACCTCCTGCGCTTCTGGCTGGGGCCGCAGCGCTACGCCGGTTCCCCCGCCGAGCTGGCGCGGAGCGAGCCGCCCCCGCCGCCTCCGCCCACCCCGAACCCCCTCCAGCTTCTCGTGAAGCGGACGCGGCGGGGACTGCGCAGGGTTCGCAAGAAGCGTCGTCGGAGCGAGCGCAAGCGGCTACGCGCCCACTTCCGCTTCGGCAAGCGCCTCTTCCGCCGCAACGGCGAGGGCGGCAAGAGCCACCGCGTCGACATCCGCCCGCTCGCACGGCGGGCGGGGTTCGCCCTGCTCGCCACCGCGGTGGGGCTGACGACCGCCTTCGGACTCATGGCCCTCGCCTCGCAGCCTGCCAGCGCCGACGGCCACGACCAGTGGTTCGAGGAGGAGGTGCTCACCCCGGAGTCCGTCCCCGGGCAGCGCCTCTTCCTCGAGCGCCTCACTGTCTACGACACCCGCGCCGGGCTCGCCCTGCGGGCGGCCACGGAGGTGGAGGTCCAGGTCCGCGTGTACGGCGGGGCCGACGGGCAGACCCTCGTCTACCAGGCGACGGAGAGCCTCGTGACGGACGAGCGGGCCGCCTGGGACTTTCCCCTTGATGGGGATTTCCCGTCGGTGACGGTCTCCTGGCAGGACCGGCTCGGGGAGGCCGGCGCTCTCACTATCGAGGGCGCGCAGCTTCCCTATCCCCTGCCGTCCAGCCAGGGGGAGCTCTGCTTCCTGTCGGTGACCGCCCTCTCCTGGACGCCGGGGCGCATCGAGGGAGGCGTCGCCTCCACGTGTGCCTCGACGGTCGAGGAGCGGGTCAACCTGCCCGTCGCCTCCGGCCACCACGAGGCGTCGGTGGTGGCCCTCATCGAGGGGGCTGTCTCCGATCTCTCGGGAAGCCTCACCGTCACAGCCGGGGCGTTCTCGGCAAACGTCGCGCTCGTGCCGGACGGGAACACGGCGTTCAGGCTCTCCATCGCGAGCGGGGCGGGCGTCCATGCGGTGTCCATCGAGGCCGCCCTCGAGGCGACCACGACGGCTCCACTGCCAGCGCTGGTCCAGCTCACCCACTACCCCGAACGCACGGAGCGGCTCACGGAGACGGCGTCCGTGACGATCCCCGCCTTCGGCGACAGCGTCACCGAGTCGGTCACCATCACCGGCGAGGACGGCACGCCCACCGTCCACTCCGTCACGGCGAGCTGCTACGTCCCGGAGTCGACCGTCCGCCAGGACGTCGTCTTCACCGTCGTCCACGAAGAGCACGTGCGAGCTGAGGTTCTCTCTCGCGCCCCCCTCGTCCGCGTCCGGAGCGAAACCCTCGCCCTGGCAACGAGCCTCGCCTCCGACGACCCCTACGAGGCGCTGGTCTCGCAGGAGCCCGAGGAGGAGCCGCTCCCGACCATCCAGACCGCCGTCGCCCCCGAGGTCCTGCAGTGGCTCATCGGGGTGCTCGAAGGGAAGTAGCCGTGCTGAAGCGCACCGGAACCGTCCTGCTCCTCGCCAGCGTCGCGCTCCTCTCGATGGGCGCGGCGCCGGAGGAGGAGCAGGCGATGCTCGAAGCCTTCGACGAGGCGCTCACGGCGATGGCCTACGCGGCCGGGGGACTGGCGGTCTTCGCCATCGCCTGGGCGGGCGTCGTCCTCATGGCCGAGGGCGCCGAGGGACAGCGCGGCGGCCGTGCGAAGAGCGCCGTCTTCATGGCGGTCGTGGGCCTCGTAATCGTCCTCTCGGCGAAGGGCATCGCCCTCGCCCTCGTCAACGGCGTCATTCCGTCTTTCTGAGGCTCCCTCCGGGAGTGCCTCGCCGAACGGGACCGTCCTGTTCCCGACCGATACGCCACCCAACACAAGGAGACCACCGATGCGACTACCGCTACTTGAGCGAACGGCGCGCCCCGCGCCGCAGGCACCTCAGAGGGATGCGCCCAGAGAACTGCCGCTCTGCTTCCTCCTCTCCCACCTAGAGGAGGAAGCGGTCGTGCGGCTCGATGGGACAAAGGTCGGCGTCTGCGAGGTGCAGGGGCTGGAGCTGGATGAACCGAAGCTGGGGGCCTTCGCGGGCTTCCTCAACGCCCTCGACTTTCCCGTCCAGCTTCTCGTGCGCCAGCACCCGCCGAACCTCGGAGGGATGCGCAAGGCGCTGCGGGAAGACGAGCCGCAGGACCTCCCCGAGCGAACGAAGGCCGCAGCCGACTCCCTGCACGGTCTCTTGCTGGCCCTGGAGCGACGCGAGGGCATCCTCGACCGGCGCTTCTACGCCGTCACCGAGCTGGAGAGGGCCGAGGAGCTGCAGTCGCTGCTCACGCGTGCGGGGCTCTCCGTCCACCCTCTGAAGGGCCGCGCCCTGCGGCGCCTGCTGCTGGCCGCGGCCCTCGGGGGGACGCCCGTGGAGCGGGACGAGCAAGCCCCCGTCGGGGTGGAGGTGAGCCGCCGCGACCTGCGGCTCGGGGACCACCTCGCGCGGTCGCTGCACCTGGCGCGCTGGCCGCGCTCGCTCGCGCCCGGCTTCCTCCAGGGGTTGATGACGGCGGGCGTGCCCATGGACCTGTCGCTGCACCTTGGTCCCATCCCCGCCGAGCAGGCAGCGCGCACGCTTGAGTGGCAGAAGGTGCGCTTCGAGTCGGCCCAGAGCCTCTCCCTTAACAAGGGCCGAACGCTCTCGTCCGAGGCGGAGATCGCCCTCGAGGATGTCACGCGATTGCGGGACGAGGTGCAGCGCGGGCGGGAGCGCCTCTTCCACGCTTCCCTCTCGGTGACCCTCCACGCCCCCGACGAGGCAGCCCTGGACGATCTCACCCAGCGGGCGCGGGCGCACTTCGCCGCCACCCTCGGGAAGCTGGACCCGCTCGCCTTTCGCCAGCGAGAGGGGCTGCTCTCGACGCTCCCCCTCAACCTCAACGCCGTCGCCGCCTGGCGCACGCTCGACACCTCGTCGATTGCGCTCCTGTACCCCTTCTCGCCCCCCGACCTCGACACGCGCAGCGGCACGCTCGCGGGCATCGACCTCAGGGCCTGCGCCCCCGTCGTGTACGACGCCTTCGACGGCACCCACCTCAACGCCAACACGGCCGTGCTCGCGCGATCCGGCTCGGGGAAATCGTTCTCGACGAAGCTGGGGGTGCTGCGCGGGATCACACGCGGGGTGGTCGCCTATGTCATCGACCCGGAGGGCGAGTACGCCTCCATGGCCCGTGCCGCCGGCGGCCGTGTGATCTCACCCGGCGTGGCCGGTCAGGGGTTGAACCCCTTCATCATCGAGCGACGCGACGGCGAGGAGCTGCTGCAGCGCATCGGCAGCCTCCGCCGCCTGATCGAAGTGATGGTGGGCGAGCCGCTCGGGGCGGAGCGCCGCGCCGCCCTCGACCACGTCCTCGCCGCCTACTACGCCGAGCCCCGCGAGGGCGCCGGCTTCGGCGACTTCTACCGCTTCCTCCAGGAAAACGACGCCGACCTCAGCAAGCTGCTGCGGCCTTTCGCGACCGGCAGCCTGCGCCACCTCCTCTCCGACGAGGGCGACGACCTCCTCGCCACGGAGGCGCTCGTGACGGTCTTCGACCTGCGCCTCCTGGAGCCGGAGCTGCGGCCCGCCGCGGCCATGGTCTGCACGGAGACGGTCTGGGCGGCGGCTGCGCGAGACCCTCGTCCCCGGCTGCTGGTGGTCGACGAGGTGTGGAGCATCATGCAGCACCCCGAGGGCGCCGCCTTCATGGTCTCGATGGCGAAGCGCGCCAGGAAGCATCGCCTGGGACTGCAGTTCATCACGCAGGACGTGCAGGACCTCCTCAGCGAGGATTCTTCGCGGACCATCACCGGCCACAGCGGCCGCGCCCTCCTCCAGAACGCCGCCTTCAAGCTCCTCCTCCAGCAGGACGCCGCCGCTATCGAGACCGTGGGCGCCGCCTTCGACCTGCCCCCCGACCTGCAGCGCTGGCTGCTCTCCTGCCAGCGGGGCGACGGGCTCCTGCTCGCGAGAGGCAACCGCTTCCCCATCCGCATCGAGGCCGCCCCCGAAGAGCACGCCCTTATCGAGTGGCGCCCCGGCGCCCAGGACTGAAGCAGGTACGTCCCCCAGAGAAAGGAAGAGAACGATGGGGTCCCTCTAGTAGCTGTCTTCCCGGAGCCGGGAAGGCTCGTGTCCCGCGGCAGCCGTCAGCAGCCAGGAGTTGGCCGCGATCTCCATGACGAACCGCAGCATCCCGAACGCACGAAGAAAGGAACCCCCCTTGCGACTCGATCCCTTCCGGCGACCCGACCCGAAGCCCACCGGACACACGGCCAACCCCCACAACCAGCAGGAGCACCCCATGAATCCCATCCACCGGCTCTTCCCCCGCTCCGTCCCGAAGCCCCCCGTCCTCCTGGCGGTGACGCCGCCGCGGACGGGCGAGCGTACCCTCCTCGGCGTCGAGAACCTCCTCCAGTCGATCGCCGTCCCCGAGCCCTTCGCCCTGGAGCTGACCGGGGACAGCGACGGCGTCACGGTGCTCGTCCGCTGCCGCGACGGCGAGGTCGTGCGCGAGCAGATCGCCGCCCACTACCCCCAGGCCCGCATCGAGGAGATCCCGGATGACGAGGACCCCCTGCAACTCGCCGAGGGCGAACAGGCCTGGGGCCTGACCCTCACCTCCACGGGCCCCGACTACGTGCCCCTCCGCACCTTCCGCGACGACGACCTGCTCGACCCCGGTTCCGACCCCCTCATCGCCCTGCTGGGAGCGCTTTCCGCTCCGAAGGAGGGCGAGCGCGTCGTCACTCGCCTCCTCCTCCGCTCCCTCGGCCCGGACTGGTCGCAGCCCCACCAGGAGCTCGCCTTCGGGCAGCCGCCCGCTCAGCGTCCGCCCCCGGCGCCCGCGTCCTCCTCGCAGGGCGCGACCGGTGGCCCCGAACCCCTCGCCCTCGCCGTCCTCGGCGTGGTCGGCCTCGTCGCCTTCAAGGGCTACGACTGGGTACAGAGCGGCGAGCCCCTGAAAGCCGTCCTCCTCGGCCTGGGAGCGCTTGGGGCGAGCATCGCCGGACTCTGGGCCTGGCAGCGCTGGAAGGGCGGCCGCGACCGTGTCTACGACCCCGCCCTGGTCAGGGAGAAGGTCTCCCGCGCGGCCTTCGCGGCCGAGCTGCAGGTGACCGCCATCCTCCCCCGCGAGGGCACGAAGGAGCGAGCGCGCGACCTGCTCGGGCGGGTCGTCGCCGCCTACCACCACTACGACCACCCCGTGGGCGCGCGTTTCAAGGACGGGAGGATCCGGCCCGTCCTGCCGGAGCCCTCGATCGAACCGTCGCCGCCGGGCTTCTTCGGGAAGCGCAGCGCCCTCGGCGTACGCGAGGTGGCGGCCCTCTGGCACCCGCCGGGCGCCCGCGACGAGACGCCCCTCGTGGGACGTTCCGGAGCGAAGGTCCTGCACCCCGACGCGAAGAGCGCCGGCAGCGGCGCGCCCGTCGGGGAGACCGTCTCCGGCGCGAGCCGGACGGTCCACTTCCCCGAGGACCTGCTGCGCCGCCATCACCTCTACGTGGCGCGCACGCGCATGGGCAAGTCCACCCTCATGGGGCACCTCGTCGCCCACAAGCTGCGCGAGAAGGCGGCCGGCCGCGACGGCGACGCCATCGTGGTCGTCGACCCCCACGCCGACCTCGTCGCAGACCTCCTCGGGCGGGTGCCCGAGTCCCTCATCGACCAGGTGCGGCTCGTCGACCTCGCCGCCGGCGACGGCTTCCCCGGCATCAACCTGCTCGACACGCGCGTCTTCAGCGACCGCGACCGCACCGCTGACTCGGTCGTGCGCGTGGCCCGAGGCCTCTGGGAGCAGTGGGGGCCGCGAATGCAGTCGATCCTTGAGCAGACCGTGAAGACGCTGCACGAGGCGAACGCCTCCCTCGACCCCGAGGAGCAGCACACGATCCTCGACGCCCTGCGCCTGCTGTCCGATGAGCGCTTCCGCGCGGAGGTGCTGGGCCGCGTGCACGACCCCTACCTGCTGGAGTGGTGGGCCAGGGACTTCGGGGGCTGGCGCCGGGAGTACACCGCCGAGGCGCTCGCGCCCGTGCAGACGCGGCTCTCCTACTACGCCTCCTCCAGGCGGGCGCGCGCCATCCTCGGGCAGTCCCGCTCCACCATCGACCTGCGCCGCACGATCCTCGATGGCGGCGTCCTCTTCGTCTCCACCGCCCAGGGATCAGCGGGGCGCGACGTGGCCGCCCTCGTGGGCGCCTCGCTCCTCAACCTCGTCGATGCCGTCATCCGCGAGCAGGAGAGCCTGCCCGAGGAGCAGCGGCGGGGCGCCCTCGTGGTCGTCGACGAGATGCAGTCGATGCCCGGCGTCGACTACGAGTCGATGCTCTCGGAGCTGGGCAAGTACGGGGCCTCCTTCGTGCTCGCCACCCAGAGCCTCGACAAGCTCGACGACCTCTCGCGCACGATGCGAACCACGCTCCTCGCCAACACCGGCTGCCTGGCCGTCTTCCAGGTCGCCGGGGACGACGCCCGCACGCTCGTGCGGGAGCTGGGCCAGGAGCGCGTGGGCGAGGAGGACATCACCTCCCAGCCCGTCCACCACTGCTACGTGCGCGCCACCGTCGGCAAGGAGCGCCTTCCCGCCTTCTCCATGCGCGTGGCGAAGCCGGATGCGGGCGACGCCGGCGTGGCCGCCCGCCTCCGCGCCGCCTCTGCCGCCTACACGACCTCCGCCGCCGAGGTCGCCGCACGGGAGGCGCGGGCGCAGGAACGGGTGAAGGCCTACCGCGAGGGTCTCCAGGAACTGGCCGCTGCAAAGTCGGACGACGCGGCGGCGGGCGCGACCATCCTGCCCCCGGCGAAGGGCAAGCGCGGCGGACGGGATCTGCCCAGCGCCACGACCGGGGGAGAGGAGGGCGAGCCGTGAGGCGGCTCACCTGCGAGGAGGAGCTGCTGCGCCGGCTGGCGGAGGCGCCCTTCGCCGACCGCCTCGACCTGGCCGCCCTCACGGGCCGCTCGCCGTCCGCGGTGTACGGCGCGGCCGCGGAGCTGGAGGCAGCGGGGCTGGCCGCCGCGCTTCCCCATGCCACCGCGCTCATCGCTTCGACGCGGCGCTACTGCCTCACCGCCGCGGGCGTGCGCCGCCTGGCCCGCGCGGAGGGCGTCACCGTCGAACGTCTCCTCCGCACGCGGCCGGTCTCGGCCCACTGGCGCCGCCTGCTCCTGGAGCGGCTCGACGCGGTTGCCGTCATCTATCGCCTGGCCGCCGCCCTCTGCGGCCTGGGCCGGCCCCTTCGCATCCGCTGGTACCGGGCGTCACCGCTGGACGCGGCCCTGTTTCTTCCGGACGGAACCATCGTGGGCGTGGTCCGGCAGGGGGCCGCCACCGATCGCACCGCCTTCTCCAAGCGCCTGCGCCGCCTCTACGAGGGGCCGCTCCCCGGCGCCGTCCTCGTCCTCCTCCCCGACGAGGTGCGCCTGCGGCATGCGCGCCGGCTGCTGCGGGGCGCGCCCCTGACGGCCTTCCTCGCGCTCGAAGCGCACGTCGCCATCGCCGGGTCGGGCGACCGCATCTGGCGCCTGCCCTCCCTTGCCGGCGGCCTCACCCTCGACGAGGCGCTGGCCGCCGTCCCGGGGCGCGGCCTCGCCCCCGTTGAGTCCCTGCCGGGACGGGTGTTCCTTTCCCGCCCGTTCCGGCAGGGTGATACCCAGCTCGCGCCGTCGGTGCTCGCGCCCGCGGCGAAGCGCTTCCTCGACACGCTCTTCGACTGGCCCTGGATCACCCCATCCCACCTGGCCGGGCTGCTGGGCGTCTCCGGGGAACGGGCTTCCCGGCTTGCGGCCCGCCTTGAGGCAATGGGCCTCGCCGGGCGTATCCCGCTGGCTCGCCGTACCCTCCTGGTCCCGGCGGACCGCGGCATCGCGCTGCTCGCGAGGCGCGACCGCGCATCGGTGGGGGTGGCGTGGCGGCGCTGGAGCACGGGCCCCATCGACGCAGGCGCGCCGCCGGACTGGCGCGACGTCGCTGGCTCCCGCAGCCGCCAGCTCCTCCGCAACCTCGACCACACGGAGGCCGTCCACGGCTTCATGGCGGCCTTGGCCGTCGATGCCCGCCGGCTCCGCTGCGAGGGTCGCCCACGCTACCCGCCCCCCCCCCCCACCCCCCAGCCCCTCCGCAACCCCGACCCCCCGGAGCCCGTCCCCGGCTGCATGGCGGCCTGGGCCGTCGATGCCCGCAGGCTCGGCTGGGAGGTCGTCCAGCTCGACCCGCCCCACCGCGCCTCGCGCTACTTCCGCCACCAGGAGCGCCTTCACTCGGTTCGCCCCGACGCCTTCGGACTCCTGCAGCGATATGGGCGCGCGTGGCCCTTCTTCCTGGAGTGGGAGCGCCGGGCGGTGCGGCCCGTCACCATGCGCCGCCGCCTCGCGCCCTACCTCAGGTACTTCGCCTCGGAGCGGCCCCTCGAGGACCACGGCGCCCGGCCCGCTGTGCTCATCATCTTCGACGGCGAGTTGGCCGCTGCTCACTTCCTGCGCGTGGCGCGCGTGGAGATGGAGCGCACGGGCGTCGAGGTGCCACTCCAGGTCTCCCACAGGGCTGTATTCGAAGACCTGGGGCCACTGGAGCCGGCGGCCTGGAGGAGAGCCGGAGAGGCCGGTGCTGCTGGTGGGGGAATCCACGCCGGTAGGGGCACAGGAGGTTGAGTCCCATGCGGCTCTACTACGTCGATGAGCGCGAGGGCGAGGGCTGTTTCGTGCGCTCCGCCCTTGGGGTCGACGCCGAGCGCTGGAACGATCTCTTCCAGGACGTCCGCGCCTGGCGGATGGAACTGCGTGATCGCTACGGCATCCGGCCCGCGATCGAGCTGCAACCCTTCGACCTGCTCGCGCCGCCGGTGGGTAGCGACGCCGGCGCGTGGCTCTCCGCGGCCGACGGGGCGGCGGTCTTCCGGGCTGGGTTGCAACTCATCGAGGACGCCGCACGGCGCCGCGGGGACATCGAGGTCATCAACGTCTGCCTGCCCAGGCAGGACCGCGGACGCCACGAGCAGACGAGCCTCGGCCGCCTCCTCACCCGCATCAACACGGCCGTGTCCGCCGCAAACCGGCACGCCTTCCTCATCTTCGACGAGGTACGGGAGGAGCCCATCACCCGTCTCTACCGGCGGCTGCGCGTTAACAACCCCATCCCCAGCCGCTACGAGTCCTGGGACGACGGCTCCCCCACCCGCAACATCCCCCTCGACCGCGTCATCGGCGGCCCCGCCTTTCGCAGCGCCGGGGGCGACCACATCCTGCAACTGGCGGGCTTCGTCGCCCACGCCCTTCTGCTGCAGGAGGAGGGCGCAGGCAGGGTGGAAGACCTCGATCTCGCCCACACCTTCGCCGCCCTCGACCGCGCCCTTAACCGCGAGGCTTCGGCGCGCGACGCCCAGGGGGTAGTGAGGCGGTAGTGGCTTGCCCGTGCCAGCGCTTCTCGGCCCGGTTTGGCGAGTAGCGCAGCGAGCACGGCCGAGCGGCCCGTGCCAGGGCTGTAGACGAGACATTCGACAACCTCCAGCGGAGCTGGTCCATCGTTCCCAAGTCCCTGATGCTCTGTCGCCCAGCGAATTCGTTCACGTAGCGCTGTGTGTGCTTCGGGCTGAACTGATGGAACGTTCCGTGGTAGCCGCGCTTCAAGAGCGACCAGAACCCCTCGATGGTGTTCGTGTGGATGTAGCCTTCACGGGAATACTCGGCGCGGCTGTGGTTCACCGACTCCCTCTTGTACCCGCCCTCCCAGGTGATGGCGTTGTACGAGTTGTTCTCATCGGTGAAGACATGAGCGCCTGGTCGCACGTTCTCGTAGATGGCCTCACGCAGAGGCGGGCCCTGCCCTTCGTGGCACCGTCTCGGTCACGCCCACCTCAACGGCCAGTGCGTCAGTCGTTCTCCCCGTCCTTGTGACGGTGAAGGTCGCGGACGTCCCCTCTGTCCGCGGCGACGAACCCTTCGTGACAGGGCCTCGTCCACGTTAGCGACACGCTCTACCTACTGGAGCGGCGGTGAGCGCCAGGGCACGCTTTGGGCGGGAGGGTCGCCGCCACGGGTGTGGCAGAATAGCTGGCATGACTCGCGATGAACGCCTTGCCCAAGCGAATCAGGAACTGACCTACGCCACTACCTACCGGGACATACTGGTCAAGCGCCAGCGCACCAACACGCGTAACCCGAGGGCTGAGGAGAAGCAAGCTATCGACGAGGTGCTCGCCGAGGCCAACCGCCAGATCATCCGCCTCGAAGCGGAGAGCGAAGCGCTCAAGCAGATGCCTGCGGAGTGGCAGATGGTCCCGTGAGCGACCCCACCTTCGGCCAGCTAACGAAGCTCTCGCCGCGCGACTACTGGCCCGACGAGGCTGCCGACTTCACTCCCTGGCTTGCCGAGGAAGCCAACATCGCTCTGCTCGGCGCAGCCATCGGCCTTGATCTCGTCGTCGAGGGCGTCGAGGAGACCGTGGGCAGCTTCAGCGCCGACATCATCTGCCGCTCCCTGCCCGACGAGCACCGCGTCGTCATCGAGAACCAACTGAACCGCACCGACCACGACCACCTCGGAAAGCTCCTCACCTACGCCGGCGGCCTCGACGACGTGCGCGCCACCATCCTTATCGCACCCGAGATCCGCGACGAACACCGCGCCGCCATCGACTGGCTCAACGCCGTCACCATCGAGGGCGTCAACTGCTTCGGTGTCGAGATTCAGGTCTGGCGCATCGGTGACTCCCTGCCCGCTCCCCGCTTCATCGTCGTCGCCAAGCCCAACGACTGGCGGGGCAACGTCCGCGCCACCGTCAACAAATCCCTCACCCATACCCAGCAACTGCAGCTCGACTACTGGACGGCCTTCCGCGACTACCTGGCTGAGAGCGGCAGCGACTTCCTCCCGCATAGCCCCCGGCCCCAGCACTGGGCCACCGTCTCCATCGGACGCTCGGGAGCGAGCCTGGCGGCTATCGCCAGCACCTGGGACAAGGAGCGAGGGAGAGTGGGTGGCGAGAATCGCGTCGAGTTGGGACTGAACGGCGATGACGCCGGCGAGGTCTATGAGCGCCTGCAGCACGAGCGAGAGACGATCGAAGAGGCCCTGGGACCGCTCGAATGGCCCCAGCCCGATGAGAGCACCAAGTCGCGCCGCCTCTACGCCTCGCGGCCCGCCGACATCGAGGATCGCGACTCCTGGCCGGAGCAGTTCGCCTGGCTCGAGGAGCGCCTGCAACGCTTCGATGAGACCTTCCGCGAGCGAGTGAAGCGGCGCTGATGGCCTGGGACTAAGCCCCGCGAGGGTCATCCCCCTCTTGCTCAGACCTTGTGGTAGGGATGCTGGGCCGCTTTGCGGCTGAACGAGCCACCCACCTCCGCGCCCACGCGCCACTTGCGGATAGCACAACGGGCAAGAGGACGAAGAAAAAGACCCACACGGGCCACCCAATTTCGGTTCGGGTACCAGGGCCGTCCGGAGTTACTGCGCTCCAGACAATGAAGCCAACCCCAGCAAGTCCGACCAAAATCGGGGAGAGCCACCAGCGCACCCAGGTCCCAAAGAGCAAATCCAGCATAAAGCTACCGGCAAACGGCGCGACGACGGTTGCAAGTATGAATGCACCCATGGCAACTAATCCCTCCTCCCTGCGGAAAGTTACGCGCTGCGTCAAGGGGATGTGAGTCACGGGTCCGCCGCATCCGTGTTCTTCCCTGCGGTGCCCAGAACATGCCTCGCTTTCGCGATTGCCTTTTGTCAATTTCGCCTGGGCAATCTGCCGAATTCTCGTGGAAGGCGCCCCGGAACCAAATCGCTTGCTGCCTACGTCCGGTAGGGGGCGTTTTCCCCTGTACCGACTGGGTTTCTCCCCTCGATTGCCTTTCTGCAATCTTCTTCCTTTTCCTGTACACGCCCATGACATCCCATGTGGTTCGGCAGAGTGCAATTCATGGACACGGGCCCAACTCTCGACCGAAGCTCGCCAGCATCGGACAAGTGGTGAAACACGGGGACGACCGGGGTCACGGGCCTCCCGGTGGCGGGCGCGATGGAGGGTAGACAGGGGGCCGGCGCTAGCGTCGGGCGGGAAGGTTGCGGGTGTTCCTGCAGGGCTGGTCGGAGGCGTACTCCGAACACCCCAGGAAGCGGCCGGTGCGCCCCCCGCGAACGACCATCACCCCCGTGCCGCACGACGCGCAGACGGGCGGGCTGGCGTTGCACGAGGTGCTGGTGCAGCGCGAGACATCCCCGGCGATGACCGCAAACCCGCGCCTGCAGCTCTGGCAGCGGGGCGCGCGGTAGCGGCAGAAGGGGAAGTTCAGGCAGTAGAGGGTGCGCCCGCTCGCCGACTCATCGAGGCGGCCCGTGCGGCAGCGCGGGCAGGGAGGCGTGCGCTCGCGCCGGAACTCCCCGAGGCGGCGCAGGCCGGGCGACTCGCGCAGCAGCTCCTCCACGAAGGCGGAGGGGCGCAGCGCGTCAGCGACGAGGTACGCGCCCCGGCGGGCCCGCGTCATGGCCACGTAGAAGAGACGCCGCTCCTCGGCGTGCGGGTACTCTCCCTCCGGTGGAGGCGGCAGCACCAGGTCGAGGAGGGGGTCTTCCTCGACCTGCGAGGGGAAGCCTCGCCGGGCGTCGCGGAGGTCGAGCACGATCACGTAGTCGGCCTCACGCCCCTTGGCCGCATGGACGGTGCTGAACTCGACGCGCAGCCGGCCGGGACGGCGAGACGGCACCGCTTCCCGGGTGGCGCGGTAGCGGCCAAGCGCGAGCACGGAGATGGGCGGGCCGCCTTCGCCCTCCTGTGACTCGATGTCCACCAGGGCGTCCTCCACCCCACGCCGGGGGTCGGAGGCGGCGATCACGGTGACGCCGCCGTCGCGCACGCCGTCGGCGGGGCGCAGCGCGCGCCGGGTCTGGGCCGGGTTGCGCACGACGAAGGCGGTCGAGGGCTCCTGGATGCCGGCGGCGAAGCGGAAGGTGCGCCCGAGCGCCCGCTCCCGTACGTGGCCGAGGTAGCGGCCGCAGTCGCGGACGAGGCCCACGTCGCTGCCCGCGAAGCGGTAGATGGACTGCCAGTCGTCGCCGACGAGGAAGTAGGCGACACCGGCGCGCCCGAGCGCCTGGAGCAGCGCCATCCGGCCCGCGGAGACGTCCTGGAACTCATCCACGAGCACGTAGTGGTACGGAGATTCCCAGCGGCCTTCACGGACGTGAGCCGCGGCGTGGTTGATGAGGTCATGGAAGTCGAGCGCCTCCTCCTCCGTCAGAAGTTCCTCGTAGCGGGCGTGGACCGCCTCGAAGATGTCGAGGAAGGCCTCGCTGCGGGCGCGGTCGGCGGAATCCCCCGCACGGCTCCGCAGCTCTTCGAGAGAGAGGCCGCTCGTCTTGACGTGGTTGAGGAAGGACGCAACCAGCCGCGCCAACCAGGTGACGAGCCCGCCCTCGCGCAGGTCGTCGAGGAGCTTCGCCACCGCGACTCGCTCGAAGGTGACCCCCGCGCCATCGAGCCGCGCCCGCAGCGCGTCGAGCAGCACCCCCTCGCGCCGCTGCCAGCTGTAGGTCTCGATCAGGGTGGTCCCGTGCTCGGCATGGATGCCTCGCTTCCAGGCGACGCCCTCGGCGTAGCCCCTCCACCCAGGCGGCGGGCGGCCCTCCCGGTCGAGCGCGAAGTGCTCGATGTAGATGCCGTGGTCGGGGAGGTGGAAGTCGGGCTGATACTGGCGGTGCTGTGCGGTGGCCGTGGGGACTTCGTAGCGCCCCTCGTACTCGAAGGGGACGCCATTGAGGGTGAGGAAGTTCGCGATGGCCAGCTCCTCAAAGCTCTTCACGAGGTCGCCGCTCAGCGTCCGCAGCTCGGAGCGGCGCACATAGTCGTAGTACTTGCCCGGGTTGCGGAAGTCGAACTGCGAGCGGTAGACGGCGCGGTGACTGAGGATGAAGTCCGTCACCGCCTCGCCCTGGCGCGGATCGGTGAGGAGCTCGACGAGGATGTCGTCTATGACCCTGACGAGCTGCGCCTCGTCCACCGCCAGCTTCGACATCGTGGGCGCGGCCCCCGCCTCAGCGAGCACCTGGCGCCCGAAGGCGTGGAAGGTGGCGACGTGGGCGCCGGTGAGGTCGTCGGGGAGGCGCTCGCGGATTTCCTCGGCGGCCTTGCGGTTGAAGGCGAGCACGAGGATCTCTTCCGGCGGGACGCGCTCGTTGCGGACGAGGTGGGCGACCTTGCCCGTGATGACGGCGGTCTTGCCCGTGCCCGCGCCCGCGAGTACCAGCGTGGCATCCTCGTCGGTGGCGATCGCGGCCGCCTGGTCGTCCGTGGGCGGGGAGGAGAGCACGCCCGCCGTCGCCTGGAGGACGGCGGGACCGGAGGCGGCGACGTGGCGGGAGTTGGCCTCTTCCCGGGCCGCCTCGAATGCCCTGGGACTGGCGAGCGGTTCGATGCGGGCGAGCGCCCAGGCCGCGCTCTCGGGCAGATGCGCCCGCGCCAGCGCGCCGCTGATGCGCAGGACGGCGGCGGCGATGTCCGCCCGTAGCACCCTGCTCCGGGAGTGGCGCCGGTAACGGTCGCTGGCCTCGAAGCGCTCGACCCGCTCGCTGAGTTGCGCGAGCTCGGGGGCCAGCTCAGCGGCGCCGCGGGCGGCGTCCTCGCGCAGCGTCCGGGCGAGCCTCTCGGCCTCCTCGCGCCGGAGCCCGCCGATGGCGCGCACGACACCGCTGGCGACGTGAATAGTGAGCCGCGTCCAGAACCACGAGGGGCCGGTCTCGACGGCGTCGACGGCGCTGGCGGGGATGCGGCTGGACTCGCCGATGTGGAGGACGCCGCCGTCGAGCGTAACGCTGGTCGGGCCGCCACCGAGCAGGCGGACGAGGGCTGCTCGGGTCGCGGTGACGGTGCCGGCAGATTCGGGCATGGCGGTCCAGGCGCTTGGGACTACGGGTATGCGCACCGGGTGTATGGGTGGAGTGGCTCGGCCGTTGGTGCGGATTCAGCCCAGGTGCGTTCGGCCAGAGGCTACGCCCGGACCGCTGTAGGAACATTCTGGCGAACACCGAGCCGGGTCGGTAGATGAGCCAGGGTCGGCGGTTCTACCCGCGGGGGTGTCGGGGAGCCACACTCGGCGTAGCCTGATGGGCATAACAGAGACGAAGGAACTCACCCCCGAGGAGGCCGCGAAGCGTCTGCGAGAGATCATGTACGCCGGGTCCAGCAATCAGGTGGACCTCACCTCAGCGCCTATGAAGCGGGCGATCATGGAACTGGCGGAACGGGCTGCCGCCGCCGAGCCCCTAGAGCCATCAGCCGAGATGGTTACGACATCCCATGGCGTGGGGAGAGGAACGCTCTTCGCCGCGCTTGGGTTCCTCGTTGTTGTCGGCGGCATCGTAGCTGCCATGTTCCTCGCCTAATCCGCGCCAGCTTCAGATACTCGTCTGGAACGACGACACCCGGAGGTAGTCAGCCAATTCTTGCGCGTATCTTCCCGATGCCAGAACCGGAGGCAGTGCTGTCAGTTCTCCGGGGCCGCTCCGCCCAGGCTAGGAAGACGAAGAAAAGAGCCATGAAGGTCAAGCCCACCCCGACCGCGAGCAGGCCTTGCAGGGTGGGGGAACGGGTGAGGCCACAGCCAGCGAGGCTCACGGCAATGACACCGAAGAGGGCGACGGGCAAGGCGCTGGCGCTGCTGCCCCAAGCGAGAAGAGCCGTCGGCCCCGCCATGAGGCCTGCGAGCGCCAGGAACACGATGGCGAGTGTGCGCAATTCCGCCCCCCTGCTTGCCCAGTGGTGTTGACTTCGGTAACGCGACCAGCGATGTGGGCGAACGCATTGCTATGGACAAAGCGCACCGTCTCGACGGTCAGATTCACCGGGTCGCCTTTGATGCCGTAGTTTTGCCAATCCAGCGCTCCGCCAGTTGGCGACCCGTGCCACCCATTAGTGTCTATCTGCTGCACTCCCTCGGGAGCCCCCGCGTAGACGTTTAGCTCGAAAGCAGGCTTCGGTGGGTCGGACTGGCCCACGGGTAGCGAACGACTATGGGCAGATGCGGCCAAGGGAAAAGGGAGCGTGTTCTCAAACAGGCTCTCGGCGATCGCGACCACGGCATCGACGTTCCCGCCGCGAAGGCTGCTGTGATGCCCATTAATCGAGTACTGGACTTGGGTAGTGGGGTCGTAGACCCACAGCGTCAAGGGGAAGCCACGGCTTGCCTTGCTGAAGATCACAACCGCGGGGCGACCCGCGACTACCCGGGTCTCGCGCAGGCTGCGGCCTCCGTGCCACGCTGCTTCCATAGCTCCGCTGACTGCGACCCCGACATACGCCCCGCGCAGCTGGAAGCCCTCTTCACCGTCCGCCGTAACGTACCAAGCGGAATAGCCGTCACGGCGTTGGACCTCGTTACGCCCTCTGCGGCCGCCCTAAGAGTCCAGCCCGCCGGCACAGCGGGCTCGCGCCAGTGGCGCATCTTGCGAGCCTCGGCGACCGTCTACTGTTCCGGCCCCACCCACTTGTTCTATCTCTCGAGAACACGAAATTTGCGGATCGCGCCGCAAGCCTAATGGCTTGCGGCGCGATCCGTTTGGCCCTGCGTTCCAAGCGGCCTGCAGCACTACCGAAACGGAGGAATCACACCATGGAACGCATTACCATCCTCTCCACCCCACTCGCCCTCATCGTGGCCCTTATTCTCGCAACCACGCCCGTCCTCGGAAGCAAGTCATCTGCCTTCGCAGCGAACGAAGTCACCACAACGGTTACCACAGCAGAACCACAGGACCGCGTAGTCCCTCCGCTATTCTGCTACACGATTCTGGTCTTCATTGCGGGCACCGTTACCTATGACGACCTTGGTCGGCCCATCTACGACCCTGGAGGGGAATGGGTGTATCACTGGGTCTGCGAAGTTGCCGTCCAGGTTGCTACCAATATTGCCGAGGCATACGCTGAGACAGAAGAGGAAGTCAGCAGTGGATACCGCGAAGCCGCCGAAGCCGTGGTCGACGCGATCACTGACATCTTCAACTAGTTAGTCGAACCTGTCACTAGCATAGGAGGACCTGCAGCAGGATATGCTGTAGTCCTCCTATGCCTCTTCATCCGAAGCACGTCTGAAACGTCGGTCTAGTCGTAGGTCTGGCCTCCACGGCGACCAGAGAAACAGGGCGAGATACAAGGCCACCAGGACAATACCCACGAGAAATCGTCCGGTACCTATCACAACGGTCACCGCAATATCCCTACCCCTTGAATCCCTTGACCTAATGGGACCAGTGCCCTGCATCACCCCACCCCCCAGTATCGTTACTGGCATAGTCTAGCACCCTGCATCTAGGCGGACATCACACGAAGTCGACGGTCATTCCATCTTCCGCACGACGGCTGCGTGAACAGCCAGGGAACGAACTCTTGGCGGCACTCAGTGGGAATCATGCGCCTGCGTCCAACAGCGCACCACCAGCTGTACGGCATTTGGGTTCGCTGAGATCCCCGGACCGCACCCCCCGGATGATGGAGCCAGGGCAGTGCAATCTCGTCAAAGGCCGGAACTTGCTCGCAGACTGGGATCCCGCAGGCGCGGCGCTGCCCGTCGGCGTTGAGGAGTGGCTCGATGACAACCGTCTCCGAGCTTGCGAGCTTCACGCGCGAGCCCATCTCCAGCCTGCGTGACCGCCTCTCCCAGCTCCGCCGGCGCGGGCTGGCCGACTGGCGGCTGCACCGCCTCGCCGAGGTGGGGAACCAGCGCCGCTGGGGGCGCTCGCCCAGCTCGGCGGGGATAGACGCGGCCTGCGGGGGCAGCGGCGACGGAGACGGGCTGCTGTGCACGGCGCCGGTCTCGCGCCAGTGGCTCCGGCTGCTGGCGGAGCGGCTCGACGGGCTCGCCGTCATCTACCGCGTCGCCGTGCGCATCGCCGAAGCGGACCCGGACGGCGGGACCGCGCGCGTCGACCACTACCGCAGCGGCCCCTACGACGCGCTGGTGACGCTTTCGGGCGGGCGTACGCTGGGGCTGCTGCGCCAGGGTCCGCTGCTGACGCCCGCCAACCTGCGCTACCGCCTGTGCAGCATCGAGCGGCTGGACTACCAGCGCGTCCGCAGCTCTCGCTGGTGCTGGCGGCGTCTGACCAGGACGCGCGGCGCGCCCTGCGTGCGGTCTGGCGGCAGTGCGGCTCGGGGGTCGAGATGGCGACGACGCTCGCCCCGAACCTGAATCTGCCGGCGATACTCGGCTGGCTGGGCGAGCGCATCGCGGACGAGCGGCGGCGCTGGCCTTCGTCCTCCCTCGGGACCGACCGCACGAGCCTCTACGCCGCTGGTCTGCGTGCCAGCCGGGCCCGGCCCGCGGAGCAGCTCGACGCCGCGTACGCCATGCGCTTGTCACGCACGGACAAGCAGGTGCTCGACCTCATCGCGGACTGGCCCTTCTGCACGGCGGAGCAGCTCGCAGGACTGATGGGCGGCGTGAGCCGCCGCCGCGTCAACCAGGCCCTGCGCCGCCTGCGCCGGCTGGTCGAACGCGACAAGGCAGGGGCAGGGTACGTGCTCAGCGACGAGGGGCTGACCGTGCCCGCGCGGCGGTGGGACCGGTGCTCGACCGCTGGACGCCGCAGCAGCACGAGGGCGTCTACATCGGAACCTCCCTGCGGTCGCTCGCCTCGCAGCGGGACCACCAGCGCGGCATCGTCGGGTTCGCGGCCCGCCTCAGCGCTGAGGTGGCAGCGGACCCGGAGGAGTACGAGATCTTCGACCTGCTCCCCACGCACCGTTCGCAGATCAGCTACGACGCCGAGGGGGCACGGCAGTTGCTGCTCCCCGACGTCTCGTTCCAGCTGGTGCACCTGGGCGACTTCGAGTGGTGCCTGTTCGAGTACGAGCGGCGCGCGACCACGCCGCGCCGGCTGCCCACGCGGCTGCGGTCGTACGAGCGCTACCTGAGGAGTCCCTACGCCGCCAGTGACCACGGGGGGCTGCCGCCGCCGGTGGTGCTGTTCGTGTTCGAGTCGGAGCGTGCCGAGGAGGTCTTTCTCAATGCCGCCTCCTGGCTGCCCCGGACGCCCCTGGCCAGCACCACGACGGCGGTACTCGATGAGCACGGGGTGTTGGGTCCGTCCTGGCTCACGGCACCTCGGTGTAACGGCCATCTGCCTACCCAGGGGCAAGCCCGTGGGGAGAGAAGAAGCCGAGGCTTGGAGTCGCGAGGGAAGGGCTCAGGTGGGTGCCGCAGAGTGGGTGACCCTGGTGACCAGAGTTGGGAGTGAGGCAGTTGTGGAAGAGTTTTCTTAGGGAATTACATACGTAAGTAAACGAGGTTCGCCACACAGTGGCTAGAGCCCTTGCTGGGCGGTAGCGTTCAAAGTACCCTTGTTCACAATAGGAGCGCGCCCCCGGAGGGACTTGAACCCTCGATCCCCCCTTTCGACAGGGGGGCCTCGTCCGTTGAGCGGGGGCAGCCCCTATCCTACCACCCCCTCTACCGCCTCCCTGTTCGTTCACGTGTTCACTCAAGGTGCGCTGGCCATGGTGGCGCGACCGCTTGACCACCCCCACCTGTCGAGGTGCTCGATGCTCATGTGGTGGTAGGTTCCATGGTAGCCGCGCTTGAGCATCGCCCAGAACGACTCGATCCCATTCGTATGCGCCATGCCATCGACGTACTCGCCAACGCTATGCTTCACCGAGCGATGGTTCGGCAGCCCCTGGTAGGAAGCCCATTCATCGGTGAAGATTATTGCGTCTTGGGCCATCCGCCCAAGAACGAAGTCCTGCAGCGTTACCTTGTCCACGCCCGGAACAACGGCGGCGCTTACCTCATTTGTCTCTCGATCCTTCACTCCCGCAACGGGCGTCTTCCCGACGCTGCCGCGTCCGGCGCGTAGCTTCTTCGAGGAATGCTTGTTTGTTTCTTTGCCGCCGATGAAGGTCTCATCCGCCTCAATCGGGCCAACAAACGGATCGGTACCGGCGTTCCATGCTTCGCGGATGCGATGCCCAAGATGCCACGCGCTCTTCTGGGTGATCCCGAGGTCGCGATGGAGCTTCATTGAGGAAACGCCCTTGGTTCCGGTATTCATCAGGTAGATGGCGATTGCCCATACCTGGTAGCCCAGCTTGGAGCCATGCATCACCGTTCCTGTCTTTACCGAGAAATACTTGGGGCAATCCCGGCAGTGGTATGGCATCGTCGGATGCTTCGCGCCTTCCTGCACGTCTAGCGAACCGCATTTCGGGCAAGCAACGCCGTTCGGCCAGCGGATTTCCGCGAACCACTTTTCCGCCGTCGCGTCGTCGGGGAACATCCTCGTGAGTTCCACCAACGTCAAACCCTTGCGGTAAAACTTTCCAGGGGCTTTCTTCTTCATGCCCCCACTATATCTACGCATACACGACCTAGAACCCGGTCTGGTTCGGCGCTCTCTCTTTGGTTACAGACATATCTAATGTGCCTTGACACTCGGGTGAGATAAGAGCGTCAATAGCGGTACGGCCAAATGCCGGGGAGGAGTAAAAGGAGAGCGCCGAAAAGAAGATTAGAAGGGGCGCGGCCTAGGCCGCACTATCTTCCGATCCTTGTCGGTTTCCTTGTCGCCTTTCGACAACGAGGAAAACCTCCTTTCGCGAAGTGTTCGGAAAACCATCGATAACCCTCCTTCCCGGCAAGCTGGCCGAGAGAAAGGCAATTTAGAACGGGATCATAAAAGGTGTCGGACGAGTTTACGAAGAATTGTTCTGATAATAACGAAAGTTTGTCGTGGGAAGCGCTAGTAGGTAGCCCGTCTACTTAAGTATGTAATTCCCTTTTCTTACTCCCGGGAGGCAGTGGGAGCCTCTTAGCACCCCGACTATGCCCAAGCGATAGCGGCTGGAGACCCGTTCGTCGGAGCGAAGTCTCTGGCAGCCACTGAAGGACAAAGAGTCAGAACGGGAGAGGACTGGCGCGGAAATTCGGGCGCCAACAGCCGCACCTTGCAGCAGCCGACGGTTGACGGGGGAGGGCAGCTAGATGCTCGTGTCCAAGAAGTGCCTCAAGCTGGGGCAAGGCGGCGTGCCCCTCAAGGCCGTCGCCGCCGGTAGTCCCTCGGATCGCGGCACGAGTCGTAGGTGGCCTGATCGATCGGCACCCACGTCGTGCCTGGCACACCTCTCCTCGAAGAGCTTCCCGGCCCGAGGGGGAAAGCGGACTCGAAGACAAGGTCGCGTCCCTGTGAACGTGCCACTAGTTTCGCGACTCGTACGGCCGGCCCAAAGTCCCAGTCCTGGCTCACGATGATGGCGGCGTCGTACCTGCGTTCGTGGGTGGCCTGCACGAGGTCCAGCGCCAGGCTGACGTCCACGCCCTTCTCCTGGCCGGCTTCGTTGACCCTGCCCCGGTACACGTGGATGCCCGTGTTGCGGAGGGGCCCAAGCCCTTCTAGCCAGGTGAAAGAGGTTCTGGCCGTCGATGAGAACGAGGGTGCGCATGGAAGAAAACACCCGCCCGGAAACGGGACCGAAGTCACCGTCCAGCGAACGGGGAGTAGATGCACCCAACGTAACGAGTGAGCTGCTGCTCGTCAACGCTCGCAGTGGGCGCTCCTGTGGCGCAGCAGGGGCATCCTGCTGGAGTGGAGTCCGGCCGAGGCGCTGAGAGGGCTCGCCCCGGACGGGCGGGCCAGCGTGCACCAGCTCAGAAGTCGGTTCAGTGCGATTACACGACAAGGCTGAGCGTCGTGCCCGCCCTCAGCGGTGGGCGAGGATTGTCGGCGGCGACGATGGTCATGGCCTGCAGCTTCCCGCGCCGACGCCCCCACCAGCGGCGGCAGCAGCTCCCCGCTGCTGCGTCGAGAACCCGTACGGACTCGCCAGGCAGGCGGTCTTGCTGGGCATGGCGAGCGACAGCATAGGCGCGCGGTGGGCGCTTGCTTCCCAGTGCTACCCCGGGCAGGGCTGAGCAGCCTTGAGTGCAGGCCCGTCCTGCGGAGGCCGCGGATCAGTCGACCGTCGGGCGCGATTGCGGGTACCTAGGGCGTCGGCGAAAGGTGCGCGGTAAGGTTGCGGGTGTTCGTTCAGGGCTGGTCGGAGGCGTACTCCGAACACGCCCAGGAAGCGGCCAGTGCTCCCCCCACACCGGACGATCAGGACCCCCCCCGCCACACGACTCGCAGACCCGCGGGCTGGCGCCGCACGAGCCGTCGTGGCGTCTTGAGTCCGGCGCGCGGCTGCGGCAGCGGCCTCGATCGCCCGTACGGCGCAGAAGAGAGGCTTCCACCAGAGCATCAGCGTGCGCGCGACGAATGCCGCCGATGGCTGGGGTGCCAGCGATCACTGCCGCTTGCTACTCGAGGTTGCTGGCCGAAGTTCCGATGGATCACAAGCCGGGACCATCACAAGCTAGGTAGCCCGGGTGCTCCCCTAAACGCGCGTTATGCCCGCACTCGGGCAATCCCTCGCAAGGACCCACGCGTGGCCGAACGCTATCTGGTTCAGTTCGAAGTAGACCCGCAGGGCGACAGCACTGCGAAAACCGAGCGCCTTGCAGAACTCGCTACCAACTGGGCCAACAGAGCGGCCGCTCGAGCCCATCCTGACGGCCCCAGCATCACAGCTGATGCCGGCCGGACGGAGTGGGGGCCTGACGAGTGGGCAGAGGTCGAACGTGTGAGTGTTGAGGGCGCCGCGACGTGGGCACTCCACTGGCAACATCCCGACAGGAACGGTGGCTCGTACCAGTGGGTCTCCGACGTGCGGCTCGCCACGATTGGCGGTTTGATAGAAGTCCGAGTCGAGGTCAAGCCCGTCGCTAATGATCTGACGCACCGTGCCGAGAGCCCGAACGTTGGCGCTCCGGGTGTCGTCGCGGACATCGTAGGGGCCAAGGACGTTCCGGCGCAGTTTCGGGAGCATCCTCTATCGGCCGCACCAGTGCCAATTGCCAAGGGCGCTGCGGGCTTGGTGCTCGCGAAAGATCGCAGACTGCCACTGGTGGTTGTGACTCGGACACCAGCAGGCAGGACTCTGGTCAGCTCCAAGCAACTGGCTCGCGTCCTTGCTGGCCTCGCAAATGTCATTGAGATCGATGGGCCGGAGGCTGACCGCATGAACGAGCAGCTGGGCGCTGCTCTTTCTTGTTACAACGGTGGAGTAAGGACCTATTACGCAGGATTACGCCTTGATGATCGCAAACGAGACCACCCCGTCTGCTCGCCCGTTACCCTTTCCTACCTCGCGAGAGCGTTCCCGCTCATCGTCCTCAGCCAGCTGCTGGAACGCTCAACTCGCTTCCACGACCACTCACCCATTTGGGACCAGGCGTCGGGGCGGATCAGCAGCTTCCGGCGGGACCGCCTGCGACAGTCGGTCGAAGCCAGCACCCTTGCTGACTTCGATGAACTCCTAGTGGAGCGGGATGCCCTGATCGCCAGTCAGGTTGCGGAGATTTCGCAGTTGAGGGAAGAACGCAACAAGGCTCTTGACGAGGCTAGGGTCAAGACCACCGAGGCCAAGAGCTTTCGCCGCGAGAATGTCCGGCTCAGGGAGCTCTCCAAGACAAACCCTGTAGGAAGCGATGACGACGAGTACGCCAGTGTGAGCGCGGCCGTGGCCTACGCAGACATCGACTTCGAGACACTCCGCATCTGGCCAACCGCAGAAAAGTCCTCCAGAAGTTCGCCCTTTAGGTCACCTAAAGAGGTGTACGAAACTTTGGAAGTTGTCGATATGCTCGGGCAACAGCTAAGGGAGTCTGGGGGGCAACTTGATGGGGTCGACTACGCGGAATGGTTCAGGGACATCGGCATCCGGTACATTCCGCATGAGAGCCAGACTACTGTCTCTAGGTATGGTAAGGAGCGAACATTCCTGCATCCCGTGACACGCGATCCGGTCCTGGTAGAGCCTCACATTGCAGTGGGGAGTTCCAGCAGGGATCCTTCAGAGTGCCTCAGGATCCACCTGTACTGGAATAGAGAAGAGCAGGTCTGGGAGATTGCTTACGTCGGTGAGCATCTGCAAGTAGCATCAACCTAGTGCGATCAGCATTGATGTCGAGACACTGGGCCCAGCTCTTGCCCTGGGCCCAGTGTCTCGACACGAAGCTCGCACGGTTATGAGGCCGGGGCTGAGGGGTGCCTTGCAAACTGCGAGCTAGGCGAACGTCTGTGCTACGCTTTCCACGCTGGCCGGTTGCCCCCTTGGAGCACAATCGGTGACCCTACTACCAGTGAAAGGACCACACCGTGAAGCACCCACCAGTCCACAAGCCCGCTGCCCTCTACGCCCGCGTTTCCAGCGATCGCCAGGATGTCGACCTGTCCGTGGCCGCCCAGCTCCGGGCATTGCGCGACTACGCCGAGAAGAACGGCTACGTCGTCGCCCGGGAGTACGTGGACGAGGCCGAGAGCGGCCGAGTCGCCGACCGCCCCCAGTTCCGCAAGATGCTGGATGCGGCCAGCGAGGCCGATGCCCCCTTCGAGGAGATCCTCGTCTGGAAGTTCTCCCGCTTCACGCGCAAGCGCGAGCACGCCGTCGCCTTCAAGTCGATGCTCCGCCGGCGCGGTATCAGGGTGACCTCGATCACCGAGCACGCCGACGACTCCCCGACCGGCAAGCTCATGGAGGCGATCATCGAGAGCGTCGACGAATTTTACTCGGAGAATTTGGCGCAGGAGGTCACGCGCGGGATGCGCGAGTCGGCTTCGCGCGGGTTCTTCCTCGCATCCCGGGCGCCCTTCGGCTACCGGCGGGTGAAGGTCAGCGATGGCGTGCGGGAGCGCCCCACGCTCGAGGTCGACCCGGCCACCGCTCCAGTAGTGAAGGAGGTTTTCGAGAGTTCGCTGCGGGGGAACGGCCTCAAAGAGATCTGCCGAGACCTGAACGAACGAGGCATCACCAACCGGGGCAGGCGCTGGTACCGGAACGGCCTCCACTACCTGCTCACGAACGAGGCCTATACGGGAACCGCCGTCTGGGGCCGTACAAGCAAGGGCGACAAGCCCCCCGAGCCCGTGCGTGCGGAGGGGGCCTGGGAGGCGATCGTCCCCCGGGAGACGTTCGACCGGGTGCAGGAGTCGCTCGAGGAACGGGCGCCGAAGCGGCAGCGGCCGGCACGGGTGGGGAGCAAGTTCCTGCTGAGCGGTCTGCTGCGCTGCGGAGTCTGTGGCAAGCCCTACACCGGTCAGGGGGCGAAGGGCGGGCGTTACGCCTACTACGTCTGCGGCACCCTGCTCAAGGAGGGCGCTGGCTCATGCGAGGCGCGTTACCTGAACGCGGAGAAGGTGGAGGGGTTCATCGTCGACAAGATCAGGGAGCGCATCCTCACCGATGAGACCATCACCGAGCTGGTGACCCTGGTGGCGGAGGAGGTGGATGCCCTGGCGGGTCAGCTTGGCGGCAAGCTCAAGGCCATCGAGGCAGAGTTGGAGGACGTGCAGAGCCGGCTGCTTCGGCTTTACGAGGCGCTGGAGAAGAGCGACCTCACCCTGGAAGCGCTGTCGCCGCGGATTCTCTCGCTGCGGCAGCGGGAGGACCAGCTTGCGGCAGCACGTGAGGAAGCAGCGGGCCAGCTTGCGCACCGGAAGGTCGAGTTGCCCACGACTGAGGAGATCAAGGAGTATGTGGCTGACTTCCGCAGCTTCCTGGCCGAAGGGACCATCCCCGAGCAGAAGGCGCTCATCCGCAACTTCGTGCAGGGCGTCGAGGTGAAGGGGGAAGAGGCCACGCTGACGTACACGATTCCGATGCCGTCAGACGGCGTACGAAGGGAGGAGACCCGGGTTCTCGATTTTGTCCAGTCAGGCCCACCAGATTCGACGGTACTCCACAACTCGTCCGAGAGAGCGACCTCGGCCGCGTCCGCGCCCCCGCAGGGTTGTCGGGAGTGAGGCCCCCGAACGCCCAGCATCGAAGCTCACGCGTGGGAGCCGATCTGAGCTGGCGACGCGCTGACCTCCCGATTCCACTATCATCACGAACGCTGTCCACGTTAACGGCGTGTGATCGCCATGTGATCCGTAATCAACCTGGTGAGGTGTGCTACGTCGCTCCCGCCGCGAGAGGGAGGCCACCGCTGCCACGCACAATACGAGATTTCATGCCACGAGATCTCGAGTTTCAGATGTTTGTCCTTGACGAACTCGCAGACGAGTTGACGCAACAGGGAGCGGATGTCCTCAAGCTCACGATCGGCGTACCCGAGCTTCCGATTCCTCCCATCGTTCTCGATCGGATGGTCGCCAAACTTCACGATCCCGACTTCGTTCGCCGCGTCTACCCGGAGGGCCTGCCGGAGCTTCGCGAGGCAATCGCGAACTTCTACAATCGACGACACGGAGCAAGCGTCTCGGCCGCGCAAGTGATCGTCAATACCGGCACATCACCGATTTTCCGCAACATCTTCCAGCTACTGTCCGGGCCGGAATACGAGATCATGATTCCCCGCCCGTATTACGCCCTGTATCTCTACTGTGCCAAGCTGGCCGGAGCTACCGTCAAATTCTACGACATTGACATCAATACCAAGCGAGTCGACATGGACTCGTTTCGCCGGAATTTCTCGCCAGAACGCACCTCGCTGGTCGTGATTAACTCACCCGGAAACCCCGTGGGGAATATCGTGACACCGGAAGAGATGCGAGAGATGTACGAGATCGTCGGTGGCCAAGCCTATGTTCTGAACGACGAGATCTATAACAACACGATGTTCTACGACGATTTCCACTCGCCACTGGCGCTGCTTCCAGAACATGCGAACACGACAATCGTCACGAACGGATTCTCCAAAGGCTACCGGATGTACACGAAGCGGGTCGGATTCGCCATCCTCCCGGAGGAGCTGCAGGTGAACCTGCGTGTTATCCAGCAACACACGTTGTTGTGTACCGACCCGTGCTACCAGTACGGAATGATCGCCGCGCTCGAGGACGACCAGAGCCTCGGGGAGCTTGCGGGCATCTATCGGGCCAGGGCGGAATACACGACGGAACGACTGGCGGGTACGGGATGTCGCCCGATCGCGGCCGAGGGCGGGTTCTACGCCATCCTCAGGTGCGAAGAGTGGAACGCCGGTCGGGGGTTCGCGTCATCGAAGGAGCTGGCTC
>MKWU01001822.1_pt1 | contig 34942 bp, 33 predicted proteins | sample 809101 | NCBI WGS metagenome assembly MKWU01 (sample SAMN05860141, study PRJNA318959) | sponge metagenome | host: Aplysina aerophoba | place: Slovenia: Piran, Adriatic Sea, Gulf of Piran | collected 2013-05-07
GCCTCAAGATGCCGTTGATTCCCCTGTCCGATGGCGCGGGCGAGGTGGTTGCCACGGGCGAGGGGGTGACGCGGGTCAAACCGGGCGACCAGGTCGCGGGTATTTTCTTTCAGAACTGGCTAGCCGGTGGGCCGGACGCGTCCCATGGGGCCTCAGCGCTCGGTGGTGCCCTGGACGGCATGTGGGCCGAACTGGTCATCTTGCACGAAGACGGGGTGGTGAAGATTCCCGATTATATGACGTATGAAGACGCGGCCACGCTGCCCTGCGCCGCAGTCACCGCCTGGCAGAGTATGGTCACGCTGGGCAATATGAAAGCCGGCGACACGATCTTGATTCTGGGAACCGGTGGCGTCTCGATCTTTGCCCTTCAGTTTGCCAAAGCCGCCGGGGTGCGCACGATTATTACATCGAGCAGTGACGAAAAACTCGCGCGCGCCACACAGCTCGGCGCGTCCGCAGTGGTTAATTACAAGACCACCCAAGAGTGGGGCAAAAAGGTGTTGGAACTCACCGATGGTGTGGGGGTTGAGCAGGTGGTCGAAGTAGCCGGGGCCGGGACGCTGGTACAGTCGATGGAGGCTACGCGGGTCGGCGGCTTTATTGGCCTGATCGGAATTCTGGCCGGCACAGATGGTGAGGTGAACCCCATTCCGGTGCTGATGAAGAGCCTTCGACTCCAGGGTGTCTATGTTGGCTCACGCGAGATGTTTGAAGAGATGAATACGGCCATGGCTGTGAATCAGATCAAGCCGGTGATTGATCGGGTGTATCCGTTTGAGGAAGCTCAGGAAGCCCTGAAACTCATGGAAAGCGCCACGCATTTTGGCAAGATCGTCATTACGGGCTAAGAGATTCTACTTCAGCATACCGAAAACAGTCTGTGGTATGGTCGTTGACCATACCGGTGGCCTGCATGAAGGCGTAACAGATTGTTGATCCCACAAAAGAGAAGCCGCGCTTCTTGAGGTCCTTGCTCATCGCGTCCGACTGCGCGGTGCGCGCCGGGACCTCTTGCAGGGTGCGCCACGTGTTCTGATGTGTTCGCCCATCGACAAACTGCCAGATATAGGCATCGAAGCTGTCCGCCTCTTTCTGGACAGCGAGAAATGCCCTGGCGTTCTTTATGGCAGACTCGACCTTCAGCCGGTTTCGCACGATACCGGGGTCGGCCAGCAGCCGCTCAACTTTGCGTGATGTATAACGGGCGACACGAACGGGGTCGAAGCGGTCAAAGACGGTCCGATAGTGAGCGCGCTTCTTGAGGATGGTATCCCAACTCAGGCCGGCCTGGGCTCCTTCGAGGATGAGAAACTCGAACAAGGTCCGGTCATCGTGCACGGGTACGCCCCATTCCTCGTCGTGGTACTGAATCGACAACTCGTTTTTGGCCCACGCGCAGCGGGTGAGCGGTTTCATCTTACTCCTCTCTGCGGGGTTTGACTGCTTGAGTATAGTTCTCCACAAGTGATGGGCTACTGGACCACTCCATGCCGACCAGAAATCCACGTGTCAACGTTGTTTTGGAAAAGCCCTTGTATGAGCGGGTCCAGAAACTTGCCAAAAAAGAACACATATCCCTCTCCCTGAAAATCCGAGACCTCGTTCGAGAAGCGCTGGACACTCAGGAAGACGAAGAGCTTGAGCGATTTGCTGAAGAGAGCGCGCACCTTTCAACGGGATCAGGCCCTGACGCCTCAGGCAACCTGGAATGACTGATGCCTCTTCGTCCCCTTACGGCAACGGCCCGTCTTGGAGAAAGCCGCGAATGACATTGGCGGTCAGACGCGACACATTATTGTCATAGTTGTTGTGTGAGAGGCTCCCGCACCAGGCCATGGAGCTGGCCGAGAACACCGCTCCGTCATTCGGCGTCTTGAAGTAGACAATATCCGCCCGGATATAGGGATTCTGGTCGCCGGTGCCGCCGGCCGCAAAATAGCCGCGCGCGTTGAAGGTCGATTCCTCCGAGACCGTCACAAAGATATCGTTATGCCCCTCGGAGTGGGCGAGCAGAAAGGCGTTATGGGGTGTGCCGAGTTCCAGGTCGTAGCGGTCGAGCTCCAGTCCGGCGGCTCCCCCGCCGACCAGACCGAAATTCCCGATCGGCTCGTCTTCGCCTATGCCTTCAAACATCCAGGTGCATTCCGGGCGCAGACTGTCCGGGGCGCGGCGGTAATAGCTTGAGGCCGTCAGACCGAACGAGGTAAAACTCACACCGGTCAGTTTGCTCATATTCCGGCCCCGTACCCGCCACAGGCCGCCGTGTTTTCCGTCAAAGGCGTTACAATATTCCCCTGGGCTAATGGTCCAGGCCCGCGTGCCGTTGTCGCCTTTGCGCACCTCGATGAGAGCGGGATTATCGGGGTGAAACACCGTACACCAGTAAAAACCGTTGGCCGCCAGATACAGCCAGCGGCCGCCTTGCTGCTGGTAGGCTTCGTAGGCGTCCAGCATTTCTTCCGAGCAATACTCGGGATGGTGACAGGTCAGCACGACGCGATATTGCCTGAGCAGTTCGACCCCTTCACGTTGCAGGTCTTCGTCCGTATGCACATCAAAGTCAAATTGCATGGCTTCAAGCCAGTCGGTCAGATGCATGTCGGCGTTCAGTTGCCAGACTGATGGCGACAGCACATGCGTGTATTTGGGCCGCATATTGAGAATGGGCCGCAGCCGCGAGGAGATGTGCACTCCCCAGCCGTCGCTATGGACGGTGTAGGTGCCGTAGCCGTAGCCGTCTTTTTCCTGGAGCAAGAGGTCTCCAGGCTGCATCAGCGGCACGCGGCCGGTCAGGAGTTGGGCGACCTGCGAGTCCGCGCTGAGATTTTCGTTGGCATAGGCCATATAGCTGGCCGTCGGAATGATCACCGCGATTTTGGCGGTGGGTCTGCCCGCCGGGGGACGAACAAAGAACGGGATATAGTCTTCACTGCCGGGCGTGTCTTGCCCGCCCAAACGCAGCCGGGCGGCATACACCCCGCTTTTCAGGTCCTCGGGAATGGTCAGCGCAAAATCAACCTCCCAGCGTGCGTCGTCTATGGCATCGTCATGAAAATGAATCGCCCCGTACTCCTGTGGCGCGGCAGTAAAACTCATATGATCCGCGGTCCAGTTGTGACCGGGCATGCCGCGTGACGGCATATTGATGCAGTGACCGTGCAGGCGGTGCAAGGAATCGTCCAGCACCTGGGTTGAGGCCGCGTTTGGAACGATATTGGCCGCAAAATCCCAGGCCGCGACCAGCGCCGGTCGCAGCTCGGTCGGGAGGGGCCGGGGACCTTGCAGGACGCGTTCGATTTCCGCCCGGTTAAGCACGCGATTGGCGACAGCCGGTCGTTCGATCCGTCCGTTGAACTTGGCTTCGTGTTCCGGAATCTCCATCGGTGAGTGCACATGACTGAAATGCCCGCCACAGATGTGCCGCCCTGAATGCGCCTGGGTGGTTGCCGCGGCAATCAGCACCGGGCAGTCATTCGCGGCAGGTGACTGGGGGGAGGCGTGCAGCTCGACGGTGGCACGGGTCTCTTCGATGGGATGGATGAAACGCATCCCGTGTCCCGTATTGGTGCTGGTCACAATCGGTTCCTGTACCAGGGTCAGGTGACCGCTGGTCGCGTCAAAGCTTGCGGCCACCTGATACCATACTTTACGGAAGAGCGGTTTGCCGGAAGAGAGCTGTTCGACCACACCCTTTCCCCGGCCTATCCGCACGGCCAACTCGCCCTGCTCGTCAATAAACAGGCCGTAGCCCGTCTCCTCCGGCCCGGACCATTTCGTGATGATGCCCTGCACACCCGTGGTTGGTGTTGTGGGAAAAACAAGGGCCATCAGGGTGAAACTGCTGATATCGAACCGCGTATCGTGAGGCACACAGATATACGAGCCAGCATGGACGGCTTGGTGACGCCCCGGATATATACCGCTCACCGAGGTTGCAATTTCTTCTTCCTTATAGCCGGGACCGTCGGGATTGGTATCGCCGTGGATGAGCCGGACGATATCGGCCCGGTAGGATTCGCTGCGTTCGGAGTGCACATGGAATTGAATAGTCTGTCCGGGCTGCACAGAAATCCGGTCGCTATAGCCGGTGATACCCAGTGTCGTCATACGTCTCTCCTTGCAAACCGCGGCTTAGTCGGTAATCCCGTACGCGTCGAGTAAGGCATCAAGGCGTTTGAGGAAAATCGCATGCTCGGCGTCTTCACGAGTCGGATAGGCTTCATCCGTTATTTCAACCGCCTTGCCCCGGACGCCGGGCAGAGCACCAATACGATATTCCTCCCAGGGGCGCGTTTCGACAATGACGTGTTTGTCCTGCTGGGGGACGACGCGCAGGCGGTCCAACAAACGGGCCAGGTCCGGGCTGTCCATGGGGGCCGGCTCGCCGGGCTGGGCAGCCTCATACAATGGGCGGGCACGGTGCTCGGCAATAAGCGCGGCGCGGCGCTCGGGGTCGGCGAGCGCCGGCAGGAGGTACATCCGGGTGTTATAGGCGTCAACCGCCCGGTAGGAGTAATCGTCTTGCAGGGCGGTTTTTTCCGGCTTGTTTTCCATGTAGTCCTCCTTTCGCCTCCCAAGGGCTCACGAGCGAGCCCCTAGCCTAGCCGGCTCCATTGCGAAAGCCAAGATTTTTCGGCAAGCGCTTATGCGACCCAACGACGAGTCTCGTGCAGGGGGCTCCCGTCATGCCGGACGTGATCCGGCATCCAGCGGGCGGCTACACAGAATCGCAACTTGCCTAGGCTGCCGGCGCGGTTGTCTTGATATCGGTCAGGAACTCGATCACGGCCTTGCTGAAGATGTCGTTTTTATCCCCGGCGACCATATGGCCGGCATCAGACACATCGATATATTTGGCATGCGGCACGGCATCGAGAAATTCCTGGGTCGTTTCGTCGCTGATCACATCGCTGAGTTTCCCCCGGACCAGCAGGGTCGGCACCCGCCGCAACCCGCGGGCCGCGGCCATGAGCCGTTCGGGGTCGCGCCGCAAGCGGGCCGGACTCATAAGATTCGGGTCCCAGTGCCAGCGGTAGCGGCCGTCCTCTCCCTTGCGCAGGTTTTTGGCCAGACCGCTGACATCCTTTGGGCGGGGGCGGTGGGGGATATAGGCGGCGATGGTATCGGCGACTTCTTCCAGATTCTCAAATCCGTCGGGCTTGGCGGTCATGAACGCCCGGATACGGTCCACGCCTTTCTGCTCCACCCGTGGCGTAACATCGACCAGCACCACCCCGGCGCTTACCGGCTGCGGCGCTTCCCCTTCGGTCAGCATTGAGGTGATGCCGCCGAGGGAGGCGCCGACCAAGACCGGGCGCTGCTCGAAATGACCCAACACAACGTGGAGGTCCGCGGAAAACTTCTCGATATTGTAGTTACCGTCCGGAGCCCAGCCACTCTCGCCATGACCGCGCAGGTCCAGGGAGACGGCATACCAGCCTTGCTCGGCCAGGGTCCGGGCCGTATTCCCCCAGGCAAAGCGCGTTTGGCCGCCACCGTGCAGGAGCAGGACGGGCGGATTGTCGGCGTCACCCCAGGCGTCACCGACAATGGTCAGTTCTTCTTCAACGGTATAGGTCACGCGTCGGGCTGAAATGTCTGCTTGCTGTTCGGGCATGTATACACTCCTGAAGGCGTTCCAGTCGAGGGATGAACCGTAAAATTGAGGGGAACCCTACCATTCAGCCCGAACAGTGACAAGGTACGGATGGAAGGATCTGGACACATTTCGTGGCGTTCCTTTTTTTGGAGGGGCGCGTCACCGGGGTGCGGTCCGTTCAATCAGTGTCCGTAATGTGAGCAGGCTTTCCTCATGCCGTTTTTCGGCGAGGTCCATCTGGCGTTGTCGGTCGGTATTGCTCCGCTGCATGAGCTTTAAGCCGTAAAAAATCAAGGCGCATTGTACCAGTCCTACCAGGCCCGCTCCCCCGGCCTGGATATAGGCTGCCCACAGGGAAGCATTCTGAAAAGCAATAGTCGCTGTCTCAAACTCGGTCATGGGTCTGGTTTTCTTCCATTCCCGGCCCCTCGTCAAGACGATTAGCTCTCTCAATTGAGACCCAAACGGAACGTACGCGCTTGCCTCCTGTCTGGAAGATTCGTACACAGAGTAAGGAAAAGGAGGATGCCATGGCAAAGGACGATATCTGCTGGCTGTCCGCAACCGAACTGGCGAAAGCGATTCGGCGTAAACGACTCTCCCCGGTCGAAGTCACGCGAGCGATACTCGATCGCATTGACCAACTCAACCCACAGCTCAACGCCTTTGTCACCCTGACGGACAAAGCCGCGCTGCGCGACGCGCGGAGAGCCGAGAAGATGCTGATGCAGAACTCGGCTTCACTTGGCCCACTCCACGGCGTTCCGTTCTCAACCAAGGATTTGGTGATAACCAAGGGGGTTCGCACGACGTTTGGGACACGGCTGTTCGCCGACAATATCCCGACCGAGGATGCCCCTATGGTGGAGCGCATGAAAGCGGCCGGAGGCATTCAACTCGGCAAAACAAATACGCCAACATTTGGCTGGCTGGGGGTCACGCATAATCTCCTGTTCGGGCCAACCCGGAATCCGTGGAATGTCGCCCTGACACCGGGTGGCTCAAGCGGCGGGGCCGGAGCGGCGATTGCGGCCGGCCTGGGACCTCTGGCCATAGGAACGGACGGCGGCGGCTCGATTCGTATCCCGTCGTCGTTCAGCGGGGTATATGGGATCAAGCCGTCTTTTGGTCGGATTCCCGTATATCCGCCGAGCGGAGCCTGGAGTTTGTCGCATGTTGGGCCGATGACGCGAACGGTGGCCGATGCCGCGCTTATGCTGAACGTCACGGCAGGGCCGGCCGGTCGTGATCAGTACTCTTTACCGGCGGACACGACCGACTATGTCAAAGCCCTCAAGGGCTCGATGAAAGGATGGCGGGTGGCCTGGTGTGACGATCTGGGTTCTACCAAGGCGCTCGACCCGGAGGTCAAAGCCCTGTGCGCCAAGGCGGCCCGGCGGTTCACGGACTTGGGATGTCGGGTCGAAAGTGTCAAACCCAAGTGGCCAAATCCGCAACCGGCCTGGGAAGGGCTGTTTTGTGGCGGGATTGCCGCCCGGTTGGGGCCAGCGCTTAAAACGCGCCGGTCGGATATTGATCCCAATCTGGTCAAGCTGATTGAGAAAACGCAGAAATGGAAAGCCAACCACTATATTGACTCGTGGTTCGCGCGCCTGGACTGGAATACCGGGGTCCAGAAGTTTTTTGAGAAATACACCCTGCTGCTCACTCCGACCCTGCCCTGTCCGCCGTTTGCGATCGGACTCGACAATGCCAAATCGGTGAACGGCACCCGGCTCGCCCCGTACGAGTGGCTCACCTTTACGTTTCCTTTCAACCTGACCGGAAATCCGGCAGCGTCCATTCCGTGTGGGTTTACCAAGGATGGCTTGCCAGTCGGACTCCAAATTGTGGGACGACGGTTTGACGACGTCGGCGTGCTGCGCGCCTCCGCGGCGTTCGAGCAGATGTGTCCCTGGCAGGATGCTAGGCCACCCCTCACCCCCAAAATGTAGGGGCAACCCCCCGCGGTTGCCCTCCCCGGAGGGGTGATGCAGATTGTGTCGATTGCTCCCTGCGGGCCGTCCGCTCGCGCCTTCCCCCGGCCCTGCAGGCCACCCTCGCCCAGGAGGCGCGGGTAAAAAAGCCCCACTCCCCCTGGGCGAGAGGGTGGGGTGAGGGCCAAACCGCCCAACAAGTTAATGTGCATCTCACGGCTGGGGGCGGGGGGCAGAGGGGATAACGCCCTATCCCCCTGACGAGCCTAGAGTGCCGCTTCGACCCGCACGGTTACGATGTCGATATCGTTGTATTGCTGGTGGCGGACTGAGGCTGCAAAATGCTTCAGCAGGCGGAGGGAAATCTCGTGCTCTTCGGGTGTGGCGCTCCCCTCACCGAGCAGGACCATACGGTCTTCGAGATTTTCATCGCCAACCGCGGCTACAAATTCCAGCTCGACTGCCGCGCTGTCGCCACGCGCAACAACGAAGAGACGCCGCTTGTCGGGACTATCCTCATCCTCCGGTCGTATCAGACTGAGCAGCGTTTCCTCGCCGGCCGCGCACAAGCGCTCCGTCGAGGCGGTATTCCAACTGAAGCGTGAGGCCAGCTCACGCAGGAATCCGTCGATCTTGGGCAGGGCCTCGATGTCCAGGCCCATTTCCAGGCGGTGGCGACGCGGTCCCGTCAGTTCTGTGAACAGGGTCAGGACGAGGACGGCCAGGCCGCCGGTCGTCATGCCGTTGCCGAGCAGCGCCCCCCACTGCTCGCCGAGTTGGTCGGCGAAGATGGCCTGGTTCTGAAAGCCTGCGCCGAGCCAGAAGGAAATCCCGACCACCACGCCTTTCCGATAGTCGAGCCCGTCCTGCATGACAATCTTCATACCCTGGACGAAAAGCATGCCCATCAGCACCATGAGATAGGCGGCAACCACCGGGCTGGGAATGGCGAGTATCAGGGCCGCCACCTTGGGCAGAAAGGCGAGAGCGATGAAGATGAGACCGAGGCTGACCCCGACATTGCGCGCCGCCACGCCGGTCAATTCGGTGAGCGGGATACTGCTCGAATAGGTCGTATTCGGCACAGTACTGGCCAGACCGGACAACAGATTGCCCAGACCGTCCGCATTAACCGCGCCCTGGACCGTCCGGAAATCGACCGCTCGGGGGGTGCGCCATGAGACGCGCTGAATGGCCACCGAATCGCCTATTGTTTCAATGGCACCGACCAGGGTCACAAACACGAACGCCGGCAGAAGCACCCAGAATTCGCTCCCGAACGACAGGTCAAAGCCGGGCCAGCCGGATGTCGGCATGCCGACCCAATCTGCCTCGACCACGCGCGCAACGTCGTACAGCCCGAAGAACGAGGCCACCACACAGCCCACCGCAATGCCGATGACCGGTGCCCAGAGCCGCCATACTCCTGACGCACGCAAGGCTAACGCCGCAATCGCGACCAGGGTGGCCGTGGCGGACACCGGTGCCGCTGCCGGCGACGCACCCTGAGGCACGGCCGACACCATCTGAAATGCGATGGGCATAATGGTCACGGCAATCAGCGCGACCACCGTGCCCGAAACAACCGGCGTAATGATCCGCCGCAATAGCGACAGCCGAGTCGCCAGGGCGAACTGAAACAGGGACGAGATAAAGATGAGCGTCGCCAGCAAGGCCGGCCCACCCTCCACCAGGGCAGTAATGCACACCGCGATGAAGGCGCCGGAGGTTCCCATGATCAGGATATGACCGGTCCCGAAGCGCCCGACCCGGACGGCTTGCAGGACGGTGGTTGACCCACTGATGATAAGCGCCGCGAAGATCGCCCAGGACAGATAGACCTCGCTCTGGTCGGCCGCCCGGATCACGATCGCGGGGGTCAACACGATCCCGCCTATCACGAGCATGGCCGCCTGAAAGCCGATCCCGAAGGAGAGCAGGGGCGGTGGGTTTTCGTCGGGCTGGTAGCGAATGGAGTCTTTCCCGCGCGTCGTGTCTGATTCCATAAGTCACAACCTCGCTCGGTTGACAGGCCGTATAATGGCGAGAGCCCCGAAGTTGTCGAACTTACGGGGCTCTCATAGGTTGCGGGGCTAGGATTTGAACCTAGGACCTCGAGGTTATGAGCCTCGCGAGCTACCGGGCTGCTCCACCCCGCGCAGGACGGCAATACAGCGTGTGCCGCGTGGGACAGATGTATCGCTCTGAAACGGGCGAGTCAAGACCGAGACTGGATTTCAGGCCGTGAGTGCACGGGCTTTTCAACCAGACGCTTCAGCTGTTTGATCTCTTGGGGAGTAAGCGGGCGATAGGTACCGACCGGCACGTCCAAACTGAGTGGGCCGTACTGCACCCGGACCAGTTTTTCCACCCGATAGCCGAGCGCTTCGCACATCCGGCGCACCTCGCGGTTCCGTCCTTCGCGCAGCACCAGTTCGAGCCAGGTTTTGCGGCTCGTTGCCCGGAGGATATATACTTTGGCAGGGGCCGCGAGCGTGCCGTCGTCCAATTGTACGCCGTGGCGAAGCTCGGCCAGCGCTCTTCTGGCAACCACACCGCCTACCTTGGCCTGATAGGTGCGAGGTACCTGAAAACGCGGGTGGAGGAGGCGTTCCGTCAGCGCGCCGTCATTGGTCAGCAGCAGCAGCCCGGACGAGTCGTAATCGAGGCGACCGACCGGAAAGACGCGTTCGCGCACGCCGGAGAGCAAATCGCGGACTGTAGGGCGCCCCTCCGGGTCTTTGAGGGTGCTGACCACACGCGGCGGTTTATGCAGCAGGTAATAGAGCCAACCGGTGGGCAACTCGATCAGGTGCCCATCAACTTCAATGTGGTCCTGTCGCGGATCCGCCGTTGTTCCCAGACGTGTGACCGTTTGTCCATTCACCTGTACGCGACCGGCTTGGATCAACTGCTCCGCCGCCCGTCGCGAGGAGATCCCGGCCTGACTCAGGATCTTCTGCAACCGTTGGGTCTGATATGTCTTCTGCGTACGCATTGGCCGTTGGCTCGTGGATGTCGGGCAGCGGGGGGAGGTCGGTAATACTCTCCAGATTGAAAATTTCAAGAAACTGCTGGCTCGTGCCGTATATCCACGGCCGGCCGGGCACATCTTTGCGCCCCAGGACCGTAATGAGCTTGCGGGTGAGGAGCGAGTTTAACACGCCGTCCACATCGACGCCACGAATGGCTTCAATCTCAATCTTGGTCACGGGTTGCCGATAGGCAATAATGGCGAGGGTTTCGAGGGCCGCCCGGCTCAACTTGACCGGCTTATCCCGACCGAGGGCTTTCACGTAGTCGGCATAGTCGGCAACCGTCCGAAACTGATAGCCGCCCGCCACTTCTCTGAGCCGGACCCCGCGGTAGGAGCCGGTATACTCGGCGCGCAGGGCGGCGAGTGCTGCCTTCACTTCCGTCTTGGTTGCGCCAACGACCTCAACCAGACGGCGAAGCGGCAGGGGTACGCCAGAGGCAAATAACAGACTTTCGACGATCGCCTTGATGTCATCTGTTTTCATAGGTGTTCCAGCGCCTCTGGTAAGGACTCCTCTGGGCTCACCGCCAGGGAGGCAACGATCGGGCCAAAAGGATTCTCCTGGCGCACCTGGACCATCCGATTACGAACCAGTTCGAGGACGGCCAGGAAGGTCACCAGAACCTGTAGTCGGGTTGAATCCGGGGGAAAGAGCTGCTCGAAGAGCACCTCTCTTTTTTCCCGTAAGGTATCCAGCACCGCCCGCAGGCGATCACGCAAAGACACATGCTCAAGCAGGATCTGATGCGCCTCTTGAGAGTCTGCACGGGTCATCACATCGTGCAGGGCATCGAGCAGATCGCCCAGCGACAGATCATACACGGTATCGTCTTTGCCATCCGGTTCAACCGGCATGGGTGGACGGCTAAAAACGTCGCGGTTGAGCATCTCTTGACCTATCAGCGTCTCGGCCGCTTCTTTGAAGCGTTGATATTCGAGCAGTTGTCGGGCCAACTCCGCGCGCGGGTCTTCGCCCTCGTCTTCTTCAGGTGCTTCCTCAATAGGCAGCAGGAGGCGCGATTTGAGATAGAGCAGGCTCGCCGCCATCACCAGGTATTCTCCCGCGATGTCAAGATCGAGCTGTTTGAGGAGGTCGAGATAGGCCAAATACTGGTCGGTGATTTCGGCAATGGGAATGTCGGGCAACTCCACTTCGTTCTTTTTGACGAGATGGAGCAATAAATCGAGCGGGCCCTCAAAAACGTCGAGTTTAACGCGATAGAACATGGAAAGGGCTTTGTCGGCTGGACACTCTTCGCCGTTCGTCATTTCCCATGTGGCAAAAGGGAGGGCCGACACTGTCCTACCAACGCTCGTGGCCTGACCCTTCCGTCACCTTACACACCAACCACCTCCCGCACCTCCGCCATGGTTTGACGGGCGATTTCGTGAGCCTGGCGTTCCCCTTCCCGGAGGACGTCGCGCACATCGTCGCGGTGGTTTTCCCAGTACGTTCGTTTTTCCCTGAAATGTGCCAAATCGTCAAGCACATGCTTGATCATAATCTTCTTACATTCCAGACAGCCAATGTCCGCGGTTTTACACCCTGCTGTGACAAATTCGATTTCTTCCGGCGTGCAGTAGAGACGGTGCAGGTGAAAAGTCGGGCAGTCGGCGGGGTCGCCAGGGTCGCGCCTCCGCGCCCGGCGCGGGTCGGTCATCATCCGCGACAGTTTCGCATCGACCTCCTGCGGCGGGTCTGACAGGACGACCGCGTTGCCATAGCTCTTGCTCATTTTGCGACCGTCAACGCCAAGAATTTTTGGAATCTCGGTCAGCAGAGCCTGGGGTTCAGGAAAAATGCTGGCCTCATAGACCGTATTAAAGCGCCGGGCAATCTCGCGGGTCAGCTCAATATGCGGGACTTGATCGACCCCGACGGGAACCCGCTGCGCCTTATACATCAGGATGTCGGCCGCCTGGAGCACAGGATAGCCGAGCAGGCCATAGTGAATCGTGGTCACCGCGGCTTCATCGTCAGAGTCGATAAAGCCCAGCTCACGCGCCTGCTCTTTGACGGTGGGGTTCCGAATAAGCCACGGCGTCGGCGTAATCATCGAAAACAAGAGGTGCAGCTCGGCGTGCTCTTTCACATCGGACTGACGGAAGATCACCGACCGGTTGGGGTCGAGCCCGACACTCAACCAGTCGGTCACCATCTCTTCGGTATTGCTCCGAATGCCTTCCGCATCGGTTTTCCCGGTGGTCAGGGCGTGCCAGTCGGCCACAAAGAAAAAACACCGATACTCGCTCTGGAGCCGGACCCAGTTGGTGAGCGTGCCGTGTAAATGCCCGAGATGGAGCTTGCCGGTTGGGCGAAAGCCACTCACAATCGTTTGTCGTGTCGTTGTGTTGTCGACCATGAAGAGCATCTCACAAGAGCGTGTTGAGGACGAATAACGTCAGTGGCTGGAGCATGTCGCCAAGAATCCCGGTCATCAACAGGAGCAGCACGATCAACATGCCATAGGGCTCAAGCCTGGCGAGCACCAGAGCTGGCCGTCGAGGCAGCAGTCCGGTGGCAACTCGCCCGCCGTCGAGCGGCGGGAGCGGAAATAAATTAAAGACGGCGAGGACAACATTGATCAGGACGCTATTCAACAGGTTGCGGGCGACCAGCCCATCGGTGATGAGTTGTAAGGACAGCAGGAACTTCAGTGCGAAGGCGGACAGCCCGGCTAATATCAGGTTCATAATCGGACCGGCGGCCGCCACGCGGACCATGTCGCGGCGGGGGTTGCGTAGATTCGTAAAGTCTACGGGGACGGGCTTGGCATAGCCAAACAGAAACGGCGCGCCAGTCATGATCAGCAGGAAGGGTAACAAGAGGGTTCCAAACAGATCGATATGGGCAAGTGGATTCAGGGTCAGCCGGCCCATTCGGGCGGCGGTCGGGTCGCCCAACAGATAGGCGCTATAGCCATGCGCGAGTTCGTGCAGGATGACCGCCACAAGGACCGGTAGTGCCCAAATGGACAATTGCTGCATCACGCCCGAGACATCCATTGCCTTCAGTCTATAGACTCCATTTTCCCGACACAAGGCGTGAGGCCACGGAATAAGGCGCGTGGGATTACCGCTCAATTGTCCCGTTCAAGGCGTAGTCGAACAGGTCAAAGTTGCTGAGCCGACTGGTGGCCGCGCGGGTATGATACGCCTCGGAGACGGGCTCGGAAAGGATGAACGGCACCACCTGCTCCGCGCGTCCGCCATGAGAGCGGAGCGGCGTATCGCCTAGCCCGGACAGATCATGGTCTCGTTCTGCCGCCCCAATGGCCGTGTGTGTATCGCCGAGCACAAGGAGATCAGCCTCACGGTCAGGTGGCAGGAGAAACTGCTCACACGCGGTTGGTGTATCGTAGACCGCCTCGACCCCAGGAATGTTGGTGATGACAGCCCGCGCGCCCGCCCGGTCGGTGCCAGGACAGTAGACGCGGACGCAGGACCCCAAGGCACCATGATGGGCCACATAGGGGTCGGTAATCGGACAGATCACGCGTGTCCGACCCGGACCACAGCTCGCGTTCAGAATATCCTGGAGAAACACGACCCGCGGTTTGGCGTTCATCCCATGGTCGGCGGTCAGGGCGACCATGGCTCCCGCCTCAGCCAACCGGCCGCAGGCCCGGTCAAGCGCGGCATAGAACGCGTTCGCTTCCGCACTCCCGGGCGCATGTTTATGTTGGACATAGTCGCTCAGCGAGAGATACATCAAATCTGGTCGGTGCTGTTCGAGCAAGGCGAGACCGGCTTCCAGGACAAAGAGTGACAGCTCGGCAGAGTACACGTTGGGCTGTGGACGGCCAATCTGCTGACAGATGTCCTCAATACCGTGCACGGGGATGGTACAGTCTTCCGCTCTCTCGGCAGAGAAACACATGCCGTCGGCAATACCGTGACCAAGCAAACGGCGCAGTTTATCTTTGGCGGTGATGACCGTGACTTTCGCCCCGCTGTGGGAGAAGCGGGCCAGCAGGGTTTCCGAGCGGAGCTGGCGGGGATCGGTCATCATGACTGCCTGTCCTGTTGTCGGATCGAGAAAGTAATTGCCCGAGATCCCATGTGCGGCGGGCGGACTGCCCGTGACAATGGACAGATTGTTCGGATTTGTAAACGTTGGGACGACCGCGTCCGCCCAAGTGCCAAACCCTTGGCTGAGAAAACGCCGGACGTTGGGCAAAATATTCTGGGCCAGCCCGGTCTTGATATAAGCGGGGTCACACCCGTCTATGCAGATCACAACAACGGGCCGACGCGGGAAGGCGTATGCACGTTGGTTCAGGCACACGATTTGGGTGTATCGATCCTGCCCCTGTTCTGGCATACGCCTGTCAACTCCTCCTGATCGCGGCCTTGTCTTTTGGAGCATTCCATATAGCAGCTCTCTGTCAGAAAAAGGACTCCCTCCGGTGCTCGTTCACTTGGTCCGGGTTCGTGAGGATGATATAGCCGTGCTGGTTGCAGGGGGTTCCTGGAGTCTTTAAGATACACGGCCTGAGCGGAGTGTTTGGGGAACGGAGAGGCGCTGGTAAAAAACTATTGGGCACCTCCTCGGGAAGGTGGGATGGTAGCAAAAGAGTAAACGTGTCCTTTACTAGACATGAGAGGCTGGACACGTTTACTCTTTTCAGTAGTTTGTAAGGCGGGATATTATGCAAGACGGGCAACGTCGTGTCGTCATTACTGGGCTGGGGGCAGTCACTCCACTTGGGACTGGGGTGGAGAAAAACTGGCAAGCACTGCTTGCAGGACGCTCTGGAGTCGGACCGTTAACCCGCTTTGATGTCTCAGACTTTCCCACGCGGATCGCTGGCGAGGTTACCGACTTCACGCCCACCGATTTTATCGAGAAGAAAGAGGTCAAAAAGATGGACCTCTTCATCCAGTACAGTGTTGCCGCGGCCCAGATGGCGATGGATGAAGCAAAAATCCCAATCACGCCGGAAAACGAGGATATGATTGGGTGCATAGTCGGGGTCGGGATTGGCGGGCTGACCAGTATTGAAGAATATCACCTGCACTTTCTTGATACGCGACTCAAAAAAGTTTCTCCCTTCTTTATCCCCAAGCTGTTGAGCAACTTGGCGCCCGGCCAAATCTCTATTCGCTATGGCGCCAAAGGCATTAATTACACGCCAACGAGTGCCTGCTCTTCCGGTGCGCACGCCATTGGTGAAGCCTTTCGGGCCATTCGGCTGGGCGATCAGGATGCCGTGATTGCCGGGGGAGCAGAGGCAGCCCTGACCTCTTTAGGGCTGGGCGGCTTTATTGCCATGCGGGCTGTCTCGACGCGGAACGACGAGCCCGAGAAGGCCAGCCGTCCGTTTGACAAAAATCGTGACGGCTTTGTCATGGCCGAAGGCGCTGGCATTGTGGTGTTGGAGGAGCTGGAATTCGCCAAGAGCCACGGGGCAACAATCTACGGCGAAGTGGTTGGTTACGGTGCCAACGCAGATGCGCATCACATCACCGCCCCCTCGCCCGAAGGCGAAGGCGCGGTCCGGTGCATGCGGATGGCCCTGCGCAGTAGCGGGCTTGACCCAACCGAGATCGACTACGTCAACGCGCACGGGACCTCAACACCGTATAACGACGCGACCGAGACCCTGGCCCTGAAAAGAGTCTTTGGCGAACACGCCGCACAGCTCGCGATCAGTTCAACCAAGTCCATGACCGGCCACTTACTCGGGGCTGCCGGTGGCGTCGAAGCCGTCTATTCCGCCTTGGCGCTCCATCATCAGATCATACCGCCCACCATTAACTATGAGGAACCCGATCCGGAGTGCGATTTGGACTATGTGCCCAACACCTCCCGCCCGGCGCCGGTCCGAGCCGTCTTATCCAACTCCTTCGGCTTTGGGGGAACCAACGCCTGCCTCGTCTTTCGCAAATGGGACAACGATCAAAACGGGCAGAGCACGAATCAGTAGAACGGGCGGCTGGAGTAACGAGAACACTGGGACCGAAGCAATCAGAACCTGCCTTGAGCGAAACAGTATGAGACGTACTGATAGGCCTGAAAGAATAAACATGCCCTCCAAATCATACAAAGCTGTTGGCATGTTTCCTCTTTGTCTCGCTGGGCAAGAAGGACTAAAGAGGTAGCGCATGGGCGCACGTATTATCGGCACGGGTTCCGCCGTCCCTTCGACCTGTCTCACCAATGATGATCTGGCCGGGCGGGTTGACACCAATCATAAATGGATCGTCACGCGGACCGGCATACAGGAGCGGCGCGTCCTCCGACAGGACGAAGGCTTGCTCGACCTCATTCACACGGCAAGCGAAACGGCACTCAAGGCGGCGGGCCTGTCCGCGCAGGACCTGGATGTGATCCTGGTCGCCACAGTCTCTGGGGAGTATGCCTTCCCTTCCACTGCCTGCCTGCTCCAAACGCGCCTGGGCGTCGATAATATTCCTGCTTTTGATGTTGCGGCGGCCTGTGCCGGGTTTGTGTACGGCATGTCGGTTGCCCATAGTTATCTCAAAAGCGGAGAGTATAACCGTATCCTGCTGGTTGGCGCAGACGCCCTGAGCTCCATGGTCAACTGGGGAGACCGGACGACCTGCGTGCTGTTCGGGGATGGCGCCGGGGCAGTCGTGTTAGAAAATCAGCCGAACGATCAAGGCTTGCTCAGCACGGTCGTCGAGTCCAGCGGAGGCCTGTGGCAGTTGCTCCATGTGCGGTCCGGACTGCGGCAAACGTTTGACCAAGCCGGTGAACAGGAGCCCGACTGGGGGATTCAGATGAAGGGCCCTGAACTGTTCAAGGTGGCCGTTCGGGCCCTGTCCGACGTGACAAGAAAGGCCCTCGAAAAAGCCGGCCTGACCCCAGAAGATATCAAGCTGATGGTCCCCCATCAGGCGAATTTACGTATTATCCAAGCGGTGGCCGACCGTCTGGGGGCCAGTATGGACAAGGTGCACTGCAATGTGGACCGCTTCGGAAACACGTCTGCGGCTTCCATTCCGATAGCTTTGGATGAAGCGGTTCGGGAAGGTAAAGTACAGACGGACGATATTGTTGTGCTCAACGGCTGTGGGGGCGGGCTCACCTGGGGGGCATCGGTTGCGCGCTGGTAGAGTGAATAAATCCGCGCGACAGAGACGTCTTCCCTTGGTGAAGATTCTCTGATCTCAGTGTTCTTACGGCCTCCTCCGCTCAGTAGACGACTAACTTTTCTGTATTTTCTGCCGCGAAAGGGGTGAGTTGGTATTACTGGGCATTGTACGTGCCTGGGTCCGTCATTGCCGGCGCGCCGCCTTGGTTCGGGTCGAGAAAGGCGAGGACACGTTTTCCTGACGACTTATCCATCCAGCGCCGCAGTCGTTGCTCAAGCACCAATCGCAGCTGATAGTCGCGTTTGATGTTAGCCACGACTTCTTCGGCGCTTCTGCCCGTTAGCGGCGTCGATTTCCGTTTCCCTTTTCGGAGCCCTGCCGGGGAACGAGACTTCACGAGCAACGGGCGATACCGACCACTTTGCTTGTGATACGCCCGCCAGACGGATGCAGATCGATCACGGACGAGACGCAGGGTCTGTTTCTCGTTTTCCCAATACTGGTGTTTGGGGGTACTGCCATAATACAGTATCTCTTGAGTAGAAGCCGTTCGACCCATAGCATCTCCCACCGAGGTTTACTCGCTGGTTCCTGCTCTCAGTATAAGGGGAAAGCCGTATGGAAGGAAAGGGAAGGCTGGTTTTCTCGACGCCAGAGAAAAACCGCTAACCGGTTTCGAGTCGGAGGTCCAGGGCTTGCGTCGAGTAGGGTTCGGGCAGCGTACAGCGTGGAGCCTTGGCCCAGAGCCCTTCAAGATTGTAAAATTCTCGTACGGTTTCGTAGAAAATATGGACAATCACATCCCCGAAATCCATGAGGATCCATTGTCCGTGCGAGACGCCCTCAAGGGCTAACGGGCGATGGCCTTCCTGCCGGAGGACCTTCTCAATCGCTTGGCTGATCGTCTGCACCTGAATGTCCGACCGCCCGGTACAAATCACAAAATAGGAGGCAACAGAAGTCAACGCTTCCACGTCGAGGACAACCAGGTCGTATGCCTTTTTGTCCAGCGCGGACTGAGCGCACCGCAGGGCCTTTTGCCAGCTGTCGTCAGCCTTCAAGGGAAGAAGCCTCTTGGGTGCGATAGGGAGTGTGGGTCGCGATGTAGTCCGCCACGGCAGGCGGGAGCTGGCAGAGCGTGGGCCGACCGGCGCGCAGGTTGTCACGTATGCCGGAGGCCGAAATATGAAGACCGTCCAGTGTATAGAGCGTCAATGTATGCCCTGATTCATGCTGGTATCTCTGCTGGGTCGGATCATACCAAAAGGCGGACCGGAGAGCAACGGGAAGGAGTTGGTCAAGTGACGGTGTAGGGACCCCGGGCCGCGACGTGACAATCAGGTCACATAAACTGGGAATCTCCAGATAATCCTTCCACGTCTCTATCTCACAGAACGCGTCCATCCCGATCAGAAAGGCGAGGGAGGTCAACGTTCCTCTTGCCCGAAAGGCACGGATCGTATCAATCGAAAACGAGGGGCCTGCACGGTCGAGTTCAATACGAGAGGCAAAGAAGGCCGGGTTGGCGGCAACCGCTCGCTCCACCATATTGTAACGATGGTGGGCAGGGGCGATATCCGTTGTACGCTTGTGCGGGGGAGAGGCAGCAGGAATAAAGTATATCCGGTCAAGTGCAAATGCTGCGCAGACTTCTTCCGCACTGCGCAGATGCCCTAGATGGATGGGGTTAAACGTTCCGCCGAACAGTCCAACCTTCATACGTCAAGGCCTATGGGCATGTTATACTCGTATCTGGCCATCTCCGTAGACCACATATTTATACGTTGTCAGCTCACGCAGCCCCATGGGCCCCCTGGCGTGAAGTCGGTTCGTTGAAATACCGACCTCAGCCCCAAAGCCGAACTCAAAGCCGTCGGTGAATCGCGTCGAAGCGTTTGCATAGACTGTCGCAGAGTCGACTTCACGCAGAAACCGCCGGACGTGTGAGTAATCTTCGCTGACGATACAATCGGCCAGTCCTGACCCGTTGGTATGAATAAAATCCAGCGCTTCATCAAGCGAGCCTACCACTTTGACCGAGAGGATTTTATCAAGATATTCGGTTTGCCAATCCGTCTCAGTCGCGACGCCCACCTGAGGGACGATCTGGCGCGTCTGGTCACAGCCACGAACCTCGACACTCTCTTGTTCGAGTCGCGCCACAAAGTCCGGCAGGAAACGGGACGCAACGGTCTCGTGCACCAGCAGGTTCTCCATGGCGTTGCACACCCACGGTCTTTGGGCCTTAGCGTTCAGACACACTTGGTGCGCTTTCTCAATATCGGCAGCAGCATCGACATAGGTATGGCACAAGCCGGAGAAATGCTGGATCACGGGGATAGCGGATTCACGCGTGACGGCGCGGATCAATTCCTCTCCGCCGCGCGGAATAATGACATCAATACAGCGGTCCTGTTGGAGGAGAAAGGTGACGGCCTGTCGATCAGTAGAACGGACCAGTTGGACCGCCCCGTCCGGCAAGCCCGCTTCGGCAAAGGCGTGCGCAAGAATATCGACAATAGCACTGTTCGTCGCAAATGCCTCCGACCCTCCTTTGAGCACAACCGCATTGCCGGCTTTGAGGCACAGGCCGGCGGCATCGGCCGTCACATTCGGTCGCGACTCATAAATAATCCCGACCACACCCAGCGGAACGCGGACCTGACTGATTTCCAGGCCATTTGGTCGCTTCCAGGTAGCGACCGTTTCCTCGACTGGGTCCGGCAGATCGACCATGATTTCAAGCCCGGTGGCCATAGCGTGTATACGCGCCTGGTCCAGCGTCAGTCGATCGAGCAGAGCGGCGGATAAATCGTTGTCTTTTCCCCGGGCAACATCCTGGGCATTGGCAGTGAGTAAGACTTCCGTCTGATTCCGGAGTCGCTGGGCGGCAGCAAGAAGTGCTTGATTCTTCGTGTGTGTTGACACTGTTGCCAATACCCGGGCGGCTTTTTTTGCGGTTTGGGCTAATGCGACCACCATATTTTCAAGACTCATCGCCTCTTCCTTTGTGTCTCTTCACCAAGCTTATAACAAGGCCAAGTCGTCACGATGAATCACTTCATCACTCACCTTATAGCCGAGCGTCTGTTCAATCTGACTCGTGTGCACGCCTTGAATTTGCCTCAGAGCTGCGGCGCCATAATTCACCAGGCCGCGTGCAAATTCATCTCCGCTTTCGTCGAGGCAGGTCACACAGTCCCCTTCCTCAAAGCTCCCGTATATTTCACGTACCCCGGCCGGTAACAGGCTTCTTCCATCCCGCCGAATCGCCGCCGCCGCCCCGGCATCCAGACGGAGTGAGCCGGCCGGCTTCAGCGTGTAGGCAATCCAGTGTTTCCGACTTGCAATCCTGTCCGAGACCGGCAGAAACAGCGTACCAACTTCCCGCTGCGGGTCAAAAGCCGCACCTAGTTCTGCATTGCTCCGCCCATCTATAAGAAGGGACGGAATACCCGACAGGGCCGCCTTTTGGGCGGCTTCAATTTTAGAAGTCATCCCGCCGCGGCCTAACGGACCAGCCACACCGCACCGCTGCATCAATTGTGCGTCGAACTGCTCGACAAGAGCGATACGTTTCGCCTGCCGGTCCAGACGGGGGTCGGTTTCATAGAGACCCGCAACGTCGCTCAATATGATCAGCAGATCCGCCTCGACCAGGACGGCGACTTGGGCAGAAAGATTATCGTTGTCGCCAAACTGGATTTCTTCAACCGCAACCGTGTCATTCTCGTTGACAATTGGTACGACTCCGGATTCGATCAGCGTCAGGAGGGTGTGCTTGGCGTTCAGATAGCGTCTCCGGTTCGCCAGATCGTCATGGGTGAGCAGAATCTGCGCCACCCGGATGGCGTGCTGCGAAAAGCATTTTTCATACAGCGCCATGAGCGTAATCTGTCCAATGGCGGCGGCGGCCTGTTTCGCCGGTATCGTCCTCGGGCGCTGTTTCATATTGAGCACGCCCATTCCGGCAGCAACGGCTCCCGAAGTGACCAAGACCACCTCCGCCTGCGGCAGGGCAGAAAGGGTCGTCGCGAGTTGGCTGATACGTGGAGCATGGACACCGTCTCCGTCGGACAGCACGCTGCTCCCGACTTTCACCACAATCCGCTTCGTGCGCTCAAGAATACCAGCCTTATGTGCGAGTTGGATATTGCGATCACTCATGGTGGGGAACCCTCGATCTCCCCTTCGTCGCCTTCGCCCATCCGATGTTGTCTGTGTTCAAGCAGATGGGCGATTGCTCTCACCAATTCCTGTTTCCCTTCCCCGGTTACAGCAGAAATGAGATGCAAATTTTTCTTATGCCGGCCAAAAACTTCCTGTACCTCAGGAAAACGTTCGCGGGTGATCGTCAGGTCAGCTTTGGTGACGACCACGAGCTGCGGACGGCGGGCCAGGGCAGTATCAAAAGCGTCAAGTTCACGATTGATGACGCTATAGTCGGCATACGGATCACGTGCTGGGTCAGATATATCAAGAAGATGCACGAGAATAGAAGTCCGCGAGAGATGGCGCAGAAAGCGTACGCCGAGTCCATGTCCGGCGTGCGCGCCCTCAATGAGCCCCGGCACGTCAGCCATGACAAATGACCCTTCATCGCCATAGCGCACAACACCAAGGTGCGGAACGAGGGTCGTAAAGGGAAAGTCGGCAACCCGTGGACGTGCGGCAGACACTGCAGAGATCAGCGTCGACTTCCCGACGTTGGGAAACCCAACCAGGCCAACATCCGCCAGGAGGCGGAGTTCAAGCCGGAGCTGCCGCGTCTCTCCGGGCAATCCCGGCTGGGCGAATCGGGGGGCCCGGTTTGTGGAGGAGGTGAAAGAGGCATTCCCTCTGCCGCCTTTTCCGCCCTGGGCGACCACGACCTGTTGGCCTGCGGTTCGCAGGTCGGCGAGTATTTCTCCACTCTCTCTGTCGCGGGCAATGGTTCCGGCTGGGACAGAAAGGACGAGGGGCTTTGCATTTTTCCCATGTTGGTCCTTGCCCCGTCCATGCTCACCCCGAGCCGCTTTGGCATGATGCCGGTGGGCGAGATCGAGCAGCGTGTTCCGTTGCGGATCAACACGCAGGATGATGTCTCCGCCATTGCCGCCATTGCCGCCGTTCGGTCCCCCCCAGGGCCGAAACTTCTCGCGCAGAAAGCTGACACAGCCACGCCCGCCATCACCGGCTTTGACTGTCATGGTCACTTCGTCAACGAAGTTCATAGCCCATGTATATCAGGAATAAGAGACTGAAGCAGGCCAATAAAAAAGCCCCGAAGTGGGGCTTTTCCTACGATCTTTTGCTCGCGCGCGTGGTAGAGCAGCTTACTGTGGGTACACGCAGACCCGCTTGCGCGTTTTGCCCATGCGTTCGAATTGAATCACCCCGTCGGCCTTCGCAAACAGGGTATAATCTCGTCCCATGCCAACATTGGTCCCTGGATAGATACGCGTTCCAAGTTGACGGACAATAATATTCCCGGCTTTGGCAAATTGCCCGCCAAAAAGCTTGACGCCGCGGTGCTGTCCTGGGCTGTCTCGGCCATTCCGACTGGAGCCTTGTCCTTTTTTATGTGCCACCTTTATCCTCCCAGGTTGATCGATTTGACCTGCACAGCCGTAAAGTGCTGCCGATGGCCCTGTTTGCGCCGATACCCTTTGCGCCGTTTCTTCTTAAAAACAATAATCTTTTTCTCTTTGCCATGCTCAACAACGCGAGCCGTCACTGAAGCGCCGGGAACAAGCGGAGTACCAATGTGAACCGTGCCCTCGGCTGAGGTGAGCAGCACATCGGAGAACGTAATATCACTCCCTAGCTCTCCCGGGAGAGACTCCACTCGCAGAAGCTCGCCCTGTGTCACTCGATATTGTTTTCCACCCGTACGAATTACTGCGTATGACATCTCCCGTTACCTATGCGAGCGTGTTTTTTCTGTCAACTCCCAGGTGCTCCGTCACTCAGTATTCAGAGCGTGGCGAATGGCCTTGGGAATGGGCTGGGGCTGGTCGTGCGGATTCACAAAAACTGCGGTGATTGACCCACTGACGCAGCGCTCTCCAGCTCGGTAGATTTCCCCGGCAAAGGTGATGGAGGTGGTTCCAATCCGCTCAACCCGGACCTTCACCTCAATCGGTTCATCAACAAAGAGGGGAACATAAAATGTTGCCGAGACATTCACCCGAGGCAACCCTGATATTTTGCGGTGGTCGGACAGCGGGAACCCAGCCTGCCGCATCAATTCCCACTCGGCTATCTCAAAATACCGGAACGCTGCCGTGTAATGAATACGGCCCGACGCATCGGTATCGACCCACCGCACCCGAAGTTTTTCCGTATGGGACAGCATGATTTTATAGGAGTTCCTGAACGGGAAAGTCGCGTATCCCCAAAGGACAAGAGCAAAATAGGGAGGCCCAAGACGGGCAATCACGCGTGTGGCTCAGCAGCCTCGCGGGCCACGGTCTGAATCCGCGGGATTGCTGTATAGATACGGCTCTCAGGTCCGTTCTGTACGCTCAGCCTAGCGAGATACTCTTCCAGTTTCTTTCGTATTGCCGTGAGCTGTGGGTCAGGCCGCGCTGTAGGCGATCTTTTTTGCCAAACGAGAGTCTTTGGCGCCGGAACTTTTTTTAATGGATTGATATATCTGCCATTTTTATGCATCTCAAAGTGCAGATGCGGTCCGGTGGCGGCCCCCGAAGACCCGACATAGCCGATAACCTGTCCCCTTTTTACAAAAGTTCCTGCTCTCACTCCTTTTTTGATCCGTCGCAGGTGGGCGTATGCCGAACTATAGGGTCCGTCATGGTCAATCTTGAGAAAACGGCCATAGTCGCCTTTCCAGCCGGCGTAAGTGACCTTGCCATCTGACACCGCGCGTACCGGTGTTCCCGTTGGCGCAGCGAAATCCACGCCGCGGTGGGGACGTTTCCGTTTGTAAATGGGATGCAACCGGGCATCGCTAAAGACCGATGAGATACGGGTGAATTGGACGGGGTGGCGCAGAAACTGCTGCCCAAACCCCATCCCTTCTTCCGCGTCAAGAGGAAAGACCAGGTGTTTTTCCCCTTTGTTCATGATTTCCGCAGCAAGCACTTTACCATGCCTCACTGCTTGCCCGTTATGCTGAATTTCCTCAAAAATGATTTTGAAAGGGTCACCCGGCTGAAGGTCGTATGAAAGGTTCAGATCCCAGCCCATATCTGCCACAGCATCAATGATGCTGGCTGGGACCCCTATCTTTCTGGCTGCCCAACTCAGACTATGGGTAATGCGACCGCCAACGGCACGCCAGACAAGGGTCGTGGGAGCGGTCTCGAGTCGTGACTGAATACGCCCGCTCTCATCCTTCTCAAATACGAGCGAAGCATCCCGATCAATGCTGCAGGAAACGGTTCGCAGCGTTGGCGCCCCATTGTGGTCGGGCTCATAGGAGAGGGTTATGGTGCGTCCAACTTGCAACCTCCGTATCTCAACCCTTTGCCGCGCCGCATTGATCCACGCGGCGGTCTGTTGAGGCGAAAGGCCCTCTTTTTTCAGAATACTCCCAAACGTCTCGTTCGGCTCAATAGCATGTACAATGTGGTGCGGTGTGCCTATCGTCGGTACTGACTCAGGCAGCGGAGGAAGGGTAACGAGAACGGGCGGGACCGTGTCTCCTTCTGGAGTTGGCCGTTCTCCGATCGAACCCGTCTCCACATTACCCTGAACATCACTTCTTTTCGGAACGTCGCTTCTTTGCTGAATCTCGTTCAAGCGCTGTTGGAGTCGAGCGATCACCCCGTTTTTGGCAGGAGCAGGATCAACGGCCGGGCTCGCCGCCCGAACAACAAACCCAAGAAAACCGACTGCCAGGATGGGGGCGATAAGCAGCGCCCGAACGTGGCCGTTCTGGCGCCCGAGTGAAATGCAGAGTATTTCCTTGCAATACTCCAACCACCGGCTCTGCATGGTCACAGAAGGTGCCAGTGAAATACGCAAAAGTCAAGTGATATTGGGGTGCGACATTGTTTCATTTCCATACCGATGGTAAGTTGGGCGGCAGTGAAAAAGGTCCTGCCTCTTATTGCGTGTCTTGTCATTGGCGTCAGCGGACTTACCGCCTGTTACGTCTATGCACGGCTCAACACCCCAGGTCCGCCTTTAGCGGCGCCCGCTCGGCTCTTTATCTCTCCGGGCAGCACTCTCCAACAAACAGCGCAGATGCTGGTTGCCGAAGGCATACTGGCAAGTGTCCAGCCATTTCGTTTCTGGGCGCAATTCACCGGCAAAGACCATTCCATACAAAGTGGGGAGTATATCCTGGAAACCCCGCTGACCCCACGGAGGTTGCTTGAGACCTTGACCCTGGGTCAGGTCATCCACCACATGGTGACGATCCCGGAAGGACTGACACTCAAACAGATTGCCAAAAGACTGGAAGACCAGGGGTTTGGCCCTCAAGAGCAATTCCTGTCTCTGAGCACCTCTCCTCAGTTCTTAGCCACATGGGACCTCCAGGAATACGGACTCGAAGGCTACCTGTACCCGGACACTTACTTTTTTTCAAAGCCAAGCTCTGCGGAGGATATTCTGGGTCGTATGGTCACCCGTCTGTCTGAAGTCTTCAGTCCAGCCCTGCAACAGCAGGCGCAGGAGTTGGGGTTCTCCCAGCATGAGGTCCTGACCCTGGCCTCGCTCATTGAGAAAGAAACCGGGGCGGCAGAGGAACGCCCGCTGATTGCCGGAGTCTTTCACAATCGACTCCGGCAAAATATGCCACTCCAGTGTGATCCGACCGTCATCTACGGCATTCCGAACTTTGACGGGAATCTGACCCGTCGTCATCTGCGTACGCCCACGCCGTATAATACCTATCTGTTTACCGGCCTTCCGCCTGGCCCAATTGCCAACCCAGGACTCGCGGCTATTCAGGCCGTCCTCTCCCCAGCCGAAACGAACTACCTCTATTTTGTTGCCAGGGGAGACGGCACACACGTGTTCTCTTCCCGGCTCGCAGATCATAATCGCGCGGTTCGCCGGTTCCAGAAACGTCGCTCGCGCAATGGATAGCTTGTCCCATCTGTTCGCCACTACGGCCCGCCGGGTATTGTGGCAGCGGAGCGCCAATACTCTCGGATTTTTTCTGCCCCTGGGGATTGCTGTTTTTTTCCTGGGGTATGGTCTGGTACTGGCATGTTCGCTGCCCATCTGGGTTTCTTTTCTTCCACCCGTCATCGTCTTCGGTGTGCTGCTGAACTCCCTCAGACAGGAAAAAAAGAGCTGCCAAGACGAGCGCATTGCTGGCCTGCTGGACGAGAAGACGGCTGGCCAAGAGCGTTTTCTCACCCTGGCGACGCTTCCAGCTTCCTCAGACTTCTTAGCCCAGGTTCGGAACGAAGCCGCCAGGAAGGCCGCCTTCTTCGTTCCCGAGCGCGACCTGCCTTTCCAACTCGACAGGCGGGTTCCGATTGCGTGTGTCGGCGCAGTCCTGAGCGGCCTGCTCTTCTTGTTTTTGCCATCCGGCAGCGCGGCCCTCGCTCCAGGTGGCCTCTCACCTGTTGCGCCGACGCCAGAGACCCTGCGCCAGGATATTGAAGACATGGCCCGGCAGTTGGTCCGCTCACAGTCTTCTCCTGAAGAACAGCAAGCCGGAGCACAGCTCCTCGTGCTTGCTCAGGATCTCAGGAACCCAGCTCTGACCCCGCAGGAGAAGATACGCCTGATTGATGAGGCGCAAAAACGTATGAATCTGCCGCTGCCAGTGCCGCAGCTCCTTCCTCTTGATTTCAAGCTCTTTGGCAGCGACAGCACACAAGACGATAGTCCGGGCAACCAGGGTGACAGCCCACAGCCGGAGAATACGCCGCTGGCAAAGACAACTGAAAATCTGGAGCAACTCAAGCAGTCGCTGTCTGCGCAGAGGAATGAGTCGCAGCCGGGCGCGCAAAATACAAACCAGACGGATCAAGCAGACAATCAACCGTCACAAAAGCAGCAAAATACCCCCCAGGAATCCGGCGGTGGCATCAAATTTGACCAGCCCCAGTCTCAAGAACAAAAGGGGAAGCAACAGGCCCAGCAGAATACATCCGGTCAGCAGCAACAGGCTCCGCAACCGGGCCAACAACCGGACACTCGGCAGCCACCTTCCGGAGTAGACCCACACAAAGCCGGACACGAGCAGCGCCGCCACGCCACGCAGCAGAGCAATGAGCAAAAACAGCCTCAGCAGGCCCAAGAGCAGTCAGGCGAGCAGTTCGGACAATCCGGTGGGCGGGGAAAAGGCGAGCGTTTTTACAAACCGGGCGAGCAGCCCGGCGGATTTCTGACTCAGGCTGCCCGCTATGTCAAAGTTCGTATTCCGACCGGTATCAAGGCGGAACAGGACAGCCAGGAACTGACCGAAAATACCAGCCCGGCTGTCCCAACCACGCCGTATAGCAACGCCCCACTCGCCGACCGTCCGCCGGAGAAAAATACCCCTCAGCAGCGCATTCCCCTCGAATATCGAGCCATCTTACAGAAAGAGTAAGCGTGCCCTCCACGTCATACATAGCTGTTGGTACGCTTACTTTTTAGGAGCAGCATGCCAGCCTCGCCATCACCTTTATCCTCAGAGCTATTATCCCCGGAACAGCGGGTTGAACGCTTTCGACACATCTTTGCGACCATCGAAGAAGAGGTCGGTCAGGTGATCGTTGGCCAGCGGAGTATCCTGCGGAAGATCTTAACCGCCTTTTTTGCCGGTGGGCATGTCCTTATTGAAAGTGTGCCGGGTCTGGGCAAGACGCTGATGGCCAAGTCGCTCAGCCAGGTCCTGGCGCTAAGCGCCAAGCGGATTCAATTTACGCCAGACCTCATGCCGTCTGATATCGTTGGAACTCAAGTCCTGTCTGAAGGCGCTGACGGCAGACGCTATTTTGAATTCAAGCCCGGCCCGGTCTTTGCCAACATCGTTCTGGCGGATGAAATTAATCGCGCCACGCCCAAAACCCAGTCGGCTGTTCTTGAAGCAATGGAGGAGGGGCAGGTTACCGTTTTTGGGGAGACGCATATCCTCACGCCACCTTTTCTTGTGGCGGCGACCCAGAACCCGGTTGAGATTGAGGGGACCTACCCGCTCCCCGAAGCGCAACTGGACCGTTTTCTGCTCAAGCTGATTATCGAATCGCCCAGCGCGGCTGAGGTGGCCGAAATTGTAGAGCGCACCACACAAGAGACGCAGTACCGCATCAATCCCGTCCTCTCGGCAGACACGGCTCCGGCAGTCATCGCCGAGATGCAGAATCTGGTCCGCGCGGTCCTGTTGGCTCCTCCGCTGAGTTTGTATATTGCCCGGCTTATAGAGGCAGCCACACCCAGCAACCCGAATTCTCCGGTGCCTGAGGTCACCCGCTATCTCCGCTACGGCCCCAGCCCGCGTGGGGCTCAGGCGCTCACCCTAGGGGCCAAGGTCAACGCCCTGCTTGACGGGCGGGTACATGTCAGTTTTGAGGACATCACCGATGTTGCGCTGTCGGCCCTGCGGCACCGCTGCCTGCTGAACTTTCAGGCTGAGGCAGAGGGCATTAGCGCCGATCAGATTATCGAACTGTTACTGAAACAGGTCCCCAAGAAATAAATAAGGTCTTGTCCACAGCATTCCTGATTGTATTTCACTTCTCCTGCCCCTCGCAGAGAGGCAAGGGTCATGGCAAGATGAGGACTATGAATCTTATCCACACGGCTTTTGAGCCCGAGGGCGCAGGCCCACATCCAACCATTCTCGCCCTGCACGGCTGGGGTGCTAACGCACTCGACCTCCTGGGCTTGGCTCCTCATCTGTGTCGAGGCCGGTTTCTCGTCCTCTGCCCGCAGGGCCCGCTTCAGGTCCCTATCGGTCCGAACATGGTTGGTCACGGCTGGTTTCCGCTGACGAGTGGTGGGCCAATCGATGTCCAGGCGGTTCTCTCTGCGCGCGAGACCGTTCGCACCTTTCTTGACGAAGCACTGCAGCGCTACCCTGTTGATTCCAAGAAACTATGCGTGCTGGGTTTTAGTCAGGGCGGGGTCATGGGTTATAGCCTGGCCCTGGGCGAGCCCGAACGCTTTACCGGATTAGCGGCCCTCAGTTCGTGGCTGCCGAAAGACATGCTGACCGCATTACCGGACGTGCCGGCAACCGAGCAACTGCCCGTGCTGGTCCAGCACGGCAGTAAGGACGAACTGATTGACGTAGGCCGCGCCCGTCAGTCCGTCGAAATCCTGCGGGATGTCAAAGCACCCGTGACCTACCGGGAGTATGATATGGGTCACGAAATCAATGCTCGCAGTCTGACCGATCTGTCGAACTGGCTCCAGGAAAAGGTAGTGTCGCCGAAAGAGTAAACGTGCCCAGCTTTGTATGGTTTGGAGGGCACATTTACTCTTTTCACTCTGGCGTCCTGAATCCGTTCCACCGGTACAGCTATCCCGCCGACTTGGACTGAAACAGAAACTCCGTGGTCACCCGTAAGAAGTGCTCCAGTTGGTCATGGTGCACCCAGTGGCCGGCCTTCGGGATCGTCATCAGAGAGGGATTGTGAAATGCTTTTGCACGTTCGCTGTCTTTCTCCAAATCAACCGCCCATGATTCGCTGCCTCGCATCAAGAGCAGCGGGCAGGTAATACGTCCCCAGATTTCTTGGGCATCCGCCATATTGAAGCGATACGGTGAGCGGGCGCGGACATAGTTGTCAAACTTCCAGGTATAGGTTCCGTCCTCATTGCGGTGGGTTCCATACAGGGTCAGATGATGGGCCTGCTCCGGGCTGAGATGGGGGTTGGCTTCACGCATACGTTCGACCGCCTCTTCCAGCGTCTTGTAGCGCTTCGGCAGACGACCGGCGAACCCACGCATTTCATCGACCCAGTGTTGCATCCGCTCAAATGCGCTCTTCGGCTGCTCTTTGAGCATCTGAGGAGGGGGTCCCCAGCCCTCAATGGATACGACCTTCTGCACCTTTTCGGGATACACACCGGCATACTGGAGCACGATGCCACCGCCGAGAGAATGTCCGATCAGAGTGACCGGAAACGAATTGAGCTGTGCCAGCAACTGCGCAATATCGACGACGTGGTCAATCATCGAATACTCACTGCCGCGAGCCCACTCCGAGTCGCCGTGGCCGCGTAAATCCGGGGCAACAATGTGATAGTCCTCGCGCAGCGCCTGAGCGACCCAGTCCCAATTCCGACAATGATCCCGTCCGCCATGAATCAGGACGAGCACGGGTTTGTCAGGGTTACCCCAGTCAACATAGTGCAGCTTGAGGCGCTGCGAGTAGAAATAGTGCGAGGTCGGTCCGAGAATGTGTTGTCCTGCCATGAGCGTCCTTTTCGTAGGGGAAGACTTGAGACCATGTTCGGGTAGACAGTACATAGTCAAGCCGCACTAATCCACCATGCAGATTTGGTCAGCATAGTTCATCGCCAGGACCGCATCAAATTCCATACGCTCTCCCATGCCATGAGAGTCTGGAGGAGAACACGGTACGGGAACGCTACCGGGAGCGACCGGATAGTGCTATATCCGATGGGCAACGACAGCCCTGCTGTGAGAGTAGGGCTGATAAAATAAAAGGAGCATGCCGATGGAGACACGCTATGGAGATGTTGAAATAAGCCTGGCCGATCATGTGGCAACCGCCGAGATTCAACGACCGCCAAACAATTTCTTTGATACGGCCCTCATTCAGTCCCTGGCCGATGCGTTTGAAGCTCTGGATGAAGAAATGGATTGTCGGGCTATCGTCCTCGCCGCAGACGGTAAACATTTTTGTGCCGGGGCAAATTTTCATAGTGGCCAGGCGGAGCGTGATCTGCGCGATGTTGAAACCGGCAATCCACTCTACGCCCAAGCCGTGCGGCTGTTTTCTTGCAAAAAGCCGGTTGTCGGCGCGATCCAGGGAGCGGCTATTGGGGGCGGCTTTGGCCTTGCGCTGGTGCCGGATTTCCGTGTGCTGTGCCCGGAAACGCGCTTTGCGGCAAACTTTGTCAAACTCGGCTTTCATCCAGGCTTTGGCCTGACCTATACCTTACCCCGTCTGATCGGCGATCCGCGCGCAAACCTGATCTTTCAAACCGGCAGGAGGGTCGGTGGCGAGGAGGCCCATAGCTGGGGTCTGGGCGAGGTTCTGACCACAAAGGACAACGTCCGCTCTGCGGCACTGGAACTCGCCAAGGAAATCGCCGAGAACGCGCCGCTAGCCGTGCAGTCCGTGCGGGCAACCATGCGGGACGGCATTGCAGCCGCGGTCAAAGCGGCAACGGATCACGAGTTTCGAGAGCAACACCGCCTCCAGCAAACGGAAGACCATAAAGAGGGCATCAAAGCCGTGGCTGAGCGGCGGCCCGGCAATTTTGTGGGACGGTAGCCTCAAATCGGGGCAGAATGGGCGTAGGCCCTGAGGGCGGCCAGCTTCAAGCTGTGATACGGAGCGCGCCTTCGGGATGGGTCACGGAGAGCGGCGTATAAGCGACCAGTACACACAGGGCGGGCCGTAGCCCGCGCTCATCACCACGTATCAATACACGGCCGTTTTTTCTCTGTCCGTGGGGCGGGCGGAGGCGAGGAGCGCAGGGCGGCCATAATCCAGCGCCGGGACTCGGCGGGATCAATCACGTCATCAATCTCGAAATAGGTTGCGGTGCTGAGCGCTTTGCCGCTTTCGTACATCCTGGCGACGAGCTGTTCGTAGAGTTCTTTGCGCTTATGCGGGTCCGTCTCCGCCTCCAACTCTTTGCGGTAGCCCAGCTTTACCGCGCCCTCCAGCCCCATGCCACCAAACTCGCCCGTTGGCCAGGACACCGCAAAAGCCGGGGCCTTGAAGCTCCCCCCGGCCATTCCTTGTGCGCCGAGTCCGTACGACTTCCGCAACACGATGGTGAAGAACGGCACGGTCAGGCTTGCGCCGGTCACAAACATGCGACAGCAGTGACGCACCAGAGCGGCCTTTTCGTACTCGGGGCCAACCATATTGCCCGGTGTGTCACACAGCATGAGAATGGGAATGTCAAACGCATCACATAACTGCATGAACCGCGTAGCTTTGTCCGCCGCGTCAGAGTCAATGGCTCCACCCAGATGTTTAGGATTGTTGGCAATCACACCAACCGGGCGGCCTTCAATCCGCACAAAGGACGTCACCATACCGATACCAAAGTGCTTGCGGATTTCCAGCACGGAACCGGTGTCGGCCAGGGTGTCGATCACATCGCGGACCTCATACACGCGCAAGCGATTCTCCGGCACGATATAACGCAACAGGCGTTGGTCGGCACATTCCCACTCAGCGATGGGTCCCTGAAAATAGGACAGATATTGCTTCGCCACCCGGACCGCTTCGGCTTCGTCTGTGACCGGAATATCCACCACGCCATTCGGTACCTGTTCTTCCATCGGCCCAACCTCTTCCGGTCGGAAGACCCCCAGTCCACCCCCCTCAATCATGGCCGGGCCACCCATGCCGATATTCGATCCTGCGGTCGCAATAATCACATCACAGCAGCCCAGAATCACTGCGTTGCCGGCAAAACACCGGCCCGAGGTAATGCCGACCAGGGGTACCATGCCGCTGAGCTTGCCCCACAGGTAAAAGGCCGGGACGTCCAACCCGGATGGACTCGACCAATCGGTATCGCCCGGACGACCACCACCGCCTTCGGCAAAGAAAACCACCGGCAGCTTCCAGCGCTCGGCCAACTCGAACATGCGGTCTTTTTTATAGTGATTCTTAAATCCCTGCGTCCCGGCCAGCACGGTGTAATCGTAGGAGATGACAATGCACTGGGCCGCTTTTTCGTCAAACAGCTCGCCATTGACCCGGCCGACCCCGGCGATCATGCCGTCCGCCGGGGTGCGTCGCACTAAATCGTCCAACGAGCGCCGCTGCCGTTGGGCCGCAATGACCATGGGCCCGTACTCGACATAGCTGTCGGGATCACAGATATCGTATACGTTCTCACGTGCGGTGCGTTGGCCGGTCTTGCGCCGTCGTGCAACCGCCTCGGGCCGGGCAGCGTCCATGCCGAGTTCATGCCGCTCAACGATCTCAGACAGGTCCGGGCGGATATAGTCGAGGTCCAGCGCGGTCGCTTGTTCGACTGCCGCCGCCTCCACCTCGGTCTCTTCGATAAAGGCAAGCGGGTGGCCTTCAAAAACCGCGTCTCCCTGACCGACGGTCAGTTGGCGGATAATACCGCTCGTTTCCGCCGAGATCACGTGTTCCATTTTCATGGATTCCATGATGAGGAGTTGCTGGCCGACGTGCACCTCGTCGCCTTCACTGACGTCCAGACTGACAATAGTCCCCTGGAGGGGAGCCGGGACGGGGACGGTCCCGTCAGGACCGCTTACCTCGACGGCTGGTGCTTGTCCGACCGGAGCCGTGGCCACAGCAGATGTCGGGCCCGCAGACTTGCCGTGCTCAAGCACGGCCAAAGGATCAACGCTATCCACCTTCACCCCAGCCAACGTTGGGGTTTCTGACTGAGCCCGGTCGGCATGGAAAAAGAAGCGCTGATGCTGATCCGCCTGAACCAACTCCGCGCCATGGTCTTCGACAAAACGGGTATAGATCTGGTTCTTTACAAAGGCTGGGTGCCGCAAGAGGCTCTGCAAGAAGGGGATGTTGGTTGCAACGCCTTCGATTTTGAATTCACACAGGGCACGATAGGTCCTGGTCACAACGTCGGAAAAATCCGACGAGGGAGAAGAACCGATCAATTTGGCCAGCAGGGAGTCGAAACTCGGACTGGTAGTATAACCGACATAGCCGAAGGTATCCGTTCGCAGACCGGGACCCGACGGCACTTCAAACGCGGATAAGGTCCCACCCGAGGGGCGCGGCGTGCCGTCGGAGGCTATGGTCTCCATATTGATACGGACCTGCATGGCAAAGCCGCGTGGCTCGGGAATACGCTCCTGCGTGAGTCTCAGGTCAGCCAGCGAGTTGCCACCGGCCAGGCGTAGCTGCGCCTTGACCAGGTCCACGCCCGTCACTTCTTCGGTGACGGTATGCTCGACTTGCAGCCGCGCATTGGCTTCAATAAAGGCAAATGTCGCGTTATCGCGGCCCTGTTCCGCATCAACCAGAAACTCGAACGTGCCCAGGCTGGCGTAGTGCACCTCTCGGGCGAGTCGGACCGCGGCGCTGCTCAGGCGCTCTCTGAGTCCGGACGACAGCCCAGGCGACGGGGCGATTTCCACCAGCTTCTGGTTGCGGCGCTGGATGCTGCACTCCCGCTCGCCAAGCTGGCTGACCGCGCCCGACCCGTCACCAACGACCTGGACCTCAATATGCCGCGCCTGGG
>MKWU01001823.1_pt1 | contig 34938 bp, 30 predicted proteins | sample 809101 | NCBI WGS metagenome assembly MKWU01 (sample SAMN05860141, study PRJNA318959) | sponge metagenome | host: Aplysina aerophoba | place: Slovenia: Piran, Adriatic Sea, Gulf of Piran | collected 2013-05-07
TATCTACCATTGTGCAACGAGCCTGTGACAGATGCAACCCTCTGGTAACGGTGGCCGGTTCGGGTTCGGCTCGTCAAGCCGAGAACGCAAGCGAAACAGAGATACAGGACACTAGGAGCGTACTGAGCAATCCACCAGCGGCCTGCCAACCGCCGGCATTATTTCTGGGCTGGGGTGGCAGGCCCGAGCAATCGTCATTGTTCAGCACCCTCCTACAAGGCCGTCGCCAGGTGGCGCGACCCTGAAGTGATCAGCGTTCTGCATTGCCCTGGCGAGGTCATAGGCTGCCCGGAGTCGGTACCGGGTTAGGGCCTCCCCCGAATGCCCTGTCAAGCCGGATCGCCATCTCGGACGAGACATCCGACCGGCAGTTGACTACATCCGCCAGCCGTTCGTGACTGGCCCCAGCCCCCTTGCCGCTCGGTGACGCTGAGACCGAGTGGTTCCAAGCAGTGGTGACGAACGGAAAATCCGGGGTGGGGTGGGTCGGGTAGGACTTCCGAGCCCGGAACTTCTCGCCTTCGTAACGGGTCCTGTCAACAGTTGGGTGGGTATAGTCGCGAGCGGCGGCGGTTCCGGGAGGTCGGCAATGATTGAGCAGTTCACCGACGAGCAGATCCAGCAGTACCGCGACGACGGGTTCCTGATCGTGGAGAACCTGATCGATATGGACGCGGTGCTGGAACTGCGGGAAAGGTACGACCGCATCTTCGACGGGCAGCACGACCTGGTCAACTGGCCGGACGAGTACTACTGGCAGAAGGGCCGGGACCCCGAGGATGCCCACCGGGTGCTGGCCGGCCTGTGGCGGGCCGATCCGATGGTGGCCAAGCACACCTTCAGTGGTCCCTTCGGGAAGCTGGCATGCCAGTTGGAGGGTGCCTCGAGCGCCCGCCTGTGGGCCGATGTCGCCATGTACAAACCGGAGGGCGGCAAGCCTTTCGACATCCACCAGGACGCGGCCTTCATGTGCTGGGTCGACCCGGTATGGAACTGGACCTGCTGGATCGCTCTTGACGACACCTATGCCGATGGGGGGACCCTCGTCTACGTCCGGGGGAGCCACAAGTGGGGACCGCAGCCGGCGCCCGGTTCCACCCAGATCAGCCGCGACACGATGGAGGGGTGGACCGACTACGTGCAGCAGTTCGCGCCCGAGGGCGCGGAGGTTGAACTCGTTCCCTTGGTCTTCGGCGCGGGTTCGGCTGCTTTCCACACCGGCTGGATATGGCACGGAAGCGGGCCCAACACACGGCCTGGCAACATTCGACGGTCCTACAGCGTCCATATGATCCCTGCCTCCTCCACTCACCATCCCCGGATCCGTCACCGCGCGTACAGCCGGTACTTCGCTCCCGGTCAGGAGAAGTTCGACGACAACTTCTTCCCGGTGCTGTGGTCGGAGGACGGCTACCGGACCCCCTGGCTGGACGAGTACTCCTCACAGGAGACCCCGATCGACGCCTTCTCATCCGACGCCGTGCTCACCCTCGGCGACGACGGGATCAATGTAGAGCCTTGGGCAGCTGCCACGGGTTGAAGGAGCCGGTAGGCGCCATCGTTACATGACCATGGCCGTACCGTCCGGCGTGGAGGGCTGAAGGGGGTGTTCGCCCGGGGCCTGCGGTGCACGCGATGCCGGGCGGAGTACGACCTCGGTCCCTACTTCCATGGTTGTCCCCAATGCCACGACGCACTGGAGGTGGTCTACAAGGAAGCAGCGGTCCGCTCGGTTGTCTCGTTGGAGATGTGGACCCGGCGGCCCGCGTCCGTGTGGCGTTTCGCCGAACTCCTCCCCCTCCAGGCGGGTAGGGAGAGAGTGACTCTCGGCGAGGGAGGCACGCCGATGATCCAGGTACCACGGTCTGAGCAGAATCCGCTTCCGTTCCTCTACCTGCAGAACGAGACCGTCAACCCGACTTTCGCCTTCAAGGACCGGTTCCATGCGGTGTCGATATCCATGGCGCGCCAACTGGGGTTCGACCGCGTGGTGTGCTCGACCACCGGGAACCACGGGATGAGCGCAGCCGCCTACGCCGCGCGCGCCCGGATGAAGTGCGTGGTGCTTGCCGATCCCCGCGCTCCTGCGGTTCAGCGCGACTGGATGCGGCTGTTCGGGGCGACCGTGATCGTGGAGATGGACCGCAAACCCCCACTCCAGGCGTTCGTCGAGGAGCACGGTTGGTACCCGTCGACGTACATGACCCCGATGCCGGTAGCGACTCCATACGGAGTGGAGGGGTACAAGACCATGGCCTTCGAAGCGGTTCTCGCCTTGGGGCGGGCGCCGGATCATTACCTGTTTCCGGTAGCGGCGGGCGACGGCCTGTACGGTCCGTGGAAGGGTTTCCAGGAGCTGTACCGGCTGGGTCTCATCGAGTCCCTTCCCCGCATGCACGGGGTGCAGTCGACCGGCGCCAATCCGATCGTGAAGGCCATACAGCAAGGCTTGGACGATGTCCCGGTGCACCCCGGTCCCGATACGGTCGCGCTCTCCATCGCCGATGACACGGGAGGGCGCATCGCTCTCCAGGCAATTCGGGACTCGGGAGGGACCGCGGTCGAAGTATCCGACGCCGCGATCATCGAAGCCGTCCACCGGGCGGCCCGTGTAGGGATGAGTCCCGAACCGGCCTCTGCCGCGGCCCTGGCCGGGGCCTGGAAGTTGGCCGAACAAGGGGTGATCGAGCCCGGACAGTTCGTGGTGTGCTGCATAACGGGCGCGGGACCGAAGTGGCCTGGGGTAATGTCGGGCCGGGTACCGGGCGAGGAACTCGTCAACCCGGGTCGGGCAGTCTTTCAAAGCCTGATGCTCGGGAATTGACCGGAGCTGCGAGGAGCAGAGGCGATGTCATCAACTGTCGAGGAACTGATCACCTTCTTCCGTTCCGACTACTGGGCGGAGAACATCGAATTGATGCACCGGTCCGACATAACCCTCCACGAGGTGATGCTGGCGACCAGCATCCACCCGCTGACCCTGGAGTTCCTCTTCGACAGGTACATCGCCGCGGCCGGAAAGAACGTCGTGAACGTGGGCCATGCAGTGGTGGGCAACAGGGGCCTGATCAAGTACTACACGTCGGACCGTCCCTCCTTCTTCCTCATGTGGACCTACGGCGACGATGCTCTGATCGAGCCGGATCCCGGTGGCAGGACGGTCCTGCTCGACGATGACGGCGAGCGGTCCTACCTGGACGATGTGGCGCCGAGACGCATCACCGACTCGGACCACGACGCCATCGACAGGTACTTCGCCTCTGAACACTGGGAGGAGATGCTCGCCAAGATGCGTGATCCCGACATCGAACATTTCCACGATTACCTGCTCACCGAGATACACCCCTATGACCTGGCCGAGCGCTGCAACGCGGCGATGGAAGAAGCCGGGTACGGTGAGGTCGAGCCCTACTACCTTGCCAGACCCGATATCGGTTCCATGTGGATCGGTTACGCCCCGCCGGGCACCAAGTCGATGGAGTTCGTGGCGACCCACACACCCGGAGCAGTCCTGGAGGCGCAGGAACTCACCGCTGAGGACCGCGCCTACGGTGGCGACGGCTTCACGATCACCCAGATGAGGGAGTTCATCGCCAAGGACCCCTACCGCCCCGTGACCCTGAGCGAGGCAAGGGCGGTACTAGCGGAAGTCGTATAGGAGGGAGGTTGCCTTGAGAGACGAAGGCAAGGTAGTCACCGTCAACGGTCCCGTCGAGCCCGACCAGCTCGGGATCACCCTCATGCACGAACACCTGCTGTTCACATGTCTGATGTGGTTCCTGGAGGGGAGCCATCGCGGCCTGGGATCGGACGCCTACATGCCGGCGACTGCCCAGAACGCGGCCCTGCTCCGGGAGTTCCCCTATCACAACCGCGACAACCTGATCAACACCGACTGGTATCTCACCGCGATGGAGGTCAGGCGGTTCAAGATGGCGCTGGGCCGCACTGTTGTGGACTCTTCTGACCTCGGTCTCGGCCGGGACGTGTGGGGGTTGAAGAAGATCGCCGACGACGTCGGGGTGAACATCATCTCGGGCACCGGGTACTACGTTCACCACGCCCAGCCCTGGTACGCGGAATCGATGACAGAACATGACATGGCGGAGGGCATGATCCGGGACATCACCGAGGGCGCGGACGGCACCGACATCCGGTGCGGGCTGATCGGAGAGATCGGGACGTCGGATCCGGTAGCGCCCGCCGAGTGGAAGGCGCTCAGGGCCGCCGCCATCACCCACCACGCTACGGGTGCCGCGATCCAGATCCACGCACTGCATGAGCAGCGGCTGATGCCCGACATCCTGGACCTGCTGATCAAGGAGATGGGTGTGCATCCCTCCAGGGTGATTGCCGGCCACATGGATCTGACCACCGGAGACCGTAGCTACATGAAGCGGGTTGCCGAGTACGGCACCTTCTTCGAACTAGACGGCTTCGGGCACCCGTGCCCCACCGAAGGGGTGTACGTCACCGACGGTGACCGAATCGGAGCGGTCGAGTGGATGATCTCCGAGGGGCATGAAGACCAGTTGCTGTTCTCCCATGACATCGGGCTCAAGGCGCGGCTTTCCAGCTTCGGAGGACCCGGCTACGACCACATCATGAACGTAGTCATCCCCTCGCTCAGCAACAACGGCGTGCCCCGCGACGTCATCAACAAGATCCTGATCGAGAACCCTCGGCGGGTGCTGACCCTCGCCTCCGAGTCACCACCCGACTGCTGAACGAGACTCCGGTGCAGGTCGAGGAACGGCTGGCCGGCCGTGCCGACGTGGCATAGGGCACAAGGCAGTCGCCTACCTGTTCGCTCGAGCCGGAGACGGTGTGTTCGGCAGGAGGTCACCGACTACGGCGCGTTCACGCTATGCGCAGTCGTTACTGCACCGCGGGTCCCGTCGTTGGTCTGTGTGGCGGCGGTGGGATATGGCGGTCCAGAGCACGTCGCCCGACAGGCCAGCCACGATCAAACTAGGGACCCGGTTCCAGAACAAGCCGTCCGGTGACGGCGCCGCCCCTCAGGCGTTTCAGGGCCGTGTTGGCTTCATCCAGCGGGAGTGGTTCGACATGGCACTCGACCCGCCCTCGCTGTGCATGGTTCAGCACCGTCACGACATCCGATCGGGATCCCATGATGGATGTCGTGACCCAGGTCTCATAGGGCACCGTCTCCATACCCACGGGCAGTGTCCCGCCGCCCCCTCCCACGATCACGATCGTTCCCTGGCGCGTCACGACCGACTTCGCCAGAACCAACGACTCCGAGGTGCCGACGAAGTCGAGCACGGCCGGCGCGGGTTCGATGTCGGCTTCGGGAGGTACAGCCTCGTCGGCGCCGAGGTCCAGGGCCCGGAGGAGCTTCTCAGGTGCAGTGTCGATGGCGGTGACCCGGCAGTCCGACACCAGTCGCAGCCATTGGACGGCGTACTGGCCGAGGCCGCCTACGCCAATCACCACTGTCCGGGACGCCGGCATCGCCCTGCGAACCGCCCTGTACGAAGTAGCGCCCGCGTCCGCGAGAGGCGCGGCCGTGGCCGGGTCTAGATGTCCGATGGGGAAGAGGTAGGTCTCGTCGGGGATCACCAGGGCCTGCGCATACCCACCGTCCGCATGCACCCCCGCGATGACCACGTCCGGGCACATCGCCTCGTCCCCCGACCGGCAATGCAGGCATCTCCCGCACCCCCAACTCGGGTACACGAGACATGGCTCCCCACCGGGGCCGGCCGCTACCACTTCGTGGCCCAGAACATGGGGTGAACGCATGGCGGCACTGTCGAGCAGATCGAGGTCGGTGTGGCAGACGCCGCATGCGAGTACATCCACCACGAGGCCCGACCCGGACCTGGGTCGGGGCCGCTCCTCGATCACGAGCGGTGAACCGGGCGAATACATCACGGCTGCCCTCATGGCGGGAGGGTAAACCGGGCCCCGGCCGGTTCAGCGGGCGTTCACGCCGAACAGGCGGGCGGCGTTGTTCCCCAGATAGTCCGCTATGTCGTCGTCGGTGAGGTCAGGCAACCCGGGGGCGATATTGTGCTCTGCGGCCTGCACGGGCAGCGACTTGACGAACGGCACGTCCTCGCGACAGTCGTAGTTGTCGGTTCCCCACAGCACCTTGTCAAGCACCATGAAATGCTTGGCGTACTTGAGGAACCGGATGTTGGTCTCGAGAGGCTGCAGGAACCCCCACCAACCCGTGTTGGCGTACACGTTGGGGTTCTTCAGCATCATCATCACGCACTCCTCGTAGTAGTTCTCCCCTGCGTGGACAACCACCAGCTTGAGATCGGGGAAGCGAACCGCCACGTCGTCGAGGAGAAGCGGGTGCTGGTTCTTGAGCAGGAAGTACCCGGACCACCCGGTGTGGACGAAGATGACCATCCCGAGTTCTTCCGCCTTCTCGTAGATCGGCATGATCGAGAGGTCGTTCAGCGGCATGTCGAAGCTGCTGGCTGGCGAGATCTTCATACCCACCAGGCCCATGTCGACGATCTCCTCCATCTCGCGCAGCGCGCTGAGGCCCCCGAACAGGTCGACGCTCCCCAGCCCGATATACCGGTCGGGGTACTTCTCCACCGCCGCCGCCACGAACGAAGGGGGTACCTCCGAGTTGAGATGGGGCACCTTGCTGGCGTGGCAGACGGCCATCTGCACGCCCGCCTCGTCCATCCGCTCGATCATCTGCTCGGCGCTCATCCCCTTTACCAGCCCGGTCTTGGTTCCGAGGCCGCGGGCCGCCCATCCCGCCGCGTACATGGCGTCGTCCATCACGCCCTTACCGCCCCAGTGCTCCGGCTTCGAGAGCCAAACGTGGCTGTCGATGATCATCGTCGTTCCCTTCCTTCCGGCCTGCGCAGGCTCTGGCCGCGAGACGTGGTGTTGGTGTAGTCACCATAACGAAACGAGCAATTCCGTCTCCTGGGGACCTGGAAATCCAGCTCCAGAATCAACTCGACTACAACGTCCGACGCCAGCCATATGATCCGGTCGATGCTCAGCATGTCCTCCCTGTCGGGTATCCGCTTGTCACGGATTGAGCTTGTTCTCATCAGCGATGAACGAAGAAGCGCCGGGCGTGCGATCGAACAGGAAGCTGTCACCCCCATAGGTCTGGGTCCGGGAGCGGCTATCTCGTCGTCGACCGCGTAGCCGGTTGGGGCGTTCACGATAGAAGACGTCCCGGTTGTCACCGAACAAGGAACCGGGGTCTTTAGCTAATGCCCCGTTCCCCTCTACGAATGACGGCGCCGGTAGGATCACTGGTATGACAACGGTCGTGATATCCCCTCCTCGTATGGCGGATGCCGAGAGAGCCGCCGAGGCGATCGCTGTCGAAGGAGTGTCGGAGATCCTGGTCTACGGGTCGGTGGGGCGGGGCGAGGCCGGTCCGGATAGCGACATCGACCTAGTGGCCATCCACGACGACTTGGACTACTCGACCCGTCGTGAGAGGTCGGACGATCTCAAGGAACTGGCCCGGACCGTCGTAGCGCACAGGGTGTCCGTTTACGTCACCGACTGGCCGGAATGGACCCATCGGGCCACCCGGGTGTCCACTTCTCTGGAGTACGCCATCGCCGCCGACGCCGTCACGCTGTACCACCGGGAGCCGAACGGCGTGCGCTGGGGTAAGGAGATCGGTATGCCCACCACTAACGAGGCAGAGGCTGCCGACCGCCTCGCCAATGCTCTCCGGGCGCTTTTTGGTCTGCAGAGCCAACTGAGGATGAGCGTTTCGGAAAGAAGCGCGCTGGAGGATCGTGATCCCGGCTACTACCTGTTCGCGATGAGGGATCGGATGTGTACCTCGTGCGCGCATGCTCACATGGCGATGGAAACCAGCCTAAAGGCTCTCATCCATCTTGGGGGAATCCGACCGGCCCGCACCCACGACCTCCACAAGCTGCTCGGCGCCCTCCCGGCCGCGCAGCGGGATCACCTCCGGGGGATGTTCGTCGAATTGTCCCCCGAGCAAGCCTCGGGATGGCGTGAGGCAGGCGCATACGAGTATGCCGATTGGTCTCTCGACTTCCTAGTGCCCCACACCTACCACATGGCCCGTTGCGGCATCGCCGTGTCCTGCTACGTTGCTGACCGTCTCCGTCACTCGGAGCCGGCGCGTCTCATCCAAAAGGTGGCGGTAGAGGTGGGGTGTCGGCTCCACGAGTGGGATCTGACTGCCCACGATCCCTACGACATAGTTGGCCAACCACCTCCGCCTGAGCCTCCCGGAGTAGTGACGGCTTGACCTGGCTCTCGTACCCTCGGGTGCGGCGGGCACACGCCTCTGAAGCAGGGTTCAGCGCTGCCGTCTAGCCTTGATTCTTCATGTTTCCAGACACACCCACGGCAACAGGCCACATTAACCACATGATCATGACTGGGCCTGGCTTCACCCGACGGGTGAAGGTCCCGCCGGGCCGAGACAGGGTTGTGGAAATAGCCGTAGTCCCTGGTCAGAAGCTTATATTCCGCACTCTGCTCGCCTAGTACAAACCCCCGCATGAAAAATCGGGGCTAGTGTCGGCCCGGACAATACGACGGAGGATCCATGAGAGACCAGGGGAAAGTCATCACGGTCAACGGTCTGATCGAGCCGGAGCAACTCGGGGTGACCATGATGCACGAGCATCTGCTGTTCACGTGCTTGATGTGGTTCCTGGAGGGAAACCACCGGGGTCTGGGTTCCGATTCGTACGTTCCTGTCACCGCCCATAACGCCGCGCTGCTCCGGGAGTTCCCCTACCGCAGCCGGGACAACCTGATCAACACCGACTGGCGGCTCACCGCGCAGGAGATCAGGCGGTTCAAGATGGCCCTGGGCCGCAGCGTGGTCGATTCGTCGAACCTCGGTCTCGGGAGGGACGTGTGGGGGCTGCGCAAGATCGCCGACGATGTCGGGATCAACATCATCTCCGGCACCGGGTACTACGTCGACCACGCCCATCCCTGGTACGTGGACTCGATGACCGCCGGAGAGTTAGCCGAAGGGATGATCGGCGACATCACGACCGGGGCCGACGGGACCGACATCCGCTGCGGGCTCATCGGGGAGATCGGCACCTCCGATCCCGTCACCCCCAACGAGTGGAAGGTGCTGGAGGCGTCCGCCATCACCCACCATGCAACAGGCGCGGCCATCCAGATCCATGCCCTCCACGAACAGCGCCTCATGCCGTCCATCCTCGAGTTCCTGATCGAGGATCACGGAGTGCATCCCAGCCGGGTCATCGCCGGGCACCTGGACCTGTGCACCGACGATCGGCCCTACCTGGAGGAGATCGCCGCCTTCGACACTTTCCTGGAGTTGGACGACTGGGGCCACCCCTGCCCGACCGACGGGGTCTACGTGTCCGACGAGGACCGGATGTCGACCGTGGAGTGGATGGTGGAGGACGGCTTGGGCGACAAGTTGCTGTTCGCCCACGACATCGGGCTCAAGGCCCGCCTGTCGAGCTTCGGCGGACCCGGCTGGGACCACATCATGAACGTGATCCTCCCGTCGCTCAAGGATCGCGGCATGCCGGTCGACCCGCTGTACGGATTCGTGATCGACAACCCTGCCCGAGTTCTCCCGTTGGCCATGAAAGTCTGATGACGGCTTGGAGACTGACTGGGCCTGCGGGTCGCACTGCGGCGGCGGCGCCCTATAGGATGGTCTGACTCATGGATTACAGGGTTGCGAACACCATCGAGGTACTGAACCGGGCCACCAGCGCCATCTGGTACGAGATGCCGGAGGAGGTGCGCCGCCTGCGGACCCGGCGGGGAACCAAGGGCTACGGCTGGCCCATGATCATCTGCGCCGAGGAGAACACGAGGGCGTTCGCCGACGACATGGCGGTGCTCCGCAATGCTGGACGGGACCCGTCGCTTGACCTGGAAACGCTCAAGCAGGTGGTCCGGATGTTCTGCGATGCGCAACTGGGCATCCTGCACAACTGGTACGGACTCGACGACAGTGTTGACCTCGTCCGGAGCTCGCTGGATGCACTGGACCACGTAGAGACAAGCGAGGAGTATCTGGCATACACCCATGAACTCAGCGTCTACCTGGGACGCCTGCATTGGTGGGCCGACACCCTGGTTCCGTGGGACGACATCAGCGCCAAATACGAGGAAATGGACAAGTAATGGTCTGTGACAGCGAGTCATGCCGCTGACAGGCCAGTGAGAAGCGGGGATCGAGGAGGAGCCGGTGGCCGGACGAGACGGTAACTACAGGGTCGGATGCGTGGGGGCAGGCTTCGCTGCTTCGGTCTACCACCTTCCCGTCCAGCAGAGCGTCGATGGCGTCGAAACGGTGGCGATAGCCGACCTCAACATGGACCTGGCGCGTCAACGGGCGGACGAGTACGGGATCCCGGAGGTCTACGGGCCGTTCGAGGACATGATCGAGCAGGCCGACCTTGACATCGTTTCGGTCTGCGTGCCGCCCTTCCTCCACCTGGCAGTCACCAAGGCGGCCGCCGCAGCCGGCGTGCATGTGATCTGCGAGAAGCCGATGGCCGCCAGCCCCGAGGAGGTCGCGGAACTGGTCAAGGTGGTGGAAGACAGCGGGATCAAGTTCATGATCGCCGAGAACTTCTGGTGGTACCCCGACCTGGTCGACGCCAAGCAGCGGATCGACGCGGGCCTGATCGGCGATCTCTTCCACGTCCGTGTCGAGGAGTTCATCAACGACATCGACCCGACCTACCGGAGGGACCAGGAACGCTTCCTCATGTACGAGCAGGACGTCCATTACGTCGACGTGATCCGGCACCTGGTCGACGATGACGTGGTACGGGTCCATGCCATGACCCGGCAGATCGCCACCCAGGAACTCGCCGGGGAGAACTTCGCGATGATCAATATGGAGTTCGCCAACGGGGTGATCGCCCGCATCGACGAGTGCTGGGTCTCGGCCCGCGGCGACCAGTACGTGATGCGGATGCGGATCGACGGCACGCTCGGCTCTGTCTTCATCAACCAGCCCGAACACCCTTACCGGCTCTACACCGACAAGCCCGGCTTGGAAGGGTGGCACTACCCACCCACCGACACCAAGCCTCCCGGCGGGCACACCGTTGGGTACGCGGCGCCCTGGCCGGCCGATGAGCTTCGCGAGGGCACCGTGGGGTGCTACATGGCCTTCCTCGACTACCTGAACAACGGCACCCCTCCGGTCACCGTTGCGTCTGACAACGCCAAGACGATGGAAGTCGTCTTCGCGGCATACGAGTCAGCCGAAACCCAGCAAGTGATCCACCTGTGACGGTGCCGGCGGGCCTCTCCCCACCCGGTCGGCCGGGCTAGAAACCGGGCCATCCGATGCCTACGGCGATGCAGGACGGACTTCTCGACTTCTTCCGCTCGGACTCGTGGGCAGACGTCCAGGTTCTGCTGGACGATCCGGGCGTGAGCTTCTTCGAAGCCAGGGTGAACACCGTCGTCCATCCCCTGTCGCTGGAGTTCCTCTTCGTCGAGTATCTGGACCGGTTGGGTCGGTCGGTGCGCAACGTCGGCCATGCCTTCGTCGGGGAGTGGGGCTGGATCAAGATCTATCCGGAGATCAGGCCGGTACTCAACGTCGTATGGCGTTACGACGACTCGTCGGTCATCGCCGCCCACCCTGAGGACTTTCTGGACGTGTGGACCGACGAGGGGGAGCGCAACTACCTGGAGGATGTCGCGCCGAGAAGGGCCACCGAGGCCGACCGGGAGGGGATCCTCTCCTACCTGGCGTCGGATCACTGGCAGCAGGTCCTAGAGTGGTTCGCCGACGACGAGACCGAGCACTTCCACACCTACCTGCACACCGATCTGCATCCCCACGACCTGGCCCCGTTCCTCGTCGACAGCCTGGCGGAGCGTGGTTTCGTTCTCGGGGTTCCCCCATTCTTCCTGGCCAGGCCCGATCTGGGACTCATGTGGATCGGGCTGGCCCCCGACGGGATGACCTCGCAGGAGGTGGCATGCATCCACACCTCCGGGGCGCTCATCGAGCCCAAGGAACTCACCCGCGAGGACCGGGAGTACGGTGGCGACCCGTGGACCGTGGCCGACTTTCGCACCCGTGTGGCCCAGGAACCGTACGAGGTCCTGACGCTGTCCGAAGCGAGGGGCATAGTCGATGAACTGGTCTGAGAAGAGGGTGCCATGAGACGCTTCGTGACCAGCGAGGACATTCGTGAGTTGGCCGATATCGGAGAGTTCGAGTTGATGATGCGCGACGGTACGGTCCTGACCGATGCCGCCCTCGACGAGGCTCGAAGGCTGGGGGTGAGCCTGGTCGAGGGGTCTCGCCTTGCCGCTCCCCGAACCGCTGGGCTCGATCAGGCGGACGGACGACGGTCAAGTCGCCCGCTCCCACGGCCTCCGGTCCGGGTTCGGGATGTCGAGCCTCGCGAGGCCCGGATGGCACGTCCCGAGGCGGTCTCGGCAGCCAAACCCCGCTTCGAGGGACTCCCGGACCCGGGCCGGCTGCATCCGCAACTCCTGATCGACGGTCAGTTTCGCGACGCCACCGGAGGAGCCGTCAACCGTTCGGTCGACCCCGCTACAAACGAGACCATCGTCGAGGTGGCTTCAGCCACCCCCGATGACATCGATCAGGCGGTTCGGGCCGCCCGGCGGGCCTTCGACGATTGGCGCGTGCTGGATCCGGCGCAGCGCGCCGAGTTGCTGCTCAAGGTCGCCGAGCGGATCGAGCGGGAGCACGAGTTCCTGGCCAAGGTGGAGAGCCAGGACGTGGGGCGGCCGATAAGGGAGACGACTCTGATCGACCTGCCGGCGTCGTGGGACCCGTTCCGGTTCTTCCAAGGGCTGGTGAGGGCGATCGACGGCAGGCTGCTGGCCCTCCCGCAGGACTCGCTCGACTACGTGCGCAAGGAGCCTATGGGGGTGGTGGGCATGATCATCCCCTGGAACTTCCCGCTGCACATTGCGTGCCGCAAGTCCTCCGCAGCGCTGGCGGCCGGTAACACCGTCGTTCTGAAGCCGCCGGAGTTGGCGCCCCTCTCCAGCCTCGAGTTGGGCCGCATCTGCCTTGAGGCCGGCCTGCCGCCGGGGGTGTTCAACGTGGTTCCGGGCGCCGGAGAAGTGGCGGGCCAGGCTCTCGTCGAGCACCGGGGAGTGGACAAGATCGCCTTCACAGGGTCGACCGTCGTAGGCCGCTCCGTGATGCGGGGATCGGCCGGGACGATCAAGCGGGTTTCCCTGGAACTGGGCGGCAAATCGCCGTCGATCGTCTTCGCCGACGCCGACCTGGACCGGGCGGTGAGCGGCGCCCTGTTCGGGATCTACCTGGCCCAGGGGCAGGTGTGCTCGGCCGGTTCTCGGATCCTGGTCGAGCGATCGGTCTACGACGAATTCGTGGAGCGCTTCGCAGCCAGGGCGGCATCCATCCGGATCGGTCTGCCGTGGCGCTGGCAAACACAGCTCGGTCCGTTGGTGAACGAGCGGCAGATGGAGCGCGTGTCCGAATACGTGGACATCGGTCGGGCCGAGGGAGCAACCGTGATCGGGGGCGGTTCCCCGCCCGACGACCCGGAACTGGTCCGCGGCAACTTCATCAGGCCTACTTGCTTCGTCAACGTCGAGCCCGGGTTCAGGATCGTCCAGGAGGAGATATTCGGTCCGGTGGCGGTGGTGATGCCGTTCAGCGGCGAGGAGGAGGCCGTACGGCTTGCCAATGATGTCCGCTACGGATTGGCTGCCGGTATCTGGACCAATGATGTAGGAAAGGCGCATAGAGTGGCCCGGGACTTGGAGGCAGGCTCCATATGGGTCAACCACTTCGGTGTCTACCCGAGCGAGGCGCCCTTCGGCGGCTACAAGGAGAGCGGTACGGGGCACGACCTGGGTCTGGAATCGCTCCACGAATACATGGAGACCAAGAACGTGCACGTCAACATCGGGCGTGGGTTCAACGACTGGTACGAGGACAACTGAGGAGGTTCGGATCATGGAAGGTGCTCTAGGGTTGATCGAGACCCGCGGCCTGGTCGGCGCCATAGAGGCAGCCGACGCGATGGCCAAGGCGGCCCGTGTCGAGATCATCGGCCGCGACGTGATCGGAGGCGGTTACGTCACGGTGATGGTGCAAGGCGAGGTGGGCGCGGTGAAGTCGGCGGTTGATGTCGGTGCCTCCGCGGCCAAGAAGGTCGGGGATCTCGTTGCAGCCCATCTGATTCCCAAGCCCCATGAGGACTTGGGGAAGGTGAGCGGTCTGCTCGACGGTTGATCGCAAGAGCCTGTCCATCCGCCTCAAGGGAGACAGGCAACCGGGAAACAGCGGGCGCGCGAGAGCGAGGAGACATAGATGTTGTTGTGCCGTGTTACGGGAAGCACCGTCGTGACGGTGCGCGCCGGCGGTATGGGAGGGGCCAAGCTGGTGGTGGTCCGGCCCGAGGACGGCGGCCCCGCCTCGTCGTTCGTGGCGGTGGACGCCGTGGGCGCCGGGTCCGGAGACCTGGTGCTGGTCGCCCAGGGAAGCGCGGCGAGGATTCCCGATGCGGTCGCGTCGGTACCGACCGACGCGACCGTCGTCGGTATCGTCGACGAAGCAAGCCACGACCCGGGAGGCTGAGGTGACGAATACAGGGCAACCGGGCCGCGGGAGTGGCAACTCCCTTCGAGCCTACGTGTACGTCGACAAGATGCAGCCGACCTGGGCGGCCTACGTGGGAAGGAACGATCCGCGGGACTCTTCCGTGGAGGGGATGGCGCAGCTCTACGTGGAGGTGGCGCCCGCCACCCTCGTGTTCTCGCTGGCCAACGCCGCCCTGAAGAACACCAGTACCGCCTCGTCGATGCTGGTAGCCGAGCGCCGCTACGGGACGCTCGAACTCCACGCCGCCAATCCCGACGCGGTCCGCCAAGCCGGGACGATCATCCTGGCGATGATCGGGAGTTCGTCCGCACCGGGCATGGTGCCTTCCTCCGTGACCACCCGCATCGTCAACAACGTCACCGCCACCGAAGCCGCTCTGGTGAACCGGATGGGGATCCGGGCCCGGCTCGAAGGAGGTGATGCCATGCTGGTTGTGGAGACTGAGCCGGCCGCCTACGTGGCCTTGGCCGCCAACGAGGTGGAGAAGCACACGTCGCTCCGCATGGTGCTGGTGAGACTCCACGGCGCCAGCGGTCGTCTCATCCTCGCGGGGAGCGAGGCCGAGGTCGAGATCGGCCACCGGGTGGCTCTCGAAGCTCTCGGTGGGGAGTGAACCGATGCATCGGATACTGACCACCGAGGACATCCGGGCTCTGATCCGCCAGGGCAAGACCGAAGTCGTGGCGGAGCCCCCGACGATCATCACGGCGGCCGCCCGGGACGAAGCGAGCCTGGCCGGGCTCCGGATCATCGAAGGGCCGAAGGACCGCCGGGCAGACATCGTGATCAAGGTCGCCGGAGAGCAGATCCGGGCCCGCATGCTCTTCGATGAGGCACCGGTCACCGCGTCTGCCATCTACGACCTGCTCCCCCTGTCGGGCACCGTCAACCATGCCCGCCTAGCCGGTGACGAACTGATGTTCCCGATCCGGACCTACGTCGGTCCCGAGAACCAATCAAAGGCGCAGACCGCAGGCAATATCGCCTACTGGCCCGACCGCATGATCATCGCCATGTTCTACGGTGACACCGGAGGGGTCGGCCTCACCAATATCTTCGCCCGTGTAGCGGCCGATGACATGGATGCATTCCGCAGGGCAGGCGACTTCGTCTGGAAGAACCAGGGGGTCGAACTCAGAATCGAGCGCGACCTGACCTGATCCTCGCTCGTCGGACTCCTGCGGAGCAACGCGGACCCCCGAACCCGTCGGTCCCTAATCCGAGAAAGGGCCGGTTCCCAAAGCCCTCCGGGACACTGTCCAAGGGCTACCCGAGACTTCCAGGGAGCGACTAGCCCGTCACCGCCATGTCGAGAGGACCCCAAAGAACTCGCAGACAGCGTGTGGTTGATGCCGCAAAACCAGTTGCGGCCCTGCTGAGGGCGGGCCATAATCGATCAAGTGACCCGGGAGGAGGGCTCCAATGGCAGAAGGCCGTGACCCGATTAGCAGAAGGGATTTCGTAAAGCTAGCCGGTAAGGGGGCGGTCGTTGCAGGTGCCATGCCGGCTGTACTGGCCGCTTGCGGGGAGGATGCTCCACCAGAAACGGTGGTCGTTACCTCGATCGTCACCGAGATTGAGGAAAGGGTCGTCACCGAGGAGAAGGTGGTCGTCGAGACCTCGATCGTCACCGAGGAAAGGGTGGTCGTCGAGGAGAAGATCGTCGAGGTTGAGGTTGAGGGAGAGGCCCCCACCACCACCATGGGCATGCGAGAGGCAGGTTTGGCGGCGGAGAACGGCGCCGACCTACTCATCTACGCTCCCCCCGGGCGGGAGATCCCGACCCAGTGGCCCGGCTATCTGGGAAGGTTCCCGGAGCCGCAGTTCGCAGCCACCGCCGGAAGTTTCGCTTCGCTCGGCGAGTTGCAACTCGGAGCCATCGAACCTGACATCTGGAACCCGTGCTTCGCGGTGTTCGACACCGCGGTCAGCGAAGGTCTGGTGCAACCGTGGAATACGGATCTGATCCCCAATTTCGCTGATCTGAACCCGAACCTCACGGCCGCTACCTCGCGTGACGGTCAGCAGTACGCCATTCCGCTGCTTTACGGTCTGGCTATCCCGATCTACCGGGCAGACCTTTACACGCCCAAGGAGAATTCCTACTCCATCCTCTTCGACGAGGACTTGGCGGGGAAGGTCACCTGGACGGACTCGGCCGAATGGTTCGTGGTCGCCGGCAAGCTGCCCGAGAACAACGTGGCCAACCCGCTGGATCCGACCGAAGAGGAACTGGACCGCCTGGTCGAGTTCCTTAAGGCAAAGATCAGGGTCGTGCCCGCCGCCCTTTACAGCGATCTGGCTACCAACCAGACCGATCTGGCCACAGGCAACATCGTGGCGTCCTACGTTGCGCCGACCCAGTGGATCGAGTTGACCAGGCAGGGCGTCGACATCGCGTTCGTCACCCCTGACGAGGGCTTCATCGGGTTCTCGTGCGGTTACTTCCTGATGGCCGAAGCTGATCAGTACTACCACGCGCACGAGTGGGTCAACGCGGCGGTCAGCGTCGAGGCGGCCCTCACCATCTCGAACAAGTTCAACTTCGGGAACTCCAACCTGAAGGCCACAGCGGTCGACAACCCGTTGCTGGTGGACGTCATGGGACTGGGTAACCCGTCCGCACTTGATGGAGTCTCGCTGCTCGACAAGATGCAGAACATCGACCGGCTGAACGACGCTTGGATCGAGGTCAAGGCAGCTGCCGGAGTCTGATCCGAAGTTGGGGCATGCCGGGTGGCCGGTGAGAACCTTTCTCCACCCGGCATGTTCTCGGTCGGTAGGCCGTGAGACCTGCCGACCGCGACTGTTAGCGCCGTGGTAACTGAGAACGACACTTCCGTGAAGAGTGGTCGCGTGGCCAGCCTGGCACGCCGCCGCCATCGGGTGACGCGTTTGCTGCTGGCTTTGCCGCTCGGTTGGCTGCTGCTCTTCTTCGTGATCCCGGTGTCGCTTGTCGTCGCCTACAGCGTCGGGTTACTGGCCACCTTCACCAAGGAGGAGGGGGTCAGCTTCGAGAGTTGGCGGCTCTTCCTGACAGGCGACAACGTCTACATGCTGTTGTTCATCAAGTCGTTCCGGATGGCTCTGATCGTGGCGGTGGTGGTCGTGATTCTCGCCTACCCGATCTCCTATTTCCTCGCGATGATCGCCGACAAGTACAAGTACTCGCTGTTGCTCCTGATGATCGCCCCCTTCATGACCAACTTCTTCATGCGGGTGATGGCCTGGAAGGTGCTGCTCGGCAAGCAGGGTGTGATCAACTCCTTCCTGTTCTGGTCGGGTCTGCGGGATCCTTCCAACCCCATCGAGAGCCTCGCCTTCGGGGAGGTCCCGGTGATGATCGTGCTGGGATACGTGTGGATCCCGTTCGTCATGCTGCCGATGTTCGCGGCGATGATCAGCATGGACCGCCGGCTGCTGGAGGCCGCCGCCGACTTGGGGGCGAGCCGCTTGCGCGCCTTCTGGAAGGTGACCTTCCCGCTCAGCCTGCCCGGAGTCGTGGCGTCCTTCTTCTTCGTCTTCATCCCGACTATCGGGGAGTTCGTGGTGCCCAAGCTGGTGGGCGGGACCCGGGGCTACATGTTCGGGAGCGCCATCGACGACCTGTTCGGCATGGGCCTCGACTGGCGGACCGGATCGGTGCTCTCCCTCTGGCTGGTGATGGCGGTGTTCGTCCTGGCGCTGGTGTTCATGCGCCTGGTGCGCTTCGGGAAGCTGGCCGAGTCATGATCGACATCGCCACCTCCAAGTGGGCCAAACGGGCCCTGATAGGTGTATTCGTCTTCGAGATCATCTTCCTCTACGCCCCGATCACCATGCTCTACATCTTCTCCTTCAACGAGGGCACGGTGGTCGGGTTCCCGTTCGCAGGGTTCACATTCGATTGGTACACCGAGGCCCTAACCAACCGCGGCCTCCTGCTCTCCATGCGAACCAGCGCGACGATCGCCCTCATGTCGAGCACAGCCTCGATCGTGGTGGGCCTCCTGATGGCAATCCCCCTGGCCCGCCGCAAGTTCAAGGCCAAGGCGCCGATCATGGCCCTTGTGCTCAGCCCGCTGGTGGTACCCCATCTGGTGTTCGGCGTCGCCTTGCTGATCACCTTCAGGAGCGTCGAGGTCTTGACGAACGGCGCCATCGAGTTCCCCCTCTCCCTTCCCTCCGTGGCAATCGGGCACGTGGTGGTGCTGATGCCGCTGATCGTCCTGATCCTCATCCCCCGCCTGCAACGGATCGACGCCCACCTCGAGGAGGCGGCCGAGGACCTTGGCGCCAGCGGGTGGCGGACGTTCAGGACCATCATCCTGCCCCTGATCGCTCCGGCCCTGATGGCGGCCTACGTCATCTCCTTCATCATCTCGTTCAACGAGTTCGCGGTGGCGGTGTTCGTGAGCGGTCCTACCACCACCTTCCCGATCTACGTGCTCGCCCAGCTCCAGTATCCGGTGGACGTCCCGCAGGTCATTGCCATCTCGGTGATAGTCGTCACGATCTCGCTGCTGGTGGTCGTAGCAGCGGAGATACTGCGACGGGTGTTCGAGCGCCGGTACCGGGTGCTCAGCCAGACCGCAGGCCTGCTCGGCGTAGCCGACGCCGATACGGAGTGACATGAGACACGGGCGACGGCTGGAGATGTGATGTCGGACCGAGCGTCCTTGCGGCAGCCCTACTCGCGGCGGACCCACTCCTGGGCCGGAGTGGATCTCGAACGCAATGTCGAGATGCAGACCAGGGACGGCGTGACGTTGAGGAGCGACGTCTACCGCCCGCTCGGTGACGGTCCGTGGCCCGTGCTGTTGCACAGAACTCCCTACGGGAAGGACTTCGTCCACGACGGCCACTACCTTCATCCGGGCTGGTACGTGCGTCATGGCTTTGCGGTGGTCGTCCAGGACGTGCGGGGCAGGTTCGGGTCAGACGGCGAGTTCGTCCCCTACCTCAACGAACTCGAGGACGGATTCGACACGGTGGAGTGGGCGGCCGGGTTGGAGGGTTCCAACGGACGCGTCGGAATGTACGGGGCCAGCTATCCCGGGATGGTGCAGTACCTGGCGGCCGTGGAGAACCCTCCCAGCCTCGGAGCGATCTCTCCGACGGTGGCGGCGGCCGACCTCTACAGCCACTGGACGTACGAGGGAGGGGCCCTGCGCCTGTTCGTACCCCACTGGACGGCGGCCCTGCTCATGGAGATCGGTGTACGCCGGGGCGACCCGGCGCTCACCTCACGCGGCCGGGGGATACGGGCTGTACCTACGCAGGCCGGGGCCTGGCTGGGATCGGCCGCGCCGGCGGATCTGGAGCCGCTGGAACACGCAGAGTTCTACAGGGAGTGGCTCGAACACCCCACCAACGACGACTTCTGGAAGGAACGCAGCGCACTGCACCGCATGGACTCGATGCGGTGCGCGGTCCTCCACATAGGCGCCTGGTTCGACACCTTCCTGGAGGGCGCCCTGGTCGCCTACCGGGAACTGGCGGCCCGCACGGACGGTCCGGAGCAGTGGCTGATCCTCGGTCCCTGGGGACATCTCCCGGGCGGCGAATGCATCGGAGATCTGATCCTCGGACCGCAGGCCAGGGGCACGGTCAATCTCGACCGGGTGCAGGTCGACTTCTTCCACCGGCACCTGGACGGCGCATCCCCGGAGACCAACGAGAGTCGCGTCCGTTACTACGTTCTGTTCGAGAACCGCTGGCACGACGCCCCGGCTTGGCCGCCCCCCGGAACCGAGACAACCCTGTTCCTCCGCTCGGACGGGACGGCGAACACGGTGGGTGGCGACGGCCGTCTCGACGAGGCGCCACCGGAGGAGCCCGAACCGGCCGATCTCTACCACTTCGTTCCCCGGATCCCGGTCGCGGCAGCCGGTGGGCACACATGTTGCGACGAGAACGCCATGCCGGCAGGCCCGCGCAGCCAGCACTTCCTGGAGCGGATGCCCGAGATCCTCGTCTACTCGACCGAGCCCTTCGCCGAAGAGTTCACCATCGCCGGCGCGGTGACCGCCCGCCTGTGGACCGCTACCGAGGCGATCTCCGCCGACTACGTCACCCGGCTTTGCTTGGTCCACAATGGCAGGTCCCTCAACATCAGCGACGGGATCAGGCGGATGACGGCGGAAGATCTGGCCGAGGCACGAGACGAGGACGGTGTGGCGGAGGTCGAGGTTCGGATGCAGTCCACGGCCGCGCTGATCCGACCCGGTGATCAGTTGCGCCTCCATGTGACCAGTGGGGCCTTTCCGGCCTTCGACGTCAACCCCCAGACCGGAGATCTGCCCGCTATGACCCCGACCTGGGACGGGATAGCGGCCATGCACGGTATCTGTCACGAGCCGGGCCGGGAGTCATCGTTAACCTTCACGCTGCACCAAGGAGACAGATCATGACGGCTAGCTCTTCTGTGAAGTCCGAGGTCGGGATCCACCTCGAGGGCATAACCAAGACCTTCGGCGAGGTCGTGGCGGTCGACGACGTCGACATCGTCATCCGTGAAGGAGAGTTCTTCTCCCTCCTGGGACCGAGCGGCTGCGGCAAGACGACCAGCCTGCGCATGATCGCCGGGTTCGAGGTACCGGACGCGGGCCGGGTTCTGCTGCGTGACAAGGACGTGAGCGGGGATCTGCCCAGCAAGCGCAACGTCAACATGGTGTTCCAGCACTACGCGCTGTTCCCGCACATGGATGTCGAGGAGAACGTGATGTTCGGCTTGCGGGTCTCCGGGGTGAGGAAGAAGGAACGGGTCAGGCGGGTGGCCGAGATCCTGGAGATCGTCCGCCTGCCCGGTTTCCAGAAGCGCAAGCCATGGCAGCTCTCGGGCGGCCAGCAGCAGCGGGTGGCCCTGGCTCGGGCGCTCGTAAACCGGCCCTCGGCCCTGCTCCTCGACGAGCCCCTGGGTGCTCTCGACGTAAAGCTGCGCCGTGAGATGCAGTTGGAACTAAAGGCCATCCAGCACGAGTTGGGCACCACTTTCGTCTACGTCACCCATGACCAGGAAGAGGCCCTGACCATGTCCGACCGTATCGCGGTCATGAACCTGGGCCGGGTCGAGCAGATCGGAACCCCACGCGAGATCTACGAACACCCCCGGTCATCCTTCGTCGCCGGGTTCATCGGTTCCCTCAACGCCATGGACCTCGTGGTCCAGCAGGCAAGAGACGGGACAGGCGTGATGTCGGTCGGTGACGGCCGGGTGGTGGCACGGCTAAGCGGCCCGGTCAACGTCGGCGACACGTTGCGGGCGGCGGTCCGTCCCGAGCGCATAGCCCTAGCTCCGGCAGGCGCTCCCGTCCACCCCGACGGCTCGGTGGTCGAAGCCACCGTGGACGAGGTCATCTACCTGGGAGCGGTCAGCCTCTTCCATCTCGACATCCCGGGCCTGGGCCGGTTGGTGAGCCAGCGCATGTCCCACGAGGAGGAGTCCGCCTTCCGGCCCGGCGATCGCGTGTCGGCCTCTTGGGAACCTGCCCACACGCTCGTCCTCGAAGCGAACCCCGATACCTGAATCGGTCGGAGCGTGGACATCGACGGGAGCGTCGTCGAGCGACGTTCGCGCCGGTATATCCCCCGTGGATATAGGAGGTTTTCCTTGGACCGGTACACAAACCTGTTCTTCAATGCTCGTAACGCGATGCTGTACCGCAGAATCAATGACTATAACGCTGAGGAACGCGTTGTACCGGAGTCCCTTGTGATTGTGCGGGTGGCTACTTCGGTGCTCGACTTGCCGGGGGTTGTGATTACTGAGATCAACGCGGCGGCAGGTATTGAGCCCCGTTGGCATACTGTCGAGGAGGGTCTCGGACGGTTGGATCACAACGAGATCTTCGCGAGATACTGGGAAGACCATGGTCACATGCAGCGCATGATGGCCGAGGTGCTGGTGCCTGATCGGGTTCCGACTCGATACTTGACCGGAGCCTACGTGGTGGCCGAAGCAGTTGCCAGCAACCTTCCGTGGTCCGCGAGGCGACCCATCGCTGTGAGTCCTTACCACTTCTTCAAGGGAGAACCAGTATGACCACATCGTCCAATGTCGAAGTCCTAGTTGGTGACATCTTTGAGTCGCCTGCCCAAACACTCACGAACACGATCAACACGGTCGGGATTATGGGCAAGGGTATAGCACTTGGATTCCGTCAGCGCTTTCCCGATATGTACGACGATTACGTCCGCCGATGCCAAAGGGAAGAGGTCACACTTGGGGAACCATATCTGTTTCAGGGATTGTTAGAGCCATGGATTCTCAACTTCCCCACCAAACAGCACTGGCGATCTCCGTCGAGACTCGATGCAATTCGTAGCGGGCTCGCGTACCTCGCGGCGCACTACGAGCGGTGGGGGATCGAGTCCCTAGCAGTTCCGTCTCTTGGGTGTGGCGAGGGTGGGCTGGATTGGGGCATAGTTGGCCCCACGCTTCTTTCAGGACTCGAACAGCTGGATATTCCTGTCACTTTGTTCGCGCCCTTCGGAACACCAGCCAAGGAGTTGGACCCGGACTTCCTTCGACCGGGAAGAAGGGTGTCTCCACAGTCTCGGGTACCTGCTGCGGAGGTTGCCCTTGCCGTGATCGTGGGGAGGATCACTTCATGGCGACATCACTACCCCATCGGCAGAACGAGTTTTGAGAAGATCTGCTACTTCGCAACAAGGGCCGGTATCCCTACGGGTCTCCAGTTCGAGAAGCGGGCGTACGGACCCTTTTCGCCAGGTAGTAAGCAACTCAAGGCTCGTCTGATCAACAACGGAGTCATCCACGAGTCTCGACGCGGCAGGATGTTCGTCATAACGGCCGGACCGACCCTGGCGGATGCCACACGCGCCTTCCAGGGCGAGATCGACGGGTGGGAGCCTCTAATCGAGAAGGTTGTAGATCTCTTTCTCAGGTTGCCCGGCACTCGCGCCGCCGAGTTGGTAGCGACAGTGGACTACGTAGCAGAATTACTAGCCAACCAGCATGATCATCGTGGGGGCACGACAACGGAGGATGAGGTTGTGGAGCATGTAAGGCGGTGGAAGAAGGGCCGCAGTCCTGCTGTTGACGATAGGGAAATCCTGAACGGGGTCCGCACTCTTGGCTACTTGGGATGGGCCGAGGTGCAGACCGAGGACGACGATCTCATCCCAGTCTGAGGGGGACGAGAATATGGGTTCATAAGGGCGGACGGCAGGCCCGAGCAATCGTCATTGTTCAGCACCCTCCTAGGGCCAGCTACTCCTGGCTTTTCTTAGAGGGGTGCCCATAGGGCCGGTGCCGGAATACGTAACCGTGAGTTCGTCTATCGCTCTGGTCATCCCGACGTAGAGTAGGCGTCCGATCGACTCTGGATCATCCTGTCCGCGGGGCATCGAGACATGGTTGGTCCCGCCGATAAGAACCTGGCTGAACTCGAGGCCCTTGAGGAGTCTTAGGGTGGAGATTCTCACCTTGCCGACCGACTTGATAACATCGTCGACCTTCCGTGGTACGAAGTAATAGGGGGTTCCCGATCGCTCGAACGCCTCGCAGAGTTCGGTTATTCTTGCTTTGCTCGGACCGAACATCACCAGGATGTTGTCAGGCTTGACGCCTTGATGGAGTAACTTCTTCACCCTGTTCGCTATCACCCGCGCCTCATCCATCAGATCACCGCATTCCAGAACAATCGGTCGCGGACCTTCCCTGGCTACTTCGGGTTCGATGATGTTTCTCCTGCGCGGTGACACCTCTGACAGGAGTCCCCACGCGAGTTCGAGAATCCCGCGCGTGTTGCGATAGTTTCGCCTGAAGAGAGTGGTGCGGCCTTGGGCGGTCATTCCCGGTGGATTCCAGTCCATCTCGCGTTGCTTCCGGAGGAAGATGTCCTGATCGGGATCGAGCGCCATGATGAAGTTACCCGTGTCCCGCGGCTTTGGCTTCAGCATTGCCCAGGCCAGATCCATTCCCGTCTTGCCCAGATCCTGAGCCTCATCCACCAAGACGGCATCGAATCGCTCGTCGTCGTTTAGCGATTGAACCATCTCGGTTGCGGACTCTCGGCGTTGCTGAAACCCTGCGTCTCCCCTTATCTTCCTCAGTATCGGATCCGTGTGTTCGTAAGCCAGAGCATCGACGGTCTTCACTTCGATCCGACCGTTCCCGTCGATCTGACGGTTGAGTTCCAGGGAGAGGGCCTTATTGAAGCAGAGCACCAGGATGCGCCATTGCGGGAACAGTCGTGCGAGATGCCTGGCCCGATGGATGAGCACCAAGGTCTTCCCGCTACCGGCCACGCCACGGATCATCCGGTATCCCCACCCGAGATGTTCGGCAACCTGCTCCTGGCGACGATCGAGCACTCTGAGAAGCTCTTCGGGGGACAGTTCGGGAGGGCGGAAAGCCAAGCGACCTTGCTCGCCGGCCTCGCCGATGATGATCCTCGGGTTGACCACGGAGCGTGCCCGCTGTATCTGTTGCTCAGTGAGGGTGCGGTCGGGGTGGCCCCCCACAACCCGCTTGAAGGCCTCCCGCAGCCGGTCGGGTTGGAAGTCTTCCTGTGTTAGCAGAGGCGCGTCCGTTGCTCTCCACCCGTAGCGCTCGGCGTCGGGTAACCGGAGGTCGGGCAGGGCCAACGTGCAGGCTACCGGAAGATCGTCCAGCCGTGTAGGCACCGCGCGACCCTGGATCTCGGACATCCGACGCCGGACGGTCTCGCGTACCCCCGGTCCTTGCGGCTGCCTCCCCCATCTGCGTTTCCTGGGTAGACGCGAAGGGGCCTCCAATACCAGGATTCCAGAGGCCGGATCGAGCACCAGCAAGTAAGCCTCTTCATGGTCATCGCGTTCGAGCCAGACGGTCACCTCGTCGGGCGCTACGTCCCTCATCAACTTCCCTACCATGTTCAAACGGGTGGAGATGTCGTTCAGGGTGGGGATGTTCTCCGGTAAGAGGAAGGCCATTCACCCCATCCTAGAAAGCTCAGCCGTTCCCAGGTCGGTAACGGCCAAGGTCGGGTAGGTCCGGCCGTCGAATTCCGACTCCGCTCGCGAGATCAGTCCCTCGGATATCAAACCGTCGATGAGTTCCTCCACCCTTTCCCGCCCCAGTATCTGGAGGCGTCCGAAACATGGGTGGGTTCTCTCTCGGGCGTGCAGCTTGAACCGGCCGTCGCCTTCGCCGAGCAACGCCCGGATCAGCTTGGCCTCCGAGAGCTTGCGGAATCCGGTGTCGCTCACCATCCGCATGACGATCTGCCGGGCGGGTGTGGCATCGAGAATCGAGTCGCGAGTGAGCTTGCTCTCCGTCCAGGGTCTTGGTAGGTCCAAGCAACTAGTGCATCCGCGACACCGGCCGGGAGCGGACACTCCGAGATAGTCCAGTATCGCCTTGCGCCGGCAAGTCCTCTGGTCATGGGCGAACCGACGTGCCTGCGCGGAGCGTTCCCTGGCCGCTGCCCGCTGCTGCTCGGCGGTCGTTACTATCCGCGCCCAGTCGGGTTCCATGCCGACCGAGCGATCCAGCGTCAAGGCGTACTCGAACGCAACGAAACCTAAGATGCCTCGGCGGTTCAGCTCCAGCAGGTCAGCCCCAATTCCAGATATAGGACGCCTGAGCCGCCTCCCCCAATTCTCGGCGAGGTAAATGCCGGAATCCGACTTGTCGTGCATACGCACCAGTTCGGCGGCGCGGTATGCCAAAGCCGGATCTTCGGTTCGGAGCTTTTCGACACGCTCCCGAGTGTCGTCCACCACAGACACCCGGCCCCTCCAGATGACATCCTCACGTCGCTCGACCGATCCGCTCTGTTGCAGGTAGTGCACCGCTAACGCCGAACTCTCACGACCCGAGCGGGCTCCGTCACGATCGCCCACCGAGTCGGGAGGGATGTAGTTGACTCCCTTCTGAAGGCCCCTCCACAACTCTTCGACGCGTGCCGGATCGGGCGTCGTATTCTCGGCGAAGAAGCCATGAATCCGGCAATCGCCGGGGGTGACGAGAAGCACGACCGTTCCGAACTCCGGACCCAGCCCTACGGAGGCCCCTCTCGCCACCCGGCCGGTCTCCTGCACGTACTCTTCTATCGAAGCCGGCATCTCCAGATGGATGATCAAGGCGATGTCGGGCTTGTCGATCCCCATTCCGAACGCCTTGGTCGCCACGACCACGTCGATCTCGCCGTGACGATAGGCGTCCTCCACATGTAGCCGCTCCTCGGAGGGCAAGGCGCCGTGATAGGGCCTGACCGTGTGTCCTGCGCTGCGGACAAGCCCCGCGAGGCGGGTCGCGTCCTTGATCCTCGGTACGTAGACAATGGAACTCTGCCGGCGGAAGGCATCGAGTATCTGCAGGACCCGGATGTCACGGTCCGTGAAGTCATCGCAGCCCTCGACGTAGTAACGGATCTCGGGCCGATCGGGTGACGCGGTGATCACTCGCGCTCCGGACCTGAGCTGTAACAGCTTCTCGATTTCCTTGCGGGTACGGGACGTTGCAGTGGCCGTGGTGGCTAGAACCGGCTTGTGGCGGTCGTCACCGAAAGCTCGGAGCAGGGCCTTCGGAATGGCTGAGTACTCGGGACGGAAAGAGTGTCCCCATTGCGAGATGCAGTGGGCCTCGTCCACAGCGATACGTCCGATCTCGACCCCCTCCAGCATCTGCGTAAACATCGGATTCCAAAGGCGTTCGGGGCTCACGTAGAGCAGCTTGTACCGGCCCTCTCGGGCGCCTTTGAGTATCTCCTGCTGCTCCCCTGGCGGGATACCACTGTGTATGGCAGCGACGGCGTTCACTCCACGTGTCCTCAGGTTTTCGACCTGGTCGTTCATAAGGGCCTTGAGGGGTGAGATCACCAAGGTCACCCCCGGGGTGAGGAGCGCCGGAAGCTGGAAGGTGAGGGACTTACCGGACCCTGTGGGCAGCACCGCCAGCACATCCTCGCCGCCAATGAACCGGACCATCGTCTCCAACTGACCATGGCGCCACTCCCTGAACCCGAGCCACTTCCTGCATCGTTCCAGAGCCCCTCGGATCCGCTCCGGGTCGGCGAGGTCTTCCTCGTTCAAACGTAAGTCTTCGAGGTCTCGGAACCTTGACCACCGATCAGCGGAGGGAATGTCTCGTAGCCTTTCCCATAGGGACTCGTCAAGCTCAATACCCAAGTGGCGGGCGATTTCGGTATAGGCAAGTTCAGCGGAGTCGACTTCCATGGAGGCGGGCGGTCCGGTAAGGCTCCGTCGTATGCGGTCCCTGTAGGGGGTCGGCCGGCGGAGTCGATTGTCCAGTACCACCGTCACACCGACGTCGTCGTTGGTTCTTATCAGCCGACCGGCGCCCTGGGTGAACCTCAGAGCGGCCCGGGGGATCAGATAGTCCGCGAATGGGTCTTTGCCTTGAAGTTCCAGCGCCCCCATTCGAGCGCTCACCACGGGATCGCCTGGGGAATCGAACGGGATCTTCTCGATCACTAGCAAACTCAAGGCTTCGCCCGGTATGTCAATACCCTCCCAGAAGGATCGGAGGGCGAGAAGAGAAGCAGAGATATCAGTCCTCATCCGTTCGGCGAGGGCGGCCGGCGAGCTATCCCCTTGGGCGAGCAGGACGAGACCCTGCTTCTCCAGATGGGGGCGGGCATGGTCACGAACCTGATCTAGGCGTGCCCGGGCGGTCATGAGGGCCAGACCGCGGCCGCCGGTCAACACGAACAGGCGAGGAATCTCTGCGGCCTCAGCCTTGGCGAATTCGTCGAGCAATCCACCGCGTGGAGCGGGTAGGTAGTCGGTGTATAGGACGAGATGGTTCTGTTTGAGACGGTCGAAGGGAGTCGGTAGCCGACTCGTTTGCGGACCTTGTAGACCAAGAGCCCGGATCAGAAAGTCGAAACTCCCGCCCACGCTGAGGGTCGCGGATGTAAGTACTGCGGTGTTCAGCGTTTTCCATAGATCGCTGAGCTGCGGCGCCACCGAGGCAGGCACTCGGCGCAGCGTCCAAGACCACGTCGCTTCTTCTAGTCGCAGGTCGACGATGTTGACCCACAGTTCCTGATGTTCCGCCCACACCACCTGGTCGATCAACTTCGCCGTGTCCCGTGCGGCCCGCCCCAGACGGCTGATCCCGTACTGCAACCTCTGTTGCCGGTAGCGACCCCTCAGCCGAGCCGGTATCGATATCCGGTTGAAGACGTCGGCCAGACGCAGAAGGGCCATCTGAAGTACCTTGGCTCTCCGGATGACCTCCCGGTAGGAGGAGTGCCCCGTATCGATGCCCGATCTGATGTGGTAGGAAACCCCGTACTTCTCAGTATGGGCTTGTTGAGCCCCGGTTCGGCTCCGCACGTATCCGATGAGCTCATCACCGAAGTCCTTAACGTCCGTCTTCACGTTCTCGCTGGCAGTCCTAAGGTCCTCTAGGACGGATCGATAGCCGGCTCGGGTTGCTTCATCGAGTTCCGACCACGGAAGGGCCCTTCTGAGGCGGTGGATCACGCCAGCTCCTGAGGAACTGGCTACGGCGCTGCAAGAGGTCGTCAAGATATAGACTTCCGACCTCTTCCGAGAGGGCGGAGGTGGCGGCGTCCTCGAGTTGGTGTGCTTCGTCGATGACGGCATGCTTCGCGTGCGTTTGCCAGTAATCCGAGACGATCAGAAGGGCATGGTTGAGGACGGCGATATGGGCATTCCCGATCGCCTCCCTCGCTCGGCGGTAGAAGTCTCGTTCGTCGAGTGCAGTAAGGACCGGCCCCGGCGGGTATTCAACCCGGAGTTTCCATCGGAGGTGGTTGAACACGCGAACACGACCGTCGATTGCCGGGGTTCTCAGGTCTTCCCAGTCTCCGGTGGGCGTCTCCGCCACCCATCGGCAAATGACGGCGAGGGCCAAGGCGGTGTCGACGTCGGGCGGGTCTTCGTCGAATTCCGCTTCCAACGCCTCGAGATTGACGTAGTTGTGGCGTCCTTTGAGCAATACCCAGTTGAATTGCCCTATTTCCTGTTCCAGTTCCTCCAACGTGGCGAGGATCTGATTCTGGAGGACGTGGCTAAAGGTGGATACCGCTACGGTCCGGCCCGATGATCGAGCGTATTCGATGGCGGGAACCACATACGCCAGAGTCTTGCCGGTCCCGGTTGGTGCTTCGATGAGGTGCTGGCCACCGTTCGAGAGGGCAGTTGCGACCGCTTGTGCCATCTGCATCTGTGGTAGCCGTGGCTCCCGTTCGGCCATCAACACACCGCCGGCTTGAAAGGCTCGTTCGAGAGTGGGTATGTCGAACTGTCCGCTGGGTTCTTCTCGCCGGGTCTTGGGCGGTAGGGGGACCACATCCGCCAGGTCGGGAGGGTTGGCAGGCACCTCTATGAAGCCGGACCAAGGGTGGTCACCGCGTGCCAGGATCCAACGCTGAAGGCGACGCGAGGGCTCGTCTCGGTTCAGGACCTCGATCATCGCCATCAGCACTCTGTGGGTCAGGCGGGAGTCGTTCAGCGCGCGATGGAGGACGCTGTATTCCAAGCGGAACCAGTTGGCGAGGTGTTCGAGCTTACGGCCCGGGGGTGGGCGTCCACCCTGTGAGTCCCGTATCATCCCCTCTCCGGCGCGGGGGAAGACCAAGTGGGCCAGCTCCAGCGTGTCCAGGCGGGTTCCCGGTAGCGGATCCAACCCTACGGAGTCAGCAGCTTCGTCCAGTTTCCGAAAGTCGAAACCGAATCCGTTGTGGGCGATGAGAGGTCTGTTACCGACGAAGTCGCCGAATCTGAGGAGAGCATCGCGTAGGCTGGGAGAATCCACGAGGCCGGCATCGGAGAGATCGGTGAGGCGGGCTGTGTCCGTTTGCATCGGCTCTTCTGTGTGGACCAGGCTCTCGAACTCGTCGGCAACATCGGGTCCGGAGCAGAGGACAGCGCCTATCTCGATGATATCGCCTCCGATACCATTGGTCTCTAAATCGAAGATGACGAACGGGCCCGCTGCCGAGTTTCGCGCGACCACGATGGGCTAGAGGGCGTACGGTCTGACCAGTGGAACTGACCGTTGATACTCGCGGAGCCGGCCCTCGAAGCTCTTGCCAACCGGTAGGTCCGAGATGATCTTCGGCCACGAGTCGCGCATCGACTCCAGGGTCTGCCTGACCGTTTGCTTGACGCGGGCAGGGTCCACGTCGGTCCTCCTAGCGATCTGTTCCATCATTGGCAGGTCTACTCGTGAAGCGTCGCGCGTGCGACCGAGTTTCAGTGCCATTCCGCGGTCTAGTTCCACGTACTGGATGGTCGAGACCAGATCGTACGCGGGAGCCAGGCGGGACTGGATGCGGTTCGGGTACCAGATCGTCCAGTTCTTCAGGTGGGCGTCCTCATTGCCTATCCCGATGCAGAAGGTCAGCCGCCGGATGTATTCGAGGAAGTCTTCCTGGCCACACAGCACCAAGATGATCCTCCCGAGTCGTTCGTAACTTGCCCCCTCGTATTTGGCCTCGGGCCAGTTATCGACGACTTGGTTCAGATCCTCCATGTGGATGCGCTCATCGTGAATCGAGCCACATGGTCCGCGGTCGAATCGGCGGACCACGTAGACAGTGGTTCCCTCTAGGGCGCCGAAGCCGCGCGGAAGTGGGCCGAGGTCCCCAGCCTGGCGTACCTCACAGTCCGGTACATCGATGCCCGTTTCGCGAGCCCAGGTCATCATCGAGCACTCGTTCTCGATCAAGTTGTCGTATTGACGGGACGGCAGCTTCACTAGGTGATCGCCGAGTACCCCCTTGCCTGGAAGCGTGAGGGTGTTCGCCGAACGCATCATCGAAAGTTTCATCTGCACGCCGGCAAGCGAGAAGCGAATCGGGTAGGCCTCACGCTTGCCCGCACTCTCGTCCTGATCGCCAGGAAGCCCGTCGGTGCCCCCTGACGATGTTTTACCGTTTCCATGGCGTTCGATACTCTCGGTGTTGTTATCTGGAACGACTTGCAGAGCCCCAGGTAGGTCGTTACCCAAGGCCGTAAGCAGCCGGAACTCGTTGCGATGGTTGATTCCGTACCCCTCGGCGACGAGTTGTCGGAGCCGGCTGTGCTCGTGGAGTAGGTTCGAGAACCACTCGGGTAGGCGCTGTGCCTGTTTCCACCGATGGCGAGGACGTTCCTCGAACACCTGTCCGAGCACCGGCCTCCGAGGCGCATTCCGGTACTCGTTCGAAAGCTCGAAGCGGTGAGTTCCTTGCGAAGTCCAGAGATGCCCGACCGGGAATCCGTGAAGATGAGCCGTCACCACATCGGTGTGTCTTCGGGGCATGTTCGCTACCTGTCAGAGTGTGACTCGGACGATCTCACAGGGAGGCCAGAGCGGGCCGGGTCGAACGTTCCCACTCGGCTCCGGCGTCGACGAAGTCCTCGACCCTTTTCCGGATGTCCCCCATGCGCGCTCTGACAAAGGACTCGCAGTCACCGGTGCGTAAGGCGTCCGCAGCCGCCTGGAAGATGGCGTGGCTTTCGAGAACTGCCGACCTTGCCGAAGCCAGTTCTAGCGCCGGGTCCCCGTTCGCGGCCGGCGACCAGTAGACGCGGTTGGCCACGGAACTCGCCGCTTCCCCCGTTGTCGAGTTGTCGAAGACGCGCGGCAGGGCGGCCTTCCGGTCGATGGTCAGCACCTCCGCAATGTCGATCTCAGCGGGGCCTGCGCCATTGGACGAGGCAGGATCGAGTGGCCGGAGGTGAGCTATCGCGCAAAGGGTGGTCTTGGCATCCGCTCGGTTCCAGTGCATTAGACCTATCTCGATCGGCCGTCGCTCGTCGGGGAACTCGTCGAGCAACGCCATGACGGTCTCGATGGCGCTTCGATCATTGCTGATCGTGTTGAGAGCCAGTCGCATCGTCCCCGTAGAACCCAGCTTGGGAAGCGGACCGTGAACCGCGGCCCGCCAGAACCAACGCCGCAGCAGTACTCGCTCCCACTCGGTGGGATTCTCATGAATGGTGAAGAATCGGACGAGGGCAACAAGGAGATGTTGATAGGGCACCAGATCGAAATGCGGTACACCTGCATCGTTGCGCAGAAAGTCGATCGTACGGTTTAGGGCGGTGTCGGCACGGTCGATCGCCTCGCCGAGGCGTGACGAGCCGCCGGCAAACTCGGTCCGGAAGTCGCGAAATACGTCGGGGCCCCGGACCGACAGGACACAGAGTACGAGTGTGTTATGAGCCACGGTACCGAAACCCCACGTTCCGATCTCGTGAGCAAGTTGTGACACATCGCGTTCACCAGGTGTGCTCAAGGAAGTCAAAGCGTGGAACACCTCGGCGCGGTTCATCCGTTTCCCGAAGGTGTTTATCCGGTCGAAAATCTCGCGCAAGGGACCGAGGTCGCCTTCGCGCTCGGTCTCGACGGAGTAGGCGGGAACACGGTAGTTCCGGAGTCTATCTGCGAGTTTGAAAGCTCGGTTCTGCAAGTCGCCGTCCAGATCTCTCTCGCGAAGCCACGCCATTACGCGGGGGAGTTTGTAGGCCTCCCGCAGTGGTAGATGGATGTCGCGAGGGCCATTCTGCGGGTGCCAAACGAATTGTTCCGTGGCGAGATCGAAGTAGAGCGCCCGAGATGGCGGCGGGAGTGCCTCCTCCCGAAGGAGCACGTTTACGAGAGCAGTGATGCGTTGCTGCCCGTCCACCACCCACAGTGCTTCTTCGGGTCCGGGCCGGTTCCACAGGAGAAGGGTCCCGATCGGGTAACCCTTGGATATGCTGTCGAACAGCTTGGCGACATCCCCCGGTCCCCACCGTTGCCCGCGCTGGAAGTGTGGGATCCGGACAGTATTCTTGCCAACGAGTACCAGCAACTCTTCGATGGTGTAGTTGGAAGCCACCGTCCGCTCGAGTCCATGTACCATCCAGCCAGCATACCGGGGGAACCCCACATAACCGTGTCTCGCTGCCCTCGGGCCGCCGTAGCGATACCAGGTTGTCAGCACGTTGCGGTTGGGGCACAATCTTGGCGATCTGTCAGGGGGTCGTGACCATGGGACCGGACAAACGGCCGGTAGTTGTAATCGCCGAGGTACTGGCGGCAAGTTGCGCCGAGCACCTGCAGGAGGTCTGTGAGGTGGTGGAGGCGGCCGGGGAATCCAGGGACAGCCTCCTGGGCCTTCTCGGCAATGCCGAAGGGTTGGTAGTACGGAGTGGCACCCGCGTCGATCGGGAGCTCATGGAGGCGGCTCCCCGGCTCAGGGTTGTGGGTCGGGCCGGAGTGGGTGTGGACAACATCGACCTCGACGAGGCCACCCGGCGCGGCGTCCTGGTGGTCAACGCGCCTCTGGCCAACAGCGTGTCCGCTGCGGAGCACGCCTTCGGGTTGATGCTATCCTTGGCGCGCAACATCGCCCGGGGGGACGCATCCATACGGTCCGGGCGGTGGGACCGAGCCAAGTTCCGGGGAGTCGAACTGGATGGCAAGACCCTTGGCCTTGTTGGTATGGGGAGGATAGGTTCATTGGTGGCCCAGCGGGCGCTCGCTTTCGGAATGCGCGTCTTGGCCTACGATCCCTACATCACTGCCGAGCAGGCCCGGGCCGCGGGAGCGGAACTCAGGGATCTGGACTCGCTGCTGGCGGATTCCGACTTCATCTCCCTCCACCTTCCGCGGACTCCGGAGACCGAGAACCTGCTCGATGGTGAGGCGTTCGCCAAGGCCAAGCGGGGAGTACGGATCGTCAATGCATCTCGCGGCGGGATCATCGACGAGGAAGCGCTCGTCGAGGCCATCCGGGACGGGCAGGTGGCCGGGGCGGCGCTCGACGTCTATGCCGAGGAACCCATGACCGGCGGACCCTTGACCGAGTTGCCCGAGGTCGTGCTGACCCCCCACCTTGGTGCCTCCACCGTGGAAGCCCAGAACAAGGCCGGTCTCCATGTAGCGGAGTCTGTGGTGGCCGGGTTGGCCGGGGAGCCGGTCATGGCAGCGGTGAATTCAGTAGACGGTGATTAGGGCAAATTCGCGCTTCGAGTATGTCGTGGATGAAGGCCGGGGGTGACGAATGCTAGAGACCGAGTGCGTTGTGCAGTATTTCGTCGATGGCGCGGCCAGCCGGCGCGTCGATTCGACCGAGCCTTTCGACGAGACGGCGGGTCGATACAGCTCGCACCTGTTCTACCTGAAACGCCGTCTCGGTGGCTAGGAGGGTGCTAAACAATGACGATTGCTCGGGCCTGCCGCCCGCCAGCCCAGGAATTATGCCGGTGGTTGGCGGGCCGGTTGTGGATTGCTCAGTACCCCCTAGTGTCCCGAGTCGGAAGTTCGTTACAGAAGAGCGGGCTACACCTCCACCCCACCGAACCCCGAGAACGCGAAAACCGCCGGAAGGTGCCTCTTTCCTTGGGATCCCACCCCCGCCGCCACCTCCGAGGGTCACGGA